>Ga0116229_10006015_pt1 | contig 19643 bp, 20 predicted proteins | sample S1TSphgellanicum_3_FD_87313 | JGI IMG/M metagenome (GOLD analysis project Ga0116229, IMG submission 87313) | Host-associated microbial communities from peat moss isolated from Minnesota, USA - S1T2_Fc - Sphagnum magellanicum MG | ecosystem: Host-associated > Plants > Peat moss > Unclassified... | reverse complement strand
TGTTGCAAAAATTTGGTTGAGCACACCCCGGAAATCACTCGGGGTTTGGAAATGTGCGTGTCTTTTCTTCGATCTGGTATGCACTTTGGATGGCTTTAGTTTCAAGAAATTCAATTCGTCTTGCTCTCATTTGTGTCCTTCCTTTTGGTTGCGGAGGATGAAACACTTCATGCTCTCTGAATTCTTTCTTTGAAATTCCAATCTTTTGCTGTTGCAAAGAAAGTCTCTTGTTGCTGTAAACAAAATTTCTTGCTGCTGCAAACAAATGTTTTTGCAGCTGCAAACAAAGCCTCTTCTTGCTGCAAAGAATTGTCTGGGTGCTGCAAAGAATTCTCTTGTTGTTGAAAAGAAATCTCAAAAACTTCTTGCTCTCTCGCTCCTTCTCTGATCCCCCGCCATCGCCAGCAAAACGTTGCAAAACGCTCTGCTTAAATCATGCAAGTGTGAAATTTAAAATCATTTCTTCTTACTCTGATTTTGAAGGACCCTTGTACACCCATTTTGACTCGATCGAAGTTTGAGTTCACTGCTCGAAGAAAATGGTTTGCAGGATTCCTGAGCTTTGGACACGGGAAGCCTGAAGCTGCAAAATGTTGCAACCAAAAGAAGAAGACACATAGACACACAAAAATCATAAAAGGAAAACCATAAGGAAGGAAAAAATCATCCTCTTACCACTGCCAAAATAAAAATAAAAATCCCTAGAAATCTCAGAAAGTCTTTTGCTACTGAAAAGTGTTCTTTTGTTGCTGAAAAGAAATCTCAGAAATTTTTTGCTCTTTCGCTCCTTTTCTGATCCCACGCCATCGCCAGCAAAATGTTGCAAAACGTTCGCTTTCTTTCACAGACGGACGGACAATTATTTAGGAACTGTCTGTTCGGCTGGATGGATGACGGTTCAGGCAAAGGTTGGAACTTGGAACTTGGAACGGGGTAGCGTTTTGCACTAGAATGTCACGTCACAGACAAACGTAGTGAATTAATATATAAGATTTGTCTACTACTTCAAAAAGCTAAGATGAAAAATATTTGCAAATACAAAAGAAAACTTTAGGTCATGATTTCATGTAAGGGGGCCATGATAAACCACTAGCCACCATTGCACTGTGAAGGATGGATGGTAAATGGTCACAAAATAATTTTCTATTGGGTTTCAATTCATTAGCTATCCATGGTTGTTAGTAAGTACATGCATGTTGTTGTTAGTAGGTAAGTAGTAAAACTATCCTTTACGTGCTTATAAACTATATACTTACCTAGTAGTCACCTATTTTTTGACTTATATATAGGACCTTTTCATTATGGAATAGGTTACCAAGGTGAAATCAAATATTAACTCAATGGAAGTTCATCCATAATTGAGCCAAAATGGGGATCCAATGGATAATGTGAACTAGTGGGTGGAGGTTCACTTTGGCTATATAATAACATCCTCATTACACATTACATGGCAAGTTTTAGATGAGGAACAATGTTTGCCAACATGGATGTGTGGAAAATGTATCAACTATTGAAAATTCAGAAAAACCTTCATAATCAACAAATTTAATAAAACTGACATTCAAAAAACTCTAGCTTGATAGATTTGGTTTTTTTGATATGTGAACGCATTATTGGGACAATGTGTGGGATTAAATTGGCTAAGATGGCAACACATTTTCTTATTTTGCCAAGTCTTTTTCTAGAAGTGGAAGCAATAAAGAAGTCGAAATGTAACATGGACAAGGGTTTCATGATCAAGTTGAACAAGGTTGAATTGTGGTTTGTTTTCTATTTCTTTTATGTTTCAATGGTATTGATGGTGGGAATCAAATTAATGTCATTTGATGTTTGAAAAGTGTTGTACACAAGTGATTGAAAAGGTTGGGGCATTATGACTTTACAAAACCTAGAAGCAAGGGCTTTTTTGTCTTTGAATCTATAGGGAGATTGTGAAAAATTAAAAGCTTGGAAGGCAATTGGATAAATGTTTGGGTGATGAAAATAAAGTAGAGAATTATGAAATACCTTTGGATGTGGATTGGGAGCTTGAAAGGACAATGCAAGATGATGAAGCCTTATGTTTAGATGCTCTGATATTTGAAAACATTGTTTAATTTTAAACCATAGATGTGAAGATGCAAACTTATTAGACATGCTTCTTAGGATTGAAACACACAACCGACATTAATACTAGGTACATGTCCTTTACATAATAATCTCATATGATTTCTTCAAATTCACCTATTGGCTTTTAGTTATTTCATTTAATAACTTGACTATGTGAATTATAGGTTGCTTTCATTACAACTTGATAGGTGTTCATTGGACAAGAACTTATGTGGGATTATAAAACTAATTTTAGCAATTTAGCACACCCTATCCCAACTTTCAACCGTTCTTGTGGAAACACACATTGTAGAGAAAAGTGTAATACACTTTAAGAGTGTATAGGACATGTAGCTTGCATAGTACACATACAATAGTGTTTGTGCCCATCAATTTTGTTGTATAATATGTAGTACTTGAAATATTATTATACAACTAACTTGTTCATTTTTGTAGTATCATTCAAGTATGGTTATGTATAGGAATATTTAACAACACATACATTATGTGTAGTTCATTGTACATAATAATGTCCCCAGTCTTTGTATTGTGGTACATTACATTCATCAACTATGTATTGTTAATTTTATTAGACTATATTGCAGAGGTGATTTATTGCTATTCACATGTACCTCATGATATTCAAATTTGTATGATATACTTTTAGTTGTATGGTTCATTGACTTAAAGTGCATCTAAGAATTTTTTGCTCTTACAATTAAACCAATCCCACTACCAAACAATCCCTTATGTTGAGTGGGTCTTAGTCATTGAAATTTGTGCACCTTTACACCTTGAACCAAACACTTTGTTAATTAAAGTGGGCTTTTGTGTGTTCAAGGGGGTAGAATTTCTTCCCCAAAATTGAATACTTTGTTATTTTAAGTGGGTGGATGGGTGCCGAAAGTGACATAATTTTCTCCCCATTACCAAACACTTTATTGGTTTAATTGAACTCGAACAGGTGCCCAAGTGACACAAGTTTCTTCACAAAAATGTATAATTCGTGTCATGATGATGAAAAAAAACCAATCACAATTTTTATCACCAAATGTTTGATGATAGGGTACATTTGAGTGTTGGTTGCTTTGATAGTTGATCAATATAAAATATATTTAGATTGTGTATCAATAGTATTTATCATACATGATTGAAATGTTTTATGAGTAGTGAATGTTAGCAATGAAAATTGTATGATGAAAATTGTCCAGACTCAAGAACAAACTTAAAATACCATCAATTTTGAAAATAAAAAAAGTTTGTTAATCTTCACCATCTTCTATGGTACAATGTAAAACCAAAATTGAGCATACACAAGACCTTGAGGACATTAGAAGGAATTAAGTCATCTATATTGTCTTACATACAAGCACCCCCACTAAGATTGTAAATTATTACACTTCAAAAAATTAGTAATGTATTTTGTTTCCTTTTGAAATTTGGTTCTAGAACAAGGTGGCTAGTCTTGACATAATATTATACAATGAAATTTGAATCAAATCTCTGAATAATAGCCATGATAAAACTTTAAATAGTGGTGATACCAAGTTAAGAAGCACAATCTTGATGCTTGTTTTTGGTAAGGGATTTTGTAAAAATATCAACAATATTTTCATTTGTATTGCAATATTGAAATTTTACCATTCCTTTTTTAATTATTTCACATATGTAATGATATTGAATTTCAATATGTTTTATACGAGCATGAAACTTGTGATCATGAGAAAGAGCTATGCAACTTTGATTGTGATCACAATTGAATATTGTTGGAGCTAATTGAACTTGTCCAATATCTTGTAGAAGTTGCTTTATCCATATTGCATCTTTTGTAGCTTCAATGGTAGCTTTATGCTTTACCTTCGTAGAAGGCAAGGTTATCGTAGGTTGATGCTTACTGCTCCAATTGATAGCCCCACTTCCAAGTAAGAATGTGTAACTTGTAGTACATTTTAGACTATCCATTTCTCCCACCCAATCAACATCACAAATTCCGACCAAAGTTGTGCAATTGAAAGTGTGTGAAGAATAGAGAAGCCTATGAGTTTGAGTGCCTTTTACATAGTGTAAAATTCGTTTGACTGCTTTCTAATGAGTTGGTCTTGGATTTGATGAATGTTGAGAGATAGTCCCCATTGCAAATGTTAAATTGGGACGAATACATACCATAACATAAGTAAAAAAACCAATAGCTTGTTGGTATGGAACACCACGCATGATATCGATTTCCTCAATAGATTGAAGCGCTCGATCTTTGGAAGAATGCAAGTTAACTTTAGTTGGAGTTGCCATAGGTTTACAAAAAGTCATTCTCAATCATTCAATTTTAGTTTGAATATAATGAACTTGATAAAAAAAAAAGTACCGGTTTGGTAGGTATGAAGAATTTGCATGACCAATAAATGATGAATTACACCATGATCAGTCATAGCAAACGCTCATTGTAGCTTAGTCTTGATGTGTTGTAAGAGAAATAGAGTGTTACAAACCAAAATTGCATTATCCACATACAACGCAATGATGATAAATGAAGCACCATGCTAATGAACATAAACATTGTAATCGGTAGCTGTGCACTAAAAACCAACATGAAGGAAATATGAATCAATGCATTCATACCGTGCACGAGGAATTTGTTTGAAGCCATATGAACTTTGTAGAAGCCAAGAACTTGATGTTCACAACTAGGGTACACAAACCCTTCTAGTTGTTTCATATATATTTCTTCATGAAGAGGACCATGTAGAAAGGTCATTTTTATGTCCATTTGATCAACCTCCCAATTATGAATTTGGCAGCAAGAGCAAGAAGAAGTCGAATGGATGTAATCTTCATGACAGGAGAGAAAGTATCATGATAATGGACAAACCAAGGACTTGAGAATACCCTTTGGTTACTAGTCATGCTATGTAACATTCAATGTGCCCAGAAGGGGTCAACTTGAGTTTGAAAATCCATTTACAATTCATTGTCTTATGTCCTAATGGCAAATTGGTCAATTCCCAAGTTGGTTTTTCATGAGAGAATCAAATTCTAAGGCAATGGCCTTGCCAATGGGAGGCATCAAGTCTATTTAAAGCATCTTGACAAAATAAAGCTTCATTGAGAAGATTTGTAAAGTGGCAATGATGAAAATGAAGATATTTACGGATTAGGTTTGATATGAGAAACCAAACAGTGAATACTTTGATGGACTAGACAATAATGAAAGGAAAGGTATGGGACTAGTGGTGAGAAGATGAATTAGTGAGTCATGAGTGTCAAGATTATGAGTAAACAATGGGTTCAAATACAATTGACTAGGCTTTAGGATTTTTGGAAGACCAAGGGAAAATTTAGGGCTGTAAAGGAGACATCATTGATGGATGGAATAAAGGGTGAAATTGGTATAATTGGTGCAATAGGGGGAGTAGGAATAATAGATGTTGCTATAGGAATAACAGGTGCAAGAAGTGATACTAGAGGGTGATGAATAGGAATGAGATGAGCCCCCATTATGAACGTATCCAAATTAGGCTTGTGAAGTAGAGATGGAGTTGTTTGGATTTGATGTGTGGAAGAAAAAATGGGAAGGTCTTCATTGAAAACAACATCATGACTAATGAAAACTTTTTGAGTGTGGACATCAAGAAGGCAATAACCTTTGACATCATTGTTTTATCCCAAAAATTGACATTTTTGACTTTTAGCATCTAACTTTTTATGAAGTTTGATCAGGATATGTGCATAGGCAGAACACCTAAAGGTGCGTAAAGGTTTCATAGTAGGCTTGTGACTAGTCCAAACTTCCTCAGGAGTACAATGTGCCACAACTTTTGTCATAATTTTATTTTGTAAATAATTTGAAGTGGTGATGGCCTCTCCCCAAAAACCATGGGACATCTGTGCTGCTTGTAACATACTATGTGTACATTCGACCAAAGTCTTGTTTTTGCGCTCAGCAACCCCATTTTGCTAAGAGGAATATGTAACAGTAAATTGATGTTGTATCCCATGTTCTATACAATAAGCCTTAAATGCTTTGGAAGTGTATTCAATGCCATTATCACTTCATAAATGTTTTAGAGATTGATTGGTTTGTCTTTCAAACATGATTTTATAGTTTTTAAATTGTTGGAAAACTTCAATTTTAGATTTGAGGAGGACAACAACTAAATATCAATTGTAGTCATCAAAAAAAGTTAGAAAATACTGAGCACCACGATGTGAGTGGGTTTGCATGGGCCTGCATACATCAAAGTGGACAAGGGCTAAAATAGTGGTAGCACAACTGCCCTCCTTTGGAAACATAAGTTATTGTTTGCCAAAGAAACAATCTTTGCATAAAGGTATTGAATGCAAAGGGTTACTTGTCAATCCATCGACAACTTGAAGCTTTTGGATGAGGCGTAATTTCTCCATGTTAGCATGACCAAACCGGTGATGCTAGAAGATGAGTCATCTGAAGTTGTTGTCGAAACACTCAATGCTAAAGGTGGTGTCAACACTTGGCGCATTGAGTTGGAAAGTTCATCACTTGATGAACCAACTTGATAAATACCACGATGATCCACCTTTTCGAGTATGAACACCCATCCTTCAACATTCTTCAAAGTCACAAGTTGTTTGGAAAATGTAACTATGTATGTGGCAGCAACAATTTGTCTGACAGATAGCACATTATGAAATAGTGCTAGGACATGATATCCTTCTTGTATAATTTTCACATCAATCGAATGGCAACTTTCCCTTTGCCATGAATTTGGTGATGGGAATAATTATCTCCAAGGTAGATTATGTGTCTAGGATCCAATGGTTTGTAAGTTATGAACCATGCACGATGAGAGGTCATGTGATCAGTGGCATCGGAATCCAGGAAGCAATAAGCGAAAGTTGCTTGCACAGCAGAACCTTGAGTAACCATAAACAACTTACAGTATCCGCCAGGGATGTGGCCATGTTCTTGGGTTTATTATGAGTGGCCAGCAATTGGCCCAGCATTTGTTTTGAAACCTTTGTGATCCGCTAGGAATTTTCAACACTCCTTGTAATGTCCCATTTTCTTGCAATAATTACAGCGTCCTTTTTTCTTACTTGAAAGTAAATTTGGTTGTTGTGGGGCTCAAATATTTTGGTTTATTGATGGAGTCATCATCCCAGAGAAACTTGAGGATGCAGTTGAAAATTTATTTGGTGGTTTTCGAAAGGTGGTTTTCTCCCCACCCACAAAGCTGTAGTTCCATCTCCCTCAATGAATTCAGAATTTTTCTTGTGATGAATGTTATTTGTCAATAATTTGGCAATAACATCTTGAAGAGTTTCCCCAGGTTGGGGACTCAATGTCATTATCATTGGTACACAAGAGTCTGGAGGACTACTTAACATTGTTTCAACATTATCATCATCATTATATTTGACCCCTACTGATGCTAATTGTTCTAAAAAAAGTTTAAATTCATGGAGATGATTTTTAATATCAGCCCCTTCTTTCATAATGTAATTGACATATTGTTTTCTTGGATGACATTTATTCATTATATCTTTTGTTTGGTAGACTTTTTGAATCCCTGCCCAATTCTCACTTGCACTATCAGCACTAGTAGCATGACCAAGCATGACCAAGACAAACATTCTTTACACTTTCTACTATGAGCATTTGAGCAATTCTATCTTTGTCCTCCCAATTTGAGATGGGACCTAGACCAGTTGGTGGTCGATCTGTAATGATTCCATCTGTAGAAACTATATTTTGAGGTTTGAGTTCAACTCCCATAACTAAATCCCATAATCTTTCCCTTTTTAGAAGATATGACAAATGAATTTTCCAAGTTTGATGATTAGAACCATCAAATTTTTCTATATTTCATACTTGATCTGGTGAAGAGGTTGACATCTTTAATGAAATTTTGTAATCATTTCGTAGACTATTCAGAATCAAGTGTGGGCATGCTAAACAGTTTCAGTATTCTAGATGTTTTGAACAAATACATTTCTTTTGATTGAAGAAACTCATACAATTTGAATCCATGAACATTTCTCGTCTTTACAACATGACTCAATTTTATTATAATAATTAATTTTTCATTTAAATTTATGTTCACCCCTTTCTATTATCAACCATGCTCTGATACAAGACCTTGAGAACACTAAAAAGAATTAAGTCATCTGTATTGTCTTGCATACAAGCTTTATTTTACATAGTCACTTATGTGTCTCTTCACAATGTGTCTGTTAAACAGAGTTCAATCACATCATATCTAACTAACTAACTGATCTACTACTTCTCTAACAGAGTTTAACCCAATGTTTTGTAGTAGAGCTTTTTCACAGCAAATTTATCCTCGCAGTCCTGATGATCAGAACCCTGAGTTTGGTCTGTAAACTCAGGGTTCTGGTCCAGTTTGGCTAGCTTTGCGGATAATCTCATTTGTGTAAGGCAAAAACGGAAAACATTAAACAGGCCAAGGGAAATGAATGCAGTCAGTACAAAAGTGCTGCTGTGATTTTTTCCTCCAGTCTGCCCATTTGCCCCATCTATATTTTCTCAAGTGACACCCAGGCATGTTTTGCACTCATAACCTCATATAATATGGCAAGATTTGCACTTGTAACCTCACATAACATGCCAAGTAATATGCTACATACCCCTTTATACCCCTAGTGTGTCCATAACGTGCATAACATGGACTCAAAACATGTCTAGGCATGACAAAGGTGAAAATAAACCGGGCAAATGGGCAGACTGGAGGAAAAAATTGCAGCAGTACTTTTGTACTGACTGCATTCATATCCTTTGGCCTGTTTAATATTTTCTGGCAAAAACCATGAATTTTTCTGAAAAATTTGAAGCCCACGAAGGTGATGATGGGCCAAAGTGACCCAATAGCGACTTGTGCACCATCAATTGGAAGCCCAGTTACATAAAGAAAAACGTTGACATGAACAGTGTGATCTGAGAAAAAGTATTCTACAGAATTCCTAGTTGAAGTTGGGTTTAGGGTACTACGACTAGTAGTTGACAGGTCATGGCGAAAACACGAGTTACAGAAGCAGTACTACAAAAGTCACCTGATGTGCAATAGACTTTCTCCCCATCTGGACCCTTTGCCCCCTTCCCTAATCCATTAGTCACCTGATGTGCAATAGACTTTCTCCCCATGTGGACCCTTCAGTGTTGTGTTTTTTGGCTGTGACTAGGCGAGAACAAAAGGAAGCTGCAAAAGGTACACATGGTTTATTTGCCAGAGAAAATGGGCCGAAGTTGTCATATTATGATCAAGTTGACTTATTCAGAAGTATCGTAAAGTTTAATTTTAGAGCCGCTCCAGCGTTGCTGAGTTTGTGCCCTGGAAATTACAAGTGATTAAATAAACGTTAAAACATGCTGGTTTGGCTGAGGCTGGTCAAAGACATTTGACCAGATAAGATGTAATAAATGGATCTGACTGCTGATCCCCGTTTTTGATTCGCCAATCGTAATCATTGGTCCAGGTGGGTTGCTATCAGTAGTCTCTCACCTATTTGCAGTTGCAGTTTTAGTTTTATGGGTACAGTTGGAAAGAAATAAAAAACTAAACTTGGATGTGAGAAATATTTTTGCACCACTGGCGTTGCTATTAGCCATTCCCATTTTTGATATTTTACATTCTAGGAGTGGTTGATGAATGTTGTTTTCAAAGTTGGCGTTCCGCTGTCCACATCCCCAATAGAATTATGAAAGATCTAGAACTCCAGCAGGATTGTGTCAGGCTTAATTTCTCCCCTCATTTCTCCGTTGTTGCAAGTTCGCCTAATAAAGTTTGACAAATTGTTTCACTTTCTGCAAGAATGCGTCAAGATTACATCAAAAAATCGTATGTAATTCATAACGTGCAAAATAGACCCAATTGGTCTTCTCTGGTTGTTCAAAGTTCAAACCCATTTTGAGGAATATGAAGGAAAGTGTCAAGTTTCTTCTGACTGAAGGAAAGAAAGAAGATGAACATCTTCTTGCCTACTCTAAAGTTCAGACTTGTTTGGATCTCTTAGTATTAGATGTGTCTCTCATCACTAGAGCTTCTTGGACAGAGTGGTAGAATTAAAGCTAGAAGTCTCGCTGCAAGAGATAAATTGAGCCTAGAGAGCTAGTTTTGTTGCAAGAGATTTGCTAGAGCTACCTAGACTTCTTGTTGCAAGAGAATATTTGCTAATTTTGTCATTTGGGATTCAAAGGGGTTCAATTTGGTAACAAAGCTTTCAAAGAGTAAATTGCTTTCACTGGACATCATCTTAATATCCACTCTTAGGAAGTTGACTCAACTTGTTTGTTTTGTTTTGGGAACTCAGTTTAAAGAAGAGCTGAAGATGAAGGTCTTGAAGTTTAGAGCAGCAGCAGCAGTTGTCAATTTGATAGGTTTGGCTGCTGCTGTTGTAGCAATTATTGGTCTGGTACAAGTTTGTGAGGCTCAGCAATGTGGGAGTCAAGCAGGGAATGCTCTGTGCGCTAACGATCTTTGTTGTAGTCAGTATGGTTACTGTGGAAACACAGCTGCCTATTGTGGAACTGGTTGCCAAAGCCAGTGTCGATGTGGAAGCCAAGGAGGGAATGCTTTGTGTGCCAACGGTCTTTGTTGTAGTCAGTATGGCTACTGTGGAGTGGGCACTGATTATTGTGCCCCTGGTAATTGCCAAAGCCAGTGTCCATCTACTCCTCCTCCTCCTCCTCCTCCTCCCGCAAGTTCTGGATCAGGAGTGGGTAACATACTCACCAACTCCTTGTTCAATTCCTTCTTTCCCAATCGGAACTCCTTCTACACCTATGCTGCGTTCATCTCTGCTGCCAATGCTTACCCTTCTTTTGGTACCACGGGAAGCTCCGTTCAAATGAGACAAGAAGTTGCTGCCTTTTGCGCTCACGTAACGCAAGAGACATCGGGTATGTTGTTCAACAAACTAATCTAGCTAGCACGGATCTCCGCGACGTGAGCTTTGTTTCCAGCAGCTAGCAGAATTGTTGTGTAATGCTGCATCTCATGTGGTGGCTATGAACTTCTTCTCAGAATAGCAATCGATATATGGAACGAATTCCTAAATACAGCACAGCAGTTCGAGTGTGATCAGATCTAGACATGGTTCTGCGTTCCGAGCCGCTCGATCCCTGATCTTTTGTTTTGATGTGTACTGCAGGTCTGGTTTACATCAACGAGATCGATCAGAGCCAGTTTTGCGACCCGAATTCTTCTACGCAATATCCGTGTGCTGCGGGACAAGAGTACTATGGGCGTGGACCCCTTCAAATCACATGGTAAGAAGCAGATCCTCATCATCTGCACCTCTTGTAAGCAGCTGGACTCGACGAAGGACAGAAGTAGAATTAATAGAATATTCTCTGCAGCTCGACTCTTTTCTAGAATCAGAGTGAAGAGCGCTTGAAAATTGTCAACTGATTTATCGAATCCAGAGCTCTTCAAGGATCTAGTTCTGTGCAGCTTTAATGTTGAATCGTGTTCTTATAACTACAGGAACTTCAACTACGGGGCGGCGAGTGCGTCTGTGGGCTACAACATCCTTGCGAATCCTAACCAGGTTTCCAGTGATCCAGTTCTAGCATTCAAGACAGCGCTGTGGTTTTGGACTACAGCTTCTCCGCCGAAACCATCCTGTCACGACGTTATGATAGGGAACTGGACTCCTAGCAGCGCGGATATTGCAGCTGGAAGGGAACCAGGTTTTGGTGAAACTATCAACATCATCAACGGCGGAATTGAGTGCGACCAGACCAGTTCGGCAGCTTCCAACCGCATCACGTATTACCAGAACTTCTGCTCTCAGTTGGGTGTGAGTCCTGGCCCAAACCTCAGTTGCGCCTCGGCGCAGCCATATTAGATATATTTCTCTCCATGTAATTGTTCTATGCAATACTAAGTTCTGCAATCTGGCTACACCCATGAAGCTTCATGACATGATTTTTGTTTGCTGAATCTTCATCACGATGAACTGACCTCAGAACTCCGAATTTCACCATTCTTTCGCTTCAACCTGCAGTGTCTGAATCTGGAGTGAGAGTACAGACTATTGCTCATCATCTCACATCTCCTCAAGAATATTCTGGATTAATCATAATTGTCCATCTCTTAAAGATAAAAAAGATCAAGAGGATGGTGCTTGTTGGTCGTTGTGCCGTGTAAGCCCCACAGGGGCATCAACCCTGGACCTCAGGCTTCATGAAGAACTAACCCTTTGCTATTTGGAGGATCTGTATTGATTTACAGACAGAAATTTCCCTTTCCTATTAGGGTTTAGGGAACCCTGTCTATAAATCTTAACCATCTGTGTACGTAAAGAACTGGCAAAAATTTCTTGATGTGGTTGGAGGGCACCTTAAAGAGGTAAGATTTCCTCCAAGGCAAGCATCTTAAGTTCTTAGCTGGGTGCTCACACTTCATAAGGTTCCTCGGCACTTCTTTACATAGTTAAGGCCCTCAGATGGGGGTGTAACTACAATCTGGCCTCGAGCAGATTCCTCATTTTTGTAAGGCCCCTGTCTTAGGGCCTGACCTAGTGTAAACTGGTCCATCACCGATCACCTGTCTATGACTGAACACTTATTTATATTTTCATCATATGTGCTTCGTTTTGAGTGATTTAAAATGTTACAGGGTGCTGCCTCAAGCTTTAGAAATCATCTTTGACGTGCAAAGGAAAAGGAGTTATGAAAAAATAATAAGAAAAAAAAAAAGCTTTCCAACTTACAAAACGAGTTTTTTTTTTCTTCTTTTTGGACCCCTTCTACTTTCAAACCTCATAACTTTCTTATTTCTTATTCATTTAAAACGATTAAAAGTGCTATGAGAGTGTCACTTAAAGTTCTACAAATCATTCTGGACCTCTAATAACATCATAACAACATATAAAAAAAATTTGAGTGTTCAAGAATTGGCCTTTGTAACGTTCAGTGGTTTGTTTTTCTAGTTCTTGACTCCCTCTACTTTGAGGGATCACAATTTTTTCAATTTTATTTCATTTTTGACGATTTTTAGTGTGCTAAATGTGCTAATAAGAGAGGTTCAAGTTTTACATGGACACCAAAAACAACCAAGCCCTCCCCTTGGAGGCTTGCACTGAACACTTAAATGTTCAATCATCAACCGATCTACCCTACCAGTACAGAAAAGACTAAGAAGATGGAGCTTCATTGAGCCATGTAAGCCTAGGAGGTCATCAACCCTAGGCCTTGATCTTTATCCTCAATTCACAAGGCATTGAAAAATCTTCTGCACAAATTCCTAGTGTATTTGCTCGAATGCTTACAAAGTGTAAGAAATTGTGGGGAATTTCAGAAAATATTTTGATTTCCAAAATGCCCGATGTGATTTCTCTTGTGATGTCTGATGAGTATCTGCTGGAAACCGGCTAGCTATGGCCTGAATTTTCTTTTTAAAAATTTAAATCATTAATTTTTAAGTGGTGTAATGCTGTCAGCAGCAGGCATTAGCAGAATTGGGCATACCTCGGTTCTGCCTCATGTGGGCCATTATTCCAATAGTGCCTGTGGGCTGGGGCATTACCCTACACACAGTACTCTAAGAGCACAAGTCCATAAGAGTGTGAAAAAAAAGTTTATGCCAATAGATATAAAACCTTCCCCTACAAGTAACCTTGACCTTAAGAAAGCTTAACTTAAAATATTTGTATCATTACGTTTTGGACATTGATGATTATGTTAAATTATCCACAATAACTATGTCTCTACAATTCATGCTCTTTCCATTAGCTTAGGCCAAAAAAATTGACAAACACAATTGAGGATACAAAAATTCAAATTAATAAATTATGGGGAATGCAAGGTAGCTAATGGGCCTAGTTTTTTTTCCCCCCCTTCTAGGGAGGTTGTCGGTTTGTTGGATTTCTTGGATTTTTTGAATTTTTGTTTTTTTTAATGTATTCCTACCAAATTTTTGTTATGATTTCAATGGGTTTTCAACACTTTCACCAAGTTTTTATGGTAGGTGCAGATTATATTCAGAATTGCTTTCTACTTACTAACAAACAATACAAATAATATTTTCAAAAATATTTATAACATACATAATCTGTGGTTTCACTCATGCTAATTTTTTGTAAATTTGTATTCACACACCAAATTTGAATTGTTTTTTTCATATTTTTCTAATGATTCCATAAAGCCTTGTTCCATTGTTGTGTTCCTAATTTCACCTTAGATTGCAACTTGTTTTCCTATAGCTTTTCTACCTCTGAAATTCTATTTGCTACAACTCTCACAAAATTCCTTCTTTTATGGTCCCTACCGATTATTAGCAAGATGTATTTTATAGGCATTAAAGGATGTGACCCATAAACAAGTTGTATGGTGTATATCTTATAACTATTTTGTATGTTGTTGTTTTTTGAGTGTGGTTCGTATAATCTTATCATTTATAATTTTTTTCAATGAAATTTTGTTTATTATATGAATCCTTTTGATAATCCTTTGCAAAATTGACTCCATCTGATGCAGTAGGTATACATTTTCAAATGTCCTAAATTAAAACCAAACCAAAACTTAAAATTGAATCAAATGAATTTTTACTCTAACTTCCTTGACATTCATATGAGGGAAAAAAGACTAAATTGCCATGATTACTATGGTTCTAAATGGTAATTAAAATAAATGGTTGATTTTGACCAATTATGTTTTACATTTGACACCCTTTTTGGCTCCTAATTACATGTTTTGACCCCAAAACATCTACAACTACACAAGCCTTGCTTGGCTTTTATACTATTGTGAAGTCATATTTTTAAAATAACAATAACCACCTAACGATTCTCCTTGAAACATGTAGTTTGTTTACCAAGTAAATTAAAGTCATATCATCTACATAAAACACAAATTTATTTCCCAATAGATAATGTTTAAGGTTTTTTTTTGTGGTGTTATAGTTATGTTTTGCACTATTAAAAAGTCTAAAAGCATACACTATTGGTTGATCACTATTCCTTATGACATTCTGTGACTCTTATAGTTAATAATGATGCATCCACTAAAAGAAATTCTTAAATTTATGATTTCATATATGATTTATTTTTTAGTCATACCGGACATTATATGACTAAAGGCCTTTAGTTTTAATGGATGAATAGTGAAGGACAAGCAATCATTGAATGTTTGATGTGGCACTTTTCATCCTATAATCATTAAGGACAAATCATAAAGGATAAGCCACATATAATGTTACAATATCATATAATGAATGACTAACATATGATTGGTAAACATTTGACCATTTGATTATTCGAATTTACACCTAGATTAAATTTTTATTTCTAGATTATTATTAAAATATGTTTTTTAATAGGTAGGTAATAAGTCTAAGTAGGTAAGCAAGCATGAGGTAGTAGTTTAACCTACTTAAGATTACTTATGTAACCTCTGTAACTACCTTAATGTAGCCTACTTACCGCAACCTTTTAGAAATGCACATAAGTTGCAAGTGTTAAAAATTGAACCCTTCACCTTCATAATGATAAACCAAGTCCTTACCAATGGACTACAATATCAAAAGGTGTACAATTTTGGTCAAGTTTTTTTATTTCACATGTATATTTCATATCACTACAAGACTTATATGAAATAGGTAACAAGTGATAGGATGATAAGAAGGAAAAGGACAAGATATAGGAAATAGGAAATAAAAGGTAGGTAAGGAAGTAGGTAGGTGGGCAATTGGATAGGTAAGTAGGTGGATGGATGGGTGGGTCACGAGTAGGTGGGTGGGTGGATGGTACATAGGTAGGTGGGTGGTTAAGGTTGTTTATGTTCATATCAAATGATTTGTAATCATTTTTTAACCATTGTAATGATAATTGGACATGTAGGTCATTTTGTCATTAATCATGGATGCCATATAGACGAAATAAAAGTGATGACAACTCACATTCCCCCATCTTGTCACCACCACATCATCTATTAGTTTCATGCCCCATTGCTGTATGACTATGGGTCTAACCACGCTATAAGGAGCCACACGTGCCTCCTTAGACCACTTTTTTTTTTTTTTTTTAAAAGAAAAATCTTTTTAGGATTTTTTTAATAGGTCTTTTCAAAAACATTAAATTAAATTAAATTTTTTCTTGATACTATTATGTTAAGGTGTATATTTTTAAAATCCCAAAATATGCCATAAAAAAAATTTCTTAAATTGTGTTTTTTGTGTAAAAATTGTTTTTAACCAATGGTTACGAATCCTTAAAAGTGTAAATTATGCATTTTCACTCATTAGATTGATTCCAAATTTTTATGATATGTATAGAACGTATTCATGATTACATTTTATAAACATTATTTTATTTATATATATTACAATCTAAAATTCAAAAAATTAATATTGTTAATGGTACATTTTAATATGATTGCACCCATATGACTTTTTACACATAGGATTCAAAGTAATAATTTGTGACTAAAATCATAAATATAATCAATTAGGACTTATAATCATAGATTTTTTGGTTGCAAATGACATAATTTCTTTTAATGATCTATGTGAACATGAAACTCCATGTCCCAATTCAGTGGTATTAAAATCGGCATTTCATTATATTTTTGCTTTATAAGCTCCCAAGTTTTTTAACACTCCTCTATCCACAAGTTACAAAGTTATTGATAAAACATCTATAAAATTATGCCATGCCATTGAATACTTAAAACTATAGTTAATTATGTGGTACATGCATGTTCACTATTAGCTGTATTTTCTTTGGATCAGGTAGTTTACTTCCTTTGAAACAATAAATCCAAAAATTATTCTGGAAAATACCATAAAAACACATTTTTTTGGGTTTAAACTATTGTTATACTCCTTACACTTTCCAAAGCATAAACTAAACTTTTGCAAATGAATCTTCATGTCAGTATATGTTGTGTAATTGTCTAAGAATATTTTCATGAAACTGTCTAGATATTCTCTAAATGCTTTTGTCATAACTTTCTTAAATGTTGGAGGTCTTTTCTTCATTCCAAAAAACTTCAGCCTCCAAATAAACACTCACTAATTTGTGATAAACATTATTTTGTATCTATCTTCTGGAATTATGGATATCTGTGATACCTAAAATATCCATCCAAAACTAAATATGTTTGACACCCTACCACTATGTTTAGTACTTCATCTATAAATGATAATCGAAAAGGATCCTTCTTCATTATTACATTCAGTTTTTTGCAATCCACATAGATTCTAAACTTCCCATTCTTTTTTGGTATTCCCATAATTAGTGACAACCATACATGTAGCCTATTCAATAGGTTGCATGAAACTTGTTGTTAATAATTTATAATGTCTTATTTCACTGTTGCAATGTAATTTGGATTTAACATATACTTGGCTTGATATGTCGATGGTATGGTTGTATCCAATTCAATTTTGTGGTGAGCTAACTCTAATGGGATGGCCTTCAAATCTTTACATGTCCATGCAAAAACATCCTTGAATTCTCGAAAAAGTTCCTCCAACTTTAGCACCTTCTCTAGTTATAATTTAGAATTCACCTTCACCATCTATGGTTCTTTTTTAATCCTAAAATTGAGTTTTGTTAATTGATGTTCTTTTGTTAATGTCTAGCTAGATATTTGCAACTCTTGAGCCTTGACCTTTGTTGTAATTTCATCCATTTGAACATTCCTTGGTTTTGGTTTGTAATACATTTTTTTTTTACATGATATACTAGTTCATATCTATTTTTAGTGTCTCCTTCTACTGAAACAAATTTTGTACTACTTAGTTTTGTACTATGATTCTTGACTTTAATACTTTTGTGGTTGGATTCTATGGTTCCTACATACTGAAATGTAGTTGGTAGACTAATGGTGCCTATAAAAAAAAAATTTGGTTCTATAACAAATATGATATCCTCTTCATTGGTGATACCATTCTGGTAATTATAACATAACAACATTTCTAATATTTTCACCTCTGTTCTCAAGTGCTTAATCACCAGTATGGTTTTAACTGTTCCATTCCCTTGAATGGTCACTATGTTGTTCCCCAATCATGTGTTATTTTAACATCCCTCAACCATGATTTCCCTAGTGGCATGGAATAATTAGCATCTATTACATTATTATGTACCACAATAAACACAATAATACAACATTTGTCTTGAACATATATCTTCAAATCATGAATCAATCCCATTGGTTTTGTAGTGGTCTAATTCACCATCCTAAGATTATATGGTATGGGTTTAGGCTTTGGCAACCCCAACCTCAATTTTAATTGTTTTGTGATGATGGTAATTCCACATGTACCATCCAAAAACACATCCTCCATAATATTTTTCTTGATTTGTACATGAAAAATCACCATGAGGATCAATAACTATAGTTGTTGATGTTACTTTTGGTACTAAACATGGTACTATTTTTTCTATGATTGTTTTTGCTACATTCTGTGGTTTATCTAGTTTCATTTTTTGCCATAAATATATTTTCAACTCAAGAGCCATCTTCAATAACTACCCCAAACTCCAAATATAACTAGTTTCCAATATTGTTTACTAATATCTTGAAATATTTATTCTATTGATATTAGCTACTATGTAAAACTATAGATTCTTGAAGCTCAGAGGTTTATAAAAAAGGTGTTGTCTCCAACATACCAAGCCATGTTATGTTCCATCCCTCCATTAATCTTGAGGCGGACACTAGTAAAAAAGTAAAAAATACATGAGTAAAAATATAGGGTGCAATATATTGGTTATTGCGTAAAAAAATTAAGTTTATTAATTTTTTAAAAAGGTATTTTTGTTCCTATTTTAATTTTTTTCTTAATTTTTTTTCTCTCATTTTTGTTCCTATTTTAAATTTTTTTCTTCATCCTTTGTTTTTCTTTTTTTTCTATTGTTACAACAAATTTTTTTTCATCTCATTCTCTTTATGTTTCTTTTTTCCTTTTTCAAACATTTTCCTTCTCTTTCACCACATTATGGCACCTACTACCACTGCTTATTGCATCATCACTTAGTTATGCACATCACGTCAAGGATGTTTTTGCCTTTTCCCTTGTCCTTTTTGTTTTATTTCGGTTTGGAAAATAAAAGCAGAAGCAAAAAGAAATTTAAAAACGAAGGAGAAGAAAACAAAGGAATAAAAGAGAAGGAAATAAAAAAATTAAAAGAAAGAAAATGAAAAAGAAATAAAATTAGAAAAAGATTAAGATTGTTTTTTTTTTTTTTAGTTTTCTCTATTTTTTAAATTCCAAAAAAATAATTTTTTTTCTTTTCCTTTTTTTAGTTTTTTTTCTTTTTCTGAATTCAAGAAAAAGATTTCTGAAATTTTTTCCTTCTTATTTCTTTGTTTTCTTTTTTTCTATTTTTAAAGAATAAGAAGATTTTTTTGGTTTTGTGGCCCTATTTTTCAAAATTTTCTGTTTTTTAAAATGCTAGAAAAAATAATTGTTTTTTTCTTATGTTTGTCCTTAAGAATTTTTTTCTCCACCTAATTTTCCATTTTTTTGGTCTTTAAAATTCTAAAAAATGAAGTTTGTTTTTCTATTTCTTTCGTTTTTTTTTTTCATTTTTTTTCAATTTTTTTTTTCTTA
>Ga0116229_10006012_pt1 | contig 19644 bp, 8 predicted proteins | sample S1TSphgellanicum_3_FD_87313 | JGI IMG/M metagenome (GOLD analysis project Ga0116229, IMG submission 87313) | Host-associated microbial communities from peat moss isolated from Minnesota, USA - S1T2_Fc - Sphagnum magellanicum MG | ecosystem: Host-associated > Plants > Peat moss > Unclassified... | reverse complement strand
TTAAGTTATTATGCTTAAGATAAAATAATTTATAATAACATAAAGTAGAATGACCTTGAATAATTTAAAGTATAACTTGAAATAACATATATTAATTTTAAATAAAATAACCTAAAGTATAGCATAAAGTTAGTTGAATAATTTAATTTGAAATAATTTAAAAACTTATAATAAACTAATTAAGATACTTAAGGTGAAATAACATATAATAACATAAAATATAAGTTAGAATAACTAAAGTTACTTAAAATAATATAGGGTATATCATAAACTAACATAGATAGAATATTTTAAAAAACATATAAATAAACCTATTTGCTATAGTAAATTGTAATAGTGAATTATGTTAACTAGTAATGAAACATGATGTCTATATACTGATATTATGGTGAAATAACTTTCACTAGGTGAAATCAGTAAAATGCAATGAAGTTATTTCACTTTTAAAGTCCCATAATGATTTAAGCTAGTAAATTACACCCCACTTTGGTAGTAGTGAAATTTGGTGGCTCCAAAGTTAGAGTCTGGATCCATTGGAGACTGTTGGAAACATGTGCCTTGCACAAGCCTACCTATTGAAGTGTTCACACTGGGCAAAAGGAAATATGAAGCAAAAGAATTCTAAATCTCTGGCTCACAAACTGTTTTATTGGAGAACTTGGTTTTTCTTACACATTTCAAAGCTTTATTCATGACCTCTATAGAAGGTTTTAAGTCATGAGCATATGCAAGATTATAATGAAATTTTAAAATTATTTATTACACTTCAAATTTCATACCATAATACACATTTTCAATATTCTCACCAAGTCAGTCATGATTCATCCTTTAAACCATAAATCCCACCTAGGTACAACTATTGTTCCAAATGAAAAAATATTCAAAATTGCAAACACATACACAATGTGCTTTGAACAAAACTAGCTCAAAGTACATGATTTTTCTAGGCATGACACGTATGTGGCTACAAAGTTACAAAATTCCATCCAAGCCTCTATCCATGTTGTGTAAAGATTTTAGCTAGTTTAAATTATTTGCAGAATGAAAATAGCTCAAAAAGATCATGATTAGACCTGGGGTTCTAGTCATGATGAATACAAAAGTTGCTACCAAGATCACATTTGAATTAGGATCAGTACATGGACTTAACAATAGATAGATCTTGGAACCAATTAAAGGTGAAAAAACTGAACTGACAAATGAGGAATTATATGACATAACCAAAAAAAGTATGCATGAACACATACACATGCAACATACATGTTTTGAACTAGAGATTAGCCAACAATATTTTGATGTTTATTACCTTACTAGAAAAAAAGGCATTTTGGATTGGATAGCCTTGTCAAATGGGAAGACTAATGTATGGTTATAAGTTTTTAAATCATTGAAGTGAGTATTAATTCATACCTTCAAATCATTTATAGTACAATATTACAAATAACTAAAGATAATTCAAATAAGCATGCATAATACTAAAAGAATACAACATCAAACTTAATGAATTTGAATTCTAGTAGTTGCACACTTTAGGAGTATAATACCATACTCTGAATATTATAGGTCACTTCCAAAAGTGGTTTCAGTTGACATACTACAAGTAATATTCAACAATACAAGTGACCATTGAATTCCAAGTTCATCAAAATCAATAATTAATATGACTGCAAGAATAATACTTGTAATATTATATGTGAAGAAGAATACCATATAAATATTATACAATGGACTTATGTATTATAATTCAACATAAATATAGTATTGTTTTTCTAATACATCTTACATAATACAATACCATAACTTGAATACTATAGACTTTCTAGAATATTTGGAATGTTGGTGGTCATAATTCAAGGTATTGTACTTGGAAATACAACATTATTTAAAAATATTCACTGAAATATTTGCTACACAATATTCTAGTGAAATTGTAATACCTACAAAATATTATAGCATATAAACAATCCCCATTCTTCACAACAATACTATGTACATATTCTAAATTGTTTTCAAATACCAACACTACCACATGCATAATACACACTGCACAATATCATGTAAAAGACCAAATGACCCTTAAATTCAAAGTAAACACATTGAGAAGTGATCAAACAACCCTTGAAAGCAAAAGGAAACACTGTTATAATACTTGATAGAGAATATGTACATAACTTCAAAAGCATGCAATCATAATAGGCAAACTTTAGTGTCTGGAACTTATTGGCATAAAGATGTGTTGGATCATTTCAGCAAATTGTCAAGGTGAATAATGTCATTGCATTGGTTACAAAACAACTTGAACATCCATTGTATGCTAAGGCCACAAGATCATGACCAATCAAATCAACTAGGGTCTAGACCTAATATGATCCAAAACAAATCTAATGTTGATTTTAGCTCAGATCCATACTAATTTCAATAACTTTCAATAGCTACACAAGCACACAACTAAAACATATGCACATGAATGAATAAAACAAATTAAAAAGACTTGGGTAATTTTTCAAATGGGCTCACCTCAAAGATTTGCAACAATTGGATGATGCTCCAACCACATCTTCATCTCTTCATCATATCCCAAAGCCACCCATTTGGTTCTCATACTCCTCCTTTTGCACCTAATACTTTTACTATCAAACCAAAGTGGGTGTAAAAGTTGCCCACATTTTTTACAACATACTGATTCTGACAAATGCACATGAAGGCAGTTAGGATGGTGCTAATGGCCACAAGATGTGGTCTCAATGTCCATGTATGGATACCAATTGCCACATATAGCACAAGGCTCCAATTCTAAGCTAGCTAGCTCCTTTGTTTAGAAGGCCGGATGCATTTGCTCTATTGTGCGAATGGCCTTCAATGCCCCTTTTTCAAGATTCTTATTGTAAAAGGTGCGTCTCAACTTATCTGCAACCTTCAAAGCAACCTTTTCTTCAACTTTTGTGGTTGCAATGCTAACTTTATGAAATTCCACTATCATAGTTTCAAGCTTCTCCTTCCCAAGCTGCAATTGAACTTCAAGGGCCTCCACCATGCTCTTCTTCACTTGCAAGGTCTGAAACTTTGCAACCACCTCCCCCTCTCCCAACTTAATCTTCTTTTGAAGATCTTCGATGGATGTTGTGGGATTCTCTTGAGTGGGATTATCAACAAGGGAAGACACATGATGCTATTCAAATGCAAGCCCCATCCATCTTCACCTAACTTTTAGTTTTGTTAGGTCAATTTCTAGCATTGCTAGTTCTAACTCCAAAGATGTAGTCTTTCCTACACATCGACAACCACTTCAATATACAACTTGTATTCATGATCTAATTGACCTATTAATCACAACTCACAAAATTTACAATACAAAGTAACCAAAAATTTGAGAATGGTTAATGAAACATGACCTACTCACAAACACAAGAGCAAAATCAAATTTTTAGGGTGGAAGTTGCTAAAGATAAAATAAATACAAAAAACTTGCATTTGACAAAATAAGCAAACATGTTAATATAGATTTCAAGCCTTGTTATCTGCAATAGAAGCTCTTAATACAATTTCAATGTAATCAACAACTTCACAAAGTTCTAAAAGAAAAGTTCAACTTATTATTTGCTTTGTCTAGCATTCACTCTACAACCAACACCTATGATTGCACGAAAACTAGATTTGTTTGGGTTGATGTCTTATTTTCAATCATTGTTTGTACATCCACACTAGCAACTATAAGCTCTAAGTCCACTAACTCCTTTACTTCATGAATAGAAGTCCCTTTTGCTTCAAGATTAGCTTTCACAAAAGCGTTCTTAACCTCCTTCTTCGATGCAACAATCTCTCCATGCCCTCTTGCCAAACTACACTCCCCTTCCCTAAACATTGTTGACATTGATATTGAAGATTGTAGTCCCCTCAAGTGAGGGGGCAAAGCTCCTTTTGAATGTGTATGTTCAAGTTGTAGTTTGTTGGTGAAAGTTGCATGGCCAACCCAATCTTCTTGGATATTTTTGCACTTAACTAAAATTCCCTTCCCAAAAGCCGAAGAGATTGTTACAGACTCTCTTGGACATTGGTGCACACTGGGCCACGAGTATTCGATGTGTGCCTTCATTTGAGGATTGGAACCTCATAAGTACATGTAAAGGTTCTTACCCTTGTGTGCACCCCATTGAATGTCACAATTGGTAGTTGTAGCATGTTGATTATCATCTCTGTTGCTTTTTAAGTTGATTCTACTCCTTGGGAGTCCCTAACATCGTGAAAAAATTCCTTCGTTAATGACATTTTTTATTTAGGTTTGTTAATAGTCTTGGTGCAAGCACCTTCAATTTTGGTACATTGAGTGTCCATGGATACTTCAACGTGCTACAATAGAATATTCAACCAAATTGAAGAACACACACAAATTTTGGCAACCTATCAATGTTTGAATTTTTTTACCAAAAATAAACATGGAATGAAATTCCGTAAAAGGATCTAGTGAGTAATAAAGCCATGCATGCTTGGTGACAAACGAACACTCTTGGGTGGACCTCTGGACATATCAATTTTTGTGATCGATCTATCCTCCCCTTGAATGCCACATGTCGATTTATGAATATGGATGATAGCCACTTTGGTTCTAAATAAAAAAGTCCAGGTCTACACAAAACATCGTTTGTTATCCATGGGTGCGCAATTCTCAATGTTAATTTTTTAAAAATGAGTTTCATTATTTTTAATCATGTTCAAAATGTGCCTTGGAATTTGTTGTTCATCAATAGTTAATGTTTTCCCATTATTTACCACCCCTCCAAACCAATTATTCCAACTTTACAAACACTTGGCACTTTTACATGAGGACACCATACATTTTTTTCTCCTTTCAACAATCATGCTTCACCCCCCACCCCCCCCCCCCACACACACACAAGAGATTTATTAGCCAACTGTAAATTTTATCATTAAAAGTTTGATTTTTGTGTTATCCTCTTAGTTCAATCACAAACTAAGACATGTCAAAACCATGTAGGCCAAATTTTGGCCATAGACACCCTTGCTCCAATTTCGAGATCCTTATACTTGCCATTAATAAGTGATTAACAAATTCTAATTCCCAGAATAGTACCATCAAAAAATCAATTTCCAACATCGGCTTGTGTAATACAAAATGCCCTTAATATTGGATCAAAAGTTGGACACAAGCAAATCGAGACCTAGACAAATCCAATCACTAGTGTTATGGGCATGGTGACCAAAAAGATTTCGGCAAAGGTTGTAGAATTTGTTAAGGCACAATGTCCTTCAACTGCTATAGGTTTGATAACAGAACTAGAGAAGTGGTTTCCTCCACAAGAATTGTTGAATGCTATTGGTGTGATTTATCCCTAGTACTAGTTAGCTCCAGAGGCAAAGGTTACATTTTCAAGGCACATGGCAATCCTACAAACACACTTTGGGCACCCCAAACCATTGGGGAACCTTAGCACCATGACTGGGCCATTGATAGACCCTATTCTACTTGATTAACAATTTTGTTCTTTCAAATTGACAATGAAAAGCTATTGCAATGGTGTAATGGCGCCTCCCCATGATTGCAAGCCAATTGTGCACTTGTGGGAAAGGCTCAGATCTAGCGAAATTTTAAATAATCGTCTTTTAAAATGGTTCAAACTAATCAAATGCTACATTTTCATGGTATTGGGTTTTATGGAGGATGTTCATTCACATTTTCCAATCTTGCTTTCATGAAGACCAAGCTTCGTAATTGCTTGATGATTCACCTCAATTTAATTGTTTGGATGTATGACCCAAGAATTTTATGATTATGGTACCTTTCTTTTTTATGCAATAATGAAAGATTGGCAAGATAACCAAATGCACTATGGGGTGTTTGATTAAATTTGGAGTGGATATATGTTGTTAGTTAAGGGTATGGTAGCTCAAATGTGGGCTATTCTTAATTCTTCATGTTGTTGGTTTCACACCAACATTGTACCAAGCAACAATGAAGATATTTGGTTTCCATATGGCAACATTTCAATGGCTAAATTTACCTTTTACCTCTATTATGGGGTTATTATAACTCTAGCATCTATTGATTGTTGATGGTGGTAACATTGTTGTTACTCATCAAATGCACTTGCAAGTTTTTATGTGCTTATAAATTGTTTGATTTGCTGATGTGGGGTTGGGTGCAGGTTGAAAGCACATTACGGTGACCCCTTTTGGGGTGTCGCATTATACTACTTTCCAAGGATGTGCATGTTTGAGTGTATCCCACTTTAAACTTTTGAAAAAATTTCACAATATTTTCGCATATTGTGTTAGAATATAACTTAGGCAAGAGAATAGAAAAGAAATTATTTCATTTCACTTTATAAAGTGAGAGATTGGAATATATTTGTGGAAATGAATGTAATGTACCTATGTACTCAAAAACACAAATATATTCCAAAAATAATTTAAATGATTTTAATCTTTATGAAAAGTGAAGGTATATTGAACCATGTCATTTCACATAATATGAGCCATGTTTGGATACCATGTGACTAATTTGAAAATTTTCATCTCAAAAACTAAGTTTTTTCAGCAAATATGCAATAAGTGTGTGATAAATTGAAATTTTGACAAGAAATCACATCTACATAGAAGATGACAAGCATAGCTATATGGGCCATTTTTTAAATTTCAATAAAAATTGATTGTTTTAATTACTAATGAAGCACTAAAGTTAGTGCAATTAAAACGAGAATGTGGGGTCTAAATAAGATATAGTTTGAGCCAATGTGTTTATTTTGCATTTAGGACTATTGTCCTTTTTGGGGTCCTTTTTCCCAAAAAACATGTTTTCCTAAAGAGGAATTTTCGAACGAAATATTTTGAAACTTTTTATATATTTTATTTATTGTTGCCCCAATATGTCATATGTTTTTTTATAATCAAATTTGGAGAAATATGAATTTTTAAAAGTGCACAAGTTTTGTATTTTGTCTTGAAAATTTGTCATAATTTCAAATCATACCAAAACATGTTAACACTTTCAAGTTCATTTTTTTATATTATAAGCTACAAGTTTTTTTTAAACAACATATATGTTGCATCACATTTACATGTTGAAAGGGACTCATGAACTTTTTTTAAACCTTAATTTTTTATAAACACAAAATCAAAAAAATATGAAAATTTGAGTGTTTTTTAGATGTGTTTAATAGTACCCTAAATTACATTAAACATTTGAGGATGAAATAAATTGTACTATGAAAATTAAAAGGACCTTTATGAAAGTACACTAAAAGAAATTTGGAAATAAATGATTAAAATTTTAATTACAAAAAACATAATTTTAATTGTAACGGACACATGCCACTACAAACCCTATAATCACCTTGGACAAGTGGCAAAAGACAACCAATCACATAAAACTCCACATGGCATGTATAGTCACATTAGTAGTCACATATCTTTTGTGACTACAAGTATTTTTCATCCACTAACTAGTCGTAGGACTATGGAACTACAAATACAACTACATAAAATACTAGGCAACATTTTTAAAATAATTAAATTTAAATGATTTAATAATTTTAAAATCACATTTCTAAAATACATTATTTATATAAATAATGCAATATAATAATTCATACTATTGGCAATTTCATAAATTTCCAGCTTATGAGTTGTTGACACATGTCACTACCTAAGCTAGGCTAAAAACCTATTTAAGTAGCTAGGTAGGCCACTTAGTGTAGGGACATAGGTAGGCCTAAATAGGCACCTAGGTTAAGTAGCCTAACCATGTAGGGTACATAAAGTCAACATACCATCATTGACCAAGTATGTCATTTGTGGGGTTTGATCCTTAAACCCCAAGGATGGATATCAATTCCTTTTCCATCAAACCACCCCATTTAACATAAAAATATAGTGGAATGCATTTTATTTAACCCATACTTGACTTCAAACATACACAAACATGAATTTCAATATTTCATATTTTATTGATATTTGTTTGAATGGAAAAATTTTAATTGATTCTTAAAGTACTTTCAATGACATACATAATTAAATATATTTTTCTTCCAAAAAATACATTAATTTGAAATTTTTTTTTCTGAATTTTGTTAAATTGAATTACATTTCGATGATGATTTGTTGGAATTTTTTTTCAAGCACATGATTTATAAATGAAAAATATATCATACTTGATTATGATAATAATAATTTTTAATTATACCAATAAAATTTAATTTACATGTACAATATATAATTAAATAATCATAATATATAATATTTATAAATAGATCATAACTCAAATGTATTTAATAAAAAATATAACAATTTGTATCATCAACATGTTAATAAACAATACAAAACACTAATAAACAATTAGACACAAGTTGACTATCAAACAAATATTGTAATTCCAAAGATGCCACATATGTTTTAATCATCAAAATATTGTAAATGGAAAAATTAATGGTTATAATTGCTAAAACAATTATGACCAGTTGCAAAAACAGTTAGGTTTTCATTCATCCAAGGATCCATTCATAATATTGGATGAAAAATGTGCATTTTTGTTTTACTTTTGATCCAAACATGTAATAGTCACAAATTATAGTCGCATTTGCAACTTCATTCGATTATATCAATGTTATAATCGCATATGTGATGCAATAATCACATATATTACTACACACATTTACAATCAAAATGACACGTAGGACTAACCTAACTATAGTTGTAAAAGTAATTGATTTGGACACTAGCTGCATCTATAGTTGTAACCATATGGTTGGAATGGACAAGATTTCTTTTAATGGTAGTGTCATTGAATGAAGCTTTTAAACAACTTTTATTCAAACCAAACTTTGATATTGGAATTTTGTTTGATTCATTTTAGATTTTTCAATATCCATATTATTCAATAAGCATGACTTTCCATGATTCACATGCCATTAAAGTGGCACCACATAGACAAATGTAACAAGAACTATAGAAAAATTGACCTTTGGACATCAATTTTCACTTGTTTGAACTCATCCACACCCTTTGGCCTTGTTATACCAATGATTATTATAAATATACTCATGGATCTTTCAATATAGATAATAAAATTCATTATTATTTTCTAAATAATACTACATAACATTAATTTTGTAAAAATAATAATTGTAAGGCCCAAAAACCAAAATTGATACCCAAAATTAAATGTAGCATGCTTTAGGACAATTATACTATATGTACTATAATACTAGGTACAAAAGTGTCCTAGAGAGGGTCACCATAATGTGCTTTCACCTTGCAAGTAGTGCTTGAATTGCACTAGGTAGAATCCCTACAAGGATTGAGGTTCAATTCCCCTTAAGTACTTGTTTATTGTAGGTGTGTATGCAAACAATTAAAAATGGGCATTTGTGAAGGTGACTATGTTGTGATTCAGCATGCTAGTGATGTCATTCCATGGGTAAGTTTTATGTAAGGTTCTAGAGAAATCTTTTTTTCAAAATTATCAGTTTTGTATATTTGATTCCATATCTTTTTTTATTAGTTGCTTCTAGTCATCTAACTAGGCTTTGGATTCAACTATATTTGTGTTCATTTTCGTGTTTAGTAAGAACAAGGAGAATTGAGTGCACTGAATAGCTGCATGAGAATGGATTGATATAGTATTGCAACTCCAAGGGTTGTCTTTGCTTGCAATTTCCTCTTTAGGTCTCCAACTCATACCTTCACATTTGGTGTTCACTCTTGCAGGTGGTGCAGGTTTTAAAAGAATTAAAGTTAACAAGTGTGCAATTGTGGGTGCCACTAGATACATGTCCATGGTGTGGTAGGGAACTGACTACAAGTAAGGATAAGCATGTAACAAATTGTTACAATTCAAAATGCCCAAGTCATCATTTTTGCCATGTAATTTGTTCACTATCTTTCTTTTCCCCTTTTTCTTTCCTTTGTGCTCTTTTTTTTTAAACTACAACTGCATTAACATTGATTCCACAATGAATGAATGTGTAGATTGAGCATTTTGCCAAATGTCTAATCCATGGCTTTGGTCCCTTTATCTTGCACCAACTTCAATATGAGGGGTTGGCAAGTGATCCTTTTAACTTTCACACTTTGACCACTAAGGTCTTATCAAAGTTCGATGGCCTTGGAAAGAAAAGTGCTGAGAAGTTAATGAAGGTAATTTAGGTTAGCCCCTCTTGGTATTTCTATTCAAGTTGTAGATGTATGAGATGTTGGTGAAAGTAATTCAGGTGAGCCCCATTAAGTGTTTGTACACATTTGTTGCTAATGTAAATTTCACCTTTAGGTAGGTTTTAAAATAGAAATACAACACATTTATGCAGGTTCGTGAGCAAAAATTGTTGTGGGAGTTGATAGTTGCATTGGGCATCCCGATTGTTGCCAATGTGGCGACTAAGTTGTTGGAAAAATGGTTTGGGAACTTGGACATGTTGTTTTTTGCAAAAGAAAAGGAATTTATACATATTCTTGGTCTTTTTTTCATTGTCATTGCTAGTCATTGGTGTAAGGGCAATGCATTTTTCTATCAATTTTTTCCCACATCCATAATAAGGTTTGTTATAACAGAAGGATGCACTTAAGCTCAAAATTAAGCTTTCAATATTGAAAGTTTTATGGAACCTATTCCATTGTTGGTATTAATTCAATGCATTCTTTTGTATCTATTATAGATTCTTTATTTATACACAAGAAACAATAGTTTTTGTCACTAAACAATTTCCTATTGTGTGGGCATAGGTAGGAACTCAATAGTTGCTATCAAGGAATGGTGCTCCAACCCATTCAATATTTAGTTTGTGAACAAACTCCAAGAAGCAAGATTCTCACCATCTATTAGGAATCCAAAGATATAAAAGTTCACAAATAGGGATATCATTTTTATGCATGTGCTAACCATGGAGTTTGAAGAGAGAGTTCATAGGAGCAATGAAGACTCTTTATAAACAAACTCACTACATTCACTAAATTAGATGTAAAATCAAAATTACAGGGCAAGGTTGTTGTAATAATAAAGGAGTTCAAGGAATTCAATCTTGAAGAAGTTCAATAGTTTGTCCAAGCTAATGGAGGACAAGTGGGTGAAAATATGATTGGGTGGTACCACAAGGAACATCACACCTTAATTTTTCAAGACCCATCAAACTTTGGAAAAATATAGGAAACACATAAAGAAGGGTTTTTAGTAAAACAATTTGTTGAATACATTAACTAAGTTGTATAGATTTTGAAGCTTCAATAATGCAAAAAATATTTTGAATTTTGTTGTTCTTGTTCATTACATTCACACAAAGTTTTAGGAAAGTAATAGTGGTTATTTTCCTTAAACTTTTTGGTTAGGAACATTTTAAAAAAAAGGTTTGGGGTATTTTTTTGTGGATATAATTTTCTAAGGTACTTTAAATGGTATTCTATTTGATAGTTTTATTGGGTAATTATTTGAGTAGGTATAATTTAGTTATGAATTTCCAAAGTTTAAGAACTTGATTCCTGAAGGGGCCACATCAATAAGCAATACAAAATTGTAATGATTTCCACCTTTTGTTATTGTAATGGAAACTTCAAGCCATATACTTTGGCATGCAATAAATAAACATGAGGAAAAAATAAATTATAATTATGCAAAAAATTAAAGAAAAGGGCCCAAGAATATTATTTAGCTAATTTTTGTTCCTTGATCATCCTTTGAAGGTGTTCTTAGTGGGTCCACCTAATCATACTTTCACCCAAGTCCGCAAGTTGATAAGTGTTTCCATATTTAGAACCAAGTTGAGAATCCAAGATAAAGTATTAGCCCATTAGACTGGAATGGGGGCACTACCTTGTTATATGGTTTGCTTTGTTTAAATTTTTAGGTGCATGTGCAAATAAGTGAAGTTTTAGGGATTAGTGCATCATTAAACTGATTCATCTTTTCAAATGGATAGGTAACAACTAAGATAACATTGTGATTGTTAGTGAAAATCTTAAGCCAACTAAAATGACAAGGGCATTGCAACTAGGAATTAAGGTACATGATATTGTGTTTTAAAAATAGCTTCTTGAATTGAATCTATTGTTTGATGACCAAACTTCAAGAGATCATACATTTGAGCATGATGTGCTTAGTTGAACATCTTTGGCAAATTATATATGTAATATTTTGCCCACCCCCCCCAAGGTTTCATTTGCCATTGAAGAACAAGAATTTCCAAAAATGAATTCATTGATGATATCATTCCAAGTGACAATTTTTCAAGGTGTAAAACAATACAATTTGTGCTTGGTTTTCTACCAAGCAAATAGTATGTGAAGTAATGTACATCAAGGGTATGAAGCTTTATGTTCACCATGTGTGTGCCATTGAATTGTGTTAAATGTTATTTGAATTTTTCTTGGTACCAATTTAAGTTGTTATTTCATTGTTTGTTTTTAACTCTAAAACATATTCTAATTTGTTTCTTAAAGCCAAATACCTTGTACCAAATTTCAATATCTAGTATGGTCTATGCCATTAATATGCTTCATCCTAGGTTTGACACCACATGATCAAGAGTCCACCCATAGTTTAACACTAATTAGAGCCAAAAGAAACCATGCACCTTCCTTGATGGAATCACCATGTGTCCATCATAAATATCTCACAAATTCGGATATTATACCCACCCAATGAAAGAAGGGTAGATTCGTGCCATCATAAAGCTGAAAAAATAAATAGCCACTTGAACAAACAACACTCTTCAATTTGTTGCTAGCAAGTTATGAGCAAATTCCATGTCATTTTGCCTTTTGACTTCGAACTCAAATTCTTCAATTCAAATATAAGAAGTTACATTATTATTGACCTTCTTGAGAAAAAAAATTAAATTATGGCTTAGAAACTAAACATATCAAAGATGTGTGATATAATTTTGTGCTGGACTAATAAGGCATTATTTTCAATTTTCAATTCCCTAACAAGCTATAACACAAAACTACACCAGCATGAGTTCAAGATGTAGCACGGTTTTAATATCAACAAACTCAAACCCAACATACCCACTCAACAAGGTGTCTGGAAATTTCATGGCATTTCTTAGTAGTAATATAGGTATTTTTGGATTTCATGAAATACTGGTGATTATATAATAAAGTGTAAATCGACAATGCTTCACATTCAATAACCACAAAACTTCCCAAGTTGTTGAAGTAGTTATCACCACCATGCTACATTATTCAAAATCTAGTAGCTAGTTAAATTGACACTTGAACAAACAACATTTTTCAATTTGTTATTAACAAGTTATGAACATACACAAATTATGATAGCCAAATTTAGAAAAAAAATTATTTGTGTAGCCAATTGGATGCACCTACACCCCAAAAAAAAAACCTTTTTGCCATACCAGCATTCACAATTTGTAACCAACCAACCTACCTCTGGTTACTACATTGGTTTTTGTGTACATACCTTTTCAAAAATGTATATTTTGTCTATTAACAAAAGGGTATATGATATATGTTGAAATCATCCTTGCATCCTTTGCACTAAATATGATTATAGTGGAGATCTAAATGGTTATGTTAAGGTAATGAATACAATGTACCATGTGCCTTTGCTCAAATGTGAATTGATTAACCAATTAAATTTTCTTTTCAAAACCTTTGTTAGTAATTTGATTAAATTCTAATGACAAAAATGACTAAAAATACATTATCTCCTACACCTTAGGTTTAAACATTTTCAAATCACCTTCATTAAATCCTACTCAATGAGTGTTTTCCAACAACACCAAGAGTCTGCCCAAGTTCCCCTATATTTTTCTTCTCCCATGTTATTTGTGTTCAAATTACTCTAATTACCTCCACAAATATCTATTTCTCTAGAATGCTTTTAGAACCCTACCATTTCCCATTAGAAGAATACCTTAAATGTATTATTCAAAATGTTCACTATTGATGCCTTTAATCTTGCAAAGCATTGGCATATTTTTTTCAATGTACTTGGAGGACATATGACCAAATCAAATTTGTCTTCAACAAATGTGCGTCTAAAAGATTTCTAAAAAAAAAAAAAAAATTTGCAAGTCTCTTTTCATTTGTTTCCCATGATAGTGGATAGGTAGCCGACCATGAGATAAAAGGTAAAAAATAAAGTTCGGCCAATGGTTTATGTAGGGTACCAAATGTTAGGAGGAGCAATACACCTTTTTGTCAATTTCTTTTGTAGGACATTTTAAAATTCCGTTGTGGATGGCGTGTCATGTAATGAAAATATGTTTTGACACTAAGCCATGATAAACATCCTTTTCTAGGGCTACAATGAACTAGCAGCCATTAGTGCACTAGTTTAAGATGAGGCCATTCAAGCCATTTTGGGATGAACCCAAACACATTCAAGTAGGGCATTTTTATTTTTCTCTTCCCTTGCCCAAGGTTTTTTCAACCTTCTTCTTGACCCCAAAGTTTTCCCTCCTACCTACCTCCCCCCTCCTACCTAGGAATTCACCCTACCTAAACCTACATCCCCTAAACCTAAATTAATTTTCTTTCCCCCATCATTAGAGCTCCATTATAGACATCAATGGAATGCTCAAGTTGTGGAGTGTTCGAGTTGTGGAGTGTTGAGCTGTGGAGTGCTCAAGATGTGGAGTGCTAAGCTATGGTGCTTGAAAGCAACTTTCAAAGGTAAGAACAACACCCATGTCTTGTTTGTTTTTTTTAATCTTGTCATTTTCATGGTTTTTTTTTGTCTTGACTTATAAGAGCTCCTATAGGTGCTTTTCTGTTTTTTTCGTGTGTTTTTTTTCTCCCCATCTTCGCTTCCTCACTTCTTGTTCTTACTTCTTTTAGATATGAAGATGACAACTATGGCGTCATCTTCCTCCCCGTTGTTGTTCTTGTGAAAAACAGAAGATGATGTCCAATGATTTATGATCGTTGTCATTTTCACCTCCTTTTCCGACTCTTCTTAGACACAAAAATGATGGCACATAAATGTTGTTTTCATGGTTTTTTTTTCTCCTTGGCATGGCATTGTGTTTTTGAAAAACAAAAGATGACAATGATCACAGAAATTGTTGTTGTCTTCACCTCTTATTCCAGCTCCTTTTAGACATGAAAATGATGGCATATAGCTGTCATCTTCATGGTTTTTTTCCTCCCAGTCATCGTTCCTATGAAAAACAAAAGACAATGATCTGTGATCGTCATTGTCTTCACCTTTTGTTTTGATTCCTCTCAAACACGAAGATGACGACACATAGTTGTTGTCATTGTGTCTTTTATTTTCTCATTAGCGCATTTAGAAGACTTGTTTTTGTCTTTTTAGATTTTGGAAAGACTTGTTTTGTATACTCTTGATTTTTTCTTCATATCAATATGGTTATTGACTAAGGTTTTTGTTTGGATATGTAGGATTGCAATGGGTAGAAGGAAATTAAAGAAGGTTTGTTGTGATTGGGAAGCTAAAAAGTAAAATGTTGTTCCATTACAATTAGGAATTGGGGAACTTAGAATTGATGAAACAAGTAATCAATGTAATTTAAAATTGGCCATGGTGGTTGTGTCCAATCCAAGTGATGAGATCCTTCCCAAAATTATAAATTGGGAATTTTGACCGATAATTGGTAGGTTAAATTATTTCAAAATATACATAAATTAAAATTTATTAAATGTGCACAAGAAAATTTGTACAAAACTTTTAAATTTAATTATATTCGCACCTTTCATCGTTTGATGGAAGGTGTGGAATTTTTTAAAAAATATATTTTCATTGTAATATTTGAAAAGAAATTAGTCTTGTTTGTAATACCTACATTTCGTTGTGTGATCTTGTTTTTAAGGTTTAGGGTTAAGGTTTTTTTATTAAAAAGTAAAAACTTATTTTTTGGAAGTTTGTGGTTTAGGTCTAGAAACTGAAATTAACCCCATTCAACCACTAACATCCCCTTGTCCACCTAATATTGTTCGTAAGGATAATGAATGGAATAAGGACAAGTCAAAATGGAAATGTAAAATTGATAATTGCATTCTTGCATATATATACTCCAAATGGTTGTAAACCAAACATTTGAAAGAGGTGCATGGTTTAGTGGTAGAGAAGGTCAAATTCGGGAGGCCTTCAACTTCTAAAGGAGGTCCTTGGTATCAAAACCATGTTAAAATGAATGTTTGCATCCTAGGAGATGCCATGGCCATGTAAAGGCGGAATGATCAAAAGGTTGCTATTCGCACTCGTGCTAAAGCCCAACATGAGTGAGATGAATTAATCATTGTTGCACAATGATGTTTTGGTTAAATTGGCTTTAAGATGATTATTACAAATGCTAGGTCTTGATGATTAGGGTGTGGGAAGTGTGCCTCGAGATGCAACATCATGGATGGAGAAGGACAAGGATTTGCAAGAATTGATTCAGTCGACTTGTTTTGCATATGCACAATGAATGAAAATGACATGGGATGACAAATCCTGGGATCAAGAATCCATTAAGGCAAGCTGAATAGGAGTTGAAAGCCATATTGGATTTCCATGAATCCAAAATGATTCATGGGAGGTAAGAAAAAATAATATAATCCATATATTATATTGGCCTACTTTGTTTGGTTAGGCTTTCATTACATACAATATGTTGGGCTTTTGTTATCCTTTTCATTTTTTTGGACTAGTCGCTTTTTGAACTTTGGTCCTTTAATATGTTATAAAGAACCCATTTTTTTACATTGGGTTCTTTAACATTTTTTTATCCAGCAGATTTTGTACATCTTTTATTGAAATAAAATTTTCTTCAAGTCACACTTGCCCCATGTGTATATGGTTTATCATATATGCCTTTTTTTTCTCATGTTGTTTGTGCTTTATATGTAATAAACAAAATTAAAATAATCTAATACACATATTTCATAATTAACTTTTGTTAGGTTTACACCAAAAATGTACATTACGTACTACCTGCATTTATTGTATTAAAAAACACATTACCCAAAGATATTTAAGGTTATACTTGCATCTTAATTGAATTATTAGCATTGTCATTAAGCCTACCTTGCAATACTTACATCCTTTCATGTTTAATATGCATGAGGCCATTTTATATTTGTAATACTCACATATAGGTCTTGTAATAGTTGTTGGATTTCTCCTACATGCTTTGCAATATCCGCATATTGGTCTTGTAATAGTTGTTGGATTTATCTTATGTGCTTTACAATACCTGCATATTGGTTTTCTAATAGTTGTTCAATTTTTCCTACGTGTTTTGCAATACCTGCATATAGGTCTTTTAATAGTTGCTAGATTTTGTTTAATTATTTTGGCACTACAAAGAATGCTAGTTCATCAAAATAATTAGCAATGATTTTGTAACTAGTAATTAACCAATAATTGACTATCCAATTTATTTTTAAACAAACAATACTTCATGTATGATTAAACAAAGTGTTCAAAGTTTGAAGTGAATTTCACATCATGTTGTCATGGGGTAAGGTATGTTATAAAATATTTATTTGTTCATTATACTAGCCCAAGATTAATTTCCAAAAAATTCGTTAACTATTTGAATATAACTAATAATTATTTTCAATCAATTATTATTTCAAATACATTTGTTCATTATCTATAAATTAAAAAATTTCTCTCTAAATACATTATTCATTATTTTATCAGATATTTAACCTATAATACTCTAATTCATATATAATATAAATTTTTATAATTCAAAAAATTAAAAAATAATTTTTAATTTTGAATATTTCACATTGAAATTTCTTCAAATTTTTATTATCTATAATTAATTTTTTTTACTTAATTATTTATATGAGCTAATTTAGTGACTGAATAAATAACTATTGATCTAATCTTATAAATTATTTCTGATAATTCTACTCTCAAAACTAATTAAACAAAAAAAATGTAAAGTATATTGATTAATTAATATAGATAATAATCTCTCCAAATAAATTTTTTAAAAATATTCTATAATGCTATTTTATGAAACTATTTAATTCAAACTTTTAAAATCAAAATAGTTAATAATTGGATTTTTGATTATAATTTATTTTTAATTTTCATATTATCAATCAGAAAATTATATATCTACGTCAATTATTTCAAAACCTTTTGTAATTACATGAATTAAGTCTAATATTTTAAAGAAAATTCAAATTATTTGTTATTTATTATTATTTTTATTCTTCAACTTTAGATGTTACATATGTGCTCAATTAATTTATAAAATAAGTCACTATCTATTAATTTTATCATTTTTTCTTTGATAATTGGATTGTCGAATTTGATTAATTAATTAAATTATTAGTCTAGAATCCAACAAATTGTGATGGATAATTTGTCTTCTTATTGAATTTCTCTAGTAATTCCTTCATTATATGACACAATAAATCTATTTTGAATTATCAACAAATTATGTCATATAATTGAGGAATTATTAGAGACTTGTTTCACATAATGCAAATTATTAATTATAAAAAAATACATAATCATTTAGTTAATTAGATTATTTGACATTTAATTAATTATTTTAATTAGATTTTATTAATTTAACACATTATTCAAAACCACTATTTTAGATACTTAATCTTGATAAATAATTATAATAAAATTAAGTCAAATATACAAGTAGACATATTTGCTCTAGAAGAAGAAATACATGGATCCATATAACTATCACTATATTATTCCAGCATATTACTATAAAATTAGTTTAGTCACTCAAAGTGATCTTAAATGCAGGTATTGTTTTTAGGGTTGGGTTTTCATTCAAATTGAATACTCAAATTATCAATTGGTTATTTCAAAATGACTCTACATGTGAGTATTACATTTAAGGTTGGATCTTCACTCAAGGGTACGCAAACCACCAATTGTTTATTTTGAAATGACCTCACATGCGGGTATTGTGTTTAGGTAACTTAACTATTAGTTGATAACCAAATTAATTATTAGATTAATAGATAATTATACACATTAATTTATAATTCTTTCATAATTTACCAGATTTTGTTAGATATTTAGATAAGTTACAAATAAATTTATTGCTAATTATTTGATCGTTAATTAGTTATTGATTATCAAATTATTAAATAGATTATTTATCTAATTATTTAGATGATATTATGTGTAAGATGTTTTTTTTTAATAATAAAAAATTAGTCAACAATTTGGGATTACTTTTTTTTTATTGAATTTATCTTCAATTAACATATGGATTCTCAATTTATAGAATACCAAATATTATTGTTACTGTAAAAATTTATGTTTTGACAAAAATTACAGGGTAGAATTTTCCCAGTGTAATTGGGGGGGCACCTTACTTTCAGTAAAATTCTGGCTTACCTCTTGATTTTGTCTTTCCATGCTAAAGTTATCTTTCGGATGAGTTTCAAAACATAGATATATTGCACAGGGAGTATATTCCAGCATCGCTCAAATGAATAACAGTCATCCGACATCAAAGAAAAAGTTTCTTATTTCTTTCCAACTAGTGGGTACCCGTGACGGTCGGACACAATCCGCCTGTGTCGGACACAATCCGCCTGTGCCTGGCTTTTTTTTTCCCTTCACTTGGATGGTCTTAAGACTCCCATATATACTCAAACCATATTTGATGGTGGGATACAAAAGAAGGTGAAAGAACCACAACCCAAACCCCCACTCTACCCTTCACCCCAAACCCATCC
>Ga0116229_10006010_pt1 | contig 19645 bp, 14 predicted proteins | sample S1TSphgellanicum_3_FD_87313 | JGI IMG/M metagenome (GOLD analysis project Ga0116229, IMG submission 87313) | Host-associated microbial communities from peat moss isolated from Minnesota, USA - S1T2_Fc - Sphagnum magellanicum MG | ecosystem: Host-associated > Plants > Peat moss > Unclassified... | reverse complement strand
GAGCCCCAACTGTGCGCGGCGGCGGGACCGGACAAGTTTGGCGGCGGCCCCGGCAGTGCAGGCCGACTGTTTGAGGACCTGGTAAAGCCGGTCATCAATTCGCCTCCTCACACCACGCCGAGCGGGTTCAGCGTCGCTCTGCTAAATCCGATTACAGGCAACATGGTCAACTTTGACGACTGCCAGCGCAGTACGGGCATCATGTACGAATATAAGGGGCCGACCTACACGCCGTTCCTCCAGAGAGCGAATGAAAATGAATTTGTGGGACCCAGCGCGTTGGCAAAGATGCTTGACCAGGCCACGCGCCAAGTTCAAGCCGCTCAAGGAAAACATATCGTATGGCTTTTTGCTGATAGAGATGCGGCGGAGGATGTGAGGGATAAATTTGACAAAAACAAAAATGAAAACCTGAAGAGTATTGAAATAAAGATTTTTCCAAGCATGGAGACAATAAAATGAGTAAATATATATATGAAATTCATGTTGGCCTGCCGTTCAAATCGACCACCCCGGAGCAGATAGGGCAGGACTTTTTGACGATGATCGACGCCCTTTCAGGGTTCGATCCGACGCTAAAAGACTGGAGGGTACCTGACCCAAAAGACCCCGAAAAAGCTTTGGCGCTTACATCAAAGCGTGCCAAGTTTACAAAATACGTCAAAGATAATGCCCGCTATGATGACTGGGATCAACGCAACCCCGAGTATGGTTACTTTGTTTTTGCGATAACCGGACATGAAACCCTTGAGTACAATAGTAAGAGTGTTTCATTTCGTCTGGCGACAGACTCGCCGAGCTTAAATTATTTTGAGTTTGAAGTGGGCAGCCAGCAGGCTCCACCAAAGCCCCCTTTGCTGCGTTTTGATCTGTATAAATTCGCCCTCCTGAAAGGGTTGTCGATCTGGCCCGCCCCATCCGGCGTCGCCTATTACCGTCTGATGACTGCGGGCCAAGCCGAAGGGTGCATCGATCCCACTTTTCCGTATTCGGGCTACCATATTCCCTGGATGGCTTATCTCGACGCCGACTTGTCCAGAAAGGCGAGCGTACCTGCGGAGATCACGACCGAACGCACGCCAGACGGCGGCCTGCTGATGATCGCGACGCAAGAGGTGTTGGACCCAATGAACGTCGAGCACATGCGGCGCGCCCGGATCATCGCCGAGATCATGATCAAGACGTGCGGCGAGTAAGGGCCCGCGCAAGGAACCGCGGCGGTCCCGCACCCGTGCTCTCTCCCTGGGTAGGCTTCGGAGGACTTGTCCCCCGCGCCCTCCGGAGCCTTGGCGTAGGAGGGGACCCCTCAGAACGTCAGCGTCGCCTTCGTCTCCAGCATCCGGTCGCCGGACTAGGTGAAGAGGCTGTCTTCCAGAAGGGAGAAGGGATTGAAAACCTAAGCCGCCAGCCGATCCAACATGCCCAGCGACTCCGCCACCGGCCGGCAGGTCAGCTTTCCACTGCGCACGTTCAAGCCTTGGGCGAAGCCTGGGTCCTGGGCGAAGGCGGCGTCCATACCCAGATCGGCCAGTTTCAGGATGTAGGGCGCCGTGGCGGCGGTGAGGGCATAGGTTGAGGTGATGGGCGCGGCGCCCGGCATGTTGGCCACGCAATAATGGACCACGCCATCGACGACGAAGGTCGGCTCGGCATGGGTCGTTGCGCGGCTCGTTTCGAAGCAGCCGCCCTGATCGATGGAGATATCGACCAGAACGGCGCCCCGCTTCATTGAAGCTAGGTCTTTACGGTGGACAAGCTTGGGCGCCGCCGCGCCGGCCACCAGCACGGCGCCGATCACCAAGTCTGCGTCTTTCAGCCCCTCGAGAATGGCGTCCCGCGTCGAGAACTGGGTCTTCAGACGGCCGCCGAACTGGGCGTCGAGTTGGGCTAGCCGGGCGGGATTGATGTCGTAGAGGGTGACGTCGGCGCGCAGGCCCACCGCCATATCCGCCGCATGTTCCCCAGACACGCCGCCGCCCAGGATCATCACCTTCGCCGGCGGCACGCCGGGCACACCGCCGATCAACAGCCCCCGTCCGCCAGCGGGCTGGAGCAGCGCCGCAGCGCCCACCTGGATCGACATGCGCCCCGCCACCTGGCTCATCGGCGCCAAGAGCGGCAGCCGGCCCGCGGCGTCCTTGATCGTCTCGTAAGCGATGCAGGTTGCGCCAGACGCCAAGAGGCCCAGCGTCTGTGCGGGATCGGGCGCCAGGTGCAGGTAGGTGAAGAGCGTATGGTGCGGCTTCAACAGGGCGATTTCGGGGGCCAGGGGCTCCTTGACCTTGATGATGAGCTCGGCCGCATCGAAAATGCCGGCGGCGGTCTCCACGATGGCGGCGCCGGCCGCGCGATAGACCTCGTCGGCGACGTCCACGCCTGCGCCGGCCTGGGCCTGAACAAAGACCTCGTGCCCCTTATCGACCAGGGTGCGTACAATATTGGGGGTGAGGCCGACCCGGCTCTCCTGGCTCTTGATCTCTTTAAGCGCGCCGATCTTCATGGGGATAGGTCTCTCGTTGGAGGTCGCCGGAGTGACGGGCCGGGGTGGGCGTCAAGCCAGGGTCGGCATGACAAACTCTGCGCCGGCCGAGGGGCCGGTGGGCCAGCGGGTCGTGACGGTTTTGAGCCGCGTGTAGAAGCGGATGCCTTCGGCGCCGTGCATATGGTGGTCGCCGAACAGGGACGCCTTCCAACCGCCAAAGCTGTGGAAGGCCATAGGGACGGGGATGGGGATATTGACGCCGACCATGCCGACCTGAATGCCGTTGGCGAACTGGCGGGCGCTGTGGCCGTCGCGGGTGAAGATGGATGTGCCGTTGGCGAAGGGGTGATCGTTGATCAGCTTGGTCGCCGAGGCGAAATCGGGCGCCCGGACAATGGACAGGACCGGCCCGAAAATCTCCTCCCGATGGATCGTCATCTGGGGCGTCACATGATCGAACAGCGTGCCGCCGACGAAGAAACCGGCATTGGTCTCTCGGCTCAGCGGCCGGCCGTCTACAAGCAGCGTCGCGCCTTCCGACACGCCGGAGTCGATGAAGCCCAGGACCTTGTCGCGATGCTGAGCGGTGACCAGCGGCCCCATCTCGACCTCGGGCGAGGTCCCGTCGCCGATGCGCAAGGCCTTCACCCGGGGAATCAAGGCCTCCGCCAAGGCGTCGGCGGTCGCTTGGCCGACGGGGACAGCCACAGAGATGGCCATGCACCGTTCACCGGCCGAGCCGTAGGCGGCGCCCATCAAGGCGTCGGCCGCCTGATCGATATCGGCGTCAGGCAGGATGACCATGTGATTCTTCGCGCCGCCCAGCGCCTGGCAGCGCTTCCCCGTCCGCGCCGCGGTCTCGTAGATGTAGCGCGCCACCGGCGTGGAGCCGACGAAACTGATCGCGGCGATATCGGGGCTGAAAAGAAGGGCGTCGACCGCCGTCTTATCCCCCTGCACCACATTGAACACGCCCGGCGGCAGGCCGGCCTCTAGCAAGAGCTCGGCGATGATCAGGCTGGGCGATGGGTCTCGCTCCGAGGGCTTCAGGATGAAACAGTTGCCCGCGGCCAGGGCCACCGGAAACATCCACATCGGCACCATGACGGGGAAATTGAACGGCGTGACGCCCGCCACCACCCCTAAGGGCTGGCGCACCGCATAACTGTCGACGCCTGAGGCGACATTCTCCGTCATGTCGCCCTTCAAAAGCGTGGGCGCGGCGGTGGCGAATTCGATGACCTCCAGGCCGCGCTGCACTTCGCCCTTGGCGTCCGACAAAATCTTGCCGTGCTCCGCCGTGATCGCCGCCGCCAAGCGGTCGGTATTCTCCTCAATGAGCCGCAAGAAGCGGTTCAAGATACGGGCGCGCTTCAAGGGCGTGGTGGCGGCCCAGACCGGAAACGCGGCCTTGGCTGAGGCGATGGCGCTGGCGACATCATCGGCGGTGGCGAGGACGACGCGCGCGGTCTCCTCACCGGTCGCGGGATTGAAAACGGGCGCGGACCGGGCGCTCAGACCGGAAACACGACGCCCGCCAATGTAATGCTCGATAACCGACATGCTGGAGAGGATCCTTAGACCGCGCGCCCAAGGGCTGCGCGAAGTGTGGCGACCATGGCGTCGATCTGATCTGGCAAGACCGTCAGCGGCGGCGACAGCGCAATAATGTCGCCGGTCACGCGTATCAGGAGGCCCCGCTCAAAGCAGTCAACGAACGTATCATAGGCCCGGGCGCCGGGGGCGCCAGAGCGCGGTTGAAGTTCGATGCCGGCGATCAGGCCGATGGTGCGGATATCGACGACATGGGGCGCGTCCTTAAGGGAATGAATCGCCTCGCGCCAGGTGTCCGCCAAGGCGGCGCCGCGGGTCAGCAGCCCTTCGCGCTGATAGATGTCCAGCGTTGCGAGGCCCGCGGCGCTGGCGACCGGATGGCCCGAATAGGTATAGCCGTGGAACAGCTCAATCGCGCTCTCCGGCCCCTGCATCATGGCGTCATAGATGTGCCGGCCGCAGAAGACGGCGCCCATGGGCACCGTGCCGTTGGTCAGGCCCTTGGCGGTGGTGAAGATGTCGGGCTTCACGCCGAAATAGTCGGTGGCGAAGGGCGTCCCCAGCCGGCCGAACCCAGTGATCACCTCGTCGAAGATCAGCAGAATGCCGTGACGGGTCGCAATCTCCCGCAAACGCTCAAGATAGCCGACGGGGGGCGGCAGCACGCCTGTCGATCCCGCCACAGGCTCGACGATCACCGCCGCAATGGTCTCCGCGCCGTGGAGCTGAACCAAGCGCTCAAGATCGTCGGCCAGCTCAGCGCCATGCTCTGGCAGGCCGCGTGAAAAGGCGTTGAGCTGCGGGTTGTGGGTGTGGCGCAGGTGATCAACGCCCGGAAGTCCCAGGAAGGTCCGGCGATTACTGACGATGCCGCCGACCGAAATGCCGCCGAACCCGACCCCATGATAGCCTCGTTCGCGCCCGATCAGCCGGGTGCGCGCGCCCTGGCCAATGGCGCGTTGATAGGCGAGCGCGATCTTCAGCGCCGTATCGACCGACTCCGACCCCGACCCGGTAAAGAAGATGCGATCCAGCCCCGCCGGCGCCAGCTCCGCCAGACGTTCAGCGAACTGGAACGACAGGGGGTGGCCCATCTGGAACCCCGGTGCATAGTCCAGGGTCAGGATTTGCTCGGAGACGGCGTCGGCGATTTCGCGCCGACTATGGCCGGCGTTGACGCACCATAGGCCCGCCGTGCCATCCAGGACCTTAGTCCCATTATCGCTCGTATAATACATCCCCGCCGCCTGGACGATCATGCGAGGGGCGGCCTTAAATTGCCGGTTCGCGGTGAAGGGCATCCACTGCGCGTCCAACGGCTGGGAATTACGGAGCGGCATGGCGAGGCGGTATTCCTGGACTTCGACCGCCAGTGGAAACGACCAAGCCGCCGGAATCAACCCGTTTACTTGGGCTTTCGGGACCCCATCAATTCCTCGATTTCCAGCCGATTGTGATGCGATATATCGAGCAGACGTAACATGGGCGGAACATAAGGACCGCCCGTTCGGCCAGGTTGAAGCCTCCCCCGGCCTACAAATAGCGCTCGATCACGGCCAAGACGTCGTCGGGCTTTTCCAACATCAGCTGGTGCCCGACGCCGTCCCAGACCAACAGCTCCGCCTGGGGCGCCTGGTCGGCCAGCGCCTGCGCGCCTTGTGGGGGCGTCAACCGATCATCGGCGCCGGCGATGATGGTGATGGGCAGGGTCAAGCCGGCGAGGGTCTGGGCGTCCACCCGCGCGGCCTGGGTCACGAGCGCCTTCATCATGGAGAGCTTGTTGCGGCGGGTCGCGCGCTGCTCATAGGCCACCAAGGCAGGATCGGCCTTTGGCGACCAAGCCAGCGCCTTGAACCCGCGGCTCAACCAAGGGCGCATAAGGTGGAGCATGAGAAGGGGATGGCGGGCGATGGGGCCTTTAGACAGGTCGGCGCCCGGCGCCGGCGGCCCGAGCAAAATCACCCCATCGACCTCCTGAAGCCTGCCCGCGGCCGCCAGGCGCCCAAGGAGGTTCAGCGTGATCACCGTTCCATAAGAATGGGCGACAATGACATTTCGCGCCCGCTTGTGACGCTGAAACAGGGCCGCGAAATCTTCGACCAGAGCATCGCCGGCATAGTCGGTCGCCTTGCGAAAATCGGGACTGGCGCCATGGCCAGGAAAGTCCCAGGCGATCAGATGGCGCGCCTGCTCCGCCAGAGATCGCCATATATAACGCCACTGGTTTTTTGAACCTCCGGCGCCATGACAAAGGAAGATCGATAATTCATCAGCCGCATCACCAAAATTTAGCGCCACATTCAATCGCCGGTCGGGCCTTATATCCACATCTACACCCAAAACTTGAGCATCTGATCGATAATTCATATTTATGATCCAGATTTATATTGACGATAAACAGCTACATAAATTAGCATTTCACGTCACCATTCAACTTGACCCGTGAAATTAGACCATGCCTCAACCCGGCCCTCGCAATCTGATCACCGACGTCGAGGGCCTCAAAGTCGGCCATGCGACGGATGAACGGGCGCAGACGGGCGTCAGCGTCTTGCTCTGCCCAGGCGGCTGGACAGCGGCGGTGGACGTGCGGGGCGGCGGCCCCGGCGCGCGCGATCTGGATGCGCTGTCCTTGGAAAATCTGGTCGGGCGGGTGCATGCCATCACCCTGAGCGGCGGGTCGGTGTTCGGTTTGGCGGCGGCGGATGGGGTGACGGCCGCCCTCGCTGCGAAGGGCGAAGGTTTGATGCTGCATCCCAGCGTGCCGCTTACGCCCATCGTGCCGGGCGCCGTGCTGTATGACCTTACAAACGCGGGGGATAAGGCCTGGGGGCTGGATCCGCCCTATCGCCGGTTGGGGCTTGAGGCGCTGGCGGCGGCCGAGAGTACGTTCGCCATCGGTCTGCACGGCGCAGGACGTGGGGCGCGCGCCGGAACCCTGCCAGGCGGGCTCGGCTCGGCGTCGGTCGTGTTGGAGGGTGGGCTGGTCGTTGGGGCGCTGGTCGCTATCAACCCCTTGGGCTCGGTCTATATGCCCGATGGCGAGACGTTTTGGGCCTGGCCGTTTGAGATGAACGGCGAATTTGGCGGCCGCATGCCCACAGCGCCGATCCTCGCCCATGATCCCATCCCGGACGGTTCGCGCCTGGAAAGGAGCGGGCGCATGACGGCGGGGGCCAACACCACCTTGGCGGTGATTGCGGTTTCGGCCGATCTCACCGCCCCTCAATGCAAGCGGGTCGCGATCATGGCCCATGACGGCATGGCCCGGGCCATCCGGCCCGCGCATACGCCGTTCGATGGCGACATCGTATTTGCGGTCGCCAAGGGCCAAGGCGAAGATCATCTCGATCACCGGGACGTGGCGCGCATCGGGGCCGCCGCCGCAGACTGCCTGGCCCGCGCCATCGCTCGAGGCGTCTACGCGAGCGCTCATCCGGCCGCGTAAGTCCGGCTTTGGGCCTGGGCCAGCACCCTTTCCAGATCTGGCGTCGCGGCGAGGAGTTTGGCGGTATAGGGATGCTTTGGGCCGGCGAAGACGTCCGCGGTTCGGCCCGTCTCCACCACCCTGCCTGCTTGCATCACCACGATCCGATCCGCGATGGCGCGCACCAGGGCCAGATCGTGGGTTACGAACAGGTAGGAGAGGCGCAAGGTCTGCTTCAACTCCGCCAACAGCTTCAGAATTTCAGCGCGGGTTGAAACGTCAAGCGCCGCGGTCGCTTCGTCGAAGGCGATGATGTCGGGCGAGATGGCGAGCGCGCGGGCGATGGCGATCCTCTGCCTTTGGCCGCCGGAAAAGGCGCTGGGCGAGCGATCTATGGCGTCTGCCGGCAGGCCGACCTGGGCGAGCAGCGTCGCCACCCTTTGGCGGCGCTCAACGGCGCTCGGACGGGGGTCTAGAAGATCCAACGGCTCCGCAATCAACTGCTCAACCCGCCAACTCGGATTGAAACTGCCGTAGGGGTCCTGAAACACGGCCTGAATCCGTCGCCGCAGCCGCCGGTCTGCGCCGGCGCCGCGCTGGCCCCCAGACTGGCTGAGCGTTTCGCCGCCCAAATGCACCGTCCCGGCCTGGGGCTTGTCCAGGGCCAGCAAGGTCCGCAGGAGGGTGGACTTGCCCGACCCGGACTCGCCGACGATCCCTAAGCACTCCCCTCGGTGCAGGGTCACGCCGACGCCGTCCAGCGCGAGGAAGGGCTCAGGTGTTGGGCGAAGCCAACGGCGCGGCGCGGGATAGCTGCGCACCAGCCCCTCAGCCTCCAGGACCAGGTCCGGCGTGATCAGCGCCGGCGCCGGCGCCGGAAGAGCGGCAGCCGCTTTTAGCTGCTGCACATAGGGGTGGCGGGCGTCGGCGAGAACATCCAGAGACGCCCCTTCGGCGACGACGCCGGCGTCCTTCATCACCACGATCTTGTCGGCGGCTTCAGCGACCAGGGCCAGGTCATGGCTGATAAAAATCAGACCCAGGCCCCGCTCTCGTACGAGACGTTTCAGCAGGGCCATGATCTGGGCCTGGACCGTGACGTCCAGGGCCGTGGTGGGCTCATCGGCGATGAGCAGCCTTGGCGCGAGCGCGATGGCGGCGGCGATGGCGACCCTTTGGCGCTGACCGCCCGATAGTTGGTGCGGATAGCGATCCAGGGAGACGATTTCAGGCGGCAACCCGACCTCGGCCAGGGTGCGTCGGGCCAAATTATCGGCGTCGCGGCGAGACAGACGCCCCCGCCGCCGCGCGGCCTCGGCCACCTGATCGCCGATACGCATCAGAGGATCTAGCGCCGTCATCGGCTCCTGAAAGACGATGCCGATATCGCCGCCGCGCACGGCGCACATGTCAGGCTCGGACAGGGCTAACAGATCGCGCCCCTCCAGCAGGATGCGGCCGCTGACCTGGGCGTGGGTCGGCAGCAGCCTCAAGATCGCCAGCGACGTCGCCGACTTGCCGGAGCCGGATTCGCCGACGACGCCTAAGGTCTGGGCGCGGCCCATCGTCAGCGACAGACCGCGCACAGCGGTGCGATCACCAAAATCGACGCGGAGATTTTCGATTTGCAGCAGGGGCGGGGTCATCCGCGGCCCGCCGTGCGGGCGAAATGTGCGCGCAACCCCTCGCCCAGCAGGCTGAAGCCTATGACCGCGCAAGCGATGGCGGCGCCGGGAAAGAGGGCCAGCCAAGGGGCATCCATATAAAGGGTTTGCGCCTCCGCCAGCATCCGCCCCCAGCTCGGCTCCGGCGGTTGGGCGCTTAGGCCGACATAGGCGAGGCCTGCTTCGGCCACGACCGCCAGCGAGAGCTGCAGCGAAACCTGCACCGCCAGGGCGACCAACAGGTTTGGGAAGATGTGAGCGATGGAGATGCGCAACGGCCCCTTACCCGCCATGCGCGCCGCGAGGATGTAGTCGAGGCTCCAAAGCCGCAGAGCGCCCGTGCGGACCACCCGCGCAAAGACCGGGATGCTGTAGACGCCAATCGCGATCACGGCGTCCAAGGCGCCAGGGCCAAGGGCGGCGGCGGCCAAGACGGCCAGCAGCAGGGCGGGAAAGGCGAAGACGATGTCGGCGCATCGCATCACCGCCTCATCCACCCACCCCTTTCGCGCGGCGGCCAGCAGCCCCAGCGGCGCGCCGCAACCCAACCCGATGGCGCAGGCCGAGATCGCCACGGCCAAGGCGGTTCGAGCGCCGGCCATCACCACGCTCAGGACATCGCGCCCATAGGCGTCTGTTCCAAACGGGTGGGCGAAACAGGGCGGCGTCAGCCGGGCGGCCATCTGCATGGCGACCGGGTTGTAGGGCGTCCAGATCAAGGAGATCAGCGCCGCCACCGCCACCGTCGCCGATATCGCCGCGCCCCAGACCAGCGCGCTCCGTCCTAACCGCAAGCCTGCCCGTCGCGGGGCGCCGTCCATGCCCGATGCAATCTGGCTCATTTCGCCCTCCCCTCGCCCAGGCGCGGATCAACTGCGGCGCCGACCAGGTCGATCAGGAAGGTGGTCAGCGTCACCGCCAGAACGAGCAGCAGGACAACATTTTGCACGACCACCAGATCGCGCTGCATAACGCTTTGCAGCAAGAGCTGTCCCAGCCCCGGCAGGGAGAAGACGGTCTCTATGATGACCGCGCCCGCAAGGAGGAACGAGAACTGCAGGCCCAGAATGGTCAGGGTCGGGGCCAAGGCGTTGCGCAGAGCGTGGCGGATCAGGGCCTGGGTCCGGCTGAGCCCCCGAGCGCGCGCCGTGCGGATATAGTCGGCCTCCATGGCGCTCAGGAGTTCGCCTCTTAAAACCCGCATCAAGACCGCGGCCTGGGGCGCCGCAAGGGCGATGGCGGGCAAGGTGAGCGCCTTCAGCGCCGGGCCAACGCCCCCGGACCAACCGGGAAATCCGCCCGCTGAGGCCCATTTCAGGCCTGTGGCGAAGACGATGACCAAAATCATGCCGAGCCAGAAATTGGGAATGGCAAGGCCGATCTGGCCAAACGCGTCCAAGAGCTTGCCCATCACGCTGCGCGGTTGGGCTGCGGCCCACACCCCGCCGACGACGGCGAGGGTGGTCGAGAGGAGCAGGGCGTAGAGGGTCAACGGTAGCGACACCGCCAACCGCTCGGCGATCAAGGGGCCGACCGGCGCCCGATAGGTGTAGCTTAGGCCGAAATCGCCCCGCATCGCGCCGAAGATCCAGGTCAGGTAGCGACGCCAGGCGGGCGCATCGAGCCCAAGCTGATGGCGCAAGGTCGCGAGCGCGACGGGATCGGCGCTCATCCCCATCATGTTGCGAGCGGGATCGCCGGGCGCGATCTGGATCAGCACGAAGATCAACAGGCTTCCGGCCAAAAGCGTCAGCGCCAAGCCGCCAAGCCGTTCGACCAGGTAGGCCGCGGGCGAGCGAACAGCGCAGACGCCAAAGATCAGCACAAAGGGCGCCCCCAGCACGATCCAAAGCCAGGCCGGCGCGCCGCCGCGACCTTGCGTCTCGCCCGGCGGCCCACCGGCGAGCCAGGCCTTCGACAGGTCGAGCACGCGGACCGGCGTCGGCGCCCAGATATCTCGGACCCTGACGTTGCGAACGCCCAGAGCCGGATACTCAAACAGGAACAGATTGACCGCATCCTCTGCGATCTTGCGCTGCACATCCCCAATCAGCAGGTTGCGGCGTGCGGGGTCGGTCGCGTCGTCGAAGGCGTGCAAGGTGGCGTCGAACGCGGGGCTGTTGTAGCCGAAATAGTAGTCGTGGCGGGCGTAGATGTCGTAGTCCATCGGCTCGACATGGCTGACGATAGTCATGTCGAAGGCGTGGCGGCCGAACACTTCCGCCAGCCATTGCGCCCATTCAAGATCGACGATCTTCACCCGCACGCCGACCTCGGCAAGCTGGGCCGCAACGATCTCCCCACTGCGGCGCGCGTAAGATGGGGGCGGCAGGGAGAGGGTCAGGGCGAAGCCATGGGGATAGCCGGCCTGCGCCAAAAGCGCCCGCGCCTTGGCGGGATCGTGAGGATAGAGCCCCGTCAGGTCCACATAGCCGGGATTCTGCGGGGGATAGTGGCTGCCGATGGGCTGGCCCAGGCCAAACATCGCGCCTTGAATAATACCCTGCCGATCAATCGCGTAGGACAGGGCGCGGCGCACCCGCACGTCATTGAGCGGCGCTACACGATTGTTCAGCGCCACGATCACCTCGGCCTCCGATGGGCCGACATCGACGGCGAAGCGGGGATCGCGCCGAAGCCGAGCTATGCTTTCCGGAGCCTGAAAGGCCGGGAAAATGTCCACATCGCCTGCGTAAAGCGCCGCCGTTGCGGCGTTGGGGTCGTTGATAAAGCGGAACACCACATGGGCGAGCCGGGGCGCCGCGCCCCAATAGCCTGGGTTGCGGTCAAGCTCGATGGCGTAGCCGCGGCGCCAGCGGGCGAAGCGGAACGGGCCGGTGCCAATAGGATTCAGCCCGTTGCTCGCGGCTGAGCGGGGCGAAACCATGACCGCATCGCCCCAGCCCAGAACCTGGAGAAAGCTGCTGTAGCGCTGCTTCAGCCGGATCTGGACCGTAAGCGGATTAAGCACCGTCACCTGAGCGATCCGCTGGAAGCGGGGTTTCTGCGAATTGGTGGATGTCGCAGCCCGCGCGCGGTCCAGGCTGAATTTGACGGCGGCTGCGTCGAACGGCGACCCGTCCTGAAACTGCACGCCGGGCCGCAGCTGGAAGGTATAGACGAGGCCATCGGGTGATACGCTCCAGCGGGTCGCCAACAGCGGCGACACCCGACCGCCGGGGCCGAGTTGGACCAGGCCTTCAAACACCGTTTGGAAGGCGACCTCCTTGATCGCCGCCGCCGCGCCGGACGTGGGGTCAAGCGTCGGAGGCTCCAGGGTCAGACCCACGGTGATCGTGCCGGCGTCGGCCCTGACCGGGGCGCAACGCGCCGCCGGAACCATGAGCACGGCCGTGAGGAGCACGACCAGGACCGCAGCCACATTCAGCGAAGACGCTCTCATGCCGCCCCCCGACACAGGCCTTCGCGCGGCCTGGCCCGCGCCGCGGCCTCGGCGCTCACCTCCGGTAGGCCCAAAGCGGCATAGACCTGGGCCAACTGACGGTTCACAGGCACATTGTCGGGGTCTGTGGCGCGACGAAGTTCAAGCAGCTGCTGGGCCCTCGCAAAACGGCCGCTTTTGATGACGGCGTCGAGCAGGATGAGGTCGAATAGATCGCGCTGGGCATGGCTGCCGCCGATGTCGGCTAACCTTGGCAAGACGGGGGTCAGCTGTCGCACGGCCTGTTCATAGGCTCCGCGCGCATGAGCGATGAGGCCGTCGGCGATGGGCAGCGCGATCTCCGCCCAGGTCTCCCAGGCATAGACCGGCGCAGACTGGGCGCGGTCGCGAATGGCGGCGTGCAGCTCGTCCGCCTCGGGCCGGCCAGCCCGCGCCAAGCCATAGAGGTATTGCAGGCTGAGGAAGGGCTGAAGCGTATCGGCCTTGCGGGCGGCCAGGTAGGCGCCGAGATCACGCCAGCGGTCGCCAATTGAAAGGCCCGCCAGCTCAAGCCGCGCCAGGAGCGAAACGGCCCCGATTTGATCTTGAGAATAGTCCTTAGCGACGCCCCAGCAGTGCTGGTCATAGATGTCCAACACCGCCGCGTCATCGCCTTGGCTCAGGCGGAACAGGGCCAGATGCCACCACAGGTGGGTCAGCATAAACGAATTCAAGCCGACCCAGCCCTGACGCACGCTCTCGAGAAAATCCGCCCCCTCTGCGATGCGCCCCTGGGTCAGCATCACATGGGCCAGGGCGTGCTGAGCCCAGGGCTCCCTGGCCCGCAAGGCCAGGGCGCGGCGCGCTGAGGCCTCCGCCACGCCCAGGAGGTGGCACTGCTCATAGGCGAAGGCCAGCATCCCATGCAGGTAGGCCACATCGGCGTTCGCCGCCGCGACGCCTTGGGCCAACCTAAGCATATCGGCGAACCGGCCTTGATTGAACGCCTGGTAGTGCAAGAGCTTCAGCATCAAGAGATCGCGCGGGTGTTCGGCAAGCACAGCCTCCCCAATCGCGGTCGCTTTTGGCAGGTCGTCGTCCAGCCATGCGGCGACAAAGTCGATGATCGACGCCTCACGCCCGCTGACCGACGGCGCGACCGCCTGCGCCTTCCGCAGATAGGGGAGAGCCTGCGCCGACGCGTCCGGCGTCTCCGCCAAGAGGTGGAGGGCGGCGGCGTAGGCGTTGATCAGGCCAGCGTCTGGATGCGCGTCGGCGACGGCGATCACATCGGCGGCGCGGGCCTCATAGGCCAGCATACCCTCCACAAACGTATCGATCCCGGCGAGCACGGCCGGCGTTTCGCTCGTGACGGGGTTTCCAAGGAAATCCTGGCCCATCTGTTTAAAGCACCTTGGCAATGCGGAGACCAGCTAACCAATCCCCCCGCCTGTCGCCAAAATTCGCCATCGAGCGACCCTACTCAAACGCAAACAGAAATCAAAGGTGCGTCGCCCCCGCGGCGCGTCTATCGACGCCACGGGGACTCAACAACAGCTTACACGTCAATCAGTACTTATAGGTCACGCGACCGCCGAACGTGGCTGGCGCGCCAGGCACTCCAATATCAATATTGGGAAGGAAGTAATTACGCGTCACATCATAGTGCGTATTGGTGATGTTACGCCCCCACAATCCAATCGACCAGGGCGAGCCTATCTTTGAGAACGTCAAGGTGGCGTTCGCCAGCCAGTAGGAGTCGACATCGAAGGTCGGCCCCAGCAGCACGGGGCTTTCCTTGCCGCGGAAGGCGTAGTCGGTCTCGGCGACCAGGAGATAGTCGTTCAACACCGGCTGGGTCCATGTCGCCGAACCGGTGACGCTCCATCTCGGGAAGCCGAGATCATGACCATCATAGTTGTCGTAGATGGCGACGCCCGCCGCCTCGCTCTTGGTCGTATCAAGGCCCTGGTAATTATCGAATGTGCCTTGCTTGTAGCTGACGCCTTCGTCGATCTCGAGTTGATGGATCGGCTTCCACTTCAGCTCGGTCTCGATACCGAAGATGTGGGAACTCGGTACATTGACGATTTTACCGATCGGCACCCCCTCGGCCTGATCATAGACCGCACCCTGGATCTGCTCATCGATATATCGATAATAGAACCCGTCGGCGTTGAACTGGAGGGTACGATGGAAATATTCCGTCTTAATACCGGTTTCGTATGCCCATAGCGTTTCGTATTTGAACGGCGCGAGCTGGCCGATATTGGTTGTATTATAGGCCGTATAACCGCCCGATTTCACGCCCTTACTGATGCTGGCATAGAGCATTTCGCTCGGGCTGAAATGGTAGTCGGCCTCCGCCTTGCCGGATAGATTGGTGTATTGGTAAGCCTCATGCGCCAAGGTCGCCAGAACCGGGCCGCCGATAATGATCGATGAGAAGTTATCCAGATCGCGCTCTTCATGCTCGACCCGCAAGCCGCCGGTCACGGTCAAGCGATCAGTTAGGCGGTAATCGAACTGGCCAAATAGAGCCTCCGTCTCCGCATGCTGCGAATAGGGCGTAGTGAGATTTACGCCCAGGGAGTCATAGGTATCCGAGTCGAATTCATCGTGCATGTCTTCTTTATCGAAATAGAAGCCGCCCACCCACTTCAGCGGGCCTGCCCCTTCGGAAGCGAAGCGCAACTCGTCGGACAGCACCTGCGCGGTGGTGTGGAAGTAGACCTCAGCATCGCCGACGGTGGTGCCGTCCCAGTCTTCATACTCATGGCGATCCAATGAGTGAATCGCCAGGATGTTCGTGACTTTCACCGTATCCAGATCGTAGGACACATGAAGATCTACACCGCTGCTTTCAACATAGTGAAACGGCTTTGTATCGGTTTGGATGCCTAAAAAGCTCGCAAATTGTGGGCTGGCGCCCCAGCCCGTATTGTACATGCTGGTTGCTGCGGGCGTCGGCGGCGAATAGGGACCTGGGATGCTATTGAAGCGATAGACGCCCTGCCCGTCAGAATGGTCATGCCCGTAGGAGACCTCGAGCAGAACATCCAACTTGGAGTTTGGCGTCCATTCCAACTGCCCACGCAGCGACGAACGGTCCAGGTTGCCGAGCATTTGCCCCGTCTCCGGGTTCTTTTGGAAGGCGCCGCCCTGCTCCGTTATGCCGGACAGTCGAAATTTCAGCGTGTCCGTCAGGGGGCCGGAAATAAAGGCTTCGACCCGCGTATAATCATAATTGCCCTCTTCGATATCGACGCCCTCAGACATCTTATTGGTCGGCTTATTGCTGGTGAAGCTGATCGCGCCGCCCGTCGTATTGCGTCCCCACAAGGTGCCTTGCGGCCCCCTCAGGACTTCAACCTGCGACATATCGAAGACCTGACCGGTCGTCTGGGATTGAATCGGGTAGGCGACTTCGTCGATATAAAAGCCGACAGGCGACGAGTTATTCGACGCGTAATCATCAAATCCAACCCCGCGAAGCCGGTAACCGGCCTGACCGCTGCCGAATTGCGGCGTTATTTCCAGTCCAATCGTTTGATATTGAAGGCCATTGACCGTGTTTACGCCCTTCAGGGCCAGATCCTTGCCGTCGATGGCGGTAATGGCGATACCGACACTCTGAATGGATTGATCGCGCCTTTGCGCCGTTACAACAACCTCGGGCAGTGCAGAGGCTTCCGACTTCGGAGGCGCCCCTTGGGTGTCGCTGGTTGCTTGAGCGTTTGCGGCATTATTAAGTGTCAGAAAAGCAGATAGAGCGATTCCGCTGAGTAAGATCTTTCTCACAACATGTCCCCCGAGCTGTTAATATGGAAAGTGCGGATATGCGACAGGAGTTTGTCGCCACCGCCAAAGCTTGGATAGCCTGTTTGTTTTGGTTGCCAACCCCTTGTAAAATATGACGATTAGGGTGGAGTGATCGTTAAAAGCAGCGCACTCAATGCGGTCGCCCAAATCAATTTCAAGGCGCCGGAAATGTCCCAGGGTATTGGCGCCAGGATGGGCCAAAGAGCACGCGCTGTTTGATCCGGCGCGACAGGGTTTTTCTGAGCCATAGCCTGACAGAGCGTCGTGAGATTTGAGAATTGTTTACCGCAGCCGAACGCGATTTATCGACCACACCTGTCCGACTAGCCGCTTGAGTAGGAGCCTCGGCAGGCCTTCAAAGAAATATCTCAGCCCTATATTTCATCATAAGGTTGTAGCGAGCCTCGATCTAAACGCCGACCGCCGTCGCCACGAGGGGCGGGCCGCAAGCTCAGAAGCTTGGCGGCGTGCAGGCGCTGACGACAATGCACGGGGTATCGCCCACATTCCTGAATCTATGAGGCGTGATGCTCGGAAAGAGATAAGCGTCGCCGGCTTTTAGAACGCGCGTCTGATCGCCGACCGTCACCTCCAGCTTGCCGCTGATGACAACAGCCCCTTCCTCCCCTTCGTGGGTCAGCATGACCCGACCGCTGTCTGCGCCCGGCTGATAGGTTTCATAGAGGATTTGCAGGGTCGAGGCGGCGGCCCCACGGCCGACTTGGAGATAGGACACATCCTTACTCGACGAGATTTCAGAAAGCTCGCTCTTATGAAAGAACACCTTCTGCTCGCGCGACATTTCAAAACTAAAAAACTCGGCGAAGGATAAACCGGCCGCCTCAAGAACGCGCTTGAGGGAGCCGATGGATGGGTTTGATCGGCCGCTTTCAATCAGGGACACCGTGCTACTCGGCACGCCGGCCCGCCGGGCCAAAAGCCTTTGGCTTAGGCCAAGTTTGACGCGGACTTTACGAAGCCGCAGTCCGACGTCCTGCTCGACAATCATATCCATCGCGCTGCCCATTTTATCGATCACTTTTGCCACAAGGCACTGACAAATTTCATTATATAATCGTCGAAATAACACGGTTGCAAAAGCGCGTTCGCCCCCCTTTAATGAACAAGGTATACGCTTTCGGTCGAAATGCCTGTTATCTAAGCGACCCGAGCCGCCCTGCTTAATCAATGCACAGAGCAATCGTGCAGACGCGATGCCCTGACCTATGAAGAAGGCTCAAGCTCTATATTTCAGCCCCTTTGGATCTCGGCCTGGTTTCCTTGGCCTACACTTCTCAACCGCAAGCATGCCCCGCTCCGTAAGTCGTGTTGGCGTAAAATTGATGGATGCATATAATGGTCGATAACCTGGCGGACTTGACGGCCATCGATACCGTAGAGGGTTATAAGACAGGGCGCTTTACGGCCGTCGAAGTGGTTGAGGCCGTCCTCCATAGGATCGAAGCGCTGGAGCCGCAGGTTTGCGCGCTTTGGGGTTTGCAGGCGGAGCAAGCGTTGATTTCGGCGCGTGAGGCGGATGCGCGGTGGCGCGCCGGTCAGCCCAAGAGCGTGATCGACGGCGTCACCATCACCTTAAAGGAACTGATCGCGACGAAGGGGCAGCCCAAACCGTTGGGCACGGCCGCCAGCGACATGCTGCCAGAGCCGGCCGACGCGCCGCCGGCCGCCCGATCACGAGAGGCCGGCGCCGTTCTATTGGCGAAAACGACGGCGCCCGATTACGGCATGCTGTCGTCGGGCCTCTCCAGCTTCCATAAGCTTGCCCGCAACCCCTGGAACCTCAGCCGCAATCCCGGCGGGTCGAGCGCCGGCGCCGGCGCGGCGGCGGCGGCAGGCTATGGCCCCTTGCACGTGGGCACCGACATCGGCGGCTCGGTCCGCTTGCCGGCCGGTTGGTGCGGAATTTTCGCTCTGAAGCCCAGCCTCGGTCGCATCCCCATCGATCCGCCCTATATCGGCCGCGTCGCCGGCCCCATGACCCGCACCGTAACGGACTCAGCTCTGTTCATGAGCGTGCTGAGCCAACCTGACGACCGTGATTTCATGAGCTTGCCGCCGGCCTCTATCGACTGGCTGGATCTGGACATGCCGCTGAAGGGCCAACGGATCGGCCTGATGCTCGACGCGGGCTGCGGGCTGGACGCCGACCCAGAGGTCAAGGCCGCAGTCATCGCCGCCGCCCATCTTTTCGAAGCCGAAGGGGCCATTGTCGAGCTGGTGAAGCCCTTCTTGACCCAAGAAATGCTCGACGGCCTGGACCGGTTTTGGCGCATCAAGTTCTGGTCCGATATGTCGGCGCTGCCCAAAGAGCGGTACGAAAAAATCCTGCCCTTCATCCGCGCCTGGGTAGAGCCGGCCGCGCACTTTGACGCCATGAGCGTCTATCGGGGATTCAATCAGATCATGAGGATGCGGGAGTTGGGAGCGCCCGCTATGGCCAATTACGATTTCATCCTCTCGCCGACGGCGCCCATGGCCGCCTTCGCCGCAGAACTGCCCTGCCCGACCAACGATCCCTCCCGCCCGTTCGAGCACATCGGCTTTACGGTCGCCTACAATATGACAGAGCAACCGGCCTCTTCGATCAATTGCGGCTACACGTCCGAAGGCCTGCCCATAGGCCTGCAAATCGTAGGGCGTCGCTTCGACGATCTGGGTGTGTTGAGGATGTCACGGGCCTACGAGCAGATGCGTCCGCCCCAGCGTCCTTGGCCCTTGGCTTAAAGCCCGAGTTCGTCCAGCCCTGGATGGTCCACCGGCCGGGGCGCGCTGCGGTCCCAGTAAAACTTTCGCTCGGCCTCGGATATGGGCAGGTCGTTGATGCTGGCGTGACGCTCGCGCATCAGACCGTTTTCATCGAAGGCCCAGTTCTCATTGCCATAGGCGCGGAACCATTGGCCCTGGGCGTTGTGGAATTCGTAGGCGAAGCGGACGGCGATCCTGTCGCCGTCAAAGGCCCAGAGGCCCTTGATCAGGCGATACTCCAACTCGGTCGCCCACTTGCGGGTCAGGAAGGCGACGATCTCGGCGCGACCGTGCAGGAACTCCGAGCGGTTGCGCCAGCGGCTGTCGGGCGTATAGGCGAGCGCGACGCGTTCTGGGTCGCGGCCGTTCCATCCGTTTTCCGCAGCGCGGACCTTCTGCGTCGCGGTTTCAAAGGTGAAGGGGGGAACAGGCGGGCGGACATCAGGCATCATCGGCTCCCTTCGATGGACGGGCGTGACCTATAACAGACGACTTATCGGCGCTGGGCGTCGTCTGATCCAGGGGCCGCGCCGCCCAGCGCCAGATAG
>Ga0116229_10006008_pt1 | contig 19650 bp, 13 predicted proteins | sample S1TSphgellanicum_3_FD_87313 | JGI IMG/M metagenome (GOLD analysis project Ga0116229, IMG submission 87313) | Host-associated microbial communities from peat moss isolated from Minnesota, USA - S1T2_Fc - Sphagnum magellanicum MG | ecosystem: Host-associated > Plants > Peat moss > Unclassified... | reverse complement strand
GTTTTTTTTTTTTTTTTTTTTTTCAGTCTGAGAAGAAGAAGACACCATACACTTCTTCTTTCGTTTTTTTGTTTCTATTTGAAGTGAACAAGGTGACAGCACAAGCATGCCATTGTCTTTTTTTTTCTTTTGTTTTTTTGTTGCCAACAAGGTGACGGCAACAAGCTTGTTGTCGTCACTTGATCTTTTCCTTCTTTTGCTTGAAGCGAAGAAGATGATAACAACAAGCTTGTTGCTGTCACATTTTTTTTCTTCTCTTGTTGTTATTACGAACAAAGGAACAATAGAAAGCTTGTTGTCATCACCTTTTTTTTTTCTTCTTTTTGCTTGAAGTGAAAATGGGCGGCAACAACAAGCTTATTGTTTCGTTTTTTTCTTTTCTTTTGTTGTTATTGTTGCAAAGAAGGCGACAACAACTGTCATCGCCTTTTTCAAATGTTTTGCTACAAAGAAAGTAATGGCTTGCTAAACCCTAAACCTTTTTTAAAAAAATTTTTTTTGCTTTTTTTTCATCCTTTTGTTTTGAATAATTGTTAATTGTTCATTAGAATTGACAATTAATAATGACCTAATGATTTTTTAAAAATTTAGGGTTATAATGGTTAAAGGAAGGAGACTAAAAAAAGTTGGTGGTGATTTGGAAGCTTAGAAGCAAAATGTTATTTCATCGGAACTAATAATTTGGGAGCAAAATGTTGTTCCATTAGAACCAAGAGTTGATGAATCAAGCAATCCATGTGGCTTAGAATTGGCAATGATATTTGCAATTCAAATGATGAAATCCCTTCCAACACATATTGGGAATTTTGATCAAAAAATGTTGGGTTAGATTATTTCAGAATCTACATACATAGATCAAATGCAAAAAAAAATTATAAAAAAAAATTTTAATTTAATTATACCTGCACCTTTTATCATTTGATGGAAGGTGTGGGATTTTTTCAAAAAACAATTATTGCAATAGTTGAAAAAGTTTAGAGTTTGTAGTAATTACATTTGATTATGTGATCTTATGTTTTGCAATACCGACATTTTGTTGTTTGATTTTTTTATGTTTAAGGTTTTAAGGTTAAGGTCTTTTTATTACAAAATAAGGATTTATTTGTTTTTATAGTTTTGGGTTTAGGTCTGGAGCTTGAAATCGACCAAGCTTCTTAGCCATTGGCACCCCCTTATCCATTTAATATGGCTTGGAAGGACAAAAAATGGATGAAGGTTGGGTCAAAATGGAAATGTAAAGTTAGCACTTACACTATTACATATTCTACCAAATGGTTTTTGATTAAACATTTAAAGGAGGTGCATGGCTTAGTGGTAGAAAAAACTAAACTTAGGAAGCCTTCGGCTTTTGAAGGAAGTCCTTGACATTAAGACCATGTTAAAATGAACGTTCATAGCTTGGGAGATGCCATGGCCATGCAAAGGTGAAATGATGAAAAGGTTGTTAATTACGTTCATGCCAAAGCCTATTGTGAGTGGGATAAGATGGTAATTATTGCAGAACAATGTCTACCATTACCAAAACTAACTTTGATCAAATTAGCTTAAAAAAAATTGTTGCAAATGTTAGGTCTTAATGCCTAGGGCATGGGAAATGTGCCTTGAAATGTTGCATCATGAATGGAGAAGGATGAAGATTTACAAGAGATGATTTGATCCACCCGTTCTACATATGCACGACGATGGAAGATGGCATGGGATGTCAAAAATTGGGATTAAGAATCCATTAAAGTGAGTTAGAAACAAAAGTTGATAGTTGTATTGAATTTCCATGAATCTAAAATGATTCATGGAAGGTAAGCAAAATAATAATCAATGTTTGATGTTTTTTTATAATTTTACTTCATCTAAAGTGTGTTAGGGTTTAATTTTGTGATTTTTTGGTGTTTGTAGGGTTCATGACAAAATAAAGGAAGAGTTTGTTGCAAATGTAGTTCATTTTGAAATGTAATGCCACCATCTTTATATTGCTTGTGATGTAATAAGGGCTACAAATGCGACAATTATTTATTGAGTTAAACACGACATTGTAGATAATGATATGGTTTTAGGTTTCCACTTTATATAGTTAACTAGTCCATTTTTTGGACTACCCACTTTTTGAACTTTGGTCCTTTAATATATTACAAAAAACTTTTTTTTTTCATTAGGTTCTTTAACATTTTTTGATCCACCCATTTTTGAACATCTTTTATCAATATAATTTTTTTTCAAATCACACTAGTTTGACGAGTATATGGTTAATCATATATGTCTCTTTTTTATCATCTTTTCAATGCTTTAGATATAATAATTAAAATTTAAATAATCCATATGCACATTTTATAATTAATTTGTGTAAGGTTTACAAAGATCAAAATGATTATGTAATACTTACATCTAATGTATTAGGACTCACATCACTTAAATATTTTAAAAATAATATCCACATTCTAATTAACTTATTGGCATTGTTTTGAAACAAAACATGCAAAACTTACATCCTTTTTATTGTAACTTCCATAAGGCCATTTCAAATATGCAATACCTACATATAAGTCTCATAAATAGTTGTTAGTTTTTTACATTCATTGCAATACCTATTTATAAGTCTTGTAAATAGTAGCTAATTTTTTTAACATCCATTGTAATACCCACATATAGGTTTCCATTGCAATATCTATGGGATTCATATGATTTAATAATGTAATTTAAATATCAACAAATAATGTCATAATTAAGGAGTTACTAAAAAAATATTTCAAATAATGTAAATGATTGATTATCATATTTAAACAATCATTTATTTCTTGATATTAATTAATTGATTATTTTCTTGAACCTTAATTATTTAGATAATTAAAATTTAAATCTAAAAACCAAATTAATAATTTGATATTTAATTTATTATCTTAATTAGATTTTTTTTTATGTTGATAAGTTATTCAAATCATTATTTTAGATAATTATTCATGATAATTAATTGTCATAAAATTAATTTAGGTATATAAAGAAACATATTTTGGGTACCCAAACCATTTATTGGTTATTTTGAAGTGATCTTACATATGGATATTGCATTTAAGGTTGATTCTTCACTTAAGGTTACCAAAATCACGTATAGATTATTTCATTATTTCAAAATGAACTTGCATGCAGGTATTGCATATAGGCCTTGGTCTTCATTCAAAGGCCACCCAAACTACATATTAGTTATTTCGAAATGACCTTACATGTGGGTATTACATTTAGGGTTGGGTTTGTAACTTAAGTTACCTAAATCACCTATGGGTTATATTGAAATGAACTTGAACATGGGTATTACATTTAAGGTTAAGTATTCATATAATTTTGCATTATTTACACACATATTTATTTTCACCAATTACAAATTTGGCCTTAATTTTTTGAATAATTAAATAAAATTTGTAACCCAAAAAAAAAATGGTTTTTTACCATTTGATAATATCTCCAAGCTAAATTTTTTCATTTATATATATAATGACATTGCATTGTTTTACATATACTTAAACCTTAAAAATTCCACCCAAAATGCACCTTAGATTTATTTTAATTATTATAGAATTGTAAAAAAAATGTTAATTAATTTATATGTTCCAAACTTTAAATCTAAACCATAATTGTAACATTAAGCAGTAAATTTTACATTAAACCCTAAACCTTATACCATTGATGTGACCAATTTTACATTATGTTCATTTTTATATATGTTAAATCATACTATAAGGCGAACAAATAATTTTGAAAACATGAATTTCATGATGTATTGGTGGGGAATCAAATATTTTAAAATTATTTTTATGTTTCATGGTTAATGAATTATCACAATATGATACATGTATTGCATTTAAACAAAAATGGGTTAGGAAATATTGAACTTTAACAATTATGGAACATATGGAAACAAAATATATTCATAATTATGCTATAGATTTAAACAAGTGATAAAATAAAAAAATCAATACAATTAGCAAAGTCTAAAATATAAACCATAAGCCTTGATATATATGAACCAAAATTTTTAACATTAAATCATAAGGAATAACCCTTAAAATCTAAATGATATTTTGTTATAAGCCCTATTACAACCTTAATTATTCAAACCCTAACATAAAAAAATCTTAATGATATATGCCCTAAACCCAAAAAACTATGCAAAGCAGACAAATTATAAAATGCAAAACAATTTTTTTTTAAAGAACATAGGAAAAAATTTAGAAACGAAATTTTAAAGCTTTTAAACTACAAATATTTATTGACCAAAAAGAAAACCTTAATCTTAAAAAAAAATCAAATAAATTTGTAAAAAACCAAAAAGGAATATATGTCTCTTACTTTTGTGTGATCTCTCCAAGCTAATTTTTATTCACTCTTTTTGAAGAAGATATAAAATGAAATTGTATTACTTCACATATGTTTAAACCCTAAAATTTTCCCCCCAAATTTAGCCAAACTTATAAATTACAAATTACATTTCCACCAATTCACCTTGTTCAAACTCATCTTCATATTATTTCAGCTTTTCTTCGAAAAAGGAATCAACTTTATTAAATTAAAAGGTGAAAAACAACCTAGTTTAAAATCATTTAGCTAGTTCTTATTATAAATATTAACTTATTTAAATTATATGTATGCAACCTATATCTCTTCAAATTCATCAATATCTTAACCAAGGAAAAAACCTTTTAGTTTCAATTTGAAATCTCACAATCTTAAAGATATGATGGGCATACAAAATATTAGTTGAAAACAAGGATTCATATTTTCCCCACCACTCCAAAAGACACTTAATGATACCTCCAAAACATTTGCAATTTTCTATTCACTAACTCCTTGGCTAGTTCATTGGTTTCAACAGTCATTTCAAAAATGTCAAAACTAAAATCTCATCATTCATTTGATTTGCCATAGTTTCAATTTTTAACACAAGGTGAAATACATGGTGGCATTTCAATAAACATGGAAACAAACATTGTTTATCATAATTTTCCACAATAGAAACAACTTGTTCTTGATTAAAAAAAATAAAAAATCAACCTAAAACTTTTAAATCTTGCATCTAACATTAAAGATACCATGGTATGGGCTTTCTTTTCTTCACATTTCATTGGGAATGAAAGAAAATCATCTAAAATATTTCATACTTGCTTTCTAATACTCGAAGTAAGCATAGATAACCTCGAAAGCAACAACCATATCATTATCCATCAAATCAGCCATAGAGGGTGCCATTCCAAATTTTTCTTTTAGTTTCAAGGCCATGGTAATTACTACATGCAAGGTATCAAAAAGTAACCAATGCTCATGAGATCAGTTAAACACACAAACATTCACAATTGGAAAAAAAATATTAACAACGATTTAAAAAACATTCGAATCGAAGGCAAGGGCAAACAATTAGTAATTTTCATTAATGTTTGGTGATTGAAACATAAAACAATTGTTGCCCTAAATGTTTCATGGAACAATATCATCTTATTTGCAAACTTGTGGGAATAGATGAATTATCAACACAACAACCTATAAATTCTACCAAAAAAAAAAATTACACAAAAAAAAAAACACACACACACAATGTTTGAAAACAAAACTAACTTAGTTTTCATTGGAATTTTCAATTTTCTTGGCCTCAAATCAACTTCAATGCAATCCTTGTTTCATTCCTACCAACCTTTATCCAATTTCTTTGGCCAAGTGATGCATTTTTGTAAATATACTTGGGTAAACTTGATGGAAACATATTTAAAGCCTTTACAAACGTTTTCATCACTAGTGGTATATTGACAAGCTTTGGAAAAAACATGCCCAAATCATATTTCTTGAAAGCTCTCCTCCAAACTTAAAGTTTCACATTTGAGAACAAACTTGAAAACACTTGTCATTGTGTTCAAACTTGAACCCTTGTATTTAAAATATGCTATAATTTCATTTTTCAAGCCATATTCATCCAAAAGATCGGTCAATTTTTTTGCTAATGCATGTTTTGTTGTTTCAAAAAGTTCAAATAAACCAAGAATAACATGCTTTGGCTTTCAATCAAATCCTTAAAAAGCTATGACCAAGGCAAGCACATCATGAGCACCTAGACATTCATAGATCAAAACTAGCAATGGTAGAATGAAACTCTTCAAACAAAAGCAAAACATATATTTATTTGATTTTTTCCACTAAGCCAAGCAAAACATCATGTGAAAAAAACTTTTGTGAAAAGAACTAGACTCAAGGACATAAATGAAAGATTAACTATTTTAGCCACACACTTTGAAAAATGTAAATTTTTTTTTCATCATTACTTTCTTTAATTCATAAACGTGGGTCCTCTTTGAGTTTTTTGCATTACCCATAGAGTTAAAAGTGATAACTTTCATCACATATAAATGATTGACATCAACAATCCACCCATAATCACAAACTCTATTAGCTTTGCAAGTCAACAAGTATCACCAAATGAGAAATCAACTATGTTGAACAGAAGTTTAACACACTTTATTACCAATTTAGCCTTCTGTACCATCTAGGAATTTTTACTCTTCACTTAACATCACCCCTCCCATAAAATGTTAAGGAAAGGAAAGTTGCATGAGTGTCCAAGCCTAGAAAGTTAATAGTTTAAGGTTAATTGTAACTAAGATTAATTATACAATTATATCTTCAAACCGTTCTTAGAATCAAGCATTCTTATCATTTAGTACATCCAAGTATCCATGACCTCTTTTGCTTTCATTAGGGATTTTTCCAAGCACCATATAATATGAGGCTATGTAAATGCCCTCTTTCATGGAAGATGGAAGACTCTTTAATTTAGGTTTGAAAATTATTCATATATATGTTTGTATGGTGATGTGAAATTATATGTGAATTATATATTTGTTCATACATTTATTGTTCATTGACAATTTGCACTTTGATATGGACCTAATGTTTTTAGAGTCTTGTTCCTTTTTACATTCTTCAGCATCTTCTCTTCAACATCTATGTTAGAAATTCAACTATTCCCACTCCCAAAGGAATTAATGTCTTTTAAGTCTTTTATTTTCCATCTTTTTCAAATACTTGAAAACCAAATCATTAACAAATATTATGACACTAAAATGAAATATCCATTTAACATACCTATTATATGTGTTTGATTCACCTTAGCCTTATATAAATTGATAACAAAATTTAGCGATGTGTTGAAACATTCATATCACATTTTAGTGATATGCTTCAAATATATGTACATGTGAGAAGTTTGACATGTTTTGTTTCCATGATTCAAGTGGACATAACCCTCAGATCTTGCCATGTAACTTAAGGTTGCTGCTACTAAAGTTAAGAGTTATTAAAATGAATGTTAATAATATACACACATGTCAGATTACCTTCTAACTTGTGATTGTAGTTGGAGATGGCATACCTCATGATAATGTGTTAGTATACACAGCCTTTCACTTTCATAGATTCCTCTCATGATTTGTGAAGACCTACCAAAATGTTTTTAGTGTATTTAGACAGGCATATCCTACCACCCAAATTGAATTTCTCTGAGAAATCATAGAACATTCTGTTTTATGGAGTTAGCTTCACTCCTGATTTTCCAGCAAGATGTGATCTTTCTTCTACTTTTTGAAGGTACGATCTTCCATTTTTTCACAAATTTCAGCAGGTTTTGTTACATGGGGCTAATGCTGCAGTTGAGGGCAGTACCAGAAGTGGGTCCATACTCAGCTACTGCCTTGTATGGCCTCTTCATCTAGTAAAAGACCCTCTTCAGGCCTTTACCTTGCACTTAAGCCAATACCACATAATTTGGTTGGTCAAACTGACTGAGGACTAGAATGACATACGCCAAACAAAACACATGTAAATAAATCATAGAAGCCAACTATGATTCTATTGCAGCTGTGCACCAAAACACACCATTCTACTGTATAAAAGATTTTATAAACTTTTTCCACAGTGACATTACATTTGAGTTTTTAACTCAAAGCTTTTACTGTCACATGTCAAAGCTTTGTTTTATTCAAGGTTCTGTCTACATAGCTGCAGAACAACCAACAACTAGTACTGTACTAAAACGCTTATGTACCAACGATAAGAACATTATGCAGTAGACGATGATGCACTTGGAAAAGTTGCATTCTATCTGCTAGCTAGCTACTGGGATTTTTGTAGTAGCTGACTATACCCATTTACATGTTGACATGTTGCAACAAGCAGCAGTTAGCTGCAAGTCTCTAAAAGAAGCTATGCTTCTTCTCCCCAGTAGCTTCTTCACCTTTCTTCTTCTCATGGTGCTTGTAACCCTATAAACATCCCATCCAGATCATCGCCATCCCCAACAACCCAAACAAAGATTAGACTTTTGGGAAAACAAAATTGAAATCTACTTGTAGACTAACCAAATTAAAGATGATTAGATTTTTTGGGTGGGGGGGAGGAAAAAAAAAGATTCAAATCTACAATACTAATGTTGTCAAAGAGATTGGATTTTTGGAAAAAGAATTGGATCTCTGTTGATTATCTAATATCTCAAAATGAGTCAATTTTTCCTGCTGATTTTCAATTAGCCAAAAACCACTACAAAGAAACAAAAAATTCCTATCACAGAAACATGCGAGCCAAATCTACTAAAGGCATTCCATCCAGAGTAAGCATCTGCATAATCTGAAATGCGACGTGGTATACCTTCCAGACCTAAAAAATACATAAGAAAGAAAGTCAAATTTACACCAAAGAAAGTAATTCAAAAAATGAAGGCAATTTCCTTTCTCTGTAACTACTTAACAGCAGTGCTTCAACAACAATTTTGAATGTTGAAGAAAATGATTTATCACGACTTGGTGCATTTTGTGAAACTTCTTTGTGCATATCTTACCTCGTAGCCAATAGCAGCCGCACCAAGCCCTGCTGCTACCTCCTCCTCGATTTTGTGTCTTCTATGCTTCTTTTCTTCTGCGGTCAAGCTGGGATCCTGCTCAACCGCTTGCTGCAACCACCCACATGACTCAGATTCAATTGCACAGTACACAAATATTGTAACCTCTGCACGTACGTCAACAATGCAAATCTGAACAAGAGATTAGCTTGAACCGGTCGCACAACAAAAGATCCAAGTTGATGAGCAATTTCAAAACCGTGAAACCATTTTTTTTCCTCAAATGCTCACTGGGCAGTTGACGGCAATTTCACTCACATCACAAATAAGAAGAACCCGATTCTCTACGTACACTAAGTCACTAAGATAATCTCCTCAAAACCCCAAGTCTAAACATTTCTCTTTATACTCACTTAGATATAAAGGTCTCTTTTGAGTACCCCGTGAAAGAAAGACATTGCATGTCAAAATTGGAGACTATATTGTGATGTTAAGAATTCTTCAGACTAGTCTATTGGGTTGTGCAGGTGATTGCATGATCCAAGACATGAAAGAGCAAAGAGAAAAAAATTGATCAAAAGGGGGGGGGGTACAATTTTCTGCTGTTTGATGGCGTCCTGGTCGGATCCTCCGGCCTGTGGCTGGTTATACCCCCCTCGGCCGGCATCCTGAAACTGATCTCCTCCGTATCCTCCCTGGGCAGCCATGTTTCCTTGCAAAAAGATGGGTGACTGAGTGTGTGTGTGTGTGTGTGGGCGCGCAACAACACTGAACTCTCAACTGAAGATTTCTTCTTCACTTGAATTCTGCAATCACAAACTAGATCAGCTGTATCTGTTCTTCACTGCAAGTACTTAGATGAGATTGCGTGCTAGAAAAGATTGGAATGCTTGATGAGATGAGTTAAAACTTCCTGAAATCGATCCCTCTTTATATCATCGTCGATTCCTGACTGCCTAGGCCCCTACTTTTCTACGTGGGCGCCACGTCTTTGGCCAAACCTGAGAGATCAGATCTGCTCAGCAGCACAAATGGTAGTAAATTTTCTGGCTTGTTGAAATTATTGGATTCTAATTAGGCTTGTGTGTGATCTCTCGGTTGGTGCAGCTTCTCTGCAACCAGAAATGAGAACTACCAGTTCAACAACAAGTCAGCAATTTTGTTTACCAATTGCCCGGTTGGTTGGTTGGTTGGTCTGGTGGCTTAGTTATAAACTGTTGGTTTCAGGTTCCAGATGGTTAGTAAAAAAAATCAACCTGGAACCAGTTCCACAACTACTTTCAAGAACTGAGAATTGGAACTACTAGCCTAGCAATTTTGTTTACCAATGTTGGGCAGTTGCTCAGTTGGTCTCGCGGGTGGGTGGGTGGGTGGGTTATAGAACCAGTGTTGTGTGGGTAGGTATTGATTTTTAAAGAGAACATATGGTCCTGGTGGGTTAGTGGCAATGTTGTGCGAGTATTGAGTTTTAAAAGAACATATGGTCCTGGTGGGTTAGTGGCAATGTTGTGCGAGTATTGAGTTTTAAGAGAACATACGGTCCTGGTGGGTTAGTGGCAATGTTGTGTGAGTATTGAGTTTTAAGAGAATATACCGTCCTGACAGCTTAGAAGCAGTGTTGTTTGGGTATTGATTTTTAAGAGAATATATAGTCCTAGCGGGTTAGAACCAGTGTTGCACATGTGGGTATTGATTTTTTTAAGAGAACATATGATCCTGGGTTTACCAAAAGTCGCCCGGTTGCCTGCCTGGTTGGTCTGCTGGGTTAGAATTGTCTATCTCAGTTCTGGTTGGAAAAACTGGACTGAGAACTGGTTCTAGAACTAATTTCAAGACAAGAATCCAAACTGGATTATTTTAAGAACCAGACCTGGAACTGGGTGCCTGGTTCACAAATGACTTGTGGAACCCAAACTGGAATTGAGATTTTTTTTAAAAAGGAAAAGCAAAAGACTAAAACTAAGGGCTAACTGGGTATTAACCAGCAATTAATCACTAGTTCTAGTCTAGGTTACCTGGAACCAGGTCTGATTTCCCGAACTAGAATCCGAACCAGAACCGCTGCAATTTCTTTTATCTGTGAAATCAGAATGGGAAACCATTGTAAATTTTATTTTATTTTTTAAAAGAAACTGGAACTGTAGATTCTTGGATGAAAAGAAGAACCACCCAACACTGGAATTTACTTGGCAATGTGAGCTCCAACAAAAGATTCAAACTTCATAGAGCTTTACACTTAGTAACCCCACCCAAGAAGACCAAACAAGGACGTGCTTGCTACATTCAATCCCTGGCCCTCACAAGTACTTACAGAAGTCCGACTTCGAGTTGGTGTGTTATGCACTGAGTAGTAGTGTGAGTAAGTGCAAAGGGAGAGGGTGGTGGGGCTTCTTGCACTATCTTTTGTACACGAGTCCAATGCACGGAAGGTGTAAACCAGTTGCCTGTTGACACCAGTTGAGAGACTTGAGACCCGAAAGGATTAGTACCAACTTTGCAGCATCATCAATCCTCATCTGCTTCCCACTGGCTGATCAAGTTCAGATCAGCCCTTTTTTTAAGCTTTTCCTGGGGAACTGGTGCCAAAAAAAATTGCATCCCAAAAGAAAAAAAATTGTTAAATTTTTTTTTATTCTTTTACAGATTCTTAGAAAACTTTGTGTCACATTATTTTTATTTTATTTTTATTGTTTAATCACAGCTCAAAAAAGAGTTTGCCATATTTAGACAGTTTTGTTTTCCAAGGGTTTTTCAGTGAAGTTTTTTCTGCTGTTTTGAGAGTTTTTCAATAACTCATTGTTGCCATTAATGCTAAATCTTTTTTTTTGGGTTGATTGCCACTTTAAATGCTCAATTGCCAAAATGACCCAAAAATAAGTAAATAAATAAATAATGAATGGCTGGTTCAGATCCCACCTTCTGCCAGTGCAAAAGTGGCTACTGAAACTGCTTACTTAACTCATTACCTATCAAAATTTGTTGGGCTTCACACCACCATTTCTTTGTGACAACATGCACTTTGAAACTTGAAACTTCATTTTTTGGGGTTTTCTTCCCTTTGATTTTGTGATCTTAAAGATTTGGAGTAATTTTTCAAATGATTAGAGAAATTGGTAGTCAAATTTACACTAATAAAAATAATTCCCAAGGATTACCTTTTTTGGGGGGGGTCAAAAAAAGAAGCCACAATTTTCTTTGGAAAAAAATCAGGCAATTTTTTTTAATTTTATTTTTGGTGGCAAAATTTCGCAATTTTACAATTTTTTTCAGAAAATAAAAAATATGTATGATTCTTTTTAGTTTTATGGATTTTATTTCTCCATTTTATGAAATGAAAATAATGAAATTCACCACATCTAGACCAGTGGACCTACTTGAGGAATTTGCTTTTGGGGGGGGGCGGGGAACCCCACCATGGAAAACAAAACTCGTCCATTTTGTGATATTAAAGATTTAGCAATTTTTCCAAATTAGTGAAATTCCTCCAATCTACACCAGTAAAACAGATTTTCCCAAATTTTACCTTTTTCCTTTGGTCAGAAAAGCCACAAATTATTATTCTTAGACATAGGGATGACAGAGAATATAATGCAATATTTAAGAATTATTTTACATGAAAAATATTTATAAAAAGGACAAGATTTTTTTTTTTTTTTTCCATGTACAAATAAATGAGAAACGTAAATTTATTTATAATCATTTTTTAAAAACATCTAAAATCATTTAAAGGTAAAATGAAATTGATCTTTAAATTTTACTTTTATGATCACTCTAATTTTCTTTAAATTTATGATCATTTTTTTTCATGCAAAAGGTTATATTTAACTTCAGTCTAATCAGTCTAATCTTAAGCATATGTGAAAAACATAAGAATAATCATAAATAATTAATCCAATATTATATAAGTTCCAAGGGTATTTAAAATTTTATGGAATTTATTTCAATAGTTAAATAAATACTTAAATTTTAATTTTGAACCTCACTTTGAAAGGGAAGATTTCAAAGGGTATGTGAAAAAGAGGGTAAAAAAATGAAAAATGAAGTGAACATTTTGAAAAGGTATTTGCCTTCTCATGTAGGTGGGTAGGGAAGAGGAGTGAAGGTAGCTAGGGTCAAAAGAGCTAGTTATTGTAGTGGATGGCATAGACATAAATAGAAGTACATGATGACAAGAATCATGTGATGATGGCTTGAAACTATGTACTAGATAAATTTAGAGAACAAAAACATTTCATGCTGAAATTTGGTACATAGCACTTAGCATATGTTGGCCATGAAACCCAATTATCAAAATGTGCAAATATAATACATATGTAAAAATCTATGGGCTACAACTAATTGATATAATTTGAGTTGATCATTTTGCCATTTATCTCATTATTACACACCTCAATCCACAATAAAGACCATGTTATTGCACTCTATTGTGCACACCAAGACCCTTCCATTGCATACCTTGTGCTAGAGCCTAGCCTCAAATTTGCTAATTTATTTTTATTTTTTAAAAAAGGTTCATTTTTGCATCATGAAATTTTTATATTTTTCATTCATCAGAACTTTCCAAAAAATTTAATTTTGTCATGCAGTGGATGTACATATTGAAAATATTGGATGTATGTGTAATAATGTAACTTTCTCTCCTCAACTTACTTAAGAACCCTAACAAGCCCATGACTTAATGAAACATTATTGCTATGAAATCTAAGATGACATGTGGGGAATTGTGAAATAGGTAAAGTGAAAATGAAAGAATAATATCATAGTTGATTCTTGTGCAATGAAGTAATCCATGTTTGCTCCTATAAATAAATAAATAAATAAATAATAGGAAGGTCCTTTCAAAGCTATCCCTATTGAAATTTCATCATCTCATATGTAAAATAATCACCACTTTTCACACCCGGACTTCTACATTTTAAAGTTTTATGGATAATTTAATGATGGAACAAAGGCTAGGCTATTGTTGTCAACATTATTGTTTCATTTTCAAGAACCCAAGTGCTCGTGTGCAAGGACAAGAAACACCTATATACACAATAGGGTTTTTTATGTACAAAGTTAAGGAACAACAATGTGCAACTAAAGGTAAATTGGTGTGTGATAATAGGGGAATTACAATAATAGGTCCTTTTGCCCTAGAGCTTAATTTAATGGTACTTTGATTGAGGAACATAATTGATGAAACAATGCATAGCAAATAACATGCAACAACAAACAATAGTTGGAAACAACAATCTAACATACATGTATTTATATATATAGAACTATATACATATTAATGGATTGAAGATAGTGCATGTATCAAAAGGAGAGGAACTAGTAACAAAACAAAGGCATTATGCATATTGAAACATAACATAGTTTCAATATAAGGATATTAGTGTAGGAGACCATTTATCTTTTGACCCTTTCAAGATTATTAGGACCTCAAAATTTCAAAAGTATAGACCATTTACCTCAATAAAAATCAATCCACATTCTTTGTGACAACTTGGTGAAGATCGGGCAAACTTTATAAAGACTCATATATTTTTGTGAGAACCTCATGAAATCATGGTGTGTAAATTTTTAAATGTTACACTTGATGTACTCATCCACAATACAATGTTGGAAAACCTTCAAGACTTTTTCTTATAATATGAATGTGTTTGTATTACCTTAAAATCATTTTCATCTAAATTTTTTGGACCCAACAAGATTAAAAGTATGTATATGATATAAGTTTTGGAAAAAGTTTAACTTCATATCTACATATAGGGGCTTAGTTCTTTCAAGCTATTGGTGAAATTATAAAACAAGATTAAAATATAAAACAATTGCATATATTTGTTAAGCACACAAGCCACACATATTATTGATCCTTTAGAAATGAAAAGTTCCAAAGTAACAATGTTGGCATATATATATAATGTTTTAACAAATTGAAAGTAGAATGTTTATTTGATGATGCCCTTAAATATAAAATGGTTAGATTATAAAGTCTCATATTATGCATACATGCACAAAAAAATAACAAATACTGAACCCTCAAAAGTCCATGTTTGGCACCTACAAAATGATTACAAACATTGAAATTTTGGTATGTTTCCATGGGGAAAAGATACAAAGAAAAATGAGGTTATTTATAGACACCCTATATTAAGGTACCTCCACACTAACATGAACAAAATTTCACATGTGACCCAAGTGAAATCAACTATTTTTGGTTGCTCAAAAAGTAATGGGAGTGCTTATGAAAATGATGCAACAAATTGCAATTGGTTACAAAAGGTTAAAAATATTCTTTTTTTCATGATATATCATATTATTATGTAAAACCATAGATAGATATATTGTATGTGATTATGTCATTTTGAAAACATGTTAAGAATTTTTTTTCAATTTAAACAATGAAAGTATTGGTTACATGCGTTGTGGTTCCTATTAATGTGACTACACCCATTAATTGTATTTGGATTTGAAAATAAATACAATCCTAGTACAAAACTAATTGAATTATTATTTTTATCAAACAACCAATATATGTGACCCTTTTTTCATTCATGAATGTTTCAATTAAAAACATCTCCCCTTCCACCCCCCCAAATGGGTGCAACTTGCTTGTGCAAACAAACCAAAATTCCTAACGTTAAGGGAAAAAACTAAATTCTTGGTGCAAACGTCGAATCAAAGTGGCAATGCTCAAAAAATGCAATCCCCATGAATTCATTACCATCCATGAGCAAATCACAAAAGATGGACACCCAACAAATCAATATATGTTGGGTATGCACATATTGGGAATAATCAATACGAAAAATCAATTAGCATGATTTGAAAAGACTAGTGTGAAAAAACTCTTAAAAACAAACATAACATGAACATGTTCCAAAACGTAAACTCAAATGAAAAGATGTGAGTAGATGGACACTAGACACTAGACATTGGACATCCCATTAGAAAAAATGTTGGAAAAAGTGTGGGTAAACATTTTAAGATAAAATTTTGAATAAGGCCTTCAAATTATTTCTTGATGAATCCTTCACATGAAAGAAGATTGCATGCAACAAAAGGTCACATATCACTTTCAATTATTGTTGGAAAGGGAAAGTGTTGAGGTTGACAAGAACTAAAGCCTCTAAAAGAAAAAGTCATTGATCAATAAAACCTTATAAGCAAAAGGCAACACACAACACATGCATATATGCATGCATACTTCAGAACAAGATTTTGATGAAAGTGCTTATGAATAGAAAGTTGGAAACGAGAACTTGTCACTAGAGTCTTTCAATTTTCAAATCTTGAAAAGCAAGGTGCATGATAATATTGTTGACACTAGACATATTCTTCTTGAATACATATTGATATGACCAACAAGCATGACGGTAATTTAGAAGCAACTCAATTTGTTCAAGCGATAAGTTTTTAACATATGCGCTTAATGCAAATAAAGGTGTAATCATTTGAGGGTATTCTTAAATTGTTAATTGTATAAACAAGATGTATAGGTACATAATAAGTGCTTACACAACAAAATACACTTCTACTTTTTGTTGGGTTCAAACAAAGTTTTGGGCACATATATCAATTTTTAAAACATCAACCAAGTAAAGTTAAATATATATAATTCTAAGTCCATCAATAAAAGGCATGTGCAACTTTCTAAAATGATCAAAATTTACTTGTGGATATGAGCAACTAAATGTAAGGTAATATGTAGAACACATATGTGCAAATATGGCACATAGCAAGAGACACAATTTATTTAGCAACTAACATTACAACATGACATTGAAACCATTCATTGTAAAGGGAAAAATAACATAAAAACAAAAGCCTTTGGCACCTTTGGCACTTTTGATAATATATTCATGGCATTCCTATGATGACAATTGGTGCCACAAATTCAAAACGTAATAATCATGTTCAAGGTAACTAGTGAAAAATAATAATATAAAATGAAGAAAGAGAATATATTCTATTAATCACTCGCCATAATTCAAAACAAATCCATCATAACAAAACTACATGGCAAAATTTGAAACTACAAATATAAACGGGATGATATTTTTCACATATTGAGCAGAATGAGTGAAGTGAGCTTGCCAGAAGGACCAAGCCCAAAGGCTAGGTTAAAAAGATTTGTCTATCAACATGTTGAAATGGGTGAGATAAATTCATCTTTCTTTGTTTGCAAATTTTTTATTATTATTGCCAAGAATGAAAAATGAAGATAAGGCAAATACAATACAAATACAGGAATGGGATGGAAATTGGGAGAATTGGGAAATTGGGTATAATAATAGTGCTAGTCATTAAATGGCCCCTATTCAATAGATGGATGAAAAACTGGACCATCCAAAATCTGAAGGTCGGTTGATTCATGATATGTGACCAGATCCATTCAAGTAAGGAGCAAACACATGTCCTATACACATGTCAACTGCAACTATGGACACATCAGTTTACAACATCATCTTTAGCATGTTTATGTCAGAGAGAGAGAGAGAGAGAGAGATACCTAAATTGATACCTAAATGTTTGAGGCATTGGGTTGGGGAGAAAAATCATGGTAGTAGCCTACTTTAGCCTCACCATTAATTGGGTACCTACCACAACAAGTCAACTCTCCTCCTTTTCTTTTCAATGAAAAATTGAACTTTAGAAGGGAATCATGTCCTATAGAGTAATATCAAAACCACATAAAAGAACTATCTAGAGCATGGCAACAAACAATAATCTTATGTTGAATTATTATCACAAGAGGTGGATCCAAGTTCAACACCCCAAGTGTCAAATAAATAGTACACTATTCCCCTTTATGTGTCACTTCTTTTAAAGAAAGGTACTAGCAACCCCGCCTCATGTTTTCTCCAAATTTTGTCCACTCTGAAGAAGATGACAACCCCACTCTTTTTTATATCAACTAGTGTAGCCTGTGGCAAGTGTGAACTGGTTACCCAACTAATTTTTCCTTTCAAAAAATCATTTTTTTGGTGATTTAGTTGAACTTCCAATGCCAAAAATTACTCAAAATTTATTATCTATTGAATCTCCAGTGACAAAAATTACTAGAAACTCATTATCTATTGAATTTCCAATGATAAAAATGACTCAAAATTCATTATCTGTGGGCTCCTTAGGTCTAAATCTGTGCCTATGAATTTCCAATTCACCTTCATTAAATCCTATTCATTGAGCAGCACTTTCCAACAATGCCAAGAGCAGGTTTGTTAGTAGGTAGGTTGTCAAAACAGCCTTCACCTAATTTGTTGATGGGTGCTCTCACAATTTTATTTTTGTTGTTTTTGGGAAGGAGCCATATTGATTGGAACATCACCAATTTTTTTGGAACATTTTTTTGGGTACTCCTCAATAGAAGCACCTCTTTGGATCCCAAGTTGCAAAATCAAAAACACCTTTTCAGTTTATATTACATGGGAGTTAAACTTTTGGCGAATCATATGGGATAAAACTAAGGTGGTATTGGAAACACCTTAAGGAACAACTTGGAGAACAACTTGGGAACAAGGAAAACTGCATGAAACTTTTATTTCCAAAACTATTCATCATCATTTTTGGCCTTTTTTTTCTTTTGTGATGGGTCCATCAAAGAGGCCCATCATCCACAAACAAATCACTTCGAATGCACCCTAACAACCAACATAATAGGTACCCACTCTATCTATCCGACTTTTTTTTTGGTTGGTGAAATTTTTGTCAAAAAGAGAAATTTAAAAAATTAAAATTCTAAAATTAAGGAATTTTCAAGGTTTGCAATTGTCAGAAGTGAGGGCAGGGGGAAAGGTGAAATTTGCCAGATTTCAATATTTTCTTTTCAGTGTGTAGCCAAAAATATAGAAACATGATTAAAGATATGTGCTTCATATTCAGTTTATAGCCAGATTTGGCTAAATCTTCTTAGGGATGATCGCCATGTTTTTCTTCGGGTCCTGTTGCATGTACACATTGCACATTCTTCTATGCTAGAAGAATCCGCAACATGTAATTATGTGGGTATAAGGTTTTATAACAAATTAAAACAGGTGTCTATGTAAGTATAGAGTTGAACAACTAATTAATATTTAATTATAAAGTTCATTATACTTATTAACTTTTTTTTATAGTCAACTTTTTTACAAACATATCCTGACCCTGTTTTCAAAAAAAAAAGAATTCACAATTATGGTTTGAGTTCTGGTGCCCATTCCAACAAGGGGTGTGTCACACTGTGGCCTTGCCATTTACATTAAAAAATATCTTAAAGGCAAAAAGAATAATTATGGGAACTCAAATATTTCACCATGCCCAAAAATATAAGCTTCTTCAAAGTATCCTCTAACAGAAACCAAAATCTTTCAAGATATTATAACTCTACAACAAATCTCAAGTTTTGACACAAGCCAAAATATTATCTTTCGAAAATCCTCATATAAAAATGGACCTAGTATTATTATTACCTAGGTGCCAAAATCTCTTAAGCTACTATACTCTATAATGAATCTAAACACAATATCCTAATTGCCTTGGTAGGCAAAGGCCAACAACAAATTGATGTCAATTCAGGTTCAGGTCACAAGAACCTGACCCCCAACCCAAATTCTTACCCTTCAAACCAAATACCCTCACAACACTGGCACCCACCATCACCTTCCCCATTTACAACATAATGAAAAAAAATTGTAATTCTTTGGGGGGGGGGGGGGGAAAACAAAAAAAAACCCTTTTGAAAAAATAAACAAATTTTTCAAACCACCACCAAACAAATTCAAATAAAGGGTATAAACATCTTAACAAACAAACAAAAAAAG
>Ga0116229_10006007_pt1 | contig 19651 bp, 16 predicted proteins | sample S1TSphgellanicum_3_FD_87313 | JGI IMG/M metagenome (GOLD analysis project Ga0116229, IMG submission 87313) | Host-associated microbial communities from peat moss isolated from Minnesota, USA - S1T2_Fc - Sphagnum magellanicum MG | ecosystem: Host-associated > Plants > Peat moss > Unclassified... | reverse complement strand
ACTTTTATTTTTTTTTTTTTTTATTCTTCTTTAAAATTTTTTTGCCTTTCAAAAGTATTTTTTTTTTTTTTTTTTTTTTTTCTTTTTTGGCTGGCCACATATAACCAAAAAGCTATAATAAAAGTTAAAGCTGCTAAAAATCATGTGCTATTTGAAAAATTTCAATAGCCAGAATTCCACCAAAAAGAAAAGGAGAAAACTTGCCATATTTTTACACATGGTTCAAGCAAAAAATATAGAAGGATGTTTAAATATTTTATTTCCATATTTAGCTTGTCGACAAAAATTGGCTAAATCTTTCTGTGGATTATTGCCACTTTAGTTACATCACAGAATTAACCCTCAAAAAAAAAAAAAAACACTTGCTTGCCCTGAACTTTCGGCAAGGCCAATTCTGGTAGTACAATAGCTTGGCTCTTTCCGAAGAACATGAATTAAAGCGGTAGCTTATAATGCCTTGGCTTGCCATGAAACTTTGGCCAGGCAAAGTCTGGTGGTACAATCGCTTGGCCGTGCGAAAGAATATGAGTTAATTGAGAATCGGTAGGTATGTCTATCGTACTTCACATGGTTTTTGATGACCGATTTCGATGAATAATAATAGATAACATTCCACAATGTATCGTACAATTCATGGGATACACGATATACTTTCTGTTTGCCTTCCCAATTCAACTAGTTTCTGTTTTTCCTTTCCAAGTTTGCAAGTGACTTGTTGCACAAAAACAAATTCCACAACCGTCCTACAAAAAATCATTAAGTATCTAGAGGCAACTTTCAGTGCAAATCAAAGACTGTACATTGGGGGGCAAAGGCTGTGATTTATGTGTAGGGTAATAATGCCCAAGGAACTGAATGTCCCCAAAATAAGTGGCCCTTGGACCCCTGAAATGGGCACTTCCATTGGGTAAACTGGCACCTACACCAGGTACCTTCACCTTCTTGCTCGAGGCCTCATAGAGGCTATATTTCACCCCATAAATGTTAAATTGGGTCTCAAAGGCCCTAATTGAGCCTAAAGGATGGGGTACTTTGGAAATTATTACTGGAATTGGGCCACTATCGCCTGTTCTGGGCCCGCCCTCTGGTAATGCCCTTGTCATGGGGTGTTCCCCCTACACTTTCCCTTACGAGCAAATACCCATGAAATGATACATTCTCTCTCAATACATCAATAATTCATCATTCATACAACCGAATAATACATGTTGTAAAACTCTTTTGTGTTTGTTTAAAAATAAAAATAAAAATTGGGGCAAAATTTTGTCACTTGGTGAACCAAAAAAAAAAGAGGGGCTTCAAATTGTACACAAACAATGTTTTTTTGGAAAATGTTCCCCCAAACTCTCCATATTTCAATGGGGAAAAAAAGAAGAAGTTGAATTCACTAATTTAGACCATAAGTTCTTTCATGTGGTGAGTATATGGCAGGGTCTGAAATTAAAAAAAAAGATTTCTCTGACCTTTTGCCAAATTTGGCTAAGTCCTTTTGTGGATGATCGCCCACTCCGCCTACCTCATAAACTTGAGTGAAAAAAAAAAAACCAAAATTGGATATGGTGCAGTGATTTTTTAAAAACTAAAATTTGTCACTTTTTTGGACCAAAAATTGGAAATATTTTAGTGTTTTAACTTTTAAACTTTTTCTAGTTTGAATTCCAACTAATTAGTGTTGTTACGCTTCTGCCTGGAGAGATTATTTTCTTTCCTGCCCGATGAAAGGCTTCTGCCCGTAAAATATTTGTTTCGTGCCCGTTGAAAGGATTCTGCCCGGATATTTTAAATTTCCTGCTCGTTGAAGTCGTCTGCCCGGACGAGTTATTTTATTTACTACCCGAATAAAGGCATCTGCTAGGTTGAGCTATTTTATTTCCTGCCCGAAAAAAGGCGTCTGCCCGGGATATATGATTTTATTTCCTGTCCTATGCAAGTATTCTGCACGGATATATGATTTTCTTTCCTGCCCGCAGAGAGGCTTCTGCCGGAGATATTATTTTCTTTCCTGCCCGCTGAAAAGGCTTCTGCACGGAAATATTATTTTATTTCCTGCCGGTGGGAAGACTTTTGCTCGGATATATTTCTATTTAATGCCCGTGGAAAGACTTCTCCCCGGAGATATTATTTTTATGTTCTGGCCGTTGAAAGGCTTCTGCCCGGAGGGGTTATTTTCTTTCCTGCGCTGGATTGGCTGCTGCCCGTCTCTCTCTCTCCGCGGATCAAATTCCATCCGCGCAGGCGGGGCGTGCACGGTGCTGTCTGTGGGTGTCGGTCTCCCTGACGTCGTTGCGCGCTTCCGAAGTTTCTTGTGCGTGGTCGCGGTACAGAAGCAGCTCTCGTAGTGGTGCGTTATTTAATGTCTCGATCTTTAAAGTTCCGACGGACTCTGTCTTCATCGAGTCTTTGCTGTCTAGAATATTCTCCCATAGATACATGCATACAGGCGGGGCTCTTTCCCACATTCTTTCTTGCGCTAACTTACTCGTGCATGATTGGGTACTTATTACTCTTTCTGTGGCAGAAGGAAGGCAAAAAAGTTTCCATTGTTGAAACTTTCCTCGCCGCTCCCAGTAGCAAAAGAAAAAAAGCGCTTCGGTTTCCGCAATCCGGATGCTCGCTCCAAAGAAGAACCCATAAAGAAACTCCCAAAAGGATCACTCAGAGATAGAGGTTTGAAACAACGGAGTTTTTTTTCGAGAATACGGAGTTTTGGGTATGATTGAAGAATTGCTGAGGGAGGAAAACCCAGAGAAAGGAAGAGAGATAGAGAGATACAAAGAAAGGAAGAAGAGGAGGAGGAGGAGGAGGAGGAGGAAGAGCAGCTGAGGTTTGTGGGGATTGATAGAAAGAAGATTTGGGGGGTGGTTTTTTTTTGGTGGGTGTTTAGATGCTTGGATATTGGATGCTGGAGGAGAAGGAAGCAAGTCTTTCTTGGAGGAAACTGTGTGCAGAGGAAACTTTGTGCAGAGTTAGGGTTCAGGATTTCCTGAGGTACAGATTCATGTTTTTCATGCGGGTGTTGGATCGGAGGTGGAAAGATGCAGTGTTTTTTATGTAAGGAAAAAATAAAAATGCTGTGTTAGAAGAAGAGAGAGAGGTTGATTGTGGGGGGAGGGCAATGACTCGTGTGGTTGTACAACGAGGCTCTGGACCTGCAGCAAATTCTTCATCACAATCTCGACCGCCTTCTGCTGCTCTTCCTCCCTCCTCCTCAGTTTCTTCATCAGCTGCTCTTCCTTCATCAGGGCCAGCTTTTTCGTCTTCCTCTACTCCCCCCCTCCCATGTACCCAGCAATATGAAGGACCAGAAGTTCATCAGAGCTTCAATGATGTGGAGCAGCTCCAAACCCTAGTTGTTGTTGCAGATAACAAGATCAATGAAGCCCTTCAAGAATGCTTTTCTTCTTCTCTCTTGGATGCTGCAAATGGAGGAGACAATGATGATGTCCATTTGGTTGAATCCCAGGTCCATTCTACTGGAGCTGCTCTGGATCATCATGTGCATGGCAATGAGGACTTGCAAGAAGATCTGAAAGAACTAGAATTCAGATCTCATTTGCAATTTGCTGCACCTGAGAGACTGCAAGAAGAGGTTGCAACAGATGTCCATGGACAGCAGCACTTGAAGGTGGGAGATGATTTAGGAAGAACTGCAGAAGTTGTTGCCAAGGTTTCTGTTGTTGATGGGGAGAAAGGGGTCAATTCATTTGAGAAGCTCAGTTTGTGTTCTGAGGATTTGGCAGCAGCACCTGGAGTCACTACTATTACTACCTCCTCAACAGGCCAAAGAAAGCAGGAAGATGCTGTGATAGTGCCATCAAGTACTCTGCAGGGTGATTACAGTTCTGTGCAGAATGCTATACAGTCGCCTTCTCCACCCATCTTGTCCTTAGGTTTTGGCCAGGCTTTGTCTGTGCCGGCAGTTCCATACCCACCTTCTTCTCAAGTGCAGTCGGTAACACACACTCCAGCCTTGCCACCTCTGTCCGGTTACTCTTCACCTTCACTGTCAGGTGGAGGAGCACATACAATTCTGAGAAGTCATGAAGAGAATGACTGGGGAAGAGCAATGGCCAACCCCAATGTGTCATCAGAGGCCATTGGCTGCTCTTACTTGTCAGCAACAGCACCAACTTCATCTGTCCCATTCTTACCAAGCAGCAGTAGTTCCAGGAGGAGTGGATTGGTGGTGGGGCCATCAGCATCCAGTGGGACAAGAGGTGGAGTCACTTACCGGCGCATTCCGAGGGCTGTGAAAGTCTCACGCAATTCCCCAAACAGCTCGAGACCTACATCTCCACGGGCGTATGGAGAAGGAGATGGTTACAATAGTGCTGATGAGCAAGGTCCCTGGAGCTCAGGCCCATCTGGCTATGAAGATAATGTAAGTATGTGCTCAGAGTTTGCTTCCAAGGGTGGAGATGGAGAGACTGTGTTTCTTTTGGGGCCTGCAATATTCTGAACTGCTCTTACATACATTTGGGCTTCAACTTGAATGGTGACTAGAACTTCTTGTTGGTAGTTGAAGCATTCTCTGCTTAGTTCATGAATTTTTTGGTTCATGATGTCCATGATGCAGGGGGAGCGGGAACGTCAATTTGAGAATGAACTGCGGCGTGTGAAAAGCTTGGAGGTGAGGTGGATGGCTGAGGATGGGAATTGTCTATTTCGGGCTGTTGCTGATCAGGTCTATGGGGATGCTGAGATGTACAGTGAGACTCGACAGCTATGTATTGACTACATGGTATGCTTTGTTCCTTGGGTTCTCCACATTTCTTAATAGATATATGTTGCACATGAGATGGAGACTTCCTTTGCAAGTTTTTCTTGTGTTGTCAAAGAAGAATTGAGCCACAGAATAGCTGATGCTTCTCTGCTGCTGCAGGAGAAGGAGAGGGACCACTTCTCACATTTTGTGACAGAGAGTTTCACAGCATACTGCAAAAGGAAGCGCAGGGATAAGGTGAAGACATTTGCCACTAATGGAGGGCTAGAAATTGGAGGTTTCTCCCACTAATGTTATATGATCATCATACATCTTTTATTCCATTCTGTTTGGCCTATCTCTGTTGCACGTCTTACAGGAAGCTTTATCGACATTCTTGTCTGTGAAGGTTTATGGAAACAACTTGGAAATTCAAGCAATGGCTGAGATGTACAATCGGCCCATCCACATCTACTCTTACAGCACAGGTACCACATTGTGCCTTTCTTGCAATTGTCCCCAACTCAATAACATCATGGGATTTTACCAACATTGAGCCAACCAAAAAGGTGGCAACTTGTAATGTTCATTGGCATAAGGACACTAAATTGCATTGTGCACTCTTGTCTTATGTGCAGAACCCATCAATATCTTCCATGGGAGTTATGAGACTGACTTGCCACCCATCCGGCTCAGCTATCATCGCAGCAATCACTACAATTCTCTTTTGGATCCATGTAACCCAGCTGTGGGAGCAGGCCTTGGTTTTGGTAGTCTGTGTGGGGTAGGCACCTCTCTTTGTTTTCCATTCTTTTCAGGAAGCCCAAACAATTTCTTTTAGTTCAATCTGATGTATTAAGTCCTTCTAGAGAGGTTACTTGCCACCTTTCTGTTTGCTTCACTCTCTCTCTTGTGCTCCTCTGCTGGAACTCTTTATGCTACAACCAAGCTGGGTTTATGGGTAGTGTGTACATCCACAAGGCTGCAGCAATCAAATTTGGATGCCTCAGAGCTGTGTGACTAAATGAATGAAGGGATGGATGGGTGATGGGCACAGCGGAATGTAGACACTGAACAGGTGAAGGCTGCACTTAAGGCACAACAGGAGCAACAAATTGATAAGGTGAGATATGTCTGTGAAGTGGGTGTGCTTAGCTTCAGCAGGATCTATTAATGAGAATTGAGTAATGTGATGTCCATGGACTGGATATTCAGGCACTTCTTGCTGAGGGACGTTTCTACTCAGACATGGAACGGACAGAGCAAGAGATTGAGCACATGGTGATGGAAACTTCGCGTGCTGAATTTCTAGCAGCAGAAAATTCTCGTCTTCATCTTCCTTGGCAAGAAGAGACATCCACATCTGCAGGTGCAGAGCCCTCTTCTTCTGGGACCAGTAAGCATTTAACTCCTTGACAGTTAAGTGGACATCTTTCTCAAAGAGAGTTAACTGTTTTAGGGTAAGATTTAATGTCTTTTTAGTCACTCAATGATGAGGGAGATGGACACACATGTAGTAGTTCAGCCCACATGCTCTGTGTTTCTTGCTCTGGAGCAAGTCACAGGCAGTAGACTGAGGCATATACTTAAACCTTGTGTCCTTGTCCATCCTCGGGTTTTTTGCTGTCCTTACCAGAAGTATCTCCTGGTCCATGCAAGTTTAACCATTGAGTTGGGGAAGGTTATGTGGCAGCCAGGAGCCCCAGAACTGCAAGTGGTGTGCAGTCTGGCAGTCGACAAACTGTTGCACGTGCTGGCAGCATCCCAGCAACATCGACAGCAGGTGCAGAGGGGGGAGCAGTTTCCAGCAATGTCCGCAAGCTGCTTTCAATGGGGTTCAGCTATTTGCGAGTGATGGAAGCTCACAGCATTTTTGGTGACCACATCAGCAATATGCTGTGCTATTTGATGGAAACCGATGGTTGTAGTGATGGTGAGAGTGTAAGTAGGAGGAAAGGCAAAGCAGCAGAGTGATGGGTTGGTCACCAAATGCTTGGTGAGTTGCAGATGTGCATACCCAAGGCCTAAAGTTTGTCATTTCAAATGTGATATCTCAGGATTGGAATCATAATAATAGTGGTAACTAGAAAGCAGATAGTTGTACTTCTGCAGTAACAGATCATTTCCAGCTTTCTAATGTAAATAATGAAGTGTGTCCAGAGTTGATAGTCTGTTTGCTAGCACTGTTTATAGGACAGTTTCTTAAATTTATATACTCTGGGTATAGTTCCCAGTAAACTGCTACAGCAACATAGATCATGACCACAGCTATTGAGTGTGATTGAGGTGAAACAGAAAGTGGGTTTGTATGCCTTGGGTTGGCCACTAGTTTTGATGGTGTGCTTATTTGCAGGGAGAGTGCATAGGCTTAAGCGTTGATGCATCCATCAATTGTGGCCAGGAAATTTCTTTGCTTTGATAAGTACTCTTTCCAAAATATATGAAGTTTTTTGAGTGTAGTTGACAGACTCTGTGAATTGTTCTGCCCACACTCAATCTGGTTAGACATTCTGTAGCTCTTCTTTTGGGCTTTTACCCAAGCTGTCCATGAATTGGAATTGTCACTCAGGAGAGAGTTTGCCCATCACCCTAAGCTTCTTAGCATCAATGGCTCTTTCAAATGCATGTGACTGGTACATAGAACACCATTGAGAGATAATGATGTGGTTGCTAAATGATGTGGTATAATCTCCCTTGAGTGCTGATTACAGCAGGTAAAGGCAATTGGTCAGACCCTGCTTGTGGTGGCTGCCTGCCACTTGGCCGGTTTCTCCCAATGGCTATTATCTGATCTAATACATAATACCAAAACGGGAAGAAGAATGTTACCCATCTGAGAGGTCTATTACAATATATGACAAAGTCCTTATTGTTTTGGTAACAACCCACCCCTCCTTCAAGGTTGAATGTTGAACAACATCTATAAAAGTACTTAATAGCAACTACTAGTCATTGCAATGATAGTAGTGATTGCTCCTCATAATGTTCTTTTTTGATTACTTTGCCTTTCAATGGAATTTAAACAAAAATTCAGTCAACCTTATTGTAGGTCCTTGGACACTAGTCACAATTTGCCATTGTAGGAATGATTTAAACCTATTACTATAGGTGTGGAAGGGTTTCTTTCTATCTTTGTTAAACTGAAAACGTCATGTGCTCATATGTATAATGTTTTATTGCACATCTAATCGTTGCTTCCCATTTGTCGGTTATTACTTCTGTAGATATTATGTGTAGGGTAAAGCCTCATGGTGGGAACGTTCCCAAAATTATGGGCCCTAGGACAAGGCAGTAGCCTAGTCTAGCCTTGTATTTTGGGAATGTACCCCACCACCCTTGGTTTTCAAGCATCATACAACATGAGGTGAACATTATCATGAACCTAAAGGTGTGTAGGTCATGAGGTGTAGGAGGGTGAGGGCTCCTACTCTTACTCCTTTAGAGTGGGAGGTTCCTAGGTGCAAGTTAACTTTCGAGGATGGAAGCAAATTTGTGATGTTATTAGAACTAATGAGAATTCATCCTTTTCATATTCTTGTTAGTTGTCTTGCAGGTGATGTAACTTGTGATTCTATTTGTCTAGTTGACAACTAATGTTATCTTTTATGCGTATATAGTTTGGTGAAAGGTTGCACATTGGCACTTTCTTTTGTACTTTTCTTTTGTAGGTAAATGTTTATCTTGTCCATCAGATGAAGATTTTTTCTTTGTAAAAGAATGATGTATGTCAGACAATAATATGCTTCATTTCAATAGATTTATATTGGATGTTCATGTCCCTTTTCAACAACTATACTCATGAATTTCCCCTTCCTTGGCTTCCTTTGGAGTTTTGATTTGTGTTTGTTTCCATCATTGTTGGTGTTTCTATTTGATAATGTGTTACAAGTTTTCTAAATGTTGCCTAGTCTATTGTAACACATTCCTGCTCTATCTACAATGCCCAAGAAGGTACAACTAGTGTACTCTAAATCTTTAAATTGTTCCAACAAGTGGAAAATTGTGTAGGTTGTCAAAATCTGAGTGAGCCTTCAAAGAACTTGACTAATAATTTCTTACTTAGCAACCCAAGTGTGGTACCAAGATCAGTGTGAGAAATTTAAGCTTGTATAAGGTTCTTAATTTTTTTACATGAGTTTTCTATCATTCAATTTCTTCAAAGTACATTATTTCAACACTACTTTTTTCCCTTGTTCCTTACTTGAGTTTCAATCTTGTCAAATGTTAGTTGATAAGGACCGAGGCTATGCTCAATGAAATCTTGTATATAGAATGCCAATTTCTGCAATTTTCATGCACTTACATTTCCCCCAATGTGTAAATGATGGAAAACTCCATCTGCGATGAAATTTGAAACACACCAAATAACAATACCATCAAAATAGAAACCCAATAATAATTTTGTAAACTTCAAGTATGCACAACTATCCACAAACATAGTTAGCAAAAGTGGAACATGCTACACACAAAAATTATTTTACAACACAACTTTAATCTTTTAACTTTTTTTTGTTATTGCAAATAAAAGGTGACGCTAAGGTCTTTCAATTTTGGAGTACAATGTGGAGTAGTAGAGCTTTTCGCACAAGCTAAATTGAGTGCTAATGAGTGGCCAAATGTTTTCTTAAAACATGTACACATATCCCTATGACCATATCTACAAATTATTCACCATATCTTTAGGTCATTCTTTTCATAGTAGATAATCTATCCATGCTCTATGGTGGGTACAAATTTCGAAAGTCTTGTGCTACTGTTAGATTTAGCAACATCTTCTTTGCCATTCAATAAGAAGGTGTTGATTTGATTCATTGTCACAAGAGTGGTCAAGTATTTTAAGTGGGTGGTGTATTTTAAAGTGCTAAAACATCTTTGAATTTTACAGGTTCTTTGAATCACTTTGGATTCTTAGATGCAAATCAATGCAACCACCTATGTATTAGCAATAACATACAAGATATGACCTTTCTGTGCCCATTATGGGTTCCAAATTGTAAACATTTTGGTGTCCCAATGGTATTTGATGAAAACTTCACCATGAACAATCCATTTGAGCCCCACGTTCATAAACCATATGTTTATGAATTAATGACAATTTAAACTTCAAACTTAAAAATAACTAGAACATTAATACACATCAAATCAAATACATTCAAATGTGAACACCCTTCATGCACAAAGCCATTAAAATATTTTGTTATAAGGACAATAATGTAACGTATATGCATCACATTTTTACATCCTAGGGGTGAAATTTTGGTAAAGTGTACAACTAAAAGTACTTGCCAATTTACTTGTCAAGTGAACAAAAAACAGGACCAAAACCCATCACAAAATTGTTATACATTCAATCTTTTTAGTTGAATGATAAATACAAGATACTTTTTCATTATTATGCATTAATTTTTAAATTTTGCATAGTAAAAGTAAGTTTCAAATAGTTTCTAAATGCAAGTAATTTTTAAAACCTACTTTCTGCAATGTAACATTTGATTCAAGGATGTGTCAAATATATTTTACTAAACAGAAAATAAATTTGTTTTTTGGTGAAGCCCTTGAATATACAATGATCTTTATGCTATAATTCCATACATGTATATTTCATTAAATTTTCTAATTAAAAAATAGGTTTGAACACCGTATTGACCAGTCAATTTCAAACCTACTTATTCCCGCCTTTTATTATTCCATTTTTTTTGAAATTTTGTAGTTGATTTACAATAAACCCACTTGAGGGTTGAATAATTTCAAAATTACATTTAAGTAAAATTTGAATCTACTTTCTTGTGTTTTCGTGAAAAATTTACTCTTTTTTAACTTGATATTTTTTAAGCAACTTTTTCTATATACTTTACCATGCTTTCACCTTAGGGGCACATGTCATTGTATTTAAATGGATTAATAAAATATTCAAAAGATGCATGTTATTATCACTTATCAATGACAATAATCTTTAAGCCATCCTAATGAACCCATTTCAATGCTTCAAAACACAAATGTTCTTAAGGTTGGACAAAAAATTCCTCATCACACAATCTACAATGGCAATATTTATTAGTTAAATTATGGATTCCCATTTAAAATGCATATGGATTCTTTTGTAATTTCAAGGTTATTTATGGTGGGGAAAAAATACATGGACAATCCCCATCCATTTTCCATCCTTTACAAGGTGAATGCAAGGTATGGTGAACCAAAATGAAAATAACAAACTCCATATTTCATAACATAAGTGCAATCACAATGGTTATCATATTTTAAATAATGATATTTATTGTGTTTATTTATTATGAGGACTTGGTTTGAGGTTGTTAATTTGCATTTATATATGATGTATAGATTTTTAGGGGAATATTCTTTGTATATTTTATGGAAATTTGAAATAAAGGGGTATTTTTGGTATCTTTTAAGTAATAAAATATTCAATGAATTTTTTATTAAAGTTGAAGATATTTTAAAAATATTCAAAGTCTATTTTCATAATCCAATTTTAAGCACCTATTTACATTTATGTAAAAATTTCTTTTTTTTCAATAAGTTGAACCTTATATGATTTTTGCATGTCATTTGGATAAAAATGGAAATAACTTCCTTTAGATAGATTTATTTTACACAATTTATTAAATTAAAAATAGCTATGGATTTTTGAAGTTCAAAATTATGGGTTATCAACTTGATTTTGGACTTCATATGGACTTCAAATTTTTTGAATAATCATGAAAAAAAATATGTGTATTAACAACTAATTTTAAGTTGTAAATATCACATGTGATTAGTATAATGTCCATTTGCCTTGAACAAGTTGTAAAAGACAATACGTGGCACCCAATTGCAAGTGTAGTTGTGTTTGCCATGTAACATGATTAAGGTTTGTCAACCAATTTCTTGGATGTTTATAAGCTTAATCACACTAAGGTTATGACTATATTATAATTCACCTATGATGAAACATATAAATGTGTGCATGTATTATGATGACACATGTCCAATGCATAGTCTTAGACACATGTGCATATCTATTATGTCAATTAAAAAAGGGTAGGTAGGTAGCCCAACTAGCATGCAACCTAGGTTAGCCCTAGCTAGGTAACCTAATTAGCAACCTAAGACAAGCTTGGTCATATAGATAGGTTGCAAGATTAAAGACTTGAACCCCTCACCTCCACATTTGGAGACCAAGTCCTTTAGCATTGTATCACATTTTGTGTCATTTTATGATTATGATCATTTTTACTAATTTACGTTGATAGCTTATCATAGCTATCATACTTAACTTACTCAGTTTATTTAACAAACTATCCTACGTACTTAACTACCTACCTTATCAACCTTCCTAGCCTTGGCAATCTAGGGTAGTTAGGGTGTAGTTTTCCAAAACATGTAACAAATCAAATGAAACCACTTTTTAATTTTTTGTATTTAACATTTTAGGAAAAAAAGAACCACAAAGGAGTTATTTCTGTACAATGTTATTTTTGATACATTGAAACTCATTGTTTTTAATGACAATAAACGTTCATAAATAATAACATACAATCACTAGAAGAAAAACTATCATTTGCAACCAAATTGTTTTCAATTGCAAACAATAATGTTTATTTTAGTGAATTGACTTGTTATGAAATCCTTGAAACTTCTTTTCATTGGTATATTATTTCACTAAATTTCAATCTTTAACAACCATAGTATCAATGAAATTGAATCATTTTGAAGTCTCTATACATATCATTTTTCAATTATATGATCCATAATGTTCAATTTAGATGTCCATATTTTTTTTAATTTATGAATTATGCATGAACCTACCTCATATAGAAAATCAAGTTAATAACTTCAAAATATTTGTCCCTAAGTTTATAATTCCAATATTTAAATATGTGTGTCCCATTTGAACCACATTTAGACTACAAAACATCTCACTATATTACACCCATTTTGGTCCATTCAACCTTGCAATAGCCCAATTGGTCCACCTAATTACCTAGCCTAGCTAACCACCTAGCCTATGGGTGCAAGCAATGTTAAGTAGACAACTCACTACTCCTTGTCAAAAAACTTACATGTAGTCATGAATTTTTTTTAATGTATTGAAAATAGAATTTTTTTTGGGACAATAATTAACATGATGATAATCTTTCATTTTATATTTTAAATGCTTTAAAATCCCAATTAGAAAGTAGAATTAAGTAGAGTTTAAAAAAAAATTCTACTTGCACAAAATGTCCGACCTTACCAAAATGGGTTGCATGTAGATGAAATATTGATTTAAAAAAAATTTCAACTTCGTGAAGCCTAAAAAATACTTATGTATTATCAAATTGTGGATGTTATAATCATAATATATTAAAATTTTAGTATGAAATAGGTTTGAACATCATTTTGACCCAATTAGTTTCAAACTTACTTTCAACCTACTTTTATGATACCAAAGTTGTTCAAACTTTGTATCCAACCTCCCATAAACTAAATATAGGGCCTTATGATTTTATATTTCTACTTCAAAATATTTTGAATCCACTTTTTGTGTCCATATAAAAAATTGTTCCATCTTTTAATTGGATTTTGGGTGGACTTTTTTTTGGGTCTACTTTACTTTGACAACACCCCTATGTATTTACCTTTAGCATATTTACCTACCTACCTACCTACTTAGTGTATCTACCTACACCAAAAGCTACCCACTTAATGTAGTTACTTTCATAATCTACTAGGTTAGCTAGCTAACTATCTTCCTAACCTACATAGCCGACCTACCTACCTATTTATTTAATATACATACATGGCTTAATTACCATACATAACTTAGTCTGCCTAGCCTAATTACCCACCTAGTAATTATATTAGTTGCAACTATAACTTGACAAAGTATTCAACCTTTGGGTATGCTCATCATCCTTTGTTATTTTGCATTGTGTATCATGATCCATAGGCCTTCAAAATCATGAACAATTATAATCTTTTGTGTGTTAGTTTGGATTAGGCATGGGTATAATCACAATCCAATGAACCAAAAATGGTGTCGAATCACAAAGAAAAATAGTCAAAATTGGATAAATATTTATGTTTTGCAATTTAAAGCCATGCCAATCATGTCAAGTTATTGTTTTTTCATTCATATGTGTGATAGTAGTGGAAAGTATGATGGACCAAAATGATTTTTAAAAATTTGTTTAAGAAATCAATTTGATGACCAATGTTTAGTAATTCAAGAAATATTGTCATAGAATGAATGTCAACCCCCCCGCCCAATTGTTGTCAACAATATTGGTTAAATTTGGAAAAAAATCATGGCACCCTTATTGAAGAATGAATAAAAAAACCCATTGTTGCCAATGATAGTTATACGTAGGTTTGAAAGAAGTTGTGGCACCTTTAAAGGAGGGGGAGGAAAAAATCCAGTGTCATCAATGACACTAAGTCAGTTTGCTCGAAAAAAATAATTAAAAAAAATAAAAAAATAATAATGATCATGGGGTGGATGTTAGCATAATAATGGTACTATAGTTAAAACATTTTTTAAATAATGGCATTTTGAACCATAGCCATGAAATGCATCTATAATGAATTTACATTATTTATTCAACAAATGTTATATCATATATAATTAAATTGTGTTTCATGAAACTCTAGTTAATTAAAATTATGAAAAAAAAAATTATCCATAAAAATTTAATGGTAAAATAAAACATTCATCCATAATTTTGATGGAAATTTTATTATTAAAAACATGTATTAAATGTAATTAATTTTTTTTCATCCATACATTAAATGAATGAAAAAAATCATTCATCCATAATGAGGATGAATGTTTACATTCATCCCCATGTTTGTTTCTAGGTTTACTAGTACAACATTCATTTTGTGGTTAAATTTTTGGGTTTCACTTGCATGTGTATAAGGGAATTTTGTTTTTACCATCCCAAGTTCCAACTCTAGGCTTTACGCTTAGGCTCTAAGTTCATGCAATAGCTTGCTTCTTTATTTTTGTAGTTTTGATAAAATGTAATAACATAGTGTTTTTTTATTTTTATTGCCACATCACAAAGTAGCACTATAGTCACCCTATAATCACATGCTTTCATGAGTAGTTTCAATCACACTAGTCATATCAGTCAACATTAGCAACTCCATGTGGGTGCCAAACTTGTCATGTGGGTAAACATGTTGTTTGATTTGACTACAATGCTAGTTTTTTTAATCATAACACACATTGTTAGTTTTGATGTTAATCATAATGGACACTATTAATCACTTTAGACTAGTAATTTTGACTATATAGTCGTCTTAGTCGTGATATTACTAGTGTGAAAGCCATACTTTTATAATAGCAGTAACATGTGTGAACCTAGAACCTACGCATGAACATGCTAAGTAGCCTACTATAGCATAGCCTAGCTTAGGATAGATTACAATTAATTAAATAATAATATACATTTTTTGAATAAATGACAAATTGCCACATGTTTTATGGGCGGTTTCCACATCATATTAACCATCATCCATGGCAATGAATGAGAATTTCGGGTTTAGTCATAAGGTTTTTAATTGCATTTCAATTTCATGGAAATGTCATGTCTTTTGTGTCTAATTGTCTTATGTCACTTGTCTAAGGCAACTAGGGGTATTTCTAGTCACAAGTGTCCATTACAACTACAAATGAGTTGCAAACTCAGCCGTCAATTTTCAAATTTTTCTAGTGTTACTATTGTTTGCTTGTGTGCTTATTGCCATAATTGTCTTGTTATTGATATTCTATTCCCACCTTATTTGCTTGGTTGCTTACCAACCCATCCTATTTGCTCCCATAACTTTTTGCAATTGGGCTTTTCCACCCTAACTTTTCTTATTTACATGCCTATTGCCATAATGGTGAAAAAACAATATTTCCCACAAACACCAATTCAAAATTTGTTACCTTCAACAATTGTTTCTCTAGATGCAAATAATAGAAGTTTGTTTTGAAAATCAATTCTATAAATTACCTATAATAATTTGTTAGAGAATGGTGTTCAAATGTAGTAGGTGTAAAATGGATGGTGCAATACTAAACAAACCTAACAACCTCTTGCTAGCAATGCTAATCTATTTGTAAAACAAGTTCCCACACACATTAACTCAAAATCTCAAAGCAATTGGCAATATTATGAAGGGTCATTGATCAATGATTAGATTGGTTGTAAAATAATGCACACAATATATAAAGCCAATTGCATACCTTGTTGTTACATTATAATTTCAACCTAGTTCTTTTTGCTTGAATTTAGCTTGTTGTTTTAGTCCTAATGTTCTTCCACTAGTTGAAGCTATTGTGCATCCACCTAATGTTACAACTCCAATTGAAGTAGAACTAGGTTATAAATAATTTTCGATGATTGTTGTAATTGTTGGGTGTACATAATTTTTTTCAATATTTAGAGTGAATGTGAAAAGAGGAGTTAGTGCATTTGCTTCCAAAATTGATACATAAAAAATCATATGAATGCTTTTGTAATTCTAATTTTTTCTTAACCTTTAATATTATTTCTTCCATGCCTTGCACTTGTGTCCAAGCTTAATGGATCTACCCACAAATTTGAGGTTAAGGTTTCTCATCTCGAAATTAATGTGTGGCTTTTGTCCATTATAGATTTGCCATTTGATAACATATGTAGTCCATTTGTTAAAATTGACCTTGGAAGCATGTTTCAAAGCGATAACATCTATAGGTTACAGTTCACTAATACAAATAGTAGGAACAAACATTACAATGATGTTTGAATGTTCCTATTTGATCTCATAAAAAAGTTCTTAACTTTTGTGAGCACTTCAATAATCAATCAGCCATACAAGCTTTTAATTTGCTTGTAAGTTGAGATATTGAATTTAATTCTATCTAGGTAGGACCTAGCAAAATCTTATGGACAAAATCTTTGGTTGTCTTTAGTGTTGATTAGTGACTCTCATTAAATGTAAAATCCCAACCTAAGCTGATCCATTTCATTTTTCCATCATTTGAAAGTGGTAAACACCCGCAAGTTGAATTTGTGAATAGAACCGAGCAAGGTAATAAGTATTCATTTACAATTGAAGAGATTGCCATTGTGACTTGTCTCTTGTTCTCCACCCTTAATACTTAATTGTGTTCTATACCTTTGTTTTCCTAGGTCCTTTTTCCAACTATCAAAACAAGATGCACCTTGGAAGAATAGAATAAACTTTAACTAGGTAAGTTATTTTGTGCACCATGTTGCTACCTTGTTCCTATCAATTTGTTAACATTTTGTTGGTTCTTATGGTTGACATGTAGAAATACCAATCCATGTAATGTTTTAATGATCACTTGGTGCATTTTCTGGTGACAATAAAACCTCCATGATGATCATTTTAGAAAGTCTTAACAACAATTTGGAATCCACCATACCTCTTAAAATTGGTTGAACTATAGAGGTAGTAAGGATTGTTGGGTAGAATGTAAACATTCAATCATGAGCCACACCCACCCCCTTAAGCTACTACATTTTATTATTCCAAAAATATTCTTAAATGTTTTCAATATGTCTTTCTAAAAATATTTTATAAATTCATTTAAAAAAAAATTATGCTAAGGCTTATATAAGAAATTGTCAAAAATGTGTCATTTTGAAATCTTTTCAAATTGTGTGTTGGGCATTTTTATTGTTTAAAATTATTAGTTACAAATATTTTTTAAATAATTGGGTAATTTTTATTCATTAGATTGATCTCAAATTTTTAGGATATATATATATATATATATATAGAAAAATTAATATAAAAAAATTATTTATAATTTTAAATTTTTTTGTAAATAATGAAAGCTAAATTGCTTTTATACATGTTAACAAAACAACACTCAACACTTCTTATCTTCTACAACATTGTCACAATTGTGCTAATTAAATAGACCAATTAACACACTCTATTGCAGCTTTTCAATCCCCATTTCAACTTTCAAAAGCATCTACATAAAAAAAAAACCTAACATGGCATTGAACCTTATGCTATTCTCTACATCTTTCCCTCCCTCTCACCTCATGTGCAAGCGAAGTCCTTTACAAAAGGGTAGCCAAATCTTGAGAAATAAAGTTAAAAATAAACCTCAAGCAATCAAGAATCTCCAAATTTAAAAATTAAGAAATAATTTTAATCAATATTGATAGAGTAAATATATACATATTAATACATGGTTTTACATCATTGCCAAATATTTTAAAATTTGAATAATACGCTACTGAATATTTCCCAAAAAATTTGGTCAAAATCGATTTTGAAAAATAAAATAATTATTCTTAAATAAAGTTTCTACAGTATCGCATAATCCATAACGTGTTGCAAACCAAGAAACATCCATCTATACTTCTCCATCATAATCTCTATAGATATAAAATAATACTTTTGAACTTCCATATTTGGATTCCATGATGCTTAGGGTTGAAGATAGTGAAGGGAGAGATATAAGGAGGCTAAACTTGAACTTTAAATATCAAGTTAATTGAAAGAGGGAACAAAAAGGAGCTACAAGTGTTGTTAATGCAATGTAGGTTCAGGAGAGTAATTATGTCATGGCATAGAATGAAAAGTACAAAGACAATGAGAGAGCTGGACGCCTCAAACTTGCAAGTAGGGTTGATTTAGCATTTCCTAAACACATTTCAAAACTCTTTAGAAATTTCAAGTGGGGCTCATTTTGGGCCAATTTGGATACAACTTAGCAATTTCACTATTTTAAAATCTCGAGACATAACTTTCAAGTGGCGTTGATTCCGGGTGGATTAGAATTCAACATAGCAAAATTTCTAGAAATTCTAGAGAAATTTCTATGCTTGAAATTTGAAAGGGGACTTTGCAAATTTGGAGTGGTGTGTAGTGACAGTTTTTGAAGATGAGGATTAATAATTTTTGCCTTATAAAATCATGGTTTTGCAGGAGAATAATTTTTTTTTATACAAATGATTTTTTTAGCTTAAAATACAATAAACCCTCTTTATAATCATGCCCTTGGTGATCACTTTTTTTTGTGACACTAATGAATTGTGATTTAAACATGTATAATCACCTTCCATATAAACCCTTACAAGATCGTGACTATAGGTCAAAAAAAAAAACCTTTACAAAATAGATCTTTTCTGGTAGAATAAATTGGTGTCAATTGTTTAAATTTTTTACATGGGTTATTCTAAGCTCTACTATGCATTATTAGACTTGAAGAAGATTGTCATTTTGGACTATTTTAATGTTATGATTTACATTGAATTTGAGCTCCTTAACTATTAGCTTGTGTATTTTGTCAACTAGATTTTTTCAATTAAGTTTTTCTGTTTTCTTGACAAGTTCGCACATCAAGGCTTGTCTACATTAAAAAGTTGTTTTTTTTTCCCTTTTCAACTAGATTCATTGTTGTAGTTTGCACAACTTGAACACAAAACAACACTAAGAACGCCAAAAGGAACTTCAATTTACACAGCCCTAATATTTGCTCTAAATTTCCCCTATTATAATCACATTTACAAAAAAAAAAATATTTTGTGCTACTAACGAATGTGATAGTGACTCTAAAAAATGATGTTTCTTATTAAACTAGACAGTTACCAAGAAATGTGTGACACGAACCAAAATGTGACTAAAATAGATGTGATTATAAAGGGGGTTTATTGTATATAATATACATGTAAGGTTGATGAGAGACCTTGAGTGCAATCATCTTTCAAGCAATATCTTACTCATGCAGGCTATGCTGTTGGCCAAGTGTGAACTTGCTACTTCTCAACTTTTTTTTTTGTTTCAAAGTCGTTTTTTTGTGATTTAATTGATTTTTTTAGCAATAAAAATTACTCAAAATTCAATATCCATCTCACTTTAGTTCTAAAAGTTTTCACATCACATTCCTTAAATCCTACTCATTGAGGGCTTTCTAACAATACCAAGAGTGCACTAAGATTCTTCTATAATTTT
>Ga0116229_10006006_pt1 | contig 19652 bp, 9 predicted proteins | sample S1TSphgellanicum_3_FD_87313 | JGI IMG/M metagenome (GOLD analysis project Ga0116229, IMG submission 87313) | Host-associated microbial communities from peat moss isolated from Minnesota, USA - S1T2_Fc - Sphagnum magellanicum MG | ecosystem: Host-associated > Plants > Peat moss > Unclassified... | reverse complement strand
GGGTTAAGAGAGTACAACATGCCCAAGAAAGATTCCAATGCCACAGGTGCTTCCTCCAGCAGCCCATGGAGCTGAAGCATGCAATTGACTGCAAGAGCCTCCCCAGTCCTCAACTGTAGCATACTGGGCTTCAAGGAACCTAGATTTTGAATGAGTGGGATGAATTCAAATGGAAGATTAATAGATTGAGCAAAGTCAGCAAGGCGTCTGCTTGTCATCTCAAGAATTTGCCTATCTTTCCCTATGCCCGTAATACGAAGCTGTGGAAGGCCTGGCCCCTGATCTGCTCGCAAGTCTGCAAGGGCTTGCATGAATGGTGGCCATTGCAGTCCATGCACTATGTCCAAGTCCACAATATGGACATAGCACTCACCTGCAAGAGCCTCTAGCAATGCTTGGTTGGCTGTCAGGTGTGCAAATCGGATGAATGGAGTCACTTGGTTCAGTGCCAAGTTTGCAGCCAGCACCTCATCACTCCCAGGTGGGTGGATCAGCCCCAATGGCAAACTGACCTGCAGGCACCAAATCACACATCTCTGAGCAACTCTTCAATGTTCCCTGTCCTAAATAATAAAAAAACTCAGTTTCACTGGGACTGGGTGCAACCTGTCTAAATTCAGAATCCAAAGGTGGTAAGCACATAATTAGGATCTCCAAAGGATCTGCAATATCTCCAGGAAGCCCATACCATCAGAGCGACTCATAAATATGTTTCAGCTCTAAACATGGGAGCAGATCCTGTAGTGAGTGCCTACAAAGTCAGCTCAAGAGACCTAACCTGTGTGCCTGTAGCTCTTGAAATACGTGTGGCAAGAGCTGCAGTGAAGTAAGAAGAAACACGTTCAAATGAGTCTCCAGGTGCAGTTAATCGTGTGCCTAACACACCAAGAAGTTGTTGAGCTTTTCCCCAGTCATTCTGTGAAACTGCCTGTGCACACTCAAAGAGCAAATCTCTCAATTGCACTAGTGCACCTGAGGGAGAGAGATCAGTGTGACTGTGTATCTGTTCAACGCTGGGCCAATCAGATGGACCATGCTCTGCTGGCTCACTAGGGGCTGGCACATGTGAATCAACAGAGCCAAGCATCTCATGGAGGGCAGCAGGCAACTGGAGTTGGAACTGCAAGAGGCTGGGATTGCTAAGGATACACAACTGCGATAGCGATTGCATCCCACAGGCCTTAGAGCTCTCCTCCCTTCCAGTCTCAACGAAGGGGACATTGGCAGATGATTGCTTCCTCTTCTGTTCCTCAAAGCCCTTTCCACTGCCTTTTTGCACACATATGAACAAATTTACATCATTCACGGGCAGAAGATAGATATAGCTCCTAGTCGACCATGAGTGAACTTTGTTGACCTGTGGTCGGCCAACTGGATGCCCTGGTGGATGCACCTATATCTATCTCATAATTATGATGTTGGTAATGCCATATAAACTTTCATCAGCACTTGGTACTGTTGCTATGCTTGATATCCTCTAATTTGAGCAATGCTTTAAACTGAACAAGCACCCTCACAATCAAGAAATATTGAACATTGAGATGTAAGCCTGGATTGCACTTGCATTATGCAAAACCCACCAGAAGCATAGGCCAAGTGGGCTTGGTTTCTTCAGACTGAGCTCAAAGTGTTCACAACAGCACATCTCTCCCTTAGAATGGTCCCAGGGCAATGGAAGCTGCCATCTGTAGCCACAAAAGTGAAGTCCTTGTCTGATGATAGCAAACATGCATGAACAGAAATTTTGAGAAGGCTAATCAGAACAACAGAGATACTGGTGAAGTTTGTCATGGAAGGCAGGTATATTCACAGAATCAGACAAGGCCATTTGCTCAAGCATTCAAACCCAATCTTCCACAACATAATCTCCTTCTGTACAAAGAAAGGGTTCGGTGAAAAAAATTACTCACCTTCTACAGAGAGAGCAACAGGAGGAAGGTCCGAAATTTCAACCCCAATGCTCAGATATTCAACAACAGGGCGGCATCTCTGATGTTGAACAACCCATACTTCAATAACCTGCTATTGGTTGGAAAATCTTTGATTCTAACAAGCACCACATTCAAGAATATGCATAAAATGTTCAAGAAAGTTGCCTCAAGGCTCACACTCCTGTAGTGCTATCATGTGCATTTAAGAAATCCTTCTTCTACACATATCTAACAAGCAGGTACAGCTCCACTCCACTCGCTGCTCTACCTCACCCCTGCCAGGGAAAGCACTCCCCTTACCATACAAAATATATCTCCTGTCAGCCAGAGACTGATTTGCACACTGTTTGATTCACAATCTACAGGCATGTCTTGTCACCCAAACACTGATTTGCAAACAAACTTGGTTCACAGTCCACAGACAGATATTGTCACCCAAAGACTGATCTGCACACAACTCCTTTCAAAATCCAGAGACATATCTTTTCACCCAAACACTGATTTGCACAAAACTTGATTCACAATCCAGCGACATATCTTTGTCACCCAAAGACTGATTTGCACAAAAGCTTGATTCACAATATTGTCACCCAAAGACTGCTTTATACAGACAAACTTGATTCACAATCCAGAGACATACATATCTTGTCACTCAAAGACTGATTTGTACACAGAAATGATTCACAAGATCCACAGACAAACCTTTTTATCACCCAAATACTGACTTGCAACACAAACTTGATTCACAACTCCAGATGCAAACCAGAAGAAAGGCAGTATCTTCAAAGAAACCGACCACCACACAAATTTGTCAAAACCCTAACCTCCTCAGGAAAAGAAATTGAAGTGTACCCAGAAAAACCGAAATTGGGGTTTTCTGTTTCCAGATTGACATGGAGCGCCTACTAAGAAAGCCTACAAGATTGCGAAATATCCATTCATTGTTCGACGAAGAACAACAACAAAAAGGCGTTGATCGACATTTAGGTTTTATCTACTCAATCAACGTACGCTAGAATCTGACGCTTGTACAGTCCCCGGGACCCACACAGAAAAGTCTACTTGATCAATTCCAACTACCAGTTCCAGATTTGCAGCTCAAGATTCATACCTACTCACTCCTACTTCCGAGGAAAAAAAACCCATCAACACATCACCGGAGTACAACGGCCAGTGACATTTTCTTTGGGAGAAATTTTGCACAAAACGCGAGTCCAGATTAGGGGCCGCAACAGCCCCACTATAAAATTAGGGTCGCAATTGTCCAGGTCGTCTAATCCTACTATTCTCAAGTGGTAACATCGTCACCAGTTTGAAGCCCAAAACCCCAGCAGCATTGCCACTTTCTTTTCCCCTTTAGCCGCTAGTTGGCCAAGAGCATGAGCTTCCCTCTTGAGCTTTTGGCCATAGCTGCTTCTACCCTTTGAGGACAAGCCATCATCAACATGTGATCTATGCACACCTAAATTCCCTACACTTTACGTGCAAAGAGATTTTGCATAATAAGGTTACATATGTTAGGTGCTTATGATTAGTTATATAATTAAGTTTAAATTGATTATGCTTAATTTAGTTGAGTTAGACTAATCTAGTTTAGATATGGTGTATCATTCACGATTTTATTTGTTATGTGATATATGTACGATGATAACGATAGTTGTGGGCGAGACACATTATTAGTGAGGGAATTGCAATGTTGTTTTTGATAGTTGAATAAATTTTGAGAGCTTATAGTTTAAGGTTGAGATTTATGGATTATGGGGTGTTGGGAATTGGATGCAATTTGGACATTTGGGGAGATATGGCCTATGAGATTGCAATGTGGACTAATGAGGAGGGGATTCAATTTCAAATCATTGTTCACAATTAAATTTCAATGGAAACATAAGTTTTTTTGTTGTGCAGCTACAAAATGGCAGAATGCACATTGAGTCTTCATGACTATAAGTTTACAACCTTCAATCCAATGTGCAAGTAATGTTTAATTTCACCATTTAAGGTTTCAAGTTTTCAATTTGTTAATTCTTGTAGTTTTGGTTGATTTGTTGCCAATTTTCAAAAACAATATTTCAAAACTATCATTTATAACTTGATTGTTTTACTAATGATCATGATTCATCGTTGTCCAAAGAATTGAAACCCAAGATAATTAAAGAGTTGGGATTTAAAAGTCAAGTTTTAGGAATTGTTCCACATCACAGTGGAACAAGAGGTCAATCTTAGAGTTGGAAATTGGAGCTAGGTGGCTAGGGGCCAAGGGATGAATTATTATTCATGATAATGCACCTTAGAAACTTCCAATGCATAATTTCCAACTTTTTTGACGTTAACTTTTTTTTTATGTAACTTTTTGTGATTTAATTACAATTTTTACTTTCCATTCTCGGACCTCTCTCTTTGTTTTCTTCATTGTGGCATTTTATTTTCTTGATCCTCATGGGGTTATTTTCCAACTTGAAAACACATTTTTGTTTTCTTGGTCTTTATTTGGTTTTTTTTCCAATCTAAAGTCACATTTTATTTTCTTGATCCTAATTGGGTTATTTTGCAACCTAAAGCCACCGTGGTCCTACTTTGTTAAGCCCAAAAACTTCATATTCAAACCAATCTACCTTATTTTTTCACCCCCTTTAGGTGAGGATGGTCCATCTTCTTCCTAATCACCCTCTATTATTTTGTGTTGTTTGATGAAAGCCCACCCATTGTTTTCTATGAAGATCTAGCATAAAAAGATCCTAATAAGAAGTTGTATGAAGGAGCAAGAAAATTTCAAAATGCTTGGACTACCAAGCTACCATGGGCTAAATTTATAATTGATGATGAAAGTTTAATGCATCAAATCAAATGTTAGATTTGCACTTCTAGATGGAAGGAAAAGCGAAATTCCTAGCTCCAAAACTAGATAGTTTACTAAAACATGTTGGCTATTGGAAATGCAAAGTACCCATGCTTGAAATTGATGCTGGTTTTTATGATTTCAACAAAGATTTTGTACATGCCAAGAATGAGCGTGCTTTCACTACTCATGACCACCTCTTTGTTCTAGATTTTCTTTTGGCTAATGTGCCCATTGACCACAAGTGGAAATATGTGCAATTTGTTATTATTTATGAACTTCTTGCTCATGGTTCAATTATTAATACAAAAATTTGAAGCCCTTATTCTAGTTGTTGAAAGTCAAAAGTTTTTCCATAAAATATTGGTTTGATTCTTTAGGTTAGGGCAAGGAAAAAATCATGCATTATGTGTTGCTAAATGCTACAAAAGCCACATTTGCAACTATTGTTTTCATACCAATCAATGCAAACAAGGTCAAATCAATTGACAATACCTAATGGCTTTTAATCCACATCTATGTGATCCAAAGTTCGAAGAGGATCCACATCCTCTTTTGTGTTGACCAAATTAGTGTTTCTTCCACATCCAACAACATTTTTACTTTGATGCTTAAGTGTTTGCTAGAATCTAGTGGTCTAGGGTTTGAGGAATTGGGAAGAAAGCTTATCAACATGGGTTGTGATGGTTCAAATGTGTTCAAGGTTATTGAATTAGTACGACCTAACAATTTTTTTTTTTAAAACCCCATTATTGAGTGGGGTTCATTGTTTTGCCCATAAGACTAATCATGTGATGGTCATTTATTAGACCAAAACCAAATGCATTGGCTAAAGGGCATTTTGCAAATTTTGTATGCCTTTTTTGTTCACAACCCAAAGAAGTTTGTGGAGTTTCAAAAGCTTGTTGACTTATTGAACATGAAAAAAAATAAGCTTTTTAGGAATGTGAAAATGAAGTGGATCTCCATACTATCTTCAACAAACAAATGTACATAAAATATCTCCTTTTGATCCTAAAAATGCATATTAATAGTGCAAAAAATGACATTGTTTTGAAAAAATTGAATGTTTTATGTGACATTGATTCATTCGTGGGCTCCCTTGTATCCTTCCTTTGTTTTAAAAAATGAATATGTTGACCAAAATTGCACAAAACAAAAATATCTTTGTTTGTGATTTTGTGGATTTTGTAAAATTGACCCAATATGAGTTGCAAGGCTCAATTACAATCTTTATGCGAAGTTTAAAAATTCAACTTTTGAATATTATAATTATATCAAATTTGACCAATCACGCCCTCATTACAAAAAATCAAGGTTTTTCAAAAAAATTAATTTGACCAAAATGTTTGCATTGTTTAATGGGGATGTTCATTTTATTAGAAATATGGGGCATGAAAGACACATGGTATCTTTGATTCGCTATTTTGATTAAGATGACCTTTTTAATGAAGTTTCATGTTGTAATTTAATCAAAAGAGACAAACAAAAAAATGGCTTATCAAAATGACCATGGTTTAATCAAATTGATTATATTAAATGACAAGGGTTTAGTCAAATTGGTCATATTCGTCAAATTGGTCACAATTAGTCATATTAATTTAGTTAGCTAGTCTACTTGTTATATTTGGATTACTTACATAAAGTTTAAGTTATTATAACTTATTGTAAATATTTAATTTAAGATATCATAAACTACTGAGAGGGTAAGGTAAAATAACCTAAAATTGCCTAAAAAATTATAATAAAATATTTTACAATAACCTAGGATATAATAACATAAAATAATTAAAATAATTTTGAATAACCTAAAATAATCTAGGGGTAGAATACAATATATTTACCCATAATGGATAATCTAAAATAATCTAAGATGAAATAACTTAAAATATGTTAAATAACCTAGTGTTAAATAATATAAAATAACATAAGGTTGAATAACCAAAAATAATTCAAAATAAAATAGTCGATAATAGCTTTAAATAGCTTATGGTTATAATAATTTAAAATAATCAATAATATTTTAGGGTAGAATAACCATAAATAATTTAAGGTATAATAACTTAGATATCCTAGGATAAAATGGCTTAAAATAATTTTAAATATCATAACATAAAATAGCCAAGGATAAATTAAAATAAAATACTTTTAAATAATCTAGGATATAATACCTTAAAATAACCTAAGGTGGAATAACCAAAATTTGTTAAGAATGGCCAAAGGGAAAATAACTTAAAATAATATAGCCTAGAATAATCAAGAATAGCCTAGGAGAAAATAGCCTAAAATAACATAAGAATAACTTGGGAATAATTGAAAATAACTTAAGATGGAATAGATAGCCAAAATTAATTTATGGTTAAATAGCCTAAACTAATCTAGGGTAAAAAAAATTAGAATAACATAGGGTAACTTAGCTTAAAATAGTCTAAATATAACTTAAAACACTAGAAGAAATGTTGTCCATTCTAACCATATTTTTGTGATTACTATGTGACTAGTGTCCAAACCAACTTATTTTACAACTAATAGCATGTTAGTCCTATGTGTCCATGTAGTTACAACTTGTAGTCACATATGCAAGTACAAGAAGGGTTTAACTAAATTATAGTTGTAGATGTGACTATAACTTATGACTAATATGATTTTCAATGAAAAGTGAATAATCTCATCCAATTTTGATTATTCATCAATGGATGATAACATAATTATTTTGTAATTACAATGAAAGTTTTTGTAACTGTAATAGTATATTCTACCACATGTACAAAGAAACATAAACCACACATGGCAAACTTTACTATTTCAATTGGATTATTATGCCTTCAATGTACCTAGCCATGGGTTTTCCATGAAATAATATCTATAGTTAATAGGTTGCTAGAAAAGCTATTATAACCTAGTTGGTAAATTAAACTAAGTAAGCTTTAAATAAATTACATTAAACTAAGTAGGCTTATGTACATTGGTAGACTAGCCTAGATTGCATACTTAGTTAATTGGCCTAGGTTATCTATAGGTAGTAATAAGCTAGGCTATGAAGGTTAGACGTAGTTAGGTTGGTAAGCTAAGTAGGTAGTTGGTAGGCTAGGTCACTAATTAATTAGTAGACTAAATAGTAAGTAGGTTAATTTAATTTATTGTGTGAATATGTGATCATGTTTTCACATTAATTAATTAATTAGGTACTTAATCAATTAATTATCAATTAATTAAATATTAGGTTAGTAGTATGTAATAAGTAGGATAGGTACTAGTAGGTAGTAGGTAGGTAGGTTATAAGTTAAGTAAGAGGTATTTTATTTTGTGGATATGTCGTATTGTTTTTATATTAATTGATTAATTAATTAGTTATGTTAGACCATTAATTTATTGAATGTTAGCTAGGTAATCAACTTATTGGGTAGGCTAAATAGTAGATATTAAGTATGTAGCCTAGGTAGTATGTGATAAGTAGGATAGGTAATAGGTAGTAGGTATATAGCCTAGGTAATATGTAGTAAGTAGGATAGGTAATAGGTAGTAAGTAGTTAAGTTAAATTATAGGTAATAATTTTCAATAGATAGTAAATAATTAGGGAAAATAATAAATATTTTATTGTGTGCATATATGAAAATGTTTTTGTATGGGACAAAAGATGTGATAGTGCTGTAGTGTTTCTCTTTCATTGAAATTTATCCCATATCCTTTGTTTACAATTCAAACTTGTAAAGTATATAACTAGGTGAAAGAATGGATTAGATTCATGGTATGCACTATAAACATAGTACATGTGCCATTTGGCATAAAAGGCTTGTCCCCAACAAAATAAATAAAATCTTATTTACCTATTTAGCCTATGCTAGCTAGTAACATATTCTACCTTAGCTTAAACTAAAATAGGTTGCCTTTTATAATTTAGCTTAGGATAGATTATAATTGATTGATTATAAATTTAATTATAATATATTCTTATACTAATATAATAATTCAATTTTAAATTTATAATATCATAATTATTTTAATTATATATATATTTTGAACAAATTAAAAATTGCAATGTATTTTATGACCATTGGCTTTTTAAATTACCACATGGTTAAATCCGAACCACCCATCAATGGCACATTTGGTAACATGTGACTATCCCAAATGTAGTCGCAAATTGGGGTTTCATGTCATATTAAAGATCATCCATGGCAATGGATGAAAAATTATGGCCTAATCATAAGGTTTGTAACTACATTTTCAACTTCATGGCAATGTCATATCTTTTCCAACTAATTGTCTTATGTGATTTATTTAATTAAGTTATATTTAGAATATCTAAAGTAATTTAAGCTAGTTAAATAGTTATGTTAAACCACACGGGCAAGATAAAACGAAATATTCATAATGATGAGATGAAAAAAGTTATCACTTGTTGAAAAAATGATGCAATGGTCAATGGTTTGGACTTTTACTATGGAAATGAGAGGTTCAAATCCTTACAATTGTATCCTATTTGAATGTGTTTAACTATCCTAATAGCTTAAGTAAGGTAGGGAAGTAGGTTGTAAGTAAATTTTTCATATTTATTTTTTTAATAATTAAAATTTATAGATTTTTAAAGTTGTTCAAATATTGTTGTCTCATTTGACTAATAATTAAAACTTAGTAAAACAATCCATTGAAAATACTAATCAAAAAGATCTAATCAAAACAAATGTGTGAAAATTGATTTGTCCAAAATGGTATTTTGGTCAAGTTGGATAAGGGGGCAAAAAGACCACATAGGGGGGTCAATTGATTCATTTTTCTAATAAAAAAATCATGATTTCTTATAGTGCCTTCCCATGAATTGGATTTTAGACCCAAATTGTTGAGAAGATGCTAAGGATCTTGTGGCTTTATTTGCTGGAAGTAAATACCTTATCTATTAGTGCCATGTTGATGGTGTTGGAGGTTTCTATTTGTCACCAAAAATGTTTTCAAGGAGGTTGTGACCAAGGTAAAAAATGAATGTGAATGGGCAACTTGGGGCCTTGTATTTAAATTAAAACAATGTTTTTTGGAACATCAAGTTATGATTACCTTGGGTGTTATTTGCAATTGACTAAGAATCCTACTTAAACATAAGAAAAATTTCACTATGAGAAATTACATCCATCAAAACCACACTACCCTACAACTAGAGTTCAAAAAAAAAACTCATATATAATTATTGTGCAACTATCCCTTGGGTATTACAACCACCATGCAACTATCCCCTTGGAAATAGAAAGAAAAAAATAAGTTTATTGCCATGTTAAAAAATCAATGAATTACTATTATTGTTGCAAGTGAATTGAAAATGACTCTTTTATATGGTAATTTGTACACACCATACATACATTTGTAGCTAACCATATTTGATTTTTGAAGAAGTTGCACTGTAATTACATGTGATAACTATTTTAAAACTATTGTAAATGTGTCATTGACGCAACAACTATGTTGTGACAAATGTATGAGCACATACATGCGATCATGCCACATGTCCACATTTCCACCACCCATTATGGGATACATTTGCAACTAGTTTTCAATTATGATTACCATGGATACAACTATTAGGGCCACTAATGCGACATTATTGAACTACTAATGTTCAATTATGTTATGATTATTGTGTAACAACTTATAATTCAATATATTTATAAATTCATATGTAATATTTTATAATTGTTTCAATAATTTGACTATTAAACATTAATTACACTTAATACATTCAATTATTATGAACCTATCAATTATACTAAATACTTGACTATTAATTTGAATAAAAAATTTAATTCATATAATTAATTCTAGATTAATTAACTAATTAATTATGCTAATTAAATTAAATAATATGTATATATAAAAAATTATTATTTCATCAATAATTACCAAATCATTAATTATTAAAATTCACTATATATTAATTATGGATACATATAATTAATTTAAATGTGAAACTAACGGCTATGTGTATATTATATTAAAAACTGAATTCGGGTGTACATATGGATATGCCTATTTATATTTTCATGTTTTTTATCAACTTCATATTTAATTTTTAATGTTTACTAATGAAATATTTTTCAATAGATTGTTAATTATTAGTTATTAATTGATATGTAATTTACATAATTGTTATGAACTAATTACTTAACTGAATAATTAACTATTAATACGAATTAAAAATCAATTTGATTCAAATAACTAGTAATTGGTTAGGTAATTCAAATAACTAATATCATTTTTTGAAATTGCAAATATTAAACGATTAATTATATGAATCTAGATAATTAATCATCTAATAATAAATTATCTGAAATAAAATAAATAATTATTTGAAGTAACTAACTAAAAAAAAATGAATTAGACTAATAAATTTAAATAATTAATTCACTTGTTAATTAATTCACATATATAAGTATCAAATAATATTAATTTAATTGTATGATTTACATAATGAAAAAAAAACAAAAAATACATAGGAAATTCTTTCTATAGTTTCAATTCAATTTAACTAAAAAATAAATAAAAATTTAACCCATATGTTTTGTCTTTGAATCCCATGTCACAAACTATATAAAGAAGGTGCTTTCTTTTATGTTTTCACATTAAAATACACGTGCCATTTTGCGATGAGTTCAAAAAAACATAACCTTAAAGGCCAAACATAAAATAAAATAAAATATGTACATGACTATTCTTTAATTCACCTAGTCTTACACTTTCCTATTTACTTGCCTACCTATGTAAATAAATAGGTCGTATTTTTCTACCTATTTATGGCTAGGTATAGACCTATCTAATTATTAATATATACATTTCAAATTTCAATTAATATGCCATGTGGCAAAAAAATTTGTGCAACATGTCATAATCTTGAACCATCATCAATAGTCATAATAAATGATGGAGATCAATACCTCAAAAAGAAAATGATTTTAAATCCAAAAATCTTCATAGTGCCATGTGTCAAATTTAATTGATGGATGCAAATTAGTAACGTTAACATAATGTTAAAGCTATAGTTGTAATGGAATTGCATAGTAGTTGAAAATGAGTTGTTTCAACAAAGTTGCAATTGGGTTGTGATGAATTGCACCATATATATAGTGAGTTGCAAGGCCAATTGCAAAACACCCATTTTTCTCATAGTATTTTTGTGCCCTTCACAAGTTTGGTGATTGTGGCAAATTTGTGCATGCCTTATTATTATGTCACAATTTGGATTTGCATACATTTTCTTTCCAAATCACCATGGTTCACAATTTGAAACTATTTCTATGAAGACAATGAATTAAACTTGGTCGCTAAGCTTTGGCACTTGAGGTTTCTATTTATGCCATCTTCAACCATAAGCTTTTTAAATTTATTAAATTGGTTGAAATTATTAATCTCCAAGTGTTTGGCTTTGTCAAAGATGAACAAATGTTCAACAATTTAATTTCATAAAAACAAGCTACAGAATTGCTTAAGAATGCACTTGGATTTGTGCATCAAATTTTATAATTAGTGTTTTTTTTGTTGCATAATTTCCCTTATAATTATATCATTGCCAAGTGGCAAGGCAAAGTTCATTATTGTGAAAATGCATAGTTGACATCAAACTTATATTTTTGGACAACAATTTTCTTACAACAAATAAAGAATATGCCACAATTTTGATTTGGCTTCAAGTTTGAAATTATTTCTTGAATTTTCAATTTTCTTTTTGTTATCTTCATTTTCAAACTTGGTATACATGGAAAAAGGTCTAACTTGGCAAAAGTTTTGTAATTTAGATTCTACATGGGGTAGGCATATGTTGAAATACACAAGAAAAAAATAACAATGGCTTCAAGTCAACTCCTAGCCTCTAGGGTTTTTGTGTATTACTATAATCCTCATTTTAAAACTCTATCTATACTTTTCTTGCAAATTAAACTTTGTTGTGTTTTGTGAAGGTATTATGTATAACATTTGAAACAAATCACATGGTTCAGAATTTTTAGTCTAAATGTCTAACTTGAAGTATAATAGTTCTTGTTGCAATGACATTTATTTAGTCATTAGTTCATTGCATTTTCAATTGAAACTTGAGGCAATTTTCTCCAACTATTTATTTTGTGCATGTATTATACTTGGTTTGGGTGTAGGTTGGGCCTTTAATTGCAATGGGCAACACCCTTTTGGGGTTGGGGTTCAAATCCCCTTGAAGGTGGTTAAGGTCTAAATAATCTTGATGTGATTGTGTTATTGTCCATAGCCTTGAATTTCATTTTAAATTTGTAGATGGTTATAATTTTATCCATGGTGTCTTAAGATTTGAATAATTAAGATGGAATTCAAGAACTTTGCTTAAAGACATAATGCATACCAATAAATATTTTTCTTAATAGAACCATCAATATTTGGCCATGATGATGTCAAGTGACAAGAAGGCATTGGCTTTCTTTTTTTCAATGGATCTCATAAGGTTTATTCATCATGTTCATTTATTGGCACCACAATTTGAAACTTTGTTGAAGGGTCGTTTCTTCTTTGTTATGAACCCACACTACTATTCATTGAGTTGAAAGGCTTCTTTATTGAATCAAATTTGGCTTTTATTGGTGGTCATCATTTGGTGTTGGGTGAACAAAAGCTACTTAATGGTGTATAATTAAGAGGATATATCAATGTCCTTCTTGGAAAACCTTCCATTGCAAAATCACAAGTTTGCACACATTGCTATTTACACCTAAATAAAAAGTGTTCATTGATTGTTAAAATAACTACACCAATTGTATGGGATTATAGTTCAATGAATTATTTTTCCTCCTTTTATCATTTCAATTTCCACATCATTTCATTATTTCCAAAATACTAGGATATATAGAAGATACCACCACCTTGCACTTTTCTCATCAGTAGTAAGGTTCTATGAATTAGGATCATGAAGGCTTGATAGTGGAGCTTCACAAGTGTATCATTTGTTGGACTAAGTGTTCCAAGTGTTTATTATTTGAGTTCAACTTGGGTTGTTTGCTCATGATCTTTGATCTAACTTCCATTTCCCATCTTGGTGAAAGCTTATTTTGTGTACATGAAAACATGCAATGTGAGTTTTATTTAGAAGGAGGTGCAATGGTTCTTGCTAATGGAAGGGTTGTTTACACTAATGAATTTGACAAAATGTGACCAAAAGACCTCATTGTATTCTTGGCACATAATATCTCTTGTAAACAATTTATTGAACTTTCTAATGCAAAGGATTCTTGGAGAAATGGATGTGATATACTGCAAAATCATATATTGTTTATATTGATTCAATAGGCTAATCTTTTCAAATTTTGTGTTTGGCCCAAGTTGTTGATGTATTATTGAAAACTAACTTGATTGGGTTGAATTGATCATTAAGCTATGTTGATATATTAAGTTAATAACTAACTAATGTTTTATGTAGCCTAGGAATGCTACAATTTGAAACCTTCATGACTATTATAGATTCCAAAACTTGAAACAAATTTTGTAGGTACCCAACCTTCATAATTGTGATAATGTATTTTAAGGCAATAGTTGAAACTCTCCCATTTTATATCAATGAGTCTTTGCAAACGTGAGTCCTATTACACACTTTCGAAAAAAATTACATGATGAGAGGGTTTTATTGGAACTAACTAGTATATAATGGCTATCCATGAAGCAATGGAGTAACAAATAATTTCAATTGTTAAAGTTAACATTATCATTATTTTGAACTATGGCAACTACAAACCTTCCATAAAGTCATTATGATGATTTCAAGTTGTGATCTCTAATACATGTCCCCCTATTTGCTTTAATTTTTTTGTCCATTTTGCATAAACTCTTTTGTTATGTCTCTTATAATTGTTCATGGGTTAAGATTAAGACTCGAGACTATTAGGGTCAATTCTTGTTGTTTTATTTCATTAGGCCAAATGTTTTGGAATCTTTTGAGTGATGTTTGTATCTTGGAGATTTCAATGGATTTTTGTCATTTTTAGTTTGCTTTGATTTTCATAATGAAAAATGTTTGTGAGCATCATTCAAATATAATATAATATTTACTTTATTTGCACATTTTTGAACTATGAAGGCATAAACAAATGATTAAAGATGACATTTGCAATATATGGCAATAGATTTAGGAAAAATGAATTACATTTTTTTAGAAGCCTAAAAAAAGAAAAGTGGAAAAAATCATGACTTCTTTTGGTTGTTACAAATTGCAAAACACATTTTCAAAGTGCATGTGAATGTTAATTCTCTAATGAATGATGCAAACTTCAAAGGTGCAAGGCTAGGAGAATTGGTTGAAAAGGTACACATTAGGAGGACAACCCCACATTTATAATTATTCTTCAACTTGTCTTCAACCACAATTTATAGTTGGAAACAACAAACCAAATCGCAAAATGTTTTTTGTAATTGAAATATATTATTTGCAACTAAGATCATAAGAATCAACAAGTACAAATTGAAAACAACATTTCAATTACAAATGTCAACCATGTGTTAACACCACATCAATAATTTACCACTTTAAATCATTTAAATTCGAAACAACACTGATAACCACTGTAGTTAAAAGATCATTTTCAATTATAACCCTAGGGTGAATGAACTTCATCCACTAATGTTACATGATGTCATTAATTTTCTAGTTGTAAGTTAGATTATATTACAATTAAGTTAGGGAAAATGTTCAACTAATAGTTCAATGATATGTGGCACATTCACATCCATAGGTTAGGCCACATGGCACTTAAGGTAAACCATTTAAACACAAGGTTAGGCTATGCCATATGGCACCTAAACATATGCGATTTAACCTAGGTTAGGCCACTTAGACATAAAGCTAGGCTAGGCCATGAGACATAGGCTTTAAATGGGTTAATTAGATAAATAAGCCACATATACTAGGCCTAGACCTAGGCCACTTAGCTAGGAAAATCCTATTTCATTTTTTATTTAACTTTTAGGGTTGAACCTTTTTAATTTGTTCATCCCAAATGGCAATTCCATTTTCACGTTTTCTAGAGTTTTTTTAACATTTCTAATACAATTCTTTATATAGTTTTAAAATTTGAAATGGAAAACAAACAATATGATATAAACATTTTAATTGTAACCTAATTTCAATTTAATCACAACTACTACCTACGAATAGTTCTACCTAACTTACTACCTATTAATGAACCTAAGCTATTAAGTAATGTAGCCTATGTGTCACCTAGGTTAAACTTAAGCATCTAGGCTCAAACCACCTAAACCATGTGGCGTGTAAGCCTACCTAAATTACTTCTAAACCTAGGCCACACCATGTGGCATTTAAATTAGGCATGGACTTAAGCCACATAGATGATGGCGCCTATGTTAAGCCTAAATCTAGATAGCCTATGTGGTGATGCCTAGGTTAGGCCATGTGGCATATAAGTTAGCCCTATAGTTAGGCCACATGGCACTTAAGTTTAGACCACATAAGGCGCATGGTGTTAATCCTAAGCCTAAACCGTGGCACACGTCACTTAAAGTTAGGCCTATTCCTAAACCCCATGGCACTTAAGTTAAGCTTAAACCTAGGCCATGTGGCTAAACTAGGTTAGGTTCTGTATATACATCTCAAACCAAGCTATTTAGATAGGTAGTCTATCCTAGATGGGTGAAAGCACGGTATTTTATACAAAAAATGTTGACAAAAAAAATCAAGTTTAAAAAGAGATAGTTTTTCACGAAAACACAAGAAAGTAAATTCAATTTTTACTTAAATTTCATTTTGAAACCATGGTGCTTTCCATTGGGTTTGTATTAAGTTGAATACAAAATTTGAAAAAAATTGGAATAATAAAAGTAGGGAACAAGTATTTTTGAATTTGACTAGCCAATATGGTGTTCAAAAGTATTTTTTCATTAGAAAATTTACTGAAATAGATTTGTGTGAAGTTGAAAGATAATGATCATTGTATATTCAAAGGAAGGAAAATAATTACTTTTTCTTTGGTAATATAAACTTGACACATATTTGAAACAAATGTTACACTACAAAAAGTAGGCTTCAAAAGCTACCTACATTTGGAAAAGTATACTTGAAACCTACTTTTACAATGTAAATTTTAAATTTTAATTCATAATAGTGAAAAAGTATCTTTTTTTCATCATTTAAGTAAAAATATTAAATGTATAATATTTTATGATGAGTTTTAGTCCTACTTCTAACTTGGCAAGTAAACTGCCAAGGTAATTGAATTGTATACGTTACCATGTTTTCACCCAAAGCACATACATACATAGGTTAGATATATATAGGTAATAAACTTAAGTATGTAAAATAGGTATACTAGGTATATTAATTAGGTGCCCTAATATAAACCTATGTATACCTATGTAATAAATAACATAACCTACGTATATAAGTAGCTTAATTTTTTAAAAAATAATATATTTGCATGCAAAGTTGTAAATGTGCACAATGTTTCATCCATCAAGATTGAATTATTTCGTCCATCCTTGAAACAAAATTACCAAAATAATCAATAGATGACTTATGATGGAACCATGTTACCTTTTAGTTACATGATGATTGATGACATCACATCTTTATTTGACCTATTAATTATAAATCAATTATGAAATTTATTGATGCCAAAAATATTTTGAAGGTGGCCTTCTAATCAAAGGTCATTTTGAATTGTCCACCAAATCAATAGGTGGGTCAACTTATTTGGTAATCACCATTAATTATTTTGATATTAATTTTTTTGTAGTTGCAACATAGTTGAAAATGACTATGTAATTGAAAAAAAATTGGTTAAAAGAAGACATTTTTTCTTATTGACATCAAATATCTTTTGCCTTTTTTGAAATTTGCACGGTGTGCCCTAGGTTTAGGCACAGCTTTGGTTAGTTTAGGTTTAATTAATTTAAAATTTTCACCAAAGTTTATTCAAAGTTAACTAAATTTCACTATGAGAAATCATGTCTTTTACAACTAATTCTAGTTACAAATTAGTTCCAAATGACATTTTTTAGTTGCATAAGACAAGTTGCAAAGGACATGATTTTTCATAGTGTTTTTATTTTTGTCACAATTTAACCAAAGTTGAATCAATTTTTAATTGAACCAAGTTTGAATCGATTTTTTGTTTAACCAAAGTTGAGCCAAATTTGAGTTTTGCCAAGGTTTAACCAAGTTTTAGTTGAACAAAGGTTTAACCAAGATTTAATCAAGTTTTAGTTGAACAAAGGTTTAGTCATGGTTTAACCAAAATAAAATGGTTTTAATGCACACTTATTTATATAGTCTACAACATAGGTTGCGATCATAAAATATATCCCATGTTTTTTGTCCTCCTTTTCAATTTTGTAAACTATATAAGAAGGTGTATTTCAAACATTGAAAAAACACCAATTTTTTAAAAAAGTGTTATTTGGGATGAACCAATCAAAATGGTTTGCCCCTAGAGGTTAAACCAAAAACAAAATAGTAAAACCAACTACCTATTTAACCTACTTACCAACCTACACTATTACCTATTAAATGTTTATTTAAAAGATATTTTAGCCCAAATTCAATGAATATGGCATATGGGAAAAAATAAAAATTGTGTGATGTGTCATGATTTAAGAGCATGCAAAATGGACAATTTGTAGATTTAATTTTTTATTTTCTAAATTCATCTCTTCCAAATTCAATTAGTATGTCACACAACAAAGTTTTATTGTGCCACGTGTTATGAGTTAAAATAATCTAGAATAGATGATGCATAATTTTTCAAAAAAAATTTTTTCCAAAATATCCATAAATGTTGCTAAATGGCAACACAACATTTGTTGTTGATGTTGACCAAATTGAATTGCATGGTAAATACAAAACATAATTCATATATAGTCCACCAAAGGATGAAATTATATTTTCTTGATTTATTTCTTCCATCCAAAATTCATGTCGTTTATAACTATGATTGCAATATGTGACTTGTCCAACGCGAATCACTGAATTTTAATTATATTTGTTGCCTCTATTAATTACAAGGATTAATTAATCACAAAATGATAATTTTTTTTGCAATGCGCACACCTTCCAACTTTTTTAAGAGGTGGTTAAAATTGCAATTTTTCTTCAGAAAGCTTATGAGTTTCAAAATGTGTTCATTTCAAATTAGCAAAAGAGGTCTTACTTGACATTGCATGTAGAGGCAATTATTGCTTATACTTTTGAATCTGATGCTTTCAAAATTCAAATGGGTCACATTATGTTTGTTTGTTTCAAGTATGTGGAGTGGTCCAACTTCCAAAAGCCATTGCAATCTTCACCTTACTCATTCATGAACTAAAATGCTTCGAAATAACTATGTGAAGATTAAACAAGTTTGGATGGGCCAAGCGTGCTCCTTTGGTCCATAGTTAAATGCTCTAAAATTGAATATGACAAGAATGAAGGGACAAGAGTGGAGAAAGTCATATGGACTCATGAATCATGACATCTCTTTTAGTTGTAGCAAATTGCAAACATATTTTCACTTGATTTCAAGTGAAATTTTAATTTTAATTCTCTAGTAAAAGGCATAATAACCCTCTTGTTGTTGTTAATTGTAGCCAAATGTATGCCCTTCATAATAATCATGTAGATAAAAATAGTCCTTGACCAACCCACATGTCGCCAAATACAATCCCTTGTGAACCCATATGTCACCACTACTTTTGATCATGAATTACGATCACAATCATGATTAATGAGAGTAATCCCTTGTGAACTCAATTAGCATCAATTAACCACCTCTGCTAATTGATGTTTGAGTTGTGTAGCCACATTATCTACTAGGTCCTTGAACCAAAAAAAAAAAAAAAAAAGCAAACAAGGACAAATAAAAAAAAATTAAAAAAAAAAATTTATAAATTTTATAAT
>Ga0116229_10006005_pt1 | contig 19653 bp, 16 predicted proteins | sample S1TSphgellanicum_3_FD_87313 | JGI IMG/M metagenome (GOLD analysis project Ga0116229, IMG submission 87313) | Host-associated microbial communities from peat moss isolated from Minnesota, USA - S1T2_Fc - Sphagnum magellanicum MG | ecosystem: Host-associated > Plants > Peat moss > Unclassified... | reverse complement strand
GTGATAATCACTACATACAAAAACACAAAACAAACACATAATTAGAATTTGGGAATGTTAATTAGTGAAATCAAACTCTAATAAAATATTACATTTCAAAAGAGCAACAACACTGCCCAATGCTTTGTTTAATGAGTAATAACATCGAATCCTAACTCCGAAGCATTGAACCAATGAGTAGGTAAGCAAAATCACAAATTTTAATCAAATTACATGAAAATTAAACAATGAGGACTTAGGTTTGAAGTAATAGGCATTTAAAAATTTAGGAATCAAAATTCAATTCAATATTTAAATTTACTACTCGATGATCATTGTTGTTAAAGCTTGAATATTGAGCCACCACTCCATTGCATGATGCTTCACCTTACAACATTCAATGCCCATACAAGATTGAAATCTATGACTTCAAATCTATTAAATAATAAATGACATGTTGAAAGGTTGTTAAAGATTAAGAATGCACATCGATTTACTACCAAACTCATCACTCTTGTCACCTAGACTCCTAATGCTTGAAGCTTGTAAGTTGCAATTGGACATAATCATTGTTCAACATTAGGCAAACAAAATAGGTTTGGGAGGAGGGAGGGTTTAACGAAAACCCATTTGGAAGAAGGGTTAAGGTTTTGATATTGATGGTCCTTAAGGTCACGATTCAACGATCTACTTTAAAATAAGTTGTGACTTATGTGAATAAACATTTTCCTTCAAGAACAAGGAAGCAAAACAAGAACATATGTTGTTTACATGGCATCGACAATGAAACATTTTTTATGAGATATCTACAAATACTTACATTTTTTCAAATTAAAAAACCCTTTGTAATTTGATAGCCCAATATTTAGGTCGAAAAAAGTGAATTTTTGTTCAAAAAAATTGCCCACCACTACCATGGCATTTGTATGCACTTTTCATGTATCTGGCTTTGTTAGTTTTGATAGTGTTGGGTGTTGATTTAGTAACACACAAAAACCAAAATAGTGAGAAATCTTTTACAAAAGTCAACCAATGTCTCAACATTATGTACAAAATTTTTAACTATTTGAATTGGATAATAGAGATAGGTAATGGGTGAAATGGGGAGATCATGGAAAGGCACCCCCAATGGAATAGGTAGCTTAATATTACATGTGCCCTTGGTTGTTAATGTAATTAGTTCAAGAGTAGTGCCACAAATATTTTTCCCTTAGTTTGCCCTTTGTCCCATTTTTTTTCACCTTGACATTTCTAGACATGTTTTGGACATTTTATGAATGTTAGGGGGCATGTAATATGTTACAAGACACTTGGCACATGCTACATGGCATGTTATGTGCCCCTTGGTACTCATAACACAAAAGGTTACTAGTGTAAAAAATGAGACGATGTAAAAAAAATAGGGCAAGGGGCAAACTTAAGGTAAAAATTTATAACAATATTCTTGTATTGATTGCCATAACAACTATGGGCAAATGTAGTGTATGGGGAATAGGTAGTGAGGTGAACATATAAATCCTTTTGCCATCATTTGACCAAATTTATTATTTAATTAATTGCACTTGATAATACATGAGTCAAAGACATGGAAATGTGTTGTTCGCCAATTAAGCTTAAATGTTATTTATCTAGCCATGTGCATCAAAATGTTGAAAAAATCTTTGCCATGTTCTAGTGCACCTAATCACTTGAATTCCCATCTTAGAATAAAATTATTATCGATCAAACTTAAATGTTGTATATTTATTCATGTGTCAATATGCTAATTTTTTTTTGCCATTTTCTAATGCACCTAATGGTTTGGATTCCCATATCTTATAATAATGTTGTTATTGATCAAGCTTAAATGTAATCTATTTATTCATGTGTGTCAATTTTTTGAAAAAAATTTACCATTTTTTAATGCGCCTACTGACTTGGATTCCAATATCTTAGAATAATGTTGTTATCAATCAAACATAAATGTTGCCAATTTAGCTATTGCATCAATATGTTGAAAAATCTTTCCCATATATTCTAGTGCACCTAATGGCTTGAATTCCAATCTCTTAAAAGAATGTTGTTGGCAATCAAGTTCAAATGTTGTTGATTTAACCATTGCATCAATATGTTAAAAAATGATTACCATATTCTAGTGTCCCTAAGGACTTGAATTCCAAGAATAGTGTTGTTAAGGACCAAGGTCAATTTCCATGTGACCCACCCAATCATTACACCCAATACCAATAACTAAGGAATAATGAAAACTTTAGTCAAATGTTCTAATTCATTTCCACCACACCACTCTAAACTAGACCACTAAACCTTTTGGACACTTCCCAATTCAAGATTGTGGCATCTGCCCATTCATTTAATTGGCATGTGCCAAACAAGCCAATTTAATTTTTATTTAAATATAGTGATATTATGAACAAATATATTTTTGGCCATAGCCTAGATGGTCGGTTTTCACATGTTCAAAGTGAATAATTATTAACTTTAAATATTTAATTCTAGTGACAATGATTCATCAAAACTAGTTTATTGAAGGCCTTGCAAAAATGAATTAAAACTGTTTCTTATACTAATTTGCTTATTCATCTCAAGAAATCAATATCGTAATACCTTTACCATTCTAAAGTCTTTTTGATAATTTAATCTATTTTTTCATTTTTTCACTTTGGTAATAAAAATAAAATCTTTTAAAAATTCCTATAATTGAGGTGGGAAATATATGTCAAGTAAATTTGATCATTTAGATTTTAATTTTTTTTCAAGTCCCTAATGGAGTCAAGGTGGAGAGCATCCCTATGCAAAATTTGACTTAATTGTTGAATTTATTTCAAGGAACTCTTGAAACTAACCGGTAGACATAAATGTGATGAAACCTTCCCCAAATTAATTTTTTTGGAGTCATTTTAAAGTGAATATTTTTCAAACAAAAGGAAACTTGCAACAACATATTTCATTTTCAGAGTTATGTCATGTTTTGACAATTTTTTGCCAAAAAAAGGATTTACTAGCCTACTTATGCTACAAACACACCTAGCGGCATGTCATTAGTAACCCATATCAACTTTATCATCAACTTTATTGTTCCATTCATATATTAAATGTTAACTACCACTAATTTTTATGTGGCATCCTATGTGGTAGGCAATGTTAGCTTGGCATTAAGTGAGTGTTAAGGAAATGGTAAATTAACACCAAAATTTTTAAATATGAAAATATTTCCTTAAGGTTTGAATGTTATGGAGCAACCCCCAAAAAGGGCTTTTAACTCACATTCTACCTAAAATCTATGGATAAATTTTGTTCCTCTCTATGTTCCTTCCACTTTCCCCTCCACTTAAAGACCCTTACACCCCCCTTCTCGTTCTTATTCTTCCCTCTTTGCTTGCTTGTTACAATGTTTTTATCATAATCACACATTATGGGTTTTTTGACCGGTTAAAAAAATGACTACAATTATTTTCAACTACAATTATAACTACTTGGTCACAAAAATCATTATGTAATTGCAATTGCCATTGAGTTGTCATGTGACATCATGGTTTTGTGACTACAGTTAATATGATGACTAGTGGGTTTCTTTTACAAATATATTAATATTTTTGAAATTGTAATAATATGCTTTAAATAAATTAAAATGAGTTAATTCACAATACCTTGACTTTTGCGACTAGAATAATGACTTCTAGTCTCACAACCTAATGAGGTGGCATTCCATGTGGTAACAAAATATTTGACTATTAATCAACATGATGACTTATACATTACTTTGGATAAAATGAGGCATTTATTAGTCAATCATTATGTTAGAGATGACGTCCAATCCTTCAATGGAACTCTTTTCATCCAAATGCAAGTCCAAAACTTTACCCTCACTAAAACAAATCCTATCCTTTGAACTAGACACAAAAATGACTATTGTTTTTTTCAACTATGTTTATAACTACTTAATCATAACAATCACTAAGTCATGGCAAAAGATGTCAACATGTCACGTGGCATCATGGGTTTATAATTGTAATCTATATGACAACTTGTTGGTTTTTTTGATAAATTAATTATTTTTCAATTTTTGTTCATTAGTTAATTAGTTGCAAGAACCATCCATCTTTATGACTAGCAATGATTCAATCTCCCATGATATTAACATGACATGTTATATGCCAACAAGATGATGTGATTATTCGTCAACATCATGATTCATGTCATTGATTTGATGAATTAATCACATTTATTAACTAATTGAAAATATTGTTGTCCTTTGTGATTGACAATAGTTCGGTCTTCCATGTGACAATGACATGACATGCCATTTGGCAACAAGGTGTCACAAATTTTCATGGCAATCCATGATTTTTTGTGACACCATAACTTTTTGTGTGTTTTGTGGAACCAATATTTGTCATGGCATGCCATATTTCTTTGTGTGCCATAAAATTTTTGAAACCATGAATTCACTTGCATATGTATATGTACTAAATCTATTTTTAACTTGTAATTATGACTACAATATTAAGGGTTGTTTTAGAAAAAATGACACATAACTTTTTGACTTTCTAACTACTTAACACATTAGTGTAGGTTAACATACCTATTAAGTTAACCTATGTATGTAGGCTACTTAGTAAAAACCTACTTTGTAATATAGGTTACCTTATAAATTACTAAATTAAATTTCAAAAATTTACTACATCTAGTATGTTTAAATATACTTTAAATAGGTTACCCTATTAATATGTTAACCTAAGTATGCTCGTTTAGATTCTTAGCTTTAGGTCTTTTGTCAAGTCAACCTAAATAGCTTCATTACAAAATATTTTATCAAATTTGTCACCATTTGAAGTTTGTGCAACTAAATGCAATTATGATATTAATTATTATATACTAATTACAAAAATTAATAGGTAACTTCTAAATACTAATTACAAAATTACTTAAATATAAACCCTAGGTAGGTGCCTAAACTACGTAATAGGAACCTAGGTTCCCTAAAAAATAGGTTAAGTACAATCATGTATAGTAGGTAGTAGTTATTTAACCATGTTTAGCCTAAATAGTTTTGTTTAGTTTCATTTATGTTAATTTAACCATATTTCATTTAAATATTTGTGTTTAGTTTAATTTCTTTATTGATTTATTAGTGTTTAGCCTAGAGGTAATTGTCTTTAGCCAAAATTATTTTGAATAATTATGTTTAGCCATGCTTAACATAAATTAGTCTACATCTAACCTAAATTAACCCTAATTTAATTTAGATGTAATGTACAAATTAACCTAGTTAACATAGAGGTCTAATTTAGCTTAAATGTAGTCTAGGTTGAACCTAAATCAACCTAGCTTAATCTAGGTCCAACCTAGTTTAGTCTAGGTTTAATTTAGAGCCTAAATAATCTTAGGAGCTACATTAGGTTAATTTATTTTTTAGCTTAGGAATGCCTAGGTTAACTTAAACTAGGTTAGTAAATAGTATAGGTTAACAAATTAGTTCATCTTAAATCAACCTAGGGAGGTTTAAGTCTAGGCTAGGTTGGTAGGTAGTAGGTAGGTTGACCTAGGTCAACTTAAGGTGGCCAAGGTTAATTCAAGGCTAAAAATTTCTAGATTTATAACTTTGTATTAAATATAATTAGTATAAAAAAGTGTTGTAGTGCAATGGATGAGGATTTGAAACCCAAAGTGAAGGTGAGGGGTTTAAATCTTCACTATTGCAACCTATGATACTTAGGCCATTTGGTTTAGATTAAGTACTTTAGTTTGAGCTTCTTGGTCTAGGAATCTGACATTTGTACCTAATTTAAGCCACTTAACTAAGTTAAGCTAGGTTGATTTTTGGCTACACTAATTATATGGGTTAAATTAAGTTGATTTTTGGTCATGTGCGATGATTCATAACATGTGTTTATAAAATTTTAACACATGTCATCCATCCATCAAAGCATATTTTATAACATTTAGTTGAATAAAATGATTCAATTGAAATGGCACGAACTTTACACATCAATCTAAGGTTAATGATGACATGGAATCTCATTATTATAAGAAATTTAGAAATCCTAATCATTAAAACAACTAGGTTTTGCAATGGAACATCCTTTACAACTAAATGAATGAAATGACATGGGTTTAACAACTCATTAGTCATTAGTCACATATGTCCCTCCCGATTAGTATGTAGTTATAAAGGTTAATTGTAAAACTCAAAATGTGTTGTTGTGTATGTTCAAGCTTTGTTTGCATGATTGTTGGACCTTTTTATGTTCAAATTCTGATTGTTTAATTGCTTTACCTTTCCTTCTACTCAATTGTTCAAAATAAAATGTTCAAATACAAGAAGAAATGCAACAATGCTAATGCAAAGGAACATTTTAAAAATTGCAAGAGAAAATGTATCATCATTTGCATGTGTGAATGATGATGATTAACAAAAATACCTTCCTAATTTTTTGAAACTCTAAAATAGTTGTTAAATGTGAATAGGTCATCTTAAAACTACATAATTCTAATGTTAATTTTAGGACAAATGTCATTATTTAAAAATTAAAGAAATGTTAGGGGTTGTAACATTAAATCTTCTAACACCAGGTGTGTTTGTAGCATTATGCACATTATATTATTAAACTTCAAGGCAAACAATTAGTCATTAATAATGTCCAAAAAAAACAATTAACTTTTGACATTGTGAATGGTTAATTTTTTAAAACTTGACATTTATTGAAAATAATGTAATTGCTACCCAAATAGTAAAGGTAGCATGATATGCACATATAGGTTTAAAAATTGTAAGATTACATGCACAAGGTTGGCATGTATAATAATTGACCTTTCTTATTGATCCAATTATTATTGCAATAACATACCTTTTGGGGGGGGGGGGCACAAATGGAAAAATCCATTGTAAAAAGAAACCAATATATGGAAAAAAGGAAAAGCCAAGGAGAATAGCCAACCCCCGCCTAGCTAAGAAAAACATTATCACATAAAGCTACTACTAATGGGTGGTTAGTAGCACCACTTTATCCATTTATTTCACGCACATAAATAACATGATGTGGGCCCCAAACCTCATCAAACACCTTAAGTAATTTGGCCTCATCTTCAAAATGTCTTTTGATCAACTACAAATTACTATGCCATTATAATCTACCATAGTCCACAAACCCTTCCCACATCATTTCTTTCAACTTAAAAACATGCCATCTATTCCCATTGAAGACAATGTCATTTTTTTCAATCTAATTGGACCATAAGGTCACACTACGAAGTAATGTCCACAATGAATTGCATCTTCTAAGTTTAATAAGAATCCATTTGTTAAATAAACATTATTCTAGATTTAGAGCCTTCCAGATGCTAGGGATGTGCGATGATAAGTTTGTGAATTGATATAAGAAAAAAAAAGGTATTTCCTGAGCTTTTTTGGCTCTAAAGCAAAGCCAAAATCTAGGAACAATAAATTTAACCATTGCAAATGAACATGATGGGCAATCGATCTTATGTTTGGATTAGTTTTGGTTTTCCATGTGTTTACCACAATAGCTTGGTGTAGTGTAGATCGAATAAAATTAAAAAAAATTTGGGCTCTTTTCTTTATCTAAACATTCTTCCATTTTAATTGGAAGTTTGGTGAGAATGCATGTTGCCATTTCTTAAGTACATTTTGAATGAGGTTTTTTTGTTGAATTTTGTAACTACCTTCCAAGCTTAATAATATATTTTGTCAATTTGATTTCACCATTTCAACTCCATAATATAAGGTCAAAAGATAAATCTTCAAGTGCATTGTAAAACATATTGAGGGTTGCCATGTACACTGATTTTACCTTCAATCCTAACTCTCCTCAAAATGCTTGTAAATGCCATCTTGTAAATGCCATCTTTTCTTTCAAAAGGATCAACCCAAGACATCTCCCAATGCTATAGACCTTTAGTTATTTGGGGATCTCAATTTTTCTCTGTAGATTGACACTTAGAGAGGCCTAAAAATCTATAGATATGTAGAATATGGTGATTAGGTCTATTGCTTGATTATTGTAGACTTTTAGCCATTCCCCACTTTTTGTCCTTTGCGTTGGATTCTTGAATTCCTCCATCAAACTTATAGGAAGGCTTTCAACTATTCTATGCTATATAACATGTTTTCCTTCCTCTAATTGAAAGTGAATGTTTCACTTCTTCCTATTGATGTAGCCTTTTGAGATTTGGATTCCACAAGTTCCCAACATATTGTAGGCTTGCTTTGTACATTTCTTGGGCTCTCGCAATGGAAGTTTTGTATTCCCCTCCTCTGAATGTTATTCCCCACCACATGTTTAATCACTTGATAGAGTCTACTTAAGAAGCTAGAATTGCAAGTTGATTTCTATGGCTTTCCAAGCCTTCATCACCTTCCCTTGGTTTTTGACCATGGCCCAATTTAGATTTGGAACCCAACTAGTGTGTTGAAAAGGTTTATAATGCTCCAATTATACCTTAGGAAAAGGTTAAGATGAGAACTCCCCAAGCTTTAAAGCAACCAACACCCATTTATACAACAATGCTATGAATGTTTCCTTTGGGTCTATTAAACCTAATCCTTTTAGATTTCTCTATTTGCAACAATTAAACCAATTGACTCTAGTTCTAACATGATGTTCCCCTTTAACCCAAAGAAAATCCCTAATAAATGTTCTTGATAACATATTTTGAATTTGATTATTTATAGAAATGTAATGACTAAATCACATTTTTGTGTTGCCCAACAATAATGATAGTTTTGATTAACGATTTTGCAATCCAATAATTGTTTGTAAAAAGTATCATGCTAAATTGATTGGATAATAAAAAAATATTCAATGCTTATAACAAAATATGCAAATTGAACCCCAAAAAAACGGTATCAACTAACAAAACTGAGATGTTATGAATATAATCTTTGTGCGATGTCCATGTACAAAAACAACAATTAATGTTGTTATTATAAATATACTTATAAACTCTTATTTATAATTGTTATTTATAACAACATTAAAATAAATAATAATAATAATAATAATTTCTAGGAATTAAGAGGGTTGTCTTGCAAGTTTTTCTTTTACTTTGAAATGAGTTTTTCTCAAAAGAAATGGAAATTTACCATAAAGGATATATATATATATATATATAAACACAAACTCTTATTTTCTGTTACCCTTATCTCGCCGGTATATTAGAAGACAATATACCCGCCCAACGCCCATTCGAACCCTGACCGACATCTGGCTTGTATCGATAACGGGCGCAGTTGTCGGCTGCTGCAGCGTCGATCCCTCGCGACGGAGCCCTTAACTGCCGTCGGTGGGACCCTTTCATCTGAGGGCCGGTCCGTTGGACGTGGCCTAAGGTTGTAGCAGCTACCTGGCATTAGATGAATGAACGGATGAATAATATATTCATCCCTCTAGAGACTCGTCGTTTTCATCCTTTCTTCATCCAGGGTTGCTGCTGCACGGGGCGGGCGGGGAAGGGATTGCAGGTCGCGCAGCTCGCTGACTGGCTGGCTGCGCCATCGCTGCTTCTGTGCTTCCTTTTCTTCCACAAACGCTGCGCTCAATTCGTGTTTTCGACGTCTCGTTTCCTCGTATAGGAAGAGAATACTGGTTTTGCGCTTTTTTTGATCCCGATCTGTTGGAATTTGACGAAGATTTGTGGTGGTGGTGGTGGTTTTTGTTTCCAGGAGCAGAGGAGAGGAAGGGGTGGGGACGGGAGAGGAAGGGGTGGGACGAGAGAGTCAGTCAGTCGGGGGTTTGCGGGAATTGAGGCGCGTCCGTCCGTGTGGAGCCGTGGGGAATTTATTACCATGGTGCACCAACAGGGTCTATTACGACGCTGCTGCTACTGCCACTCACCGAGGGAGGAGTTCATGAGCTTCTTAGGCTTCTGTGCGTTGTTTCTTGATGTGCCCTGCATGAGCATCTCTGCTTTGTGGAAGACCATTCTAATTGAAGCACATCATTAGCTTCACTCAAAAGGAGAATGCAAATACATCTCTTGACATGCAACGAAACCGAGGCGACGTTGTTCTTCAGCATTCTGTTAAGATAGCCATCGTGTTTTTGTTTTATGTGAAGTAGGTATGGACTTCTTAGGGTTTGGTTCCAGGGTTCTGCTTCTTATATAGTCTGTCAATGCAGGATCCATGCTCCGCTGCACCCTAGGGTTGTGAGCTAAGGGAAGATCCATGCTCTTAGAAACCCTAGGGTTGTGAGCTAAGAGACTCTGTGACAAAGGAGATCAGATACAGCAAACTGAGGATGTTATCTCGATGGATAAAGAAGCATATGAGCTTCTTGATTATGCCTTGTTAATGTTGCAGCACATTATTAACACTGTAAAAGGAGTGGAAGTAGCCAACACAGCAGCATTCCTGTGTTAGCTGAATGACTGGGTCCCCTCAACGGCTTTGCCTCAAACATATTTTGTGGAGTTAAGCTATAGCTTGTGAAGCTGATGATGATACTTGAGAAGCTGGTCAAATTCTGAGAGAAGTCTGTGGCATGGGCTGATGGACTATATCAAAGTGACAGACAACACCCTGCACATGGTCATTGATTGGGGGGGTGAAGCAAGAGGGAGTTCAGAAAAGATGTGCATGTTGGAATCATTATTATCAGCGATACACAAGCAGATGCTGATTGTCTAGCAAAGAAGAGGAGTATCTGTTTCTGTTTCAGTGTGGAGGCTGAGTTTGTGCCATGTAAGGGCATTGAAGGAGAAGTGGGAGCTTGTTGTGGGGGGTGGATTGTGGTGAGATGATACTGTTGTATACAATTTCTCATGCTGGATCAGGAGCTGAATCCTTTCTGTTGTTGGAATCTTTGGGGCTAGGAAGGGTCTCAATTGCTCCTCTTCTCAGGGCAACAACCATCATCCATTTTCTTGTAGCTCTGCTTCTCTTTGCCATTGTCACCTACAGATCACTATGCAACCTGGGAGTCTGTGAGCAGACAACCTGACTATAATGGAGAAGGAAATGGGTCATGTAGGAGTAGACAGCCTCAGTCATAGCAGTCGTCCTTTCCATCAGCATCAATTTTTTCCAGGAGGTCAGTGTTGGAGATTGACTGAAAAGTCAGTGGATATGTTGCTAAGATTCCTGACCTTCTCCATTCAATTTTTTGATACTTACTGTGTGAGTAGGAGCCTATTGTTGTCTTGGTAGTTGCTTCCCAGTGTCATCTCTTTGATATCCTACCTCACAGATCCATTTGTTGCTTCACAGATTGAGTGTTGTATGCTGACCTTGGATGAGAACTGCTTTTCAATATTCTGTTTGTCCTAGCATCTCCTCCAGCATTGGAGAAGCATAAACGTTGAACATTCTTGTAGAATTACTAGGGTGGGAGGACAGATGAATTGCTGATTCCATCCCACACATTGGGTCATGGTTCATTTTCCTCCTTTACTTAGACCTTCAGTGTGTTTATTGCCAAACAGTTGATTGATATGTTGCTATGATTGCAGGTAACGGAAAGCAGCCCATACTCTCAAACCGTCTGACCATTCCTGTTGAGCAAGACAATGGACCTTGGTCTTCATCATCAAACAGGGATCACTCTGACTCTCAAGGAATGGAAAATTCCTCCCGAAGAAAGGAATGGGATATGAAAGCATGGAACTGGGACAGTGTTATGTTTGTTGCACAGCCTGCCTCTGGGACAGCTAGTGGTTCAGCAAATGAGGGGACACAAAGGCATAGTGTTGATGAAAATGGAGGACATCGTAGAGCTCCTGAGTTCACTTTTCAACTTGAAGGGTCATCAGGCGCTCCTAGGCAACCACTGTTAGGTGATGGTAGAAGTGAGTCAGAGTTGCAAAGCAGATCCTTCTTTGACAGGGAGACTCCATCCCCACCACAGAATGGTGCAAAAAGCCTGAGAGTGGATGACACTGCTCCCGAGGAAGTTGGATCTCTCGGCCTCAAGCTAGGAGGAAGCTCTTACCCAATTGTGGAAGAGGATGGCAGTGGCTCCCATGGTGTGAAGAGAACCCGCTCTTCTTCTCCCCAGTCCCAGGTTCCCATGTGCCAAGTTGACAACTGCAAAGCAGATCTGAGCAAAGCTAAAGACTATCATCGGCGACACAAAGTCTGTCATATGCACTCCAAAGCAGCAAATGCATCAGTTATGCAACTTATGCAGCGCTTCTGCCAGCAATGTAGCAGGTCCATTCTCTGTTCGTATTTTGTAGCATGTGCTTAGCTATTAGGTGAGTTTTGTGCTCATTGGCATAAAACTTTCCAATCATTTTTCTCCTCTCACTGGGTCGAGATTTGTTTATTTTTGTGACACACCTGGAACACCTTGATTTATGTTCAAGTGGACAGACAGTATTTGGTTGCTTATGTAGCATTTCTGGGAACTGGAGTCATGATATTGATGTCATTAACACATCTGTGGTGCCTTGTTGGAGATACATGCTTATCAGCAATTGAATCTGTAGGACACATGCCACTGGTAAAGTTTCTGTGTAAATGAGGTTTCTTGTCACATGCTTTTATGAGGACAATGGCTGAGGAAATGTTTCATGTGTACAGATTTCATCCACTACCAGAGTTTGATGAAGGCAAACGTAGCTGTCGCAGAAGGCTTGAGGGTCACAACAGGCGACGAAGGAAGACACAGCCAGATCCAACTGTTAGATCTTACCTGATGGGTGATGATGATCTTATAGGCAGGGGTGGAGCAGGGTTAGTCAGTGGGCTTCTTCATATCTTGGCACAGTTGCAAGGTAAAAACTTAGAACTTTTTTCCCTTGATTGCAGAGCCAATTTTTACTGTATTTTCTTGGCTCCATCATGATAGCATCCTTCCATTGCTTCCAGAAATTTGTCGAGATGCAGATTCTTCAAAATTGCTACAATAATGCAGTCTGCAATCCTGTCAGTTTAGTATTGAAAGAGTTTGTGGATTAGCCATCACCTTATTAATGAACAGGCTGTATACTCCTAGTACCACCTGTCATCTTTGGTGCAATAGGATGTCTGTAATCCTAAAAAGGAAATACAGATACTACTCTTTCACTGCAAGGATTTCTTCCAACTGATGGAGATCTTGGGTTCTCAACATGTCCTGTCTGATTAGTTTTGCTGTTTTATGAGACTTCATTGTGTGGATGCAGCATCGACATCCCTCAACCATGCCAATGTACCTGTTGTTGACAGGGAGGCTCTGTTAAGGAAAGCAGTCTTGGCCTCTTTGGAGGACAGAACAACACCATTATGGAATTCGTTAATCCCGAATCTTGACAGTCTAGCAGCTGGTTTAGTCAATAGGCAAGAGCAAGTGGCACCATCAAATGGTCACACTTCTGATCTGTCAATTGCAACACAACAGCTTCTTTCCAGATTGGCAGGAGGCTCATCACCAGAAGCTTTGGCATTGCTGCTCCAAAGCACTGGGCAGTTACCCACATCACTGATGCATGTTCTAGGATCTCATCCCCTTATACAAGAGAGGGCAGGTCTGGTGCCATTATCACATGCTTCTTCATCTACCCCTGACTTGCTCACGATACAGGCATGCCCTCTGCAAAGAGAAGTAGGCCACTCATCTTTCGGATGTGCTTCTGGTGTTCCAGCTCCCACTGATGATAGGCTGCCTGTGTCCCGGGAACTCATTCCAAAGTCTACTGACAGCTCCTTGGTGAGGCCAATTGCTGAGCGACTGATGCCAAATCCTGAGCTTTCAGCTCTGCAGGATGACCAGGTCCTTGCAGCACCAGCAATGCAAAGATTGTTCCAAGAGCAGTCAACTGCTGACCATTCAACTGTAGCCATTGGGAAGGATGCTAGACAGAGGGCTGATGCAGGAATGAACTCTGCAATTGGTAGTAGGGGAAGCTTAATGCTTTCAAGTATTGGGGCCCAGAAGACTGGGTCATCTTTTAGGCCCATTCCACCTGATCCTCGCCCAGCATTGCAACCTTCAATTGTGCAACCCAGCAACAGTCCACAGTCAGGGTCAGATGAGGAATTACCAGCTCACTTAACTCCAAATATGGAGGTGCAATTTCCGATTTTAGCAGTCATATTCTCTTTGTTGATGGGTGTTACATGAGATTTTTGTGTCTTCTAGTCCAGATTTGTTTTAAGGGGTGACTTTTGTACAGCTAAAGCTTTATAAAATGTACCATAATACTTCTTAATGCTTTGCTCCATTCTGTATTGGGTGTGGTTTTGGATTGGTGGATGGCAGATGTGGAAGAACCCTACACGTCGAATATCACTCAAGCTATTTGACCGAACGCCTGAAGAGCTGCCACATAATCTACGAATGCAGGTATTGTATTAACTCCAGCCTTGCATTGCTGTCTAATTTGCTGCTAGGCATATTCTGCAGACTTGGTTAATGATAACAGCTGTCTTTTATCTGACTGCAAGTTTTGAAAGTGACTAGCAGGTACATGCCAGTAGACCACTTCAAGCAGCAGTCTTGCAAATGTTTTTTCTATCGTACTGACAATCTGTCTGTTTGTTATCCAGATTGATGCATGGCTGGAGCACCTACCTACAGACATGGAGAGTTACATAAAACCTGGTTGTGTTTTATTGACTATTTATGTTTCCATGCCACATTCTGCATGGGTGGAGGTGTGTACTGAAATCTCTTGAACTTAGGATTTCTTCCCACCTGAAGTCTCTGTGATTGCACTCTTCTGCGTGCACACTGATTGAAACCATGAGCATCAACCTGCTTGAAGAACAGTGCATTTGACCCTTTTACTGTTGGAAGGAATGTCTGAAGACAGAAGACTCCTGTAAATCACTCTGTGAACCTTCCTGCAGGATTATGTTGCATTAGGAGTCATTGGTTTTAATTCACACTAATGTGATCAGCAATCCTCACTGAATGCAATGGTGAACATATATATATGTTAGTAGTGAATACTGTTGCTAATGATAGTTTTCATGTTCATGCAGTTAGACAGGGACTTGCAAGGAAGTTTGGAGAAATTACTCAATACCTGCAGTGGTGCATTTTGGCACAAAGGCCGCATCTTGGTGCAAGTGGAACACCAAATGGTTTTGATTGTTGATGGTTAGTTTCATACCACATTTGACAAAAAACAATCAGTTATTCTGTAGCTACAGGAGATGTATGATGATATTAATGGTATGGACATATGAACATCATCATTGAATTTCTGTAAGTGCTCACAACAAATGACAGTATGACATCTTTTAGCTCTTTGCAGATCAACTGTATGGTCAGTTTGAGTTTTGACTCTGAAATCTTTGATGAGCAGTGTTAAACCTATGTTGCCATGTATATGGTATTAGACATGATCAGGAAAGTTATGTTGTGTTTTTCGAGTGGTGTAGTGAGCCTGGTAACAGCTGAATTTTTATGGGTTTGGTTTACAGGCAATATTGTTGAAAGGAAATTGGTGGATCCATTGAGTCAACCCTATATTCAATCAGTGCGTCCCATTGCTATTGTAGCTGGCCAAGAAACCAATATCAGTTGCAATGGGTTCAACCTTGCATGTTCTGGGACCAGGTATGTGTCATTGCTGTAAATCTTTGAGTTGTCTTAGGTGGTATATATGATAGTGGAAGATTGCACTTCACTGTCTGAAATGTTGCCTTGCCATAAATTGCAACTAAAGAGTGCTGCCCCTTGACTTGATGTTCGGTTCTGTTGCTCCAGGTTACTCTGTGTGTATCAGGGAAAGAACTTGTCGCAAAGTGTTTCTAATGTGGAGGATGAAGAAGCAGACCAAGCCAGTGGTGGAGCTGATGTGGAAATTGATGAAGTCAACAGTGACGGTGAGGAAGGTGTGGAGGACTGCGCTATCATGGTCACAGCTGATAGAGCCATATTTAAAGTGGATCACACTTTCACCTTCTGTGGGGAATGCTCTGACGTTGTGGGTCGGTGTTTCATTGAGGTATGCATTTTCAAGTTCATAGATCACAATCAAATCTCTGCTCAAATGTGAAGCTTTGAAACTGGACATTGTTTTGTACATAGAGTAAAATATTTCTGGGGTCTTTTTGCAACAAGGTAGGTGAGAATGAAATCTGCTGTCTGTAATGGTTTTATGTTCAACTTGACAGCTATGACTTGGCAATGGATTTAGTTGCCTTTGATTTGAAGGAAGGCCAAACTTCTCATGTGGAATCTTAGGATATGCTGAGAATTTTGATTGGTGCAGGTTGAACAAAATCTCAGTGGAGGAAATTCAAAGCCAGTCATAGTTGCAAACACATTAGTGTGCAAGGAGCTCTGCAAGCTAGAAGAAGAAATTGAGGCTGCAACTTTATGTGCAGCTGAGATGGCTGAAAGAGAGGGGCTTGAATCCAGTGATATCCTGATTTGTAGTGAGGTGGCACGAGCTGTGGTGGAAGAGGATGTTGCATGCTTCTTACATGAACTGGGGTGGTATTTCCAGAACAGGAGCTATTGGCAATTCAGTGACTCTGCTTCTCTTGACATGGTAGGCAACTTCGTATCTTGGTTCATGTCATTGATGCCATTGGCTAACAGGGCAGGGATGCTTGCACTAAATTTGGAACTGCCAATCTGGATTGAGATTTGTGGGTACAGTTTGTTGATACCAGCTACTGGAAGATTGAGAGATGAGTGGTTGTAGGGCCAGCAGAAGAACCCTTGACAGGTGTGCATTATTACTGTTTTCTGTTTAGTGGATTTTATACTGGGATAGCATATCCAATGAGGAATGAGCTCATGTCAGAAAGCAAATGTCTTGATGAAGACAAAAATTTCGCTTTTCTGCTAGAAATGAATTTTAGCAGGCAATCTTTTGTGTAACTCTCAATTCTGGTTCAGGGATGTCATGTCACAATTTAGAAAGGCAGTCCCAAAGGTATCTTGTGCCCATGCACCCTGCGTACCATTCGAAGCATCACACAAAGTCTGATCATAGAAAGAGCACACTTGCATAGTTGTTTCACTGTGTGTAACACTCATAACTTGGAGGGATCTTATGTACTGTACAAAAATGTGGGTGTAGATGCTTGCTTGTAGAGGGACATGCTCAAATGAAACAAAGCTCACCCTTACAACTTGTTGCAGCTTGAATGAGGACACTGCTGACTCTTTGATTAGCTAGGTCTCTTGAGTGCTAGCCAATGTCATGATTGAGTCTTCCTGTTGCAGTCGGAAATGTGACAGAAACTCAGGACACAGATATGTGTCCAAAGTTTGATGGTGTTTTGCCTCAATTTTTGGGCAGGTTGTTATATACTTCCTCGAGCCACTGTCAGGAGCTGATGCAGTCAGTGGGTAGTCATGGCAACTTGTCTCTGCTATTCATGATGAAGTTGATGGTCTGACACTTTGTGAGTGAATCTCATAAGGTTATGACTGCACTCATCATTGTGTCACCTTCAAAGTGTTGTTATGGAGATTTGTCTGCAATCTTATAGATATTCACCATGTATAAACTTCTACATTTGTGTGTGGTAATAGTTGTGTGCTAATTTGGATAGTTATCTATTGTCTCCATTTAATTGTGGCTCATGTTTTCCAGGTTCATGCTTTCCGCTTGAAATGCCTGTTGGTCTTCTCAGTTGAGCGTGATTGGTGCACTGTGGTGCAAAAGCTTTTGGACATGCCCTTTCAGAGAGCAGAGTCTGACTCTTTGTTCGCCAAACTGTCCCATGTTGTGCGAGATGAAATCAGTTTGTTACATCGGGCAGTCCGCAGGAAGTGCAGGCCTATGGTGGAGCTTCTGTTGGCTTATGTGCCTTCATCCCTCACAAGAGAGAGTGATTTTGGGTTGGAGAATTTCCAGAGAATAATGCAGTTCAAATTGCAGTGGGGCAACTTCTTCAGGCCAGACATGGCTGGACCTGCAGGCTTGACACCCTTGCACATTGCAGCTAGCATGCAAGATGCTGAAGATGTTGTAGATGCCCTCACAAGTGACCCCTGCCAGGTGTGTCTGCAATTCTCCCCTAAGCTGGGTCTGAATTTGGTTGCATCATCTCATACATTGATGAGCTGTATTTGTAGATCCACTGAGTATTTGTTACAGTAACACATTCATTTGGTGGTACCTGCTCAGGTTGGGTTGCATGCTTGGGTTAGCAAGCAGGATGAGAGTGGACAGACACCTCTCAGCTTGGCCCTTGTTGGAGGGAACATCAAGTCTATACAGTTGGTGAGAGCCAAACTTGCTCTGCTTGAGAGTATGGGAGGAAGTGTGGCTATCAATATCCCAGGAGATTCATTGCCACACATTCAGGACCAAAGACCCAGTGAAGCTTCAAAGTCAGTAGCACCAAAATCACTGAATCTGGAGTTGCCATTTAGTTCAAATCAGAGGTCTGCTTCAGGGGCAAAGCTCAACACCGGCAAGGCTAGGTTTCATTGCAGTGCTTTTGGAAGGCAAGTTGGCAATCCTGGTGGTATTCTACATGCCTATATTCCAAAGTCCTTCTTGGTATCTTTGATGACGATTGCAACTATCTGTGTTTGTGTGTGTCTACTGTTCAAGGATCCTCCATTTGTGACATTTGTGAGGCCTCCTTTTCGCTGGGACAGTTTGGGTTCTGGTCCACAGTAGAGAAGAATGATACCATGCAAGGCCTTCAGCATGATAACTACATGCACCAATTCAATGCTGAATCACAGTGAAGAGGATGTGGCAGCTGGTGCTTATCATCGAACTTCACAAGGGCTGTTGTTGCTACTGTTAGTGTACCATTGTTCATCAGGTCTCCTTCATTTCAAGCAAGAATTTGCAGGCACAAAGACATCGCAGGCTTGTTATTCTTCTTTAGAGGTTAATTCTTTGAGTTCTTACTGTGAAATCCAATAGGTACTGTAGTGAGCCATACTGTTTTGTAAGATCCTTTCTGACAAAGAAGACAGGCACTGTGATGTGCTACTTACACAACAGGTTATGGCTCAATGCAGTGGATTTCCTGGTAGACTCCAAGCAGAGTTTAGGCTGGTAGCAATAGCTTGTTTTGGTCCCCTGCCTATGTCACATGGTAGGTATGTATCTTCTCAACTATTTCATGAAAGAATTGTCCATTTTGAAGTGACCCAATTGGTCATGCTTGTTACATCTTAGCTGACCAATCCAATCACATCTTCATCTGTGTGGAGGACTGTTAGCCCAGTGGAGTTGCCATGTGTGTCTATACACCCTTTCTTTACAGAGATATGGTTTTTACATGTTGGGTTTTTGGACTTATCTGCAGTGTAGTCACTCGTAACTAAGGTTGTCATCAATGACCAGTGTCTGGCAGGTCCTAGACTCGTAAGGTCACTTGGTCACCTTCCTGATCTGGAACTTCAAACTCTTCCTGTTGGAACTGGATCAGGAAGTTGGAACCTTCCACTGGAACCTTCCAACAGGAGGTTGGTTCCACATTTGGTTTTGGTTCTGATTTTTCAAATTGCTAAATTGATGATCTGGGGACCTTGGGATTGAACAAGCGCTGACCTTGAAGTAGCATGGACCAAGAACTGGCTAACATTTGTTTGCAATTTGAACTCATTCTTGTCATGTCTAGTTTTGGTTTAACTAGAATTGACAAAACAATTTAGCTTTGCAATCTCATAGACATTTAATATCATGGAGTTCACCACTAGTTTGAACACAAAAGAACTTAGTGTTTTTTTATACAAGGAAGGAGGGGATTTTAGATTTGTGGATTTGCATTTGTTCATCTGCTATGTATTGGCTTGT
>Ga0116229_10006004_pt1 | contig 19659 bp, 17 predicted proteins | sample S1TSphgellanicum_3_FD_87313 | JGI IMG/M metagenome (GOLD analysis project Ga0116229, IMG submission 87313) | Host-associated microbial communities from peat moss isolated from Minnesota, USA - S1T2_Fc - Sphagnum magellanicum MG | ecosystem: Host-associated > Plants > Peat moss > Unclassified... | reverse complement strand
AAGAAATCGACCCCTTGTCTTCGGCCATTTGCTGAAGCGATCGGCGATGTAGGATCGGAAGTTGAAGATCGAGGCTCAGTTTTTGGATATGTGGCTTTGTGATTGAGATTCTGTAATTCGAGTTTCATAAGTTCAGGAGTGAAAGATCGTCTTTTGGGGTTGGCTCGACCACTTCCGGGGGAGTAGGGGTGGCAGATGGAGGTGGAGCAGAAGCAGGCCGATCTTGTACACCAATTTGTACTTCTAGCAAGAGATGCACGAGGCCGGGCTGCTGCAGAGCTTATCACTCATGCTACTTCCAATCCTCAACTGTTTGCCTTCTCCGAGCTTCTTTCTTGCAGCCATATTGCTGAGGTTATTGGCCTATTCAGTGTTTTTTTCTCCTACACTCGCTTCAGCAGCTGCTGCCGTGCTTTCCATTCTTCCCTTGCTCTGCGATCTATACGTATCTTCGGTATTTAGTCTCTCGATGTCACGTGTTCTGATGTTTGATCTTCTGTAAGATTTAGGGTTTGTATCTCAAGTGCTTGTTGCTGGAGGTGATGATGAGTCTGTCCAGCAATCTTCCTTCTCTGACCTAGATTTTTTTTGCTTCAGGTTAGTGTTTCCTATGTTAGAGAATGACTCCTCCTCCAGGATTTTCACATACTTTCATGGCAAATTGCTCAGAGACTGAAGGTCAGAGTATGTGGGCAGTAATGGCAATGGAAACAGCAACTAAAGTAGAGCACTGTGCATAAGAAACTTGACCTGGAATTTCTGTTTTACCTGCAGCTGAAAGGAACTGAACATTCAGGAGCTTTGGATCTTCTCCGTCTTTTTGCATATGGCATCTGGTCCGATTACAAGAGTAAGCCTCTACGGAATGTGTACTATGTGCTAGACATACCTTGAACATTTTCTTTGTCTCTGATGAACTGAACAATCAGGAGCTTTGGATCTTCTCTGTCTCTTTGCATACAGCATCTGGTTTGAGTATGCACTATTTGCTAGACATGCCTTGAACATTTACTGAACATTTTGGAGAAGTGTTGCATAAGAGACTAGGAGATTTGAGTTAGTTATCTACATTTGAGGGTTACTCTGTGTGACAGTCAGGGCAATCTGTCAAGCTTGAGTTATTTGGGTGATTGTTGCCTGCAGGTAATGCACAGTTGCTACCCGCACTAGAGCCACAACAAGAGCTGAAGCTCAAGCAGCTCACAGTCATGACACTTGCAGAAAGATACAAGGTTAGAGCCCACTATGTCCCACCTTTCTGTGACTCATCAAGTATTATTACTTCCCGGACTTTTTGGTTAGGTTTAGCCCCCAAGGCCCCAGGAGCAATCATCCTTCTGTAGAGGTGCAATGCATCTATAACCATGTAGCTGTATCAGACAGAGTTTCTTATTTGTGATTTCAAGGAGACAATGTTTTGACATGCTTCCTTTGGTGAAAATTATTGAAGAAGACCTTGTTTCATGACAGTGAAGTCTGCATTCCTTATATTTGGAGAAAGTTCAATTCAGGGACCTACTTTACTACCAGGAAGAAATGTTTCTTTATGCCATTGTACCCTGGGTTCAAATTGCTGAATGTGATTTCTTCTCACAACATCATAATTGTGTGAGAAATCTGTATCTCACTGTCTGTTTGTGTAGGTTTTGCCATATGACTTGTTGATGCAACAACTGAACATCTCAAATGTGCGAGAGTTGGAAGATCTGCTGATTAATGACTGCATGTACTCTGTAAGCCCCCTGATTTTCAATTTCTCCAGAATGTACATACTGGTATCTCCTGTGTCTGATGCCAGAAGTGTTCTTAACCCTCAATGTTATGCTTCTTTCCAATTGTTTTGTCAAGTACTTCAAGGTATATAAAAATTCTTTGCATGTCTGACATGAAACCTGGGGGTATGGGGAGGTGTAGGGTATTGTAAGAGGGAAGCTTGATCAGCGACGCCGTTGCTTTGAGGTGAGTTTCTTTCTGTATCTGTCACCTGAAATGCAGCTGTTTACACATGTGCCCGTGTCTTGTTAAATGTACAGGAACTGGTAAAGCTCAAACCTTCAGAGACCTTCTCTCCTTTTTGATGTTTGGTCAACAAGGGTCTGGTGAGTTGTTCCTTCTTTGCCAAGTCATTGTTATGTGAAGGTGAGGAATCACTTATGGCTCTCTTGATGTAGACTTAGCTGCATTGTCTATTCTCAGATGTCAGAGATTGTAATAAACTGTGTGGGGGAACTATATTCAAACTCCAAATCATTGCAGGAAGTGAAGATTTGCACTGTGGGAAGCAGGTGCATTTTGCAGCCGGCAGGGACTTAAGACCTGAACAGCTAGACAATATGATTCAGACCTTGGCAACATGGTGACGTTGCCTCACCTTTTTCTTACTATCCCTGTATTGTTTGCTTGATATGACAATTTTGTTCTTGATGGCTGCCAAACACTATGTACAGCATGGAGTGCATAGCAGAAATATGATGGCAGGCAAGTATGGGGGTCGAATGCATGACTTTTACTCACTAGGGTTGAACTTTTATGACTGGCAGGTTGGGTAACTCTGACAGTCTGCTGCTTACAATACAAGAGAAGATAAAATGGGCTGACAGCATGAGTGAGCTGGATCGACGTCACAAGAAGGAAGTCGAAGATAAAGCAGAGGAAATCCGTAAAACTATCAAGGTAAATGACAGTTTGTATTTCATAAAAATCACTGGTCAGATACATTCTTCATTCCTTTCTCAGAAACCAAGGAGCTAGCCATGGCATGCACTTAACTGATCGGTGTCTTTGGACCTAGTCCCTTACAAGGGTACTCAGCTCTCTCATTTTCTCTTACAAAACAATTCAAGTGTTATCACAGACAATCATCCATGAACTAAGAATTTGAATGTGTTCAGAAAATTGTTAATGAGTTCCCTGGCAGCAACAAAGTCTAGGTTAGAGGCAGTTGCCACCATCTCATTCTGAGAGATCAGAACAAATTTGTCTGAAAAATATTTGAACCTCGCTGGTGTACGTCAGTTTTAACTAGATCTGAGGTGACATGGACATCTCATAGAAGACTGGGTCATTTTGGACATTCAACACTACCTGAACATGAGCTTTGATCTTTTGGAAAGAAACTTTGGCTCTTTCAGAATTTGGTGGTGTGTTATATGATTGGCAGTGGGTGTTGCAACTGTGCCTTCTTTCTTTTTTGCAATGCCCTGCAAGTGAGCAAAGATTGTATGAATGTAGACTCACACTTTCCAACTTTCAGTACAGATGAGTTGTTTCTTTTAAAGCAACAAGAGAAGATTAAAGAGGTTGTAGGTAGACCCAAAAGTGCTCACATTGGTGGCAGAAGTCGTTGTACGACACGGTGGTGTAAGCAGGCGGAGCAGGAGTTACATGGCCAACAAGATGTTTACTCCGAGACTGGTGCCCTGGTAATGGATTATGTTGAGGAGGATCGCAGTCGTCCCAAGAGGTAGGTACCTGTGCTCACTACTTTTTCACCTTTTCTGCTCTGAATGGCTTGGCACAGCCAAATCTTGGATCATTGATGATTGTTTTTCTCAAAGTGCTCCTTGATTAGAATCATCAAAGTCAATTTGGTCATTGTTCCAGAAACTATGTTTGCAGTATAGCCAGAGTGGGGATATTGAAAATTCAAGTTATTTTTTGAACCAATGATTGTTGGATATGATGTTTTCTCTATGATTTCAGCAGGAACTTTCTCTGCTATAAACTGACCACAGTCCATTCAAACTCTTTGATTTCTTGAAATTTTGAGAAAGAGAAAATGTTTGCACTGGGATGCGGCCACTAAGTGGGGTTTGATGGTGGCATGTTGGGCACACAGAAGGCGTTAGCGGTGCACTTATTATTATTATGATGCACTAGGCAAACAGGGACCCTATGTTGGGCATGGGAGGGGGATTGTAGGTTGGGCCACCTCTTGTGCAGCATGGGTTAGGATCTTGAGTTGTTATATTCCATGATTTTTTGTACCATTCTTTGTCAAAGAAAGCCTGGCCCCCATTTTATGGATGGCAAACCTTATATCCCTGAATCTCATCTTCTCACTGTGTAGTTGCCTTTTGTACTTGAAGTTGCTTGGTGTTTTGAGGTGGATCATGAGAGAAAATGAAGAAGATGAAGCCAACCATCTGATTCTCACTTACCCAATGATTGAATTTATTCATATTGTGCCAAATGACAGTGCAAGAATGCGAGCTTGTGGGCAATATTGTTGAAATACAATAATGACAATGACATAAAATGTTGTTGTCCAAAGGATGGAAGTCCAAATCCACAACATGACTCAAGATTGACCCCATGTCCTCTCAACATCCAAGGATTGGCCAGGTGGTGAGTGGTACACACTGCCTCCCTCAAGACAGGTTAGTAGCGTGCTGGATGGTGGGCTTTGAGAATCAGTTTATCAAGACATTACAGGAGAATAAGACCAAAAAGTTGTTAGCATTGAAGTTATGTGGATAAAGTCTATGAAGTAGGTGCAAGATCATGGCAGCTTATGATAATTAGTCAATTAAAGTGCGACTAAGTCCTTACAATAGAATTTAGACTGAAAAGTTTTTTAACATTAAACTTATCTGGAAAGTCTCACCAACTGGCTGTGAGAATAGCCAGTTATGTCAAAAACATGGAATCACATGATGAAAGTGTGTTGCAAGAATAGCCGATTATGTCAAAGCGTGAAATCACATGATAAAAGTGAGCCACAAACTGGGTGTGTGAATAACTACTCTCGTTGAAACATGGCATCAAATGATGAAACTGGGAAAAAGTAGCTACTTGGTGCTTACTTTGGGAGACAGGGATCACCTCTGACTAAGCATAATTTATGCAAATCTCAGGTCCAAGAGGTATATTTTACATATAACTTCATAAATCTAAGAAAGAATTCCCCTTTATTATTTTGTGCAAGTGGACATTGCATGGATCATATGCATGGATGACAAGCATTTATTAGACAAGAATCATCTCCTTTTTTATGCCAGAGGGCTATTTGTGAACAGAAAGATGAGGATTATCTAGAGCAAATATTAAACACAACATTTTCACCCCCTTCTTTGATCATTCCACAATACTATGTCTGTGCTAAATTAAAATGTGAGGGACTTAGCCAAGAAAGCTGAATATTTTGTTTTAGACTTTTTTCATGAACTAGCAAATAGTAAATATGACTGATAGGAAAACAAGCTATAGGGTTCTCACCAGCCTTTTTTTGGTTTGAATTTTTGCTCAAATGTGAAAAAAAATTAAAAATTGGTCAAACAATCACCAAACTGCAGAAAAAACATTATTTTTTTTGGCCAGATTTCAATTTTTTTGGATTTTAGTTTGGGGATTATTTTAATGCAGTTTGTCCCATTTTGGACAAGTTCTCAATATCTATAATAAATCCTTTTTATTTGTCATGACCTTGAAGACTATATTGTACTTGAGTTAAGATGATGTGTGATGCAATTTTGGTCAGCTTCAAAATGAATGGTGGATATATATCTTTGAAAAAGATATAGAATTTCACTCCAATGTACATATCTGACAAATCTCTTTTTCACTTATGATCTTTCCACAATAATTTTCTAGATATTAAAGTTATCCGTAAAGTCACCCTCTCTGTCACCCCCTATCCCCTCTTTCAGTGGTAGGTATCTGCAAAGTAAGGAAATTTTATTCAATCTGAGTATGAAATTTTCAAACTCAGCATTTAATGCACAAGGTTCGAGAGTAATTATAGTAGTTGCAAACGTAGGAACAGTGAAAATATATGTAGCAGCAGTGGAGGTGCTCAGGAAAAAGGAAAGAGGGGACGAAACTCCGTTTACCACCAAAATTGGTGAAAATACTAGTTTGGGCCCCACTTACTTCGTTTTGTAAAATTTCATTCCCAGTTATGCTTGTGATGCCCTGTTATGCCCAAACTGGCCCTTCTCGCCACCCAATCGCCTGACTTTACGGATGACTTTATTTGATTCCACTTGAACTTCAAACGTTAAATGTTTGTTTGTCCCAAGAGAATACTTAGTGGTAACTAAATGCAATCAATATTGAGGACACGTTAATGAAAGAGACACTAATTTTGCCAACTAGGTGAATGAATGGACCTTCACCCTCAATCCTCATTTCAATGGCATGCAATGACAGGTGCAAAAACTGCACACAACTGATATGATACTACTCTTTTATTGGCTCTCCCCCTCTCATGGTGAGTCTATGGTCCATGGAAAAATAGGGATTAGGGTAAAGCCCTTGTGAGCCGGGCATTTACAACTGAAACCTCACTGAGGTCCACAGTGTAAATGCCCTACTCATGAGGCTTCGCCCCTCGTAATAAATGAGACAGGCCTGTATGAATGGAATTACAAAAATGTAATTCCCTTGTGTACAGGCGAGGGCCAGGAATAAGGGCCCACCTCATGGGAGCGCTTTCGCAAAAGAAAATTTTACCTGCCCAGGTTATTAGTTGTTATGTGTTCCAAACACCCATCAATGCACCATCCATTTGAAACTCATTCTGATTCAATTGTGAATGAACTATAATTGAGTTACCCCCCTAACCTATCATGTAAACTCTCCTACTTCCTCCTCACACTAGCTATATAAATGGGTACATATCTTAAGGTCCCGTCACACTGGTGGTAGGCCAGTGTTTAGGATGATAAAATTTTACATGAGTAGACACCATCAATGGTAACTAACAACAAATCCTATGTGACAGTTAACATGGCATTGGTGTTAACAATTAATGTTCTCTAACACCTAATCTTAGGTTAATCTTCAAAAAAAGGTAGATTTCAGAATTTCTTGTTGGTGTTATGTAAAGGCTCCAGAAATGAAGGATTAACAAACTCTCTCTCCTCTCCCTCTTTTTTCTTTTTTTTTTTTTGCTTCTTTCGCTTCCCTCTTTTTCTCTATCTTCCTTCGTTCCCCCTCTCTCTTTGAGCATCCCTCTTTCTTTGCATGTCTTTGCTACAAAAGGGTCTACAAAGAATCATCTACAATAGTGCTCTCTTGAATCAAATCTCCTTGCACAAAATTGTTCGAAGGATGTCTACTCTTCAAGTGCACTCTATCTACATTATGTCTCAATTACAAGAAATATGTTTAAAATTGTAGGAGTTTGTTTTTGAAATTGCAAGAGATTTACCTCTAATAACCAAGTTTTGAATCATAAAAGTTCTATCGTTCCAAGTGCATTATGCATCCGACTACAAAGTTCCATCCTATCTATTTATAGATTGTAGCAATTGCAAGAGTTCAAAGTCCCTAATCAAGATGTGGCCTTCAAATAGCAGTGTTGAACAAAATTTCTTCAAAAACCTCCATCAAGTAACCACACCAACAATCGAGCTACAACCCTTCAATGACAACCAAAACAACCTCAACTGGATTCACCAAGTGGGAGCAAAAGCACCAACAAATAATGCTGCAAATGTTGCTCCAACATGTATGAAGTTGTACCCCCTTGAATCCATTCAATTTTTTCTTGCATGCATCCATAAAAAACAAGAACAAACATTGTTAATATTTTGAGAACAAGAATAAGGATAAACTAAAATGCATTAAAAATAATGTAAAGGAATGGCTATAGAAATTTTGTAGATATCATAAACTTCAATGACAACACAAAAACATCAAGTCCATCTAGGAAGAACAAAGGCAAGTGAAAAGTTCTTGTAAATTTAAATTGTGTGGAAATCAAATCCAAAAAACTTAGACAACCAAACTAAGAAAATGTTGAAATCCTAGCATTCATCAAAGGAAAGAAAACCAAACATGAGGCCAACTTAATAATGGTTGATTCTAAAGACAAATGTCCATTACAAATTGAAAACACATTTCAACATTTTCCTGGCCAATGGTCATTTTGAGCATTTCCACAATGGAATAACATGTAAGGACAAGTGGGGGTCTTTCCATGGAGACTATAAGAAGATAACTAATTACATAGGCGTTATTGTTCACAATGAGGACTATTGGGAGATGTCCACAGAAGATAAGGTCACACAAGGATTGCCTAAAAGCTTCAACAAATCATATTTTGACCTCATCAAGATGAGTTCATGCATAATAGACTGTGTTTCAACCCTTCACATGCATTCACAAGATTCCATGAATCCAAAAGATGACATCCATCATGCACAACTTTACTTGCAAAAATTTTCACCATATGATGATCTTGAAATCGATGAAAAACATATGACTAAAAAAACCATGGAGAAAGATGCATCTCCCTTTGCACCTTTTGATCCCATATTACATTGTGCAAAGACATTCCAGAAAGGGGGTAGTTGGGCAATGCCTCCCAATCTTAGTTAGATACACCAATGAACTTTACTCCCTAGCCCCCCAATGGACAAAGAACCCCAACTTCAGCACAAAATAATCCCACAATTCAACCTACTTTTTCAAGTCCAAGTGTAGAACTTGGGCAAGTTCCATCACAACCAAATATAGGTAAAACTACACAACCACTTCAAATTCTAAGAAAAGATGGTCCCAACATCCCTTTCCAACATAAAGGCACAACAAATACCATGAAAACATGTGTAGATAATTATAATGGGCAACATCGACATCATGTTGGGAGCACTAGAGTGAAAGGGAAAACATCCACAATTCACAAAATAATGGTTGAAGCAACTCAAAGAAGGAATGTGGCACTAGTTGAATCTATCAACCATATCCATGAAGTAAACTTACAAATTGAAAAAAATCATGCACGTGCACAAGAAAGAGAATTGGAATACTTCAAACAAAGAAATATTAATATCAATTGAACGCAATAGGGAATGGTATAAGTAATAATTGGGCTTACGAAAGCCATGGCATTGGCATTCAAAAGAGACACACAAAACAATGTGACACCAAGACCTACATCAGGTGTAGAGCATGAAAAATAAACATTAAACACTAAAAGCATGGCACATGTTGATGGACTTGAATAATTAGCTATCACAACCCTAGCCTTGGGCTGACGACCAAGGCAAGGGCTTGCAAAGGTGTGGGCCAAAAATGAAGCCCGAAAATCACATTTCATGTTCTTAGGAATGCAAAAGAGTGTGAGGGAATGAACCCCCACATTCCCAAATGAACTCACTTTGAGAATGGGAGTTTTAATGGACTCCTAAACCTTCAGAGGGCGATTACAAAGGTCAAAACTCATTGGATTTAGAAGTTCCTTATATCATTGGAAAGCTCTTGGAACTTAAATGTTTAAAATGAGATTGCATGACCCATTTGGACACTTAAAACACAAGTTATGGCCAAAAGAAGGGTTAGGAGTCAAATTGCCATTAAAAGTCGAAAATCGCCCCGATTTCCTTATGTGTAGGTGGTGCGAGACATACCGTTGAAAAGCTCTTGACGAAGGCTATAACTTTGCTTCAAACTTCACCTCAATCAAAGGTTTTCACACAAAGTTATGGGCGCCCATAATCATGGGAGTCCTAACACTGGGAATTTTGAGACTCCCACTTAGGAGTCCCAAAATAAAATGACATTTGGGTGCTGGTCTCATGGCTAGGCACAAAGCATACTATAAGGGGGAAGGTGGTGACTTCCTCCAAGTCCGAAACATGGTGAGTCTTGTGAATCGGTGTTTGCTTGTGACTCGTCCATGTACCAAAAATGTTCCAGCTACGCATTAACGAACCTATTGTTTGGTTTGTGCAAGTTTGTGTGAATAAGTAACTTGCTTGTCAATCTTCCTAGTCCCATCCCGAATTCCAACACACCCTTCTACCCCCAAAGTGCTATGAGTTAGGGAGCGCACTCCAACTCCTTCTCCTTTAGTTGTCTTCTTCTTTGGATTTGCAGCTGAGTCCATCAAGGAGCTTGGGGTGCATCACTAGCATTGATAAACTTTCTTCTAACACAATTTTACATTAAAATGGACTTGAATGAAAAGGAATAGTTATAGAAGATTGAATACCTTTCGGTAGATGTAATTTTCAAATTCACATATGCACTTGAACTAAAAGGAAGTAGTATAGGATTGAATATCAATTTGTAGCTATAATTTTCAAGTTGTGGCACCTTTCAATAACGTTGAGTAGCAAGGTACACCTCCAAGTCATGGTGATGTTGTTCCCCTAAGAGTTCTTTGCTTTCAATGTGAACATTGTCATCAAATTGATGTTGTAATCCATTTGTGTTCAATGCATCCTCTTGCAGAGCTTCAAATTGAATAACTCGCATGAACTCCTCAACATCCACTTTTTTCCTCCCAAGGATCACATTATTGAAGAGACAACAAAAATTGAAGATATCAAGTACAATAGTTATATGAAATTTTATTTTTTTCAAAACCTCTTTAAAGGTTTGTTTCAATTTACCAAATGCATTTTCCACAATTGACCTCCCACATTTATGTTTGTGGTTGTATAAAATTTCCAAAATTGAATGATGTTTTCCATTTTATTTGTGTAGTGTCATGAACCAAGGAAGCAATGAATAGCCTTTATCTTTAAGCAAATAAGGTGGCAACCCATCTTGTGAACCTTCTTCCATATAAAAAAAACCCCCTATAATGCGCATCTATACAACCAAAACTTCTTCAAAACTTGATTATTGTTCACATTACTAGGTAATCCCACATACACATTGGTAAATGTTTTTTGGCTGTCAACCATAGCTTAGGCAACAATACTATAACCTCCGATCTTGTGGTAATAGTAGTCTTTGGCAAAAACATCAAAAGGTTTTGTTATGGCAATGTGAATGTCGTCAATAACACCCACTACACTTGGCATACCACACCAATTTTTTAACTTTGTCATCACAACTTGCATTTTATCACTCACAGGCCACATCATGAGTTTTTTGAACACAACATTGATTGCCCTAACCACTTCTTGAAGCATAAAAACTACAATGGATCTCCTGATGGTGAACAATTCATTACAAATCAAAATGTTTGTACCCTGTGCAAACTTGTAGATTGTACACTAAACCTTGATTCCAACAATAATTGTTTTGGATTTTTTTAAAAGAGCTAAAAAGGAGAGCTCACGATTTGAAGAACCACAATGCAAACTAGGGTTTAGCTCAAGGATTCAATTTGTCTCAAATGAGTCAAAGTCATTTCTTAAGGAATTCGGACCCTGGACCCTAATCTAAAGTGGGCCTAAAGAATCACATATTTACTACGAGCTCTGCACCCAACCTTAGAAAATTTGAGACCTAACTCTGGTAACATCACCATGTTGTTAGGAAAAACCTAGGTTTTCAGGTATGTTCTTTATTCTTGACATTGAACTTTGAAATTCAGGATGCAACTAGTGTTATATAGGGAAAATGCTAAATCTGCCAAACACATCGAACAAGTCAGTACAAAAAACTTGATTCAATTTTTTTCTCTAGTGTGCCCTTTGTGACATTCATATTTGACTTTCAATGAAGAAAGTGCAAATAATAATAAGATAGGGTTGTTACTAGGGTTCAGAGTCCAACAATGTCCATCAATGATTTCCAATCGGTTGCCCAAATAGTCTTAATATGGGTTATTTATTCTTAATATTGACTAATATTCATAATGACCTATTATTGGCTATTAAAAAATCTGGCTATTGACATCAGTATTATACCACACCAATAATGAATAGGGTAAACGAACTTATAATTGCAATTTCACTCCTACTCACACCTATTCACACCTAGTGCTGCACACCGGTGTACTTACCTTATCCTTGCAAACAAAAACCTAATTGTCACCCTTTGTTTTGTTCCCTATCCTTGCCTAACAGCAGCACTTGGGTTCTTGTACGTGAAAGAGTAATCTTGGGTGCTCAGTATGTGACCCTGCCAAAATATTTCTCACATCTAAGTTTCAATTACTAACTTTTTTTTCCAACCCCACCCACAAAACTGAAACTGGAACTGCATATACGTGAGAGACTACTAATAGCAAACCACTTGGACGAATCAAACTATCTAGCCAATCAGCAACAGGGGAGCAGTCAATAAATATGATTTGAATCTGTTTATTGGACTGCTCCATGACTCTGAAATGGCTCTAGAAGCAGTTTTCCAGCGGATTCACTGGATTTGACTGACCAACCTAATTCTAGATTTCCAGTGTGGGCTCACATACTGAGTGCTGGTGGAGATGGTCTAACAAGTGTATTGGTAGGGTCTTGGTGTGCAATGACAAAGTGCTGTAATAGGCTTTTTTTTTTTTTCTGTGCAATGAAATGTTAAAAGTTCACTCAGGGGTAACTGGAAAATGTTTTAAAACTATGTCAATTTTGTTAAAATTACAAAAAATAGCAAAAGTATTATCGGAATTTTCAATAGAAAAATACTTTTTTCCAAAATTTTCTCATTTTTTTGGGGTCAGGAAAAAAAAAAATTGTTGAAAAAAATGGTTGCGTAGGTGCTGTATAAAAAATTTAGTATGAAATATTTTTCCATGATAAGAATGCGCCAAAATGTGTTCGTAAATGTGTAATCATAGAGTCAGCTAGGCTAATGTTTTTTTGTTCAACAAAAGGGTCACGGAATGTTTTTTTAAGAGTAAAATTCAAGTAATTTTGCTTATTTTTTGGGAAAAAAAAATCCACCAAATTTTTTGATATTAAAAAGTTGAAAAAAAAATGCTGGATATCCAATGATGAATACCAATTCAACACTAGTAAAATAATTAATTAATAAAAATTAATCATCCGTTAATATCTTTTTGCAACCCAAAACCTCATCCATGTATACGTACATGCTTTTGGTCATCCACTAAATGTATCATCCATTATGAATACAAACTACTCCACCATATTACTACCTACTACCTACCTACCCAAGACCGTTCACAAATTGACTTCACCCAGTAGCCGGTGAGTCCAACCGGCTGCAATTGGAATAAACACCTACGTGGCCGATTTCTATTAGGTAGTCACCAATCCCAAAAGCAATTTCAGACCGTCCTCATCCATGTATAGGAATAATTATTCTCATCCACTAAATTTATCATCCATGAACAAACAGTACCTCCGCCATATACTAGATACCCGCCTGACACCATTTGCAAATCAGCTTTAGCCAGTAACCGGTGGGTCTGACCGCTGCAATTGGGGGAAAAACGCCCACGTGGCAGATTTCTATTAGGTTGTCAGCGCGACCAAATCAAATTTCACAACTTCCTCATCCATATAGACAATTGTGGTTATTCTCATCCACTTAATTTATCATCCATTAAGAACACTACTGCACCACATACTACCTCCCCCAAGACCATTTCAATAACTTTAGCCGGTAGCCGGTGGGTCCGACCGGCTGCAATTGGAATATACTCCGACGTGGCTGATTTCTATTCGGTGGGTTACCGACGCCGCAATAGGTGGAAAATCCACTTGGAGATAACTTATTTTACCCGGCGAGGTAATAAGCACTAATTTAGCTTTCTCAGTAATAAATATTTTTTACTCTTTTACTTCGTTTGGTCCCCCCTCTCTCTCTTCTAGCGCGCGCGCTTTGTCCTCTCGCGTGCTCTCTCTCTCTCTCGGAGCTCCTCATCGTCCGCCCTGCTTGCATGTTGCGTGTTGGTGATTGATTCTTTGCGATATTTTTAGCAGCAACTGATGCTCTCTTGCTCTGCTGCAGACTGGAATTTTTTTTATTTTTTTTCCCCGGATTTTTTTATGTTAAGAAAATTCGTTCGCTCGAGTTTGCTCCTCAAGCTCACGAGTTTTTTGGTAGAGTTGTGTGTTTTCGTGGAAGTGCTTGTGGCTTGAAGCTTTCTGTGTTGTTGTTGTTGTTGCAGGTTGATCCTTGAGGTCTTATTTGGGGGTGTGTATCTTCTCCAAGGTAGTTAGTATCTTTCGGTTGTGGACTTTTGTTTGCATAGAGATTGGAACCCTAAGGGTAGTACATCCTCCTGATGCTAGTTCGGCAGTGGATCGCATTTCGTCTGTGCGTGTGTGCATTTTTAGGAGGCGTGTCCTCCTGATAGTTCGGTGATCTTCTCGCAGTAGAAATTGTCCAGAAATGCCAGCGAATTCGACAGGCGAAGAAGCTTAGAGGTAGAAATCTGCAGAAGAGGAAGGAGAGCTTTGTGTTCTGAGGTTTCTTTTCCTCTCTATTTTTCCTAGCTTAGGGGACGGCGTTCGGATTGCATAACAACGGAGGAGGCTCTTTCTGATTGTAGGAACTGGTGCAACCTGGTTCCCCTAATCTTCTTGTTGACAATATTGCTTTCTCCAGGGTGCACAATTCGGATCGCCGGTTGATGCAGTGATCCTGCTCTGATCGAGGGACATCCGGCAGAACACCTGACCACTCATCTGCTTGCTATAACAGTGCCAACAACCATCGCCAATTTGGTGAGTTTTGGAGTACAAGCGAAGATGTGGTGCGTGGTGGCATCTTCATATGCTTTTGGTTTTGGTCCTCAGAAATCCAGTAACAGAGCTTTACATGTCCAGTAGCAGAAGCAAGGAGTTGGAGTGGACGAGGAGGCTCTTTTGTGGAAGAGGGAGCAGATGTGCAGTGTGTATTTGACATTTCACACACATGGCAAAAGCAGGGATTGATTAGAAAGGTTGTGTGAAAGCTTACTAGGGCAGAATACACAGAGAGTGATAAGATTTCCACAAAGGTTGCAAAGTAGAGGAAGAAAGCCAAAAGTGGGAAGAAGAAGAGGAAATTATTATGGGGGGGGTGTGTTGCTGCTTCAGTCCAGATGATTTTGAGGACTACAATGTGGTGTATCCAAATGGAAGTGTTTACCAGAACTGCTTCTGTCTGCGCTGCTGTGTGCGGCGATTCCTTCGAATGGTACTGTGTAATCTCTCTCTCTCTCTTCCCCAAATTTAGTTGAAGAATGTTGTGTTTATGTATAAGAGCGCACTTGACCTAATTTTTTTGTTTGTAATGTGCACATACAGCAGTATTCAACATGGTTTGATGATGTAGAAAGCCGAGATTCATCATCTCCAAATCAAGGAGTATCTGGTTCAGCAGCAGCAGGAGTGATAGGGAACATGAGCTCTGATATGTCACTTGCTGAAACTTACCGTGCACCTCCACGGCCATTACCTTATGACACAGACCCTCGTTACTCCCGGATACCTCGTGATGGTCTCATATCAAGGGGGAATAAGAGTGGGATGAGCCATTTGCATGCTGGGGAGGGGGAGCCACTATTTCGCAGCAGCCTGATAGGAGATGGAGCAGGAGAAGCCTTGATGCCCCTACAGAGATGGAATGGTCCTGAGGGTGATCATGAGGAGCAAGCTCCAAATTATAGACCTGACTCACCTGGAAAGCGTCTGCCGTCTGTGAAAGGGTTTCCAAAAGTTGACTCTGTTCATTCGATTATGGATGATGAAGAGTTTTGTCCTACTTGTTTTGATGGTAGTCTTTTCTTCCATCTTCAGTCTTGGGCAAGAAGCCCCTTATTCTGGTTTCTTGGATGTCCTTTGGAAAGTTGTGTTGAGTTCTTGTAGTTAGGGTTAGAGGGTATTGGCTGAAGCTATTTGTAAACCAGGAAAGTAACAATTGCCTACATAGATCACACAGGCATGATCACAAAGGCTTATCGCAATCAGAGATCCTTAATGAGTCAAGAATTCTAGATGGATTTCAGATGTCAGGTAAAATGATAATATGAGCTCAAGGAGAGTCAGAATTTTGATGATCAAATTTTTATTGGAACAGGTTACAATGAGGAGAATCCCAAGATAACCACAGGATGTGGGCATCATTTTCACCTGGGATGTATTTATGACTGGATGGAGCGCAGCAAGTACTGCCCTGTGTGTGACAAGGTACTCCTAACATCTCATTCTTTCTGGTCAGAAGGACAATGCAAAGCTACCTTAGTTATTTCTAGTGTGTTTTGTAGATTTGCATATAATTGGCCATCAGATATCTATGTTTTTGATTGTATGTCTTCAGATTGGTCCAATATGGTTTTGTGGTGTGTTTCAGGAGATGATTTTTAGTGAGAGCCTCTAGCATCAGGAGGGCAGCTCTACTCAGTCCATGAAAATACAGTAAAGTAAACGTGGGGGCAGAATCAGTCCAGGAAATGGGGTTGTTATGGTTGATTTATTCCATAGTGTAGTGACATTTCCTTTTGTTGGAGATTTGGAATAGATGCAAGACAATGCCTTCAAACTGGTTTAAATCTGCGATCAGGTTTCTGTTAGCTTGGGAACCAGCTCATACCGAGGCTTTCCCAGGTGGAATCAGTAGGACTTAATTTGCAACCAATAACTTGTACATTTGACATATTGTAGATTGGCATTGCAAGCATCTTGTCAATGGAATTTGGAGTTAGGAGATTGGGAGCATGTCCTATGTATATACATATGGCTAAATAGCTGATGTCCTGACCCTTTTTGGCCTTCGTTTGCTTACATGTAAATTCCAGGCTTGTGTAGGATTCTGGATAATCAGCTCTTGAATTCTCCTTACCTGTTTTGTCTGGTTCTAATGCAGTGTGCTTGTTTCCCTCAAACTTCTTTTGAGGTTCTAAAGATTTTGCAGTCTGGACCAATCCTCTTACAGCAGTACTTGGAACAATGAGTTGTCTCTCAATGTGTGAAGATGCCATGTGTGGCATGGGCTCTTGCACTTAGAGAATTCTTATTCAGGTTTGATCCCATAGGTTTCAGCAAAACAGAGAGCTTGATGATTTTCAGATGCCAATTTTGATCTCAAGGTGGTTAGGGATGTGCACTGTTTTAAGAATCTCTGTTCAGAATCTCCTGTAATCTCAGGGTTTTTCTGAAGGGTCCTGTTAGGGAAAATTGTCTATACCAGGAGACTCGAGTATCTGGGGTGCTTGAAACTTTGGGAGTGCACATTGCATAGGCCAGCCTGGTCCAAGGTCATCAGTCTTTCATCAGGTTTGGGACCTGATCTATCAACACCAGTTCTTGTGCTAGTCCATTGGGTCCCAGGTACTCCATCTGATCTGTTCATCTATTGCAATATGTATGCAAGCTCTTAGGAAGGAGCATTAGGTAGGAGATGGGTGACCACAATATGAAGTCACAATTACAATGGTTGTGATTGTTAGTTCAACAATGTTGAACCTTAGCAAACAATTTTGGGAACAAAACACACTATTTAATCAAGTTTGAATCTCTCTTCTTTCCAATGTTCAATTCTTTCTTGACATTCTCCACAACATTGTTTACTCTGAAATGCTCAAGTTTGTATTAAGAATTGAACATTTCTTGTTTGACATGTGCGATATTTTCTTTTGCCTGTTCTTCCTCCATATATTTATTTCCACCTAACTTCCGTTGATAATAACAAGCTTTAAATTACATGGGTGATGGATTTTTGCAAATCTAAAACTAGTCTTATCGGTTTTTGTCTTTTGAAATGCGTATTACAAGAGTTTAAAGAGTATGTAAATGTATGGTGGGATCATTTGGGCATCGATTGTTTGACAAGGTTGTTCGATGTTGATAGAAAATCTAGTAATGTTTTGGAGTAAAGGCCATAATGCTTACTATTTATTAGGTGTCTTGAGTGTGACTTTCGCACCTTTGACCACTTATTCCACCCTCTTGAATACACTGACTTCAAATATGTTATTGGAAAGCTTCTTGATATGCAAACATTCTGTTTACATATCCACTATTTCATCAATTTGCATTGCATACAATGAAATTCAAATCTTGCTAACATTTTATACAAAAGTGGACCATGGTGATAAAACTTTGAGAAAATGGGTGATGTTGATACATGTATGAAATTTGGTAACTATTGAATTATTGCCAACAATAATGTGAAATTTAATGACACTGGCAAAAACATGACCATGTGGAGTGGCATAAATAAAGCATATTACATGCATGAACTCAACCACATATGCAATTAGTCATGCATAATGACAGCAACGAATCCAACCATATATTGTTGACCATGTGGATTAAATTCAGCTATATTCATAATTTTCATCCACATCATCCATGTTGTCAAAATTTTCATTTTCATTTTCACGAAATAAATTTTCATCCATGTTGTACCTTCCATAAGCATATATTCATCTATGTCATATGGTTCATAATTGATTTCATCCACAAGCTGGTTTGTTTCATTTTTTAAAATTGAGTTTCATCAATCGTCAAGTCTTATCTGCATGGCACATAACTTGTGTGATAATTTTCATCCATGCAAAATAATGAATAAGATGCATTTATAATACGAATCCAAAAGATTATTTTCTATATGATGTGGTCCAATGACTTTATCCATTTGAGAACAATTGAATTTTTTGTGTGTTAAATTTTATCCATGAACAATGTTTTTGTGCTTTGGGTACTATATTCCAATGTTGGAGTGTATTTGAAGGTTTTGCTTCATCCATGCTATCAAATTTTGTCTATTTCTCAGGATTGCCATCTTCCTTCTTCTTGCTATACATTTTTTCTTCTTCCTTTTTTCTATCCACCTCCTTTCCCTTTCCCCTTCCTCAAAACCTTTTTCCCCTTTTTCTCTTCTACTTTTCTTGTAGAAGTGGCCATGACAACAACTTTCGATTTCATTCAAGATGATGCTCCTAGTGGGCATAATAAGGTGTGCGGCACACCGCACCTAGAGGGGTGTCCCATCCCACCTAGAGTGGCGAGCACCTTGTGATCTATCTACACATCCATCATCACTTTGAGGTTTACAAACAAAGTTCACAATTCACCTTGTAGTTTATGCCAAGTTAACGCCCACGAGTGGGAACATTTCCAAAATGTGAAGCTAGGCCTGGCTACTACACTTTACCTTGCTCCATTATTCGTCCATGGTGAGACGTTTAGCCTACAATTTTTCACTTTTGGCGTCACTTTTTAACACACAACTTGTGTTTCCACTCCAGTTGCTAGGCTGAGGTCCTTGAAAGGATGTGAGAATAACCTCCGATTCTGGGCTGTCCCAAAAAAATAATCAAAGAACCGTCAGGTTTTATGGAAGAACTGCAAGTTTTCTTCGTGAAAGAACCAGAAAAAGAACCGGCGGTTCAGAGTAGGTTCTTTCTTTGAAAAAGACAGAACTGGAGGCCAACACTTGTTGCCAAGTTCCAGCGGTTTTTTTTCTCACTTTTGCTGAATTGGCAACCATTTATGAGACAGTTTAGCCAAATTTGGCTATAAATAGGATATGAAAGTTTTTAAAAAAAATTAAGCATCCTTCACATTTTTTGGCTACAATGCTAAGAACCCAATAGAGAAACCTGGCCTTTTTATATTATTAAAAAAAAAATTTGGCTATATGCTAGAAACCCAATAGAGAAATCTGGTCATTTTATGATGATTATTATCATTATTATTTAGAAATTTTGCACTAGAAAACCAGATGAACACATATATATGTACAGGCAGTTTGAAAAAAAGAATTCACCCAACTGACTAAATTTAGCCCCAAAAAAAAAAACACTCAATTTCCAACCTGGACATCTTTAGTGGGTTCACACGGAAGCTCAAAATAACCCAAAGTGGCACAGCACCTACATTATTAGTGCTAGGGTCAATTACAACTCAGCCCTTATAAGCCCAGTCTGAATAGGGTTTTTGGATGCACAGGTGGCACAACCTCCACCCTTGAGACCCCCCCCCCCCCCCCACACCCCCCAAACCCCGGCCCCCCGAAAAAGGACATATGTTTTTTTTTTTTTTTTTTACCCCCCTTTTTTTAAAAAACGTAAATTTT
>Ga0116229_10006003_pt1 | contig 19659 bp, 18 predicted proteins | sample S1TSphgellanicum_3_FD_87313 | JGI IMG/M metagenome (GOLD analysis project Ga0116229, IMG submission 87313) | Host-associated microbial communities from peat moss isolated from Minnesota, USA - S1T2_Fc - Sphagnum magellanicum MG | ecosystem: Host-associated > Plants > Peat moss > Unclassified... | reverse complement strand
TGCCCCACGCGATGGCAGCTTGCGGCATCGTCGGTTGCAACGGTATGCGGATCGAACAGGAACGTTTCGCCACAGTGGCGGCGCCGCCGTTGCGTCTCGAACGTGATGGTTCGAGATGCAATAAGAATGGAGATGGCGCCTCACGCGAGGGCGTGCCTCGCAGGGCGCCCCCCTGCTTTTCTAGTGCACCTTCAAACTATCAAGCTCTCTCTGCCGGCCGGCTGCCAGACTGGCATCGATCTGCGCGATGAGGGCGCTGGCGGAGATCGGCTTCCGCAACAGCGTGAAGGCGTTGCCGGTCTCCAGGGCCGCGTGCTCGCCGGCGTATCCGGTCAGCAGGAAGCATGGCAGCCCGGGCAGCAGTTCGCGTGCGCGGGCGATGGTATCGATGCCGCTCATGCCCGGCATTGAAAGGTCGCACACCAGGGCATCCGGCGGTCCGGCCGTTTGCATCGCGACCAAGGCTGCCGCGCCGCTGGCAGCCGCTACAACGCTGAAGCCGCCGTCCTCCAACTGCGCCGCCATCGTTTCGAGCACCAGATCATCGTCATCGACAATCATAATGCGGGCGGGCGCTGCGCCCTGCGTCGTGCGGCCCAAGGCTCCCGCCGGCCGGTGCATGGCGTCCGCGGCAGCCTGACGCAGCCATAGCTTGACGGTTGTGCCGATGCCTTGCGTGCTCTCGATGGCCATTCCGCCACCGGATTGCTCGGCGAAACCCTTCACCAGCGGCAGGCCAAGGCCGGTGCCCTGGCCCGGCGGCTTGGTGGTGAAGAACGGTTCAACCACCCGCGAGAGGGTCGCCTGATCCATGCCGCACCCGTTGTCGGCAACCTCTATCCTTACATAGTGCCCGGGTACGAGGCCGGCCGGATGCGATGCACCCTCCCTCACATGTTCGGGTTGGGCCGAAAGCGTCAGAACACCGCCGCCGGGCATGGCGTCACGCGCATTGGTGCCGAGGTTGACCAGCGCCGTCTCCAGCGGACCGCGGTCCGCCAGCAGCGGGGGCAGGTCATGGGCAAACAAGGTGCGGACAATGATCGTGCTGCCGAGCGTACATGTCAGCACCTCGGCGAGGCCTTCCAGCACCTCCGCGGTCGGCATCGCCTCGGTCCGCAGTTCGTCGCTGCGTGCGAAGGCGAGTAGCCGCCTGGTGATCGAGGTGCCGCGCTCGGCGGCGGCAATGGTGCTGCGCGCGAGCTTCTGAATTTTCTCCTGATCCTCGGGCCATTGCTCGATCAGCGCGGCCGCGCCGCCCACCGCCTGGAGAATGTTGTTGAAATCATGCGCGATGCCGCCTGCCAAACCACCAAGCGCTTGCAATTTTTGTGCCTGCGCCAGGCGTGCCTCCAGCGCGCGCCGCTCGGTAATGTCGCGTGAGGCGCTGACCAGCCGCTCCACCTGCCCGGTCACTTTGTGCCGCAACGGCACGATCCAGCTATCCAGCAGCCGCTCGCCATGGGTGGCGACGAAGCGCGATTCGAACTGGATCGGCGCGCCCTCCGCCGCCTCGCGGTAGCGCGCCAGCACTGCCCCGGCGTAATCGGGCGGCCAAACCGCCTCGGGCGATCGACCCGCGAAAGCCGCCGCGACGATGCCGAAGACGCGCTCCACCGCCGTATTGACCGCTTCGTAAACAAAACGCCCGTCCGGTTCGACCTGCACCACGAACACGGCATCCTCGGCGTTGTTGAACCAGGCACGAAAGCGCGCCTCGCTGGCTTCCAGGGCGCCGGTTCGTTCCACCAGCGCCTGCGTCCGCTCGGCCACGCGTTCCTCTAGCTCGGCGTTGGCGCGCTGCAACTGAAGCCGGCTGATCGAAAGCTGGCCGGTACGATCCGCCACCTGGCGTTCCAATTCGCGCTGGCGCCGGCGCAGGATGGCGGTCCAGCCGCGTAGCGCCGCGGCGGCAACCAGCACCGCCGCGGCGCTGGCGGTGAAATCGAACCACAATGTCTGGTACCAGGCCGGCAATACCTCGATACGCAGCGCTGCCTCGGCGTCGGCCCATTGCCCGTCCCGGTTGGAGCCGAGCAGACGCAGCCTGTAGGCGCCGGGCGGCAGGTTTGTGTAGGCCGCGACGCGGTGCGCCGCGTCCGCATCCACCCATTCGGTGTCGAAACCATCGAGCCGGTAGCGATAGCGGTTGAGGGCGGGTGCGGAAAAATCCAGTGCGGCGAATTCGACCGCCAGGCTGTTCGCGCTCGGCGGCACCACCAGCAACGTGCCATCCGGCAGGTTCGTCGGCACCGCTACGCCGCCGATCCGCGCTGCGGTGAACGCCACCCTGGGCTGATATTTCCATGGCAGCGCGGCCGCGGGGTGAACCACGGTCAGGCCGCCGATGCCGCCGAACATCAGGTCGCCGTCCGGCGTGCTTGCCACGGATTCCGACCAGTAATTGGTAATCGCCAGGCCATCGGCGCGCTGCAAGGCCCGAATGGTCAATCTTTCCGGGTCGATGACGGCGAGGCCCATGTCGGTGGAGACCCACATCTGCTCGTTTCGATCCAGTTGCATGCCCTCGACGGACGCGTTGGGAAGTCCGTCAGCCACGCCGAGGTGCCGGAACAACGGCCGCCCGGTGGTCCGATCGCGGCCCTCCATGATGTCGAGCCCGTTGATCGTTCCCACCCAAAGGCGGCCGCGCGGGTCCTTGCCGAGTGAGAGTATCGTGCCGGCATCGAGGCCGCCCGGTTTGCCGGGGTTTGGCACGACACGCTCGATGGCGCCCGACTCGGGGTCCAGCAGGTTCAACCCGTCATAGGCGCCGATGGCGAGCCGGCCATCCGGCGCGGCACCGATCGTCTCGACAACCGCATTGGTCAATCGCGGTGCTGTCTCGTATCGCAGGACGGTGATGTGGCCCTGCGCGTCCACCCGTAATTGCCACAATCCGCCATCGTGCGCGCCGAGCCAGACCGTATCGCCCACTGTCCGCAGCGTGCGGAAATCGGCGGTCGGGCTCAGGCTCGGCACGGTGAGCGGGATGATGTTCTGCCCATTGCAATCGGCGAGAAACAATCCACCGTTGGTCGCGAGCAGCACGCCGCCGGCCGGCGCCAGCGCCATGGCATACACCTCGTGCCCAAGTTTTCGCACGGTCAGCGCGCCTGACGGGTCCAGCACGGCGAACCCGTCACCCTGCACCCCGGTCCAGATTTTCCCGTCCGGTGCCGCGAAAATGCTCATCACGCCTTCGCCCGGCAGTCCGTCCTGCCGTCCGGGACGGGTGAAAACCGTCGTGACACCCCGGTCCGGGTTGAACTGGCTGACGCCCGCCTCGGTGCCGACCCAAACCTGTCCGGAGCGATCGCGATAGAGGGATTGCACGCCGTTGCCATCGAGGCCGTTTGGCGACAGCGGGTCATGCATGATCCGCTGCGTCCGCATGGTCTCGGCGTCCACCTCGACAATGCCGCTGCCATAAGTGCCGAGCCAGATGCGGTCTGGCCCCACTTCCAGTAACGCGGAGACGCCCGGCGCCGTGTCGTTGTCGGGGCGTGGCGCGGTCGCCGCGATGATGCGTGCCGGCGCGCGATCGGCCCCTATGAGGTAGGCGCCATTTTGCCGGGTTCCAATCCAGATGCGTCCGTCGGTGTCTTCCATGAGCGTCGACACCGCGGGCGCCGCGCTGCCGTCGAGCGGCACCGGCGAAAAGGACTGCGCCTCGTCGGCGCTGCGCACGAGACCGGTCTTTGTACCAACCCAAAGCACGCCGGCGTGGTCGCGCAGCACGGCGAGCACGTCATCATCGGTTGGATGGCCGGCGCCCGCTTGCGCCGGGTAATGCCATTGGCCGACCACGTGGCCGCCGGCGTCGAGCCGGAACAGTCCGACGCTGGTGCCCACCCAAAGTCCGTCGGTGCCGTCGTCCTCGATCGACCAGACACGCTGCGTACCGCAGCGGGCGTCGACGAGCTTGACGCAGACCAGCCTTTCCTGTGCGGGATCGTAGCGCGCGAGGCCGTCCGATTGGGTGCCGGCCCATAATTGCCGTTGCGCATCGGTATGCAATGTCTGGATTTCGGCGGTGCGGACGCCGTCGGGCAGGTTTGGGCTCGCCGGATAGTCGCGGAATTCATAGCCATCCCACCGCAGCAGGCCGGTATCGCCGCCGATCCAGAGGAACCCGTCTGCGCCCTCGGTGATCGCCCGCGGAACCACGGCGTGCGGCAGGTCGGCGTTCTGCGCCACCGACCGGAACACGCGGTCGGCCAACGACCGCCACGGTGAATCGTCGGCCGCACCCGCGCTGGGCGTGGCCGTGGCCACAGCGATCGCGGCAAGCAGAACCCCCCCTATCCACCCCAGGTGTCCCCGCCGTGCCTTCCGCAACCTTGCCCCCCGCGGCAACCATGATCCAAGCGGTGCCGGTGGAAATCGACTCCGCAGCCCGGTAACGGATAAAAAATTATTACACGTCAGCGAATGGCGCCTTTAAAAAGACAACTCCTCGACAATAACTTAGCTGTTGACCGAAAACAATCTAACTTATCGATTCGGCAGCGTGGCCGCCCACAAAATTAGTACAAACCCCGCACATACGCGGCACGCTTACCATACGCCCCGGGCGATTCGGGCGGGATTGCGGCGGCGCCGGTGAATTTCGTGCCGGGGCGGCGTCCGAAATGTGCACTTTCGTCTTGCCGCGCGAGGGTCTTGCCGCGCGGGGGTCTTGCCGCGCGGGGGTCTTGCCGCGCGGGGGTCTTGCCGCGCGGGGGGTCTTGCCGCGCGGGATCAGCGCGTGGCCTTCGCCGTCAGCTCAACACGGCCTCGATCGCGCATGCCATCGCAAGCAACGTTGCGTCCTGCATCGCCGGGGCCGCCAGCATCAGTCCCGCGGGCGGATGGTCCGGTGCGTGGCACGGCAGGCTGATGGCGCAGCCATCGAGGAAGTTAATCGCCGACGGGTTGCGCAGGAGCAGGAAATTCAGCCGGCGATAGGAGACGTCTGTTGCGAACTCGGTCATCAGCGGCGGCGCGATCGGCACCGTGGGCAGGATCAGGGCGTCATACGGCGCCATATCGGCCTCGAACTGACGCGTGATGTGGGCGCGCGCTTGAGTCAGCAGGACATAATCGGCGCCCGACATGTCGCCGCCCGGCAGGATGCGGCTGGCGACACGCGGGTCGTAACGATGCGCGTCGGTCGCCAGAAGGCGGCTGTGCCAGGCGAAAGCCTCGGTTGCCGCGAAGCCGCCGCGCGCGTGTGCTTCGGTGATCTGGTCGAACGCCGGCAGCGCGCGGCGGTCGATCAGGGCGCCCGCCGCGTCCAGGCGCAGCACGGCGCGGTCGAGGGCGTGCTCGACCGCATCATCGATGTTGGCAAACGCGATATTGGTCGGCAGCAGCAGGCGCAGGCGGGAGACCTCGATGCGGGGAACGGCGCGGTCTGGATCACCGGCGAGGATGCCGTCGAGTGTGGCGCAGCAGGCGGCCGAGCGCGCCAAGGGGCCGATCGAATCGAGTGACGGCGCCAAGGGGTAGGCGCCCTGCAACGGAATGCGGCGGGCGGTGGGTTTGTAGCCGGTAATGCCGCACAAGGCTGCCGGAATGCGGCACGAGCCCCCGGTATCGGTGCCGATGGCGCAGGCAGCAAAACCGTCGGCGACCGAAACCGCCGCGCCGGACGAACTGCCACCCGGAATGCGCCCGGCGGCCGGGTCGCCGGAAGGCCGCTCCCAGGGCGATCTTGGGGTGCCGTAATGAGGGTTGATGCCGACACCGCTGAAGGCAAATTCGGTCATGTTGGTGCGGCCGACCGGAATGAATCCGGCGGCCAGCAGACGCGCGATCGAAGGCGCCGTTTGTTGCGCGGGCGGCCGGTCTGCCAGAACCATGGAGCCCGCGGTGGTCGTTTCGCCTGCTATGTCGAACAAATCCTTGATGCTGATGGGAGTGCCGGCGTAGCGGCCCGGCGCGCGATTGGCGCGGCGCAGCGCATCCATGGCGTCGGCCATGGCGCGCGCCTGCGCCGCGTATACGCGGATGAAGGTCCGGCCGCCCTCGCCCGCGGGGTCTTCGATCCGGGCCAGGCAGTCTTCCACCAGTTGACGGCTCGTGGTGGTCGCCCGGCCGAGCGCCTCGGCGAGGTCGTTGAGGGTGCGCCGCGACGGCATGCCAACTGCCTTCAAACCAGCAAAAGTTCTTTGGTTCTTTTTTTCAAGAAAGTACTGCTTCCCTGCTATCCCTTGCCTTCACGGCCCCGCAGCGTCCTTCTCATGATAAGTGCCGTGGCCGGCGGCAATCGGCCTGGCGGTGGGATAAAACTGCGTGAAGGTCGTATCGACAGCGCCATGCGCCAGATGGCAGGCGTAGCATGACGCCGCATACGGAATGAACTTGCCGGCGCCGTGATCGTCGACCGCAAAGAAGCCCCAGCCGCCCTTGAAGCGCGCTTCGTCGTGCACGTGGAACTCCACGCCCATCACGTCCTGCGTTTGATATTGACCGAGTTTGTTGATTGATCCCTTGGTCGCGGCGCCGCGGTTTTCCAAGGCAAACATCGTTTTGTCGGGCCAATGGCCGGACGCCTTGAACGCGTCCCACGCCGCCGGATCGACGAACACGTTGTCGAACATCGACTGACCTTGCATCGCCGGCTGATCCGAATAGCTCATATCGATTCCGGCACTCATGAAAACCCAGGTCCGATAATCCGCCGGCACCACGAGATCGCCGCCTGCGGTGTAGCGCGGACCATCCGTGGCGCCGGCGGCTGCGAGCAGCACGGCAAGCAGGGGAGTCAGCAATCGAACGCAGCACAGCACGGTCATCACTCACCCCCCATAGAAAATCGTTTCGCCGAGTTCGTCCATGTGCAAGGTCATGCGGTCGGGGCGGCGTTCGGGGGGCAGCCGGACATGGACGTCGATCGGTTCGACGATGACGGGGAAATGATCGCCCGCCTCGACCATGCCGCGCAATTCGCATTCCAGGACGGAAACCGCGTTGTTCAGCAGAACGTTGCCATGGCGGCCCCACGCGATACCCCAGCCGCCCAGCTTCGCCGTGCCGTCATGCAACGAGCCGGTCAGCGACGCCGGGCGGTAGAAGGTAAAGGCCTCGGCGGCGTCGTCCTTACCGAGAATGTTGATGGCAAGCCGTTTTGTCTGGCGGATGAGCGACAGCATGGGGTGGTCGGCACGGATGGCGGCGCTCAGCAGACAGGGCGAAAAGCTCGTTTGGGTCAGCCAATGAACCGTGCTGGCCGCGGCTTGCAGCGTTGCGGGATTGGCGGCTGTAACGACGAATACCCCGTAGGGAATCATGCGAAGCGCGAAGGTCTTGTCATCGGAGTTCATAAAAGGAACTGCTTGCTTTACGTCCTGGGCCAGGGGCCAAGCCCCTGGCCTATCAGGTGTATCACAGCCCCTCGAACAGCGGCGTCGACAAATACCGCTCCGCAAAGCTCGGGATAATAACCACAATCCGCTTCCCGGCAGCCTCCGGCCGCTTGGCCACCGTCAGCGCGGCCACCAGCGCGGCGCCGGACGAAATGCCGCCGGGAATACCCTCGGTGCGGGCCAGGCGCCGTGCCGCGGCAAAGGTCTCGTCGTTGCCGACCTGGATTATTTCGTCGATTTCGTTGGTCGCCAGCACTTCGGGCACAAAGCCGGCGCCGATGCCCTGGATCGGGTGTGGGCCGGGTTTGCCGCCGGACAGCACGTGGCTTGCCTCCGGCTCGACCGCGATGAACTTGATCCCCGGACGGCGCGGCCGCAGCACCTGGGCCACGCCGGTGATCGTGCCGCCGGTGCCGATGCCGCTGATGACGTAGTCGACCTCGCCGTTGGTATCGTGCCAGATTTCCTCCGCCGTGGTTTGGCGGTGTATCTCAGGGTTATGCTGGTTGGCGAACTGATTAGGCGACACCGCGCCGGGCGTGGAGGCCAGCAATTCCTTGGCGCGCGCGACGGCGCCGCTCATGCCTTTTTCGCGCGGCGTGAGCTCAAGCTGCGCGCCGAGATAGCCCAGCATCTTGCGCCGCTCGATCGAGACGCTCTCCGGCATCGTCAGGATCAGCTTGTAGCCGCGGCTGGCGGCAACGAACGCCAGGCCAATGCCGGTGTTGCCGGATGTCGGCTCGATCAGCGTGGTATCGGGCGTGATCAGCCCGTCGCGCTCCAGCGCAAGGATCATGTTGACGCCGATGCGGTCCTTCACCGAGGCGATCGGATTGAAGAATTCCAGCTTCAGGACGACGTCCGATTGCAGGTTTTCCTCGGCGCTGATGCGCGGAATGCGCACCAGCGGGGTGTTGCCGATCGTCTCGATGATGCTGTCGTAAATCCGCCCTCGCAGAGGCTTGTCGAGAACGGTTGGTTTGAAGTGGCTGTCCATGGGCTAGCTCCTGCCGTGTACATGACGATGGAGCCCTCCGGTTACCCACGTAACCTGAAGGGCCGTCTTACGTCTGTTGTTCCGCCGAGGCTTGTTCCGCTTGGGCCAGATCATTCACCACCGCGCTGAGAAGCGCAATCTGGTCCCGGATCTTGTCGAGCTGATGAGACACCACGCTGTTGGCAGTGCCGGCGCGGTTATGATGCATGTGGATCAGTTCGTCAGCCAGGCCGGCGATATGGCGGCTGATGTCCCGCGTCGCACTGGCGAGTGCATCGGGCGATAGCTGTTGGCGGGTCGTCATGCGCCTCTCCTTTGGGTCTCGGATGCGGGTCCGGCTGTCAGAGCGTGATGGCTGATATCTGGTGTCCGATCGGTCCGCCGCCGCTGAGGGTTCGGCGCCGATGGCTGAAAAATCGTTCATCGTCAGCCAGCGTGTCCACCCCCAGGGCGTGGGCGGCTTGTATGTTCCCGCCGCGGAGGCGGCCAAAATTGTCGCCGCGGAGGCGGCCAAAATTGTCGCCGCGGAGGCGGCCAAAATTGTCGCCGCGCATCCGCGCACCACTGTCGCCGCGCATCCGCGCACCACCGTCGCCGCGCATCCGCGCACCACCGTCGCCGCGCATCCGCGCGAGACTGTCGCCCCGCATCCGCGCGAGACAGTAGCCGGCGAGGTCGAAATGGCGCCGGTCGGGCGGCCGGCCGGGGCTGAAATAGGCCTCCGCGCCGGGCAGCGTGGGCAGCACGGCCTGGTAAAGATCGGGCCCTACCTCATAGCTTTGCGGGCCGATGCACGGGCCCACGATCGCGGTGATGCGTGTGGCGCCGAGTGCGTGCATGGCGGCGATGGTCGCCTCCAGGATACCGGCCGCGGCGCCGCGCCAGCCGGCATGGGCGGCGCCGATCACGCCGGCGTCTTCATCATGGAACAGCACGGGCGCGCAGTCGGCGGTGATGACGCCGAGCGCAATGCCGCGCTGGTTGGTGACAAGCGCGTCCGCGGCGGGTCCCTTGCCGGTCGCCCATGGCGTGTGAACCGTGATCACGTCGGTGCCGTGCACCTGCTTGAGGCCGAGCAGACGGGTGGGTGCCACACCGAGCGCCGCGGCCACGCGGGCGCGGTTTTCGGCGACATGGGCAGGATCATCGCCGCCGGAGAGGTTGGCGTTCAGGCTGGCATAGGGGCCCTGGCTCACACCGCCGCGGCGGGTGAAGAAGCCGTGCCGGACGGTCAGCGATGGATGGGTCAGATATTCGGCGGTCACGTCTCGAATCCAGCCCCCTCGAATCCAGTCCCCTCAAATCCAGGTGGGGCGGGCGCGTCCCGCCGGGTGACGGCGAAGGCCTTGAACAGATGTCCCATGCGCGACGGCGCTGCGAGACGGTGCGCCGCGTCGCGCAACGCGCCCGCGTGGGCCGGGTTCGCGGCAGCCAGCGCGTCCACGCGCTGCCACAGGCCGAGGCGGGTGAGGAAAATGCCCATCGGCACAGGGCCCCAGGACCGCGCACCGCCAGCGCGCACCGCGTCGGCCAGGGCCGCAAAAGGGACATGGGCGGTAAGGTCGGCCGAGCCGGGGTCGATCAGGGGATCGGCCGGTTTGCCGCCCCGCAGCGCCTGCAGAGAGTCGCCGGTGCATGGTGTGGCGGGGCCGTAATCCAGGATCAGGGCCACGCCGGTCTCGCGCGCAATGCGGGTCGATACGCTGTGCACCCAGGCGCCGGCTGCTTCCGCGCGCTCGATGACCGTGCCGTCGCCGATCGCGGCGGTCGCTTCGCCCGGCGCGTCGGCCGGGACGAGGGTGAAACGGCCGTCCTGTAGGGCACGCTCGTACCAGTCGCCTTTGGCGTGTTCGAACTGACGGATCGGCAGCGCGTCGAGGAATTCGTTGGCGATGACGATGGCCGGGCCTGCGGGCACGCCGGCAATGTCGTCGTGCCAGGTGGCATCCGGCACCCGGGCGGATTGCTGCGCACGCAGCCGGGGCGAGGTTTCGATCAGATGGACCCGGGCGGCCGCGTGGAAGGCGGGCGCGATGCGGGCGGTGGCGCGGCTTGCATCTTCCATCAGCGTGCCGCGGCCGGGTCCGGCTTCAACCGCCATGACCGGGGTGGGACTGCCAAGCTGCTGCCAGACGATCGCGGCCCAGGCGCCCAGCAGCTCGCCGAACACCTGGCTGATTTCGGGGGCGGTGGTGAAGTCGGCGAACGGATCGTGCGTGGCGTAGTAGGCGGCATTGGCGCGCGCCATGAAGGCGTCAAGCCGTTCCGGCAATCGCGGCCTCCTCGGGCACCGCATGACGCAGGCCATACACGATCAGGCCGACGCCGGCGAGCAGGACCGGAATGCTGAGCAACTGTCCCATGGTGGCGCCCGCCCACAGATAGCCGAGGAAGTCGTCCGGCTGGCGGAAGAACTCGCCGGTGATGCGGGCGCAGGCGTAGCCGACCAGGAAAATGCCGGTCAGCAGGCCGGGGCGGAAGAACATGCCGCGGCGGCGCGAAAAGGCGAACACCACCAGGAACAGGAGCAAGCCTTCCAGCAGCGCCTGGTAGAGCTGGCTCGGATGGCGCGGGATCATGTCGCCGGCGCGGGGGAAAGTCATCGCCCAGGGCAGATCGAACGGTGCGGGGCGGCCCCAAAGTTCGCCATTGATAAAGTTTGCGCAGCGACCGAGTCCCAGCCCCACGGGTGCCACGACGGAGATCCTATCGGCGAATCCAAGCGTAGAAATGTGGTTGCGGCGGGTGAACAGGATGATGGCGGTAACCACGCCGAGCAGCCCGCCATGGAAGCTCATGCCGCCGTTCCACACCTGCAGAATGGCGAGCGGGTGCGAAAAATAGGTGCCGGCCTGGTAGAACAGCACATAGCCGAGCCGCCCGCCCAGCACCACGCCGAGCGTCGCCCAGGTGAGGAAATCGTCCACCTGTTCCGGCGTGGCGGCGGCGGGGGGACGGCGCACCAGGCGGCGCACCCCCCACCAGCCGATCAGCAAACCGGCGATGTAGGCCAGCGCATACCAGCGAATGGCGAACGGGCCGATCTGCACCAGGACCGGATCGATTTCCGGGAAAGGAATGACAGCCATCATGAGCGGGCCATTTACCGGTACGGGTCAGGCTGGGTGAGGTAGGTTTTCACGTAGCTGGCGACGCCGTCCTCGAGCGAGGTGAAGGGGGCGGTGTAGCCCGCGGCGCGCAGACGGTCGATGCGGGCTTCGGTGAAATTCTGGTATTGCGGGCGTAGCTCGTCGGGCATGTCCACGAATGTGGCGGCGCGGGGCACACCGGCCGCGTCGCACACCGCATAAGCGAGGTCCAGGTAGGTCCGCGCCGTGCCGGTGCCGACATTGAACAGCCCGTCCACCCCCGCGTGATCGAGCAGCCAGAGCATGATTTCGGCGGCGTCGGCGACATGAACGAAGTCGCGCGCCTGGCCGCCGTCAGGCACGCCGTTGTAGGTGGAGCGGAACAGGGTGGGCGCGCCACCCGCAGCAATTTCGTCGTATTTTACTTTCACCACAGAAATCATGTTCGCCTTGTGGTATTCGTTGGGCCCATAGACGTTGAAGAATTTCAGCCCGGCCCATTGCGGCGGCCGCGGCGCGCCCCGGCGCAGCCGATCCAGCACCTGCATGTCGAACACGTGCTTCGACCAGCCGTAGAGGTTCATCGGCCGCAGCCGGGGCAGCGCGCCGGGATCGTCGTCGAAGCCGGCCTCCCCGTCGCCGTAGGTGGCCGCCGAGCTCGCGTAGATGAAGCGCACGCCGCGGTGGGCGCACCATTCCCACAGGCGGAGGCTCAGATCGACGTTGGTGCGCCACACATGGTCGCCGTCGGTGGCGAGCGTTTCGCTCACCGCCGCCATGTGGAACACGGTCTCCAGCGGCGGATGGGTGTGGAGCCAGTCCTCCAGCTCGTCGGGCGGAACGATGCGGCCCGGCGGATGGCGGGCGATGTTGCGCCATTTGCCGTGGCTGCCGAGGCGGTCGCAAATCACGGTTTCCAGGCCGCGCGCGAACAGCTCGCCTTGCAGGTAGGAACCGATGAAGCCGGCGCCGCCGGTAATGAGGATCATGGGGCTGCTTTAGGTGTTTGCTGGTCTCGGGTGAAGGGTGGGTCGGGTGAACGGCGCCCGGAAAGCTGTTGCAAGGCAGCCTACGCGGGACAAGATTGACGGCGCGGTAACGCGGCGGAGTTAGCAATGAGCGATAGACCACGATTCTTCGAAGACCTGGCCGGCGTCGCCGGCGGTGCGATCTCCGCCCTGGCCGGACTGCGCGAGGAAGTCGAGGCGGTGGTCCGCGCCCGCGTGGACGAGGCGATCCGCCGGCTGGAGCTGGTGCGGCGCGACGAGCTGGAGGCAGTGACCGAACTGGCGGCAAATGCGCGGGCCGCGCAGGAAGTGGCCGAGGCCCGTCTGGCGGCGCTGGAGGCTCGGGTGGCGGGGCTGGAAAAGGGATAGGAAAAAGGCAGTCGTTCTTTTTTTCAAAAAAGAACGACGTCCTTGCGGCTGAACGGGTCGAGAAGCCCCGGCAGCGGAAAGAATCGGTGGATCAGAAGGAATTCGCCAATGTCGCCGGTCACCACCGTGCCGGCCGCAAAATGAAGGACTCGCTCCGCTAGCCGAGAACCTCCATGCCGCGCGCCGCGGCGGCCGCGCGCAGGGCCTGGTCGAGGGACGCGAGGGGCAGATTGCGGCGCTGGGCGAGTTCCAGATAGGCAGCGTCGTAGATGGTCAGGCCGTGCCGCTCGGCGAGGCTCGCCGTGGTGTCCCAGGCATGGTCGGCGGTGCTTGGGTCCAGCATGACGGGCAGCGCGCGCAGAAAGCCGGCGAGGCGGGTGCGGCGGTCACGATCCAGACGGCGGCGGCGCTCCGCGCAGAGCAGGCCGTTCAGCGCCTCGAGCGGCCAGAGCAAGGGCGCGAAGGCGCCCGTTCGGGTGACCCGGTCGAGCAGGGCCATGATGGAAGCTGTCTGCTCGTCCTCGAAGCACCAGGCGAGGGCAACGGAATTGTCGAGCACGAAGCTCAAGGACGGCCGTCGTCAACGAGATCCTTGATGCTGAGGCCGCCAAGCGTCACGCCACGGCTCGTGTCGCGCAGGCCGGCGGCGGCGGCGCGGGCTTTTTCGGGGTCGAACATCGGCGTCGCCGGGACGAGCTTGGCGACGGGCAGGCCGCGTCTCGTGATTGTCACATCGACGCCGCGCGCGACCTCGGCAAGCAGGGCGCTCAGGCGATTCTTGGCTTCATAGGTAGACACTTCCATAGATTAGCTATATGGCCAGATAGCCAGGATAAGTAAAGGCCAATCTGCCGACAGGCCAATCTGCCGACAGGCCAATCCGCCGCCGTTTATCGCGCCACGAACCGCGGTATAGATGACGGTCGCAGAAATGGTGATGGGCTTCTCATGGATGGATCGACGCCAGCCGACATTTTGGCGCGCGCGAAGGCATTGTCCGAGCGGGACGATGTTGACGCGGCTTTGGCTCTGCTGCTGGCCCATCGGCCCGGATTGAAGCGTGTTCCGCCGCCATTCGATATGCTGTTGGGGCGCCTGTTGGTGCGCCAAGGCGATCCGGCGGCCGGGGCCGACTATTTCCTGCGCGCCAAGGAAACCTTCGGCGCCGCGATGCCATCAGCCGCGCGCCGCGATCTGGCGATGGCGTTGCTTGACAGTGGCCGTGTGGAAAGCGCCGGCCGCGAGTTGAGTGCGTTGCTGGACTCGATGGATGTCGCGTCGCGCCCGGCCTGGACCACCCGTGCCTCCTGTCTCGCCGCCATCGAGGCTTTCCGCGAGGCCGTCGATTCGGACCTCGATAGCGGGCTGCCGTCACCCTGTAAAATACGTGCGCGGGCGGAACTTTTGGCCGAGGCCGGCGACGCCGCGTCCGGCGCGGCGCTGCTCACCGCGCACCGCAGCGCGTGGCCGACCGTGCCGCCCGGTTACGATGCGGCACTGGCGCGCCTGTCCGCGCAGTCGCGGGATTGGCGCGCCGAGGTTGCCCGGCTGACGCAATTGCGCGATGCCTCTCGCGGCCGCGTGTCCGCCGGTTTTTGGTTTGAATTCGGAACGGCCCTGTTTGAAGCAGGAATGATAGGTGACGCCGGCACCGCGTTTCATCAGGCTGTGCTGGAAGGCGCCTGCGTCCATCGCCTGGAATATCGGATATTGATCGACACGCATCGCCGCCGGGCGGGTGACAAGGCTGGCTACGACACCGCTTTTCCAAAGAGCGCCACGCTGGTGAACCCGGATCGGCGTCTGGTTTACGTTGCCATTCCGAAGAATGCCTGCACCGAAGTAAAGGCGCACTTCGTCCTCAATAGCCCCTATCGGGACGCCTTTCTCGCCACCAGGTCACCGATCCACGATTTTTGCGGCGGCATGACCGCAACCCCCGTACCAAGTGAAATCATCATGGGGCAGGATTATTTTCGTTTCACTGTCTTGCGGGACCCGCTGCGGCGCCTGGTCGGCGCCTACCTCAACAAGATTGTCAGGCCACGCAGGAACCGGCTTCATTACCTCCGATTGCCGCTGCTCGAGCGCACCATCCGCGGCGCCCAGGAAATCGCCGGCCTCGACTACGATCCACTGCGCTCCATCACTTTCGAGGAGTTCGTGAGGTTCCTCGCGCGCGCCGACGACACCGAATGTAACGTGCACTGGATGCCGCAATATCGTTTCGTGGGCCGCGACCTCTCGGCTTTTCATCACGTGGGCCGGGTCGAGCGGCTGCAGGACACGCTTGATTTCCTCGGCGATCGTTTCGGATGGATCGATGAGGCGGGGTTGGTCGCCGACATATGCGGTTCTACGCGCCGCCTGACGAAATACAGCGATGCCTCGGACCTCGCCGCGCCGCACCAGGCCCTGCCGCTGGAGTTGGACGAATTCGAGAGCAATGTGCCGCCTTACACCCGGTTCTATACGCCGGAGCTGAAACGGATCGTCGAGGACCGTTTCGCTGAGGATTTGTCTCTTTATGCGGCTGCGCAAGGGAAGTAAGGAAATAGTTCTTTCTTGAAGAAAAGAACCAAAAAACTCTTGCTCTGTTCTGTGTACAGAAAACGGCCAGAATTATTGTCCTGCCCGGCGCTCCGGTCGATCAGGCCGCGCAGACTTTGAAACAACTTTGGTGCGCGGTGCACCTCATCGAGGACAACAAGCTGATCCTGATGCGACCCAAGACAGCTTTCCGCGTCCGTCAGCTTGCACCCCTAGACAGATGGGGGTCTGGGGCCTCAGGCCCCGTCACGCGAATGCGTGCTTCGCACGACCGGGTCCAGGGGCAGAGCCCCGGCCGGCGGCGCCAATGTTTGCCCGGTCGCGTAACTAGCGAAGTCCGTAACCAATCGCGCGTAGGTTGCCCGCTTAAACGGCACTGCGAGCGCGGGGGTTTCAGCGAGCGGCACCCAGCGCCAGGCGATGAATTCCGGGTGGGTGTGGGTGTTGAGGTTGATATCGGAGTCGGCGCCGAGGAAACGTAGGGCGAACCAGCGTTGGCGTTGGCCGCGGTAGCGGCCGCCGAGCACGTGGGTGATGAGGTCGGGAGGCAGGTCGTAGTCGATCCAGTCGGGATGTTCGGCGACGATTTCGGCCTGGGTGATGCCGGTTTCTTCCTCGAGCTCGCGCAGCACGGCGGTGCTGGGGTTTTCGCCGGGGTCGATGCCGCCTTGGGGCATTTGCCAGGCGCCGGGCTTGTCGCCGAGGTCGGCGCGGCGGCCGATGAACACCAGGCCGTCGCGGTTGAACAGCGCGGCGCCGACGTTGAGGCGGTACGGGAGGTCGCTCACCTGATGTCGCTAGCGGGTCGGATTGTTGGGGTCCTGGCCGAGAACCACGGGGGGGCCGGGGGGCTGCATTTTGGGCGTGGCGGTGAGCGGCACCAGGGTGACGCCCTTGGCGGGCAGGCCCTTCGCCCAGTCGTGGATGATTTCGATCAGGCGGGGGTTGAGGTTCACGGCGACGCCGATGGGGGGGTTGGTAAGGTCGGCGCGACGGGCGAGGTCGTCGAGATTGCGGCGGATTTCATCGTCCTTGAGCGGTTCGTCGTAGGAGACCGACTCGTCGATGATGATGTCGGCCTTGCGCACGAGATCGATGCGGCCGGGCTCGGGCAGGTCGGGCGCGTCGAGGCCGGCGGGGTAGAGCGAGGGTGCGTGGGTGAGGGGGTCGAGATACATCAGGCCGCGGTGGGTGATTTCGACCAGCATGGTGGTGAAGTAGGGGTCGGCGGCAAAACGATCGCCACGCATGCCGTTGTCGGCAGCACCCGTGGCGCCGACGCAGGCGCCCTGCCGCGACAGCGACCACAACAGGTCTTGCTGGAGCTGGTCGTCGGAGGTGCCGCCGACGAGCTGTTTCGGGCCCTCGTCCACCATGGGGGCGTTGGTCGGCTCCATGGGAATGGAAAGCAGGCACTCGTGCCCGGTATCGCGGGCGGCCTCGCCGAGCGAGGCGGCCTGGTCGGGCGGGGTATAGGCGGAAAACACGATGTCCACGGCCGGCGGCACGTCGTGCAGCAGGCGCAAGGTCAGGTCGGTATCCTTGCCGGCGCCGGCGACGACGAGGGTGATGCGGGGATTGCGGTCGGTGGGGTCGAAGGGTGCTGCGTAGTACCGGGCGGGCCAATTGTGCTTGTCGTCAGCGACCTTGGGCAGTTTGGCGCCGGCGAGGTCAGGCATGTCCGGGGGCGCGTCCTCCAGCAACTCGGGGCTGGGTACCGGAATGGCCGCGAGTTTCCTGTCCACGGCGGCGGGCGGCAGCGACGGCTGAGAGGCGACAGGCCCCGGGGGTGCTGCTTGCGCGGCGGGGCGCGGCGGCGCTGTCGGGCCGGGCGGCCCAAGAAGTTGGAGCGTGAGGCCGCCGGCCGCCGACACGCCCAGCACCACCGCCCAGAAGGTGCCCAAAGCAGTGTAAGTTACCGGCCGCCTGGACCCAGTCGCGGCCGAATTCGCTTGTACCACGCGGCAAAGACCTTCAGCGTGAGGCGTGACGCTGTTGCGCCATGTCGTGCACGAGGGAGATGCCCTGCTGGAGCTGGAAGTCGGTCTGCGGATCGGCGAGGTCGAATTTCGGCCAGTTCGCGGGCGGCTTCTGCGGGATCTGCTTGGCTTGCGGAGGAATGTCGTCGCGCGGCGCGGGCGGCTTGGTGGGCTCGCTGCCGCCTTCGTTCTTCAGGGCATGGTTGAGATCGGCTTCGCGGTCGGGCAGGAAGTGGATCTCATCCTCGCGCGATTCGGCCACTTCGACGTCGGGCGCAATGCCGAGGCCTTGGATGGAGCGACCGCTGGGCGTGTAGTAGCGGGCGGTGGTGAGGCGCATGGCGCCGTCATTGCCGAGCGGAATGACGGTTTGCACGGAGCCCTTGCCGAAGCTGCGGGTGCCGAGGATGATGGCGCGACGGTGGTCCTGCAACGCGCCGGCGACGATTTCGCTGGCCGAGGCGGAGCCGCCGTTGATCAGCACCACCAGCGGCAGGCCGTCGATCAGGTCGGTGCCCTTGGCGTCCCAGCGCTGGCTTTCGTCGTCGTGGCGGGCGCGGGTGGAAACGATTTCGCCGTCGCTGATGAAGTCGCTGCAAATGTCCACCGCCTGGTCGAGCAGGCCGCCGGGGTTGTTGCGCAGGTCGAGGATGAGGCCGCGCAGGTTGCCGTGTTCCTGGGTTTTGATCTTGTCGATGGCTTCGCGCAGCTTGGGGTCGCTCTCCTCGTTGAAACTGGAGAGGCGGATGTAGCCGACGTCGCCATAGTCGGCGGACTTGACCACCTGGATGTGGATTTCCTCGCGGGTCATCTGCACGTCGATCGGCTTGTCGATGTGTTCTCGCTTGATGGTCAGGGTGATGGTGGTGCCCCGCGGGCCGCGCATCTTGTCCACCGCGTCGTTGAGGGACAGGCCTTCGACCGATTTGTGATCGAGATCGAGGATGAGGTCGCCCGACTTCATGCCGGCGCGGGCGGCGGGGGTGTCGTCGATCGGGCTGATGACCTTGATCAGCCCGCTGTCGGAGGTGACTTCGAGCCCGAGTCCGCCGAACTCGCCCTTGGTGGTGATCTGCATGTCCGCCCACTGCTTGGGGTTCATGTAGCTGCTGTGGGGGTCGAGGCCGGAGAGCATGCCGTCGAGCGAGTTCTCGATGAGGGTCTGATCCTTGACCGGCTCGACATAGTCGGCACGGACCTTCTCGAAGACACTGCCGAACAGGGTGAGCGCATGATAGGCGTCGTCGCGATCCGGGGCAGTGTCCTCGGCGTGGGCCGCGTCGATACGCAGGATGGGGCCGGCGTGGCGCATCACGGGACCGGCGATGACGCCGGTGGCGAAGGCGGCGCCGAGCAGTAGGCCAGTGCGGAATTTCATGCGGGCGTTTTCCTCATTCGGCGCGTGTGCGGTCGGGTATGTAGTCATTTAAGCGTGCTGCGCGCCACAGTTAAGCAGTTGAGGCGGCGGACCGCCAGAACGAAGCGGTGGGCGCGCGATGTATCCGTTATCCTCGTAGTAGGTTTTGTGCCACGCCAGTGCCGTAAATGCGTGATCGGGGCTTGATTCCTGCCGGCCGATTGGTGAACATCTCGTTATGAGCGCTTGTTTTGCGGCACATCGCAGGGCTGGGGTTGCTTGGTGGGCGAGCCTGCTGCCGGTTGGCATCTCGCTCATACCCAGCTTGGGCCATGCGCGCGCCGGCGTCGATGCAACGGCCCCGCTGCAAATACAGGTTGCCGATTCCGCCGTGCTGGGCGCCCGGGTGGGAGGGCTGATCGCGGCGCCCGCAGTGGCTATGCCGCAGCCGGCCCTGGCGCCGGCGCCGATGCCCAACCCAGATGCCGACGACCCGTCGCTGCAGTCCGTGGCCTCGGCGCAAATCGGTCCAGCACTGATATCCCGCTACAAAGTGTTCGAAGGCGACGGATTTTCCAGGGCCTCGAACGCCGATTACGGCCTCGATGAAAAAACCAAGCCCGCCGCCGGGATCAGACTCAGCGTTCCGGTGAAGTAAGGAAAACGGCGGGGGCTCTGCCCCTCGACCCCGTCGTGTGAAACACGCATTCGCGTGATGGGGACAAGTCCCCAGGGGGCACACGGCCCGTTCCCACATGCGCGATGCCCCCCTCCCTATCCCTGACCTGCCCTAAATAACAGACTTGTCCTTAGCGGGGTCCAGGGGCAGAGCCCCGGCCTTTCTGCCATTCCACACCAGCAGCGCCGGCACTGCCAGTAGAGATACGATACCGATCCAGTCGGCGATTGTGGCGTAGGCGGGTTTGGCGAAGGGCAGGGGTTGGTAATTGAGGAAGCGG
>Ga0116229_10006001_pt1 | contig 19662 bp, 18 predicted proteins | sample S1TSphgellanicum_3_FD_87313 | JGI IMG/M metagenome (GOLD analysis project Ga0116229, IMG submission 87313) | Host-associated microbial communities from peat moss isolated from Minnesota, USA - S1T2_Fc - Sphagnum magellanicum MG | ecosystem: Host-associated > Plants > Peat moss > Unclassified... | reverse complement strand
AGTTGTTGCAAGCCATAGTTTTATGATTGTAGCATTTGAAGCATACAACCTTTGTAATCTTCTTTTAGTTAATACAATTGTTAAAGCTTTCATTTCTTGCTTGTTTTCAAGTTGTTTCCAATACAAAGGCCTTACAACCAAAAACTCTCAAATTATGACTATTGGTGGCTATTATATTATAAATTATTGTTGGTTATTCTAGGTTATATTATCATAAAATATTGGTAGTTATTTTATTATAGGCTATTCTAAATTATTTTTCATTGGCTATTATTAACTATTTTAATTTATTTTACCTTAGGTCTTTATATTATATTTTATATTATTTTAAATTGATATACTTATGATAAAATAATTTATAATAACATAAAGTAGAATGACCTTGAATAACCTAAAATATAACTTGATATACACTAAATTTAAATAAAATAACTTAAGGTATAGCATAAAGTTAATTGAATAATTTAAATTAAAATAATTTAAAGTAAAAGACCTACAATAAATAAGCTAAGATACCTTAAGGTATAATAATTTATAATAGTTTAGGGTATAATAATTTATAATAATTTATACTAACTTAGGGTATAAGTTAGAATAACTAAAGTAGTCTAAAATAAATATGATATATAATAAAATAGTGTAGGGTATTTAAAACAATAACATAAAAATAAACCTATTTACCATAGTAAATTATAATAATGAATTATGTTAACTAGTAATGAAACACAATGTTTAAATAGGGATATTATAATGAAATAATTTTAACTAGGGTGAAATCACTAAAGTGCAGTGAATTTATTTCATTTTTAAGGTCCCATGGTGATTTAGGTTAGTGTACTACACCCCATTTTTGTACTAGTGGGTGAATTTGATGGTGATCCTCTAAGCGACTTTCAATTAAATGATCCTCCTCCTAATGATCCTCCATAGGTGAACCTCCATGCGGTTTTCCACCAGGTTGTGGATATGAATTAATTCTTATGGGCTGCTAAATAGGAACATCATTACCGTAAATTGGTAGCTCAATGGTAACATGTATATTGACAGGTAAAATAGTTGTTGTCGCTTATGGAATAAACACAACTTTTATAGGAATCAGTAATCCTTTGATAGTAATCCTGAAATGGGAATTTTGACAAGATATTGGTTCTGCACCAATTGTTCAACAAGTGGCACTTGTTCTAGTTGAGTAACATTAACTACATACCCCTTCCTCCTTCTAGAAATCAATGGATTAGGTCCTTTGATTCTTGAATAGTACATTGAGTACATGTTAAAATCCATAAGTAAAAAAGATGGTATTGTTCTAGGTTACCATGCTACCAATGGTGTAATAGGTGTGGCCAACCTACATGTTGATTATCCAATATTGGATTATTAACCAAAGTCGGTTGTATTAGAGCTTGTTGTACATGTGCAGCAACATGGGTCGTCGGTGTGCATTACCACATGTTACAGAGAAGTTTGAAGTTCTTCTCTCATTAATCTCTTCAATTTATCATCCACAAAAGGACAATTATTAATAATATGCACAAGTTATTACAGTTACAATAGTAGGTTGGGTGGTTGTAATCGATATACTTCATTGAACCAATGGTCATTCAACGGCTTTCATGACAAGAACACTTGGCCAAATAGGTTGATGAAGTGGTTATGTTTGTTAAACAACAACATGGGCCACTATTGCTTCCACTAGTTTTGCATGTTGTTGAGAACTTGATCGGTGTGAATATCTTCACTTCAAGTTGCGTAACTATTCCAACCAGGTTAAAAATTGACTATGTTCCAATTTTGAATTGGTTGTAGTTGGATTCAAAATAGGAATTGATTCAGATGTATAATAGCCAACAACAAGTGTTGAAAGAATGTTCAAGAAAATCTTCAACAATCTTGATTCAAAAATCCAAAACTTTTCCAAGAGTTACAAACAAAAAAGTATGGAAAAAAATTCTCTCCTTTTTTATGTTCAAATCCTCCTAGTTATATTAACTCATATTGTTATTGTAACTTAAACAATCACTAACCAATACAACTCAAAATTTAAAACAACAAACTATTGGTCACAAGTTCAAATTTTCATGTTATGTTAATTAACTAGTTACTATAATTGTCCAATTACTAATTCTTGTAATGAATTGGTTATCCTTTGAACCTATTATTTAGAAAATTAAAGTATCTTCAATCAAAATGTCTTACTAATTATTGGCTAAATAGAGCAGTTACTATATACACTAAAAAATTGGGTTAACAAATTTGTCTTGACAATTGATTTGAAAAACATTTAAGTTGTTTAAAAAACATAAGCTATCACAACTAACACATGGAATTATGGGAAAATTTTGGATTTGTTTATTATAAATGTCAATGTATATTGAATTATATGTATTTTCCTTTATATTAACATTTTATTTTATTTTATTTTATTGAATATTGTGTTTTGCAAGAAATTGTTGTGTGGGAATTGGTTTTTTATTTTTTTCTAGAGTGCATTGAACATATGACAATTGAACTTTGTCATTTATGAAAAATTCTTGTGATTTTTAGTATATATATACATATTTCAAGTGATTCATAATTTTTGATCTTATTCTTTTAATATTTGGAAACATGTTGATGAATTTAGATTTTTTGCATAGTAAGTTAGATTTGGACAAACCTCCAATAATTTAAAAATATTATTGTCATAAAATGCCCAATCAATTATTTTTTTAATTTTTTTTTGTGTTACATTAGGTTCAACAATCAAATGGGAGTGTTCCATTTGAATTTTGAGATTTAAAAACTTTGATAAGGGGAATTGAAGTGAAAGGATTAAACAAAATCTTATTATTGACATGAACATTTGTGTTATTTTTTTTAAAAAAATTGTAAGTATTGAATACAAATTCTAATTTTTTTGGTAGTAATATTTATATTACAAGAAGTGTTGAACAATGAAACAACATATTCCAATGGTGAATCCCAATTTTTTTTCAAAATGTCCACTAATGCATAATCAAATTTTTCATTCTAATAAAAACGTGTATTTAGTTGCAATAATTGAATAGGAGGTTATCGCATCACTAATTCTAAAAGAGATGGAAAATCATTTAAATATATGGTAACTTTGGAATCATTAACTTGAAAAGTAGGCAAATACCTAGATAGACCATTAACATATTGAATTGGTTAAAAATGTTGAAAATTGTATGCTATTTGTAAGGGGAAAATTTGAAATCCATGCCACATTAAAACATAATGTGTTTTGATACTTTATTTCAAATATAAAGCTATTTAGCTATCCAAAATATTGTAATGAAATCTCCTCACAAACTTCCCATACTAGCATTTAATGTCCTTTTTGTAACATATTGATGTTTATTTGTGACCATGCCTTGATGTAAATCAAGCAAGAAACTTGGATTTAATTCTCAAATACGACATTGCTAAGTTTTTTTTATATACAATAATAAACATTGATTTAAATGTGCCATGTTATTTTGCCTCAATTCAAGAGATGATAAATGATTATCTAATAAATAAGATATAAAATCAAAAAGACAATTGCCTATTTCATATTATATGTTGAAACTAGATGAAGGCCATATGAATGCAATACATGTTCAAATGATGAATCAATAAGACATAATGAAGGTGTTTCCATTATTATTAACTTCAATTTAATGGATATATATATTTTTTAAAAAGCATGGTTCCCACATAAACACATTCAAAAAAGATAAAATTGATGATTCATTCAAGATTACTTACTTTTAATTTTTTTTTGGAAAATTCCTTGCATTGAAAAATATATATATTGGAAATTTTATTTAGATGGAAAGTTTGCTTGAATTGAAAAATTGTTAGCATGGAAAAAAAATTAAATCAGAAAATATTTGTATTGAAAAATTGCTTGCATTAAAAATATATTTGCATTGAAAGACTACTTATTTTAAAAAATCATTTGCATTGAAAAAATTGCTTTCATTGAAAAACTACTTTCATTGAAAAAACTACCCCCATTGAAAAATTACTTTCATTGAAAAAATTGCCCCCATTGAAAAATTGCTTTCATTGGAAAATTGCTTCACATACAAAATGTTTTTTTAAATTATTTTCAACACTTCATGGAAATTAATGTATGATAAATTTCCTTTTCCTCTAGAAAAAAACTATGAAAATTGTTATTTAATATGGGTTATTTAAACCAAAATTTTGATGTATGGAGTTTCCACATATATAGATGATTCATATACTAAAAGTAATTATAAAAAGGTCATATAAAAACTATCAATAACCTTAATGTCTAAAAGGGTTTTTGTTTAAAAATTGATCTAGGTTCAAAAAATTCAAGCTCGTATTTCACATTTTGTTCGATATTATCATTAGGAATAATTGTCAAAGGAATAACCAAAGCTTCGCCCTTCAAACCGGTTTTCGCTTGGGGGATAAATTGTTGGATGTCTTTTTGAGAACCAACAAGGGTAGATGTGGTCGACAAGCAAAATTTACCATGAATGTGAATTGAACTTAGGAGTTGAATTTGTTTTGGACGAGGAAAATCCAAGAATTCAGATTCTATCATATGTATAATTATTTCAAGCCATTTGCTTTCAATAGTTAATAACATAGGTTCAACATTAGTTGTAATGAAACCATGAAGAAAGCCTAATTTTTGAACCATTGATTTTGAATGAAAAACGTTATAATAAACACCACTTGTTGGAGAGATGGTGACATCTGCTACATGACAATTTCCACATAATTTTTGAAATGGAGGCGCAACAAGGCTAGCTATGGACAACATGATGGTCACTTGGGAAAAAAAGACAATATGTTCAAACAAAAAGGTAAATGAAAATGAACATAAACATAGATAAATGTGAAAAAAGGTAAATCAATAAATAAATAAGTAAAACCATGCACACACATACACATAATATGTAAACAAAAAGAATGAAATGCATAAAAAGTGCATAATAAAAGATGTTATGGAAACATAATAATTTAAAGAATTAATACCTTAAAAATAATTAATTAATAATTAATAATTAATAATAACAAAAGAAATATTAAGAAAAAAAGGTATTTAAGCACAAAAAAAAACATTATACCCCTCTTTCAGACCATATATCTCTTTTGTTTATTATTCATTTTGAGTGATTTAAAAAACTATGGGTGTGAAATTTAAAGTTCTACAAATGGTCTTTGAAGTGCAAAAACATTAGACCAACATATATACATTTTAAGTTTCTAAAAAAAATTGATTTTTTATGCTTAAACCTTACATTTTCACCTCCATTTTCATAAGTCATATCTTGCTCATTTAAAAACCAATTCTAGTGATTTTTGTGACATTAGATGCAATAAAGGTGTTACAAAATCATTTCAATGTTCTAAGGCTATTAACCAATGTGGAAAAAGTTATAAAACTTTATTTACAAAGGTTTTTCACATACATGTTTACTTATCATATTAAATTACATTATGTTCGTCTTTGAACAAACACATTCCAAACTTTTTATCCCTTATTCTTTACCCAAAAAGCAATTCCACATGACTATATAAAGACAACTTTTTCATTCTTAATAACAACATTGTACTCTATATCTATTATGCAATAGAACATGGATTTTTGTTCTTTACAAAATTCTAATAAATAAAAGTCATCTCAATGTAATTTTATTTTCTATAAGTCATTTTAGTACAAAAAATTATGTGGCCACCTGGTTTTCCCCTTTTCAAGTAGGAAATAATCAAATGATTATTTTTAAAAAAAAATTTATAGTAGATTTTAATCTCCTTTTCTTAAAAAAAAGGAATCTCTTTAGGAAGAAGAAAATTGGGTTGGGCACCCAGTTCGATTTTTTTTTTCCCCTACTCGGAAACTTGGTGGCCATTAGGTCGTTTTTATTCTTGGTTAAAAACCTAATGGCCACGAGGTCTTCCCTCATGGTTTAGCATTGAACGACCTAATGGCCACCAGGTCTTCCCTCGTGGTTTAGCATTGAATGACCTAATGGCCACTAGGTTTCCAAACAATATAATAATAATAATAATTATTATTATTTCTTTGTTTTTTAAGCTTAGAGACCTGGTGACCACCAAGTTTTGTTTTGTTTTGATCTTTTTTTGCTTAAAGACTTGGTGGCCACTAATTCCTTTTTTTTTCACTTGGAAACTTAGTGGCCACCAAATGGTCTTAATCTTGGACTACAAGGGGGATTACAAAGAAACACCTAGTGGCCTTTTGTTGTTGTTGTTGTCACATTCTTGATTAAAACCATTACACAATGGCCTCCATTGTACGCCTTGAAAAGTTATTCATATTTTGTTTTGAAATTGTTACCAAAAGCAATAATGTTTTGATCAAATTCACCTTTTCCATTTGTAATCAACAATTGCTTTTCACCTTTGTTATCCCCTACTCCCTTTACACCAATGATGATGGTAGTAGACCTCCAAATTTAAATAGAACTTTTGAATTTTCTAATGGAATCCTTGTGAAAAAACATGGGAATTAACTCAAGTTGGAACGTAAGAATTGATAACACAATGGTTGTCAACTCAATTGTGATGACAACATGCATGTCACCCTTCTCAAAACCTTTTTTAGACTTTGATTCAATGCCAAATAATTTCACCCTCGCAAACATGCATTTATGCAAATGTTCATGCATTTCTATATAAAATGATTTCACCTTCCAAGTGATAATGATAGAGTTGCCATGTCTAACAAATCATAATGCAAACATGCATAACTTGGATCTTGCATGCTCCTATCTGCAATTCAGTCAAAGGTGCCATACTATTGAACATTTTTGCCTCAAATGTAACATCTCTAATTCTGAAATCCAAATCATCCACCACAACTAATCTAGCTTCTTCCACTGGAACAACAACCATTGTGTTAAAAAAAAAATAAAAAAATTTACTAAAATGAATTTGACAACAAACAAATGAAATAACACTTGGCAAAACTAAAAGTTGCAAAAGCACATGGCAAAATATACACTTGTAAAAACATAGACTTGCAAAAGAAGTAAAAAAACAATCAACAAATGGTGAAAGCTTAAACTAAACACATTGTTCTTGTTGTGAAAAAAGAAAGATAATAGACATATAATGTTATATTTATATGGGACAAAAGACCTAACTTAAACCCTAAACCTAACCCTAAACCTTTTTATACTTTATTTTAACTTTAAGTAATTTTGACTATGGTCAATTTCAACTTAACAATAAAAGATCATATATCCATGGTTTGGTGGCTAAACTATGGTTTAATAATGAACAAAACATGAATATCATTGGCATCTTATGAATTTGAATTGTGCACCTTATGCTTACATTCAAACTTTAAATATTTCAACCTAAATTTGAAAGATATTAATACATAAACTTAAAAAAATTCTCCATTATTTAATCATTATTTTCATTTCACTCAAATATTTTACTATTATTTGTTAAACGTCAACTTTTTTATCATGTACATAAAAAAATAGACACACAAAAAAGTCAAAATTGATATTTTTTCCTTTTTTGGTTAAATGTATTAAATGTTCAATTTTAAACAAAATATTTTTTTCTTGCAATTAAATTTTTGTGTTGAAAATTTTCCATTCCCCAAAAAGATATTAATTTTTATAAAATACTTTCTTGATTAAGTCACCATAACACAAAAGAAAAAAAGATGGAAAAAAAATATCCATCTGCTTTTTGCAAACACCCCATCCCACACCGCCAAAAGAATAATTCCTTGAAAAATTAAAAAAATCCGCCTTTTCAAGGCCTTGAAAAACAACCAAACTTCTCCGTCCCATGCCACCCAAGAAACAACCTTTTGGGTCAGTCCCCATCCCAAAAAGAATTCACTTATCCCAATCCACTAAAAAAAAAAAACCTCCTTTGGAAAGGGGTGGAATTACCCTCTTCCCCTCCTCACCCAAAAAAAGCTCTTTTGATTTAAAGAAAAAATAAATTAACCCACTCATCCCCTTTTCTTAAAGCTCCACTTACAATTTGTAATTCTTTCAATCTAATTGAATTATCCACTCCTTATACCTATTGAAACCCCATAATAAAAAACAAACCCGTGAGAAAGGAAAAAAAAACAAACCTTAACCCTTTGCTCTCCCTAAATTTTCACCTATAAACCCCATTGTACCCTCACCTAACTTTATAAACTAGTTGTGTTTGTCCCATGCATGCTTGTTAAAACCTAAAATCATACATGCATATTTACTATCTTAAAGCAATAATAAATCTTTATACCATAAAAGGAAACAACAATACCAAAAAATTAATCAATTAAAAATTAATTTCATCATGATTTTTGTTATTAAATCTTCATCAAAGCCTTATTGAAGGTTTAAAAAAAAATCAAATTAATTAAAATTTTTTATATCTCAAAAAATTATATTAAAGATATATTTATTAAAAAATTGACGTGTTTTATTTTAATCAAATATTGCATAATTTTTCAAATCTCATTTTAATAAATTTAAAAATTGAAGAAAATTATTTGCATGTTTATCAAACAAATTTCATTTAAAAAATTAGTCATATGAACTATTTTTCACATTTCATAGTGATATGAAACCTCATGATACAAAAAGGCAAGTAACAACCCAAAAAAAATAAAATGATATAGAGACATGGTTAAATCAGTTACCCAACATTCATATTTTGAGAAAAAACCCAACAAGTAGATGGGTAGATTTCAAAACAACCCATCAATTGGATGGCTGCACCAAAAATCTAGACATGCCCATCCATTAGCTTGGGCCAATAAAATTTGTACATGCTAACCTATAACCTTACCCATTCAGTCAACTTTTGATTATCTGACCCCTATACCCGCTCGGAAGGTGCTCCCACAATGCCTCTGTAAGACAGAGCCAACAAAGAGGTATTAGAGGGTAAATACTAACTCCAACAATAAGGAACGTCCAGTAGGTGGTTCTTTCAATAATGGCTTTGCCCTTCTTGGTCAGCTCGATGAAAATTGTAGAAAATGATTGAATCATGGAACATGGTTAGGTAGTATGAATGAAAGATGAATCTCATGTTAAAAAGCACAGGTAGGTCTCTAGTTGTCACCCTCAAATTGTGTCCCAGTTCAAGCCAAATTGTATCCCAAATCCTAAGTGGATATGAAGTCTCTTCCCTCTTGTAGAGCCAACAAATGTTCCAAAGAGGAGTTATGAAACCTTCCAAGTTATGGGGTTGTTGATTGTGACACTATATATTGATTGTTCCAGGCTATGCTTAATATGCTCATCTGGTCTCCTAATTCTATACCATATAGTGGCAATTTGCAATTCAGATTGACCCTTTTTTTAACCATAGCACAAATCCAGCCTTCTAAAGGGATCATACAAGAATCCATCCAGCTTGAGGTTTGTGGAGTTGCCAATAGACGTGAGAAAAAGCGTCTGTATACACTTGGGGACCAGAGTCTTATGATAGTAATAATAATATAATAATAAAATTTACATAAAAATTGGCAAACTTTTTCCTTAAAAGTAGTAGAGATTATTGAGTTTACACTAGAAAAGAAAATCCACAATTTTCCACTTTTTTTTGGTTGAAAACACAACAAATTTTTTTGGGGAAAGAAAGCACTGCTGGAGACCATACAAATTAATTTCTCCTGACCATTTTTAATGCCTGCATGATCAATTTGCAGTGCTATATATACTCCTAGTCTTTAGATGTCACTGCATTGGATGAAAAGTTAAGCATATAGATCATAAGACTGCCTGCATGAAGATATTGCAAGGTGCAAACTATTTTGCTCACCATATTGTAACTGTGTGATGATCAATCTACAGCACACATCCTGATTTCCAGATAGCGTAGGTTGAATGTGGAAAACACCGATTATAATTTGTGTGCGTAACAAGTCTACTAATTCACCTTTAAGGCATGGCCTCTGAAGACTCAAGTCTGTTCTCCTTGTCTTTAAAACCAAGAGGATTAAGAAGAAAAGAAGAAGCAAAGATGAATAAGGGGTCCTTCCTCTTATTTTGAATAAAATGTGGAATGTTTGGCAGTGATTTTATTTTCTTTACAGTGGTCTTTGACAAATTTTATTCCAAAGCAATGAAATACAGAAACATTGAAAAACACTGATGAAGTACCCTGCAAGAGCACATCTGAAGAGCTTTCATATGTATACTAGATCCACAAGAAACAAATTCAAAGAGCACACAGTGGTTGCTTGTAGTTGATCTGCGCTACCCATCAAATGGATCCCAGATTTGTAGTGGTTAGTTTGGCCACAGTGGATGAGTTAAAGAGCTGGAACACCCTTTTTAGCTGCTGCTTCAGTTTTTCCTTGCTGATGTCTAGATTTGAGGAAGTCTCTAATATTTCATCAGAAGATTGTACTGTGCTTTGCCTTGAAAAGTTGAGATGCTGCCTTTCTTCTCCCCAACAAGTTCAGTTACAGCGTTGGTTAAATTTTGATTAGCTGAATTCAGCAAGTAAATAAACCCTAGATCTAGTTAGAAGATTGATGAAGAAGATTGTACAGGGAGTAAGAAAACCCTAAATCAAGCTAGAGAGAAGCATCGTTTCATGCTTGCTAAAAATTTAAAAATCTGAACTGAAACTCAATCAGTCCTGGAAGCCCAGTCTTAAATTTGTTGTTCTCAAAAGCAAGCTAAAGGTTTGTCAAGTCAGTCACAAACTTAGCAGGCTTTTAATGAAACCACACCACCATGAGTGAGAGGGAAAAGCATGCAACAAACATACTCAATACTTCAAACTTATTGTACATGGTGTGCACTGTTAGATACAGTGGCAAGGTAAGAATGATTGAATGCATTGCTCTTGCAGAAAATAGGCAATGCTTTCACTTGACAAAAGTTTTCATGATTGCACTATCTTCTCACCTCCTGAGAGACAGAGAAACAGAGTGCCATAGCCATGTGTTGTCAAGGGCATGCTGGATAAAAGAAAGCCTAGACATCGCATACCTTGAGAATTTTGCAGATGCAGTCTCTGATCATTCTTGCTTGGGGTTCAGTGCCTGAGCAGGTTCTGAAGTCTCTTGACCTTCATATGAAGCTCTTCACGAGAGGCTTCTGTCTCTGCAAGGTGTATGCTCATGAGGAAGAACCTATCTCGAAGATCCTGCAGCTCAGTTTCTTGTGTTTTTGTTCGCTGTCGGAGTTGGAGAAGCTCATGGATGATGTCGTCCACGTTCCCAAAGTTTTGTAATGCTGCCGCTTGCACATTCTCCTGCTTAGAAAAGGCAAATTGAAGCTGAGATTTGTACATGTTGTTCACTTCTATCGCCTCTGCCAGCTCTGTCTCGAGAAAGGCAATCTTTTCCGCTAGCTTTCCCACTGGCTCATCGGGATCGACCGTAGACTGCAACCTGTCGTCCATGAGCTGCTGATTAAGCTCCTGAAGGTGGCTAACTTCTTGCTGGAGCATGTCCTTTGTACTGAGTTGAAATTGGAGCTCACGCTCCCGCTGGGCCAGTAGTGCATTCTGTTTTTGGAGCCGGGTGAGTTCCATCTGCAACTGCTCAGTACCCGCATCCGAACCCCCTTGCAGCAACTGCTCATTGGCAAGCTCTAGACACTCGATCTTGTCAAGCAGATCAGTCTCTTTCTCGTGGCAAGTCTGTTTCAAGGACTCAATTTCCATGGACTTTGCCTTCAGTGCCGCTTCCAGAAACTTCGCCTTTTCTACCAGGTCGACGATCTCCTGGGCGTCTCGCGGGCTGGATCTTGGCGAGATTTGCCCCATGAAGCTGTTGCCCTTGGAGAGAGCTCTTGTAAGCAGAGGATTCACATTGCCTTTAGCCTGCATCTGACTACCAGGAAGCTTGCTAGCTGTTTCGTACTCAAGCTCGCTGTCGGGCATGTCCGCCCGCTTCCCCAACTCCTGCGGAATATCTCCTTCGTCGGAACTCGCGTGCTTGTACTCAACATTTTGCCATCTCACACGCTTGATCTCCAGCACCGGCTTGCCAAACTCGTTGCCGTCAATCGCTTTCCCTCCACCCTTTTCCAAGCCCTGCACTTGATCTTCCAAGGCTCCCAGCTTCCTAGACACCTGATGGTTTAGCCCCGTCACAGGCTCCTCCTCCAGAGCACCCATCTGTCGATGCCCACCCTCTCACAGAAACCAAAACTCAGTGCACAACGTCAAGCTGCTCCTTCGTGACTGCAGCTGCTCCAACCCCAAACCTAACCCCGTTGGATCTCGAGCTTCAAAACTGCAACCCTGTAAATCTTCTCCCACAACCAGCACTACAATACACAACGAAGGCTGAAGTCCTTAAGATTGTTCCCAGGAAAAACACTCCACCTACATACAGAACTCATTCTTCTAATATCAACTTCAAGATCACAAAACAAATTATCATGATGCACTTCGTTTCCCTAGCTTGATCAAAATCCCGCCAAAACCACTCTGCACGCAGCAAGGCTCTAAACCTCTTTCTGGTCTCAATCACCCCAGCTTCGAAGTTATAACCAAATCCGACCCAACACAACAGAACTCTCTACGTCAAATTCTCCATCTTCCTCTTGCAAGACTCTGCTTCTTTTCCCAGCAAAGACTTCCCGCAACAAGGTGCACTGCTAGGTTCCCACCCTCTATCCAGTCCAAACCTCTACATCACATCCTCCATCTTCCTCTTCCAACACTGGAATTGCTTCCGAACCAAAGGTGCACAAGAAGATGCACCGCCAATCCTCGAAAATCTATTGACAACTCCCCAAATTCCTCTGCGATTCTCAGAAACTTGCGCGCGCATAAAATGTGTCAGACAAATACGCGCTACTCTTGTATCTCTCCCCCAAGTTCCAACACGCGGAGACCCTACCAGTACACTAACACCGGTTACCGTTACCACTAGTTAGTGACGTGATGAGAAACCGTCAACACACATTCAACATGTTAAAATAGTTCTGAGTCTAATAATCTGCGTTGCTGTTAACTGTTACTTAACTGACAAGACCTGACATATATTTGTTTTCCCTTTCTTTTGAATATATTTGTTTCTCTCTATTTAACGTTCACTAGCGCACAGTTACTTGCTGCATGTTCCTGACCGTCAATGTGAGGGATTGGACATCGGACGGTCAAGGGGTATTTGGATTTGGGACCCACCAGCATGAATGAACAAGTGTAAGGACCTACTAGCATAGGTTACTAGGTACCTACTCAATATGATGGGGGCACCTCCATAGGCGCAATGTGCAGACTTTTCTAATTATTGGCTGGGAATCCTTCCTTTTTTTGGTTTTGGAACAAACAAAAGGCTTTTGGTCTTTGTCTTTTCCTACTTAAATATTTAATTGAATTGCTTTAGGAGAATAGGTAGACTAAAAGCTAAAGCTTTATTGGCAATTGCTTTGAGAAATTGCTGGTAGCCTAGCAGGCTATGTACCCCGCAACCCTCCTGAGTCCTAACGAAAAACCAAAAAAAAAAGCAGGAAAAACCAGGTTTATCTGATTTTGGTCGGACAATTTCAAATTTTACATTCTTTCATTAATTGGACTTTCGCGAAACAGCAGGCAGGTTATAAATATGGCAGCAACTTCATTCACTCCAGTTTAATTTTCAAATTTTCAAAATAGGTTCCTCGGAGAGAATTCTTACTGTATTTATAGGGCAGATTACATTTAATAATCAGGCTTCCAAAAAGAGCCCCAGGGCGGAGGGTGTGAGGCCTTAAGATACTTAGGGGCGCAGGATGTAAGATCTTTGGAATGGAATGTTTTTTAAAGAAAACTATTGATTACCTTGGTTGTTACGCAGGGTAAGGCCCTGCTGTCAGGGAATTACTGCGTGGACCTCGGGGTCCGCCCTCGGTGGTCACACAGTAATTCGTTGATAGCAGGGCCTTACCCTATACAAAATCCCACAATTTCACATTCATTGTTTATTATGGTGACGTTTTGAGGTTAACATTAGGAATAAAATTTGAGAGATCTACATATAGAAAGAAGGTTCCATATAGAGGGCCTTTCAGATTTTTAGGATGTTAAGCCAAGGGAGGCCAAAAATCTGGACCACCCTCCATATAGAGTCTTCACATGCATAAAGAATTGGTCCATTTTTGAAAAAATAGAATTGTTTATTGTTTATTATTTACAATTTTATGTCCATTTGGAAGCGAAGTGATACATTCCCAACCTTCAAGAGACCCAAATGTGAGTCTAAGATGAAAATAACGGAAGAGTAGGAAATTGAAGCGCATTCTCTAATTTGTAGCATTTTAGGAGTAGAAAGGTGTGCTAAAGCTCTAGGATGGGACTAAAAAGATTGACAAGCACTTCAATCATTCACACAGACTTGCACAAACCAAACAACTAGTTGGTTAGTGCTTAGTTGGAGCACTTTTGACGCTAGGAAGAGCCTTAGACAAACTCGGATTCACAAAACTCATCACGGCCCGAACTTGGGGGAAGCCACCACTTTCCCCCTTTATAGTATACTTTGTGCCTTTCCACAAAGCTCACATCCAACTGACATTTTGTCCCATGACTCCCAAATGGGAATCCCGAAATTCCCAAAATTAGGATTCCCACGACTTTGGGACCCCATACCTTTATGTGTAGACCTCTGATTGAAATGAGGTCTAAAACAAAGTTGTAGCCCTCGTTGAGAACTTTTCAATGGTATGTTGCACGCCTCTTGCACGCAAGGAAATCAAGTCAATTTCTCGACTTTTAGTGATCAGGAGTTAAATTTTCAATTTGACTCCCGACCTTTCTTTTGTCCATAATTTGTGTTTCAGATGTTCAAATGGGTCATGCAAGCCCATTTTAAATATCTATGTTTCAATAGATTTCCAATGATATAGGAAACTCCTCAATTCAATGGGTTTTGACCCCTGCAATCGCCCTTTGAAGATTTAGGAGTCCACTGGGACTCTAACTCCCAAAATGGGAGTTCATTTGGGAGTGTCAGGGTTCATTCCCTCACACTCTTTTGCACTCCCAAAAGCACGAGATGTGACCCTCAGGCTTCTTTCTTAGCTCGCAACCTTGCAAGCTTTTACCTTAGTCGCGAACCCAAGGCTAAGGTTGCGACATAGAGAGTCCATTAGACGAAAGGTAGATCATGGAAGACAGATTATCTTCTGGTACTAGCAACATGCCACAAACTTGGCCAGGGCGACTATGTTTGTAATTTGCATGAGCTTAGCAAGAATGCTCGTGTGGGTGAGAGGTAGGACCGAACAAAAGCATTCCCTAACTTTCTATGTATTTGGACAAACAAAAAGCAAGTGCTCTTCATCCTCTACCTTCCCCAAGTCATAGCTTCGACAAAGCCTCTATGTGTATGGCATGCCCTTCCAAGCACTTAACACTACCTCAAGTTACGTGTTGCCACACTGAAACTAAGCCATAGTTTTTCGCAGCTGAACACAGCTGATGTCACACAAGTAGCTTTCATTTTCATACGACATACCCTTGAAGCTCAAATATCTTATCTGCACGCTGGTCCTAATCTCGTGGTTAGTAAAGAGCTTTTCAATGAAAGCCAATTGCATATTATCCTTCACCCTTTTTACACTCAACATTGTGTGGGGAAAACCTGGAAGAGGTGGGGCCCTAGCCTCCTGGTTAATCGGGCCTCATGTCGTAGATCTAGCATCAATTGGCTGCACTAGCTATAGCACGGCCAACTTAGCCATCTAATCTCCCAATCGTACGTTGTGCGCGTTGCACCAAAGTACTTGGTTCTTTGCCCAACCTTTCACCCTTGCTAGACGAGTCGAATGTATGTGCATTGTCCCAAGAATCGTTCTTAGTGGTAGTTAAGTATGTATGTGCGTTGTCCCAAGAATCGTTCTTAGTGGCAGTTAAGTAATCCTCGCTTAGAATGCACGGGTCGTTAGAAACTGAGGTGCTGTTTCTAGCAATGGTTGAACTGGAGGCAAAGAACCTACCACCTCCTGGGGTTGATTCTTGAATAGCCATTTTTTCATGGATCCAGCCCAACATTTCTTTCCTATAACAAGCATAACAAGCTGGGCTTCCCATGCCTTTCTCCAAGATGTGGTCTTTAGTGACCTTGCTCACACGATTATAGTACAGTAACGCTTGTCCCATGCAAAGTGTTCAAATGGGAATTTGCCAAATTATGCCATCACGATGGACGTGCTGGTTGTTTTTTGCACCCCGAACTGGGACTTGAGGAACCTTTAATACATTACTTCAATAACTTTTATTTTCTTAGAATCCACCCAAACCTCATAAGCATAGCTTGCTGTGGAATGCACCAACGTGTTGAAGAGGTCGCAACGTAGCTTAACGTCCATAATACGTAACTTCGCACATCGGTAATTTAGTGCGAACAGTGAGCACCTACTAGCAACTACTAAATGTTCCACTGCACTGTCCAAGTTCGGGGTGGTCTCGAGTAGGATCCCTAGGTATTTGAAGGTCTACGCACGCTCAATAACGTCACCTTCGAACATAAACTTTTGGCATGGGTGAGCAAAATTGAACACCATGACTTTTGTTTTTTTCACGTTCATTGTAAGTCCACGTTTAGCACAGAATTGCTGGAGTGCGTTTAACTATTACTATAGTCCCACCTCCGATTCCGACATCAGAACAAGGTGATGTACAAAAGGCAACAACCATATGTGCACATTTGTTAAGGTCGATGCATCACATTCTCTACCGTCCAAACGCCCCTCTAGGACATCCAAATATAGCCCAAACAATAGGGGGCTGAGAGGACAACCTTGCGTCACACCTTGCTAACACCTAAAGCTAGAGGTGACACTTTCGCTTGGGTGGTTAATGCATACAGTATTTTTGGCATACATCGTTTAAAGGCATTGCAAGAAGCATCCTTCCACCCTAAGGCCAGCCAACACGTGCCAAAGCACTTCACACGGCACAGTATCGAACACCTTTTTGAAATCCACAAAACAATAATAAAGTGGTTTCTTTTTTGCCTTGCTCTATTTTATCAAAGCTCATAATGTGAAGAATTGGTCAATAGTGTGGTAATCTTTGTGAAACCTAGTTTGACCCTTGGCACGCAGCCCATGTTGTTCAGCCCACTCGCTTAACCTTTTGTCCAAGATCATAACAAACAATTTTGTTAGGATAGGCCTAACCGTTATCCCCCTATAGTTGTCAAATTTAGAGGCATCGCCCCCTTTAAAAAGTGCATGGACCACCTTAGTGGAAAGGGCTTCTAGAAAGCCTTCCTTTAGAAAGTAGTTGAACACTATCAATAATGGCATGTGTAGCAACTCTCCCGCATCCAAAATGAATTCAGCTTTCATACCATCCAAACCAGCAACCTTGTTCCTGTATAGCTTTACAGTGCCTGAAGCAACTTAGCAAGTGTGATATCTGTGTTCAGGGTGTGGCTAGGTGGAGGTTCGGTCACCTGAGTAAAATGATTAGTTCGCAACCGTATGGGTGGCGAAGACTGGCCAACTAACTCACGAAAGCTTTCCAAAAGCATAATTGCACTAATCTTGTCCACAACATGTGCCTTTGGCTGGTACGTTTTCTAGAACGAAAGCACATCTATCATAACCCCACTTTGAGGGAAGTGTGAGGTCGCCACTCACACTCCCGAAAATGAGACTTAGGAGTCCTCCGAGACTCCCGAAAACTCATAACGCGATTGCAAGGGTCAAAACACCTCGCATCGAGGTGTTCTTTATACCGTTGGAAAAAGCGTAGTTGTCCGAAATGGCCTCGCATGAGCCATTTGGACATCTACAGCACAAGTTATGGCTGAAAGAAGGGCCGGAAGTCAAACTAACAGTTTGACTCCTTACCACTAAAAGTCGAAAATCAACCTGATCCCAGTGTGTGCAGGTGGAGTGCGAGACACTGTTGGAAAGCTCTCAAGCAGAGCTACAAGTTTGCTTTAGACCTTGTCCCAATCGGAAGTGGGGGTGAGAAGTTATGAATGCTCAAAGTTTTGGGAATCCAAACCGGGACAATTTCAGGACTCCACTTTGGGAGTCCCGGGAAAAAGTGCCATTCGGATGCAAGTGCGGCGGAGAGACACAGAAAATACTATATGGGGGAAGGTGGTGGCTTCCCCCGAGTCCAGCTGTGGTGAGTCAAGTGAGTCCAAGGTTGCCCGTGGCTTGTTTCAACACCAAGAGTGTTCCGAATGTGATCTAACCAACTTGGTGGTTGGTTTTGAATGGAGGACCGAGTAACTAAATAAGCTTGTCCCTCTTCCTAGTCTAATCCTGGAGCTTTCAGCACGCCCCTCTGACCCCTTTTAGTGCTGGAAACTAGGAGCAGCACCAAGTTCCAACTACTTCTGCTCTTTGACATAGTTAGACCTTTTTTGGGTCTAACAAGGAACTTGGGGGCGGGTCAGCATCCACCTTGGCAAGTGTACACATATGTTGAGCTCTTGTAGTTTCCCAGAATTTTTTTTTCCTTTTTAATAATTTTTTATGTTTATTTGCCTAATGTTTAGTTGCGTGCAAATCGAAATTAGCTTTCGAACAAAACTTCAACTCACATTTCACTATATAGCAATTAGCATCAAACCATGGTTTATGGTAATGTCTCTATCTGCAACTCCCTCCCAAAGGCTTACTCCAAAAGTAGACTTTGCTGTAGCACCCACGCATTGGTGTAGTAAATCAGCTAACCCGTCTGCCCCCATATGCACATTTGAGTCAATAACCAACAAGTTTCCAAGATTCATTATTAGGGTAAACTGATACTCTTCAATTTTTGATTTATCATATTTGAACTTAGGCAAGAATTTTTTTGTTATAACGGTATGTTCTGGTTCAACAAAACTGCAATCGATGCTCAACCGTAGGCATAATGGCCTGTGGTCAGAATCTCCCCCCATTTCGTAGTAATGGGTGTCATCTATTATCACCTCGAGGTGTGTTGTAGCTTACCAAACTACAGGTGAACCAACAATATAATCAATAGTGTTGTGCCCCCCATTTGTTAAGCAAGTGAATTCTCTTTATTCGTCACCAGGTGTCCAACCATTGAGGATGAACAACCCAACATCATGGCATAGGTCCAAGAGCTTGCAGCCCTAGCCGCCAACATTGGCGTCGCGGTTTTGTCGTTTAGCCACATCGTTTAATTACTTAGTTTTAACAAGTTTAGGTGCCTGTAATAGTTCACAAAGGTCATTAGTGTTAATGGTATCTGGTAGCATTGTAGTACGCGCATTAAAATCCCCTCCTAATAGTATTATGCCCTTTAGAGTTTGAACTTCAGGAATATCTACTGCAATGTTTTGGAACAAGGATTCATTCTCGTGTTTAGAGCCAATAGGGGCAATGTACACCACGCAGACAAACAAGTTAGGGGCAGCACCCCTATTGACCCATAACCATAGATAAGAATCGTGGTTTCCTTCCTTCCATTGTGACAAGTTTAGGCTAAGGTGGCTACAAAAGTAAATAACAACCCCCCCGCTGTGCTTAATCATTTTTGTTGTTCCCCATTGCACAGTGCATGTGTCGCGCTCCCAAGTTCCTTGTAGACCCACTTGAGGGTCTAAGTATGTGGCAATGCGGAAGGAGTTGGAACTTGGGGCACGATCCCGACTTCCAGCACTAGAGGGGTGAGAGGGGCGTGCTAGAAGTCCCGGGAAAGACTAGGAAGAATTGACAAGCTTACTCACTCACACGGGCCTGCATGGAACCACACAAAGTGGTTAGAACTCATTCT
>Ga0116229_10006000_pt1 | contig 19663 bp, 19 predicted proteins | sample S1TSphgellanicum_3_FD_87313 | JGI IMG/M metagenome (GOLD analysis project Ga0116229, IMG submission 87313) | Host-associated microbial communities from peat moss isolated from Minnesota, USA - S1T2_Fc - Sphagnum magellanicum MG | ecosystem: Host-associated > Plants > Peat moss > Unclassified... | reverse complement strand
GCCACGACGGTCTCAACAGCGCCGCAAATTCGGTGTCGCTAGGCGCGATACTATTCTACTGAGTTGACTGCATTAAGGCCGGGGGCGTCCCCCGGCCTTAAATGATGAAAGTTTTTTGTTTCTTTTTTTCAAAAAAGAAATACTTCCTTCCTTACCCTATGAAATTTCGAATGATGTTTATTGTAGCCTCATCCATCAAAGCCGGCGCATGACCGCAATCCGGCACCACATGCGTCGCCGCTTTCTCACCCATCCGTAACAATGTCTCAGGCAAAAGCAGGTCGCTGTCAGCCCCACGCAGCACCAAAGTTGGCACGTCGATACGGTCCCACAACGGCCACAGATCGAGCGCCTGAACCGGGCCGGCCCGCATTGGCGCGGCAATGGCGGGGTCGTAATGCAAGGTGAGCGTGCCGTCCGGCAGCACGCGGCTGCCGGTGCGCGCCAGGTGCAGCCATTGCGCGTCCGTCAACGGGCCGAACGGCGCGTGTACCTGGCGCAGGTAGGCGGACACCGCATCGATATCGGCAAATATCGACAAATTGCCGACATAGTCGCGGATCCGCGCGAGCGCCGCCTCGGGCACGAACGGACCGATATCGTTCAGCACCAACCGCGTAATCGGCGCGCCGCCGCAGGCGGCAACCAGCATGGCGCAAATGCCGCCGAGCGACGTGCCCACCCAGCGCACCGGCCGTCCGATTGCCGCCAGAAGGTGGGACAGCGCCAGCACATACGTCGGCGGCTGGTAAAGCTCGCCCCGCGGCAGCCAGGCGGAACGGCCGCGGCCGGGAAGGTCGGGGCAAATGACGAGAAACCGGTCCGACAAAGCTTGCGCCAAAGCATCGAAATCGCGGCCGGTGCGCGTCAGGCCGTGCACGCACAGCACAGGTTCGGCGGCCGGGTTGCCCCAGGTGGTGAACGCCAACCTCTGGAATGTGCCTTCTAGCCAGTAGAGGGTTTCTTGGTTGCGAGGTTGCATGGACATGCCCAAAAAGAAGTAGTTCTTTTTTGAAAAAAGAGAACCAAGAAACTCTTGCCCTTACCTTTCTCCGAGCATCCGACTTAACACGGGCTCCATCGCCGCCGCCATATCGGCCGCGGTCGCGGCGTCGGGGTGCAAGGGCGGGTCGGGCGGCGTCAAGTGCCGATCGAGAAACCTTGCCGCATCCACATGCCCATCGCGCATGAACAAACCTGAAAGGTCGAGAAACGTCGCATCACGCCCATCGCGATACCTTGCCGCCAGCGCCCGATTTAGCGCCACCGTATTCTGATCCACCCAGGCGCTGCGAATGCTCGGCAACACGCCGATCAGCAGCACTTGCACACCAGGCAAACGCCGGTGCAGTTCCGCCACGATCTTCTCGATCGCAGGCTCCGTCTCGGCTTCCGGCCAATGCAGCTTGCCGAAATTGTTCGCGCCGATCAACACCACCGCGGCCTTCGGCGCAATGCCGTCCGCCTCGCCATGCTCAATCCGCCACAACAAATGCGCCGTGGTGTCGCCCTTGAACCCAAGATTGACCGCGTGCCGGCCGCCATAATAATGGTTCCAAACCGGCACGAAATCGCGCCACGCCGGCGGCCCCGCCAATTCAAAATCCTGCGTAATGCTGTCGCCGTAGAACACCAAATCAACCTTCCCGCGCCGCAACTCCCCTTCCTTTTCCGCGAACCTTGCCTTCCACCACGGCAAATCCATGCGCGACAAGGGTACGCCGGCCAACGGTGCCGCGGCTGCCAGAAGAAGCAAAGCGAGCAAAGCAGTTCTTTTTTGGAAAAAAGAACCAAGAAACTCTTTCATGTTAGGAAGAACCAAGCCGCGCTGCCGCCGCCGGCGACCAGGCAATAATAGGCGAACGGGTTCAATGCCCAATTATCGTGATCGCGAAAATATCTCATCAGAAAAGCGGTACTGGCCAACGCCACCAAGCCGGCCACTACCGCCGACACAAACGCTAACTGAAACGTTCCGGGTGGAACACCTGCATGCAGCAATTTTGGAACCTCCTTCAGGCCCGCGGCCAATATGATCGGCGTCGCAATCAGAAACGAAAACCTTGCCGCCGCCTCATGGTCAATCCCGCGCAGCAGGCCGCCCACAATGGTGGCGCCACTCCGCGAAAACCCCGGCAGGAGCGCCAGGCTTTGCCACAGCCCGACAAACAGCGCATCACCCACCGACAGGCTGGCCAGCGCCCGCGCGCCCTCCCCCGCCACACGCGTCCTTAACCTCTCGCCAAACAGCAGCAGAATGCCGTTCGCCGCTAGAAACAACGCCGCAATCTTCGGCGTTCCGAACAAATGCCGAAGCCAGTGTTCGAGCAACAACCCCAGCAAGCCGGCAGGCACCGTCGCCACCGCCAGCAGCAACAGAATATACCGGCTTTCCCGCGCCCGATGCAGGTCTAACCCACCTACCGCGCCAAACGCGAGACTCCACCAATCCCGCCAGAAATACCCCAGCAGCGCAGCCGCCGTCCCCACATGCAGCAACACCAGAAACGGCAGGAAGGTCGCCCCATACAGGTCGATCGGCCACCCCAGCAGTTTCGGCAGGATCACCGCATGACCGAGCGAGCTTACGGGAAACATCTCCGTGGCGCCCTGCAGAATCGCAATCACCAACGCTTGCAAATACGTCATGCAACAAAACCTCGCCTACGTGGCGAGGCTTAGCAGCAGCCGAGGATTCGGCAAGAAGAAGGAAGCAGTTCTTTTTTTGAGAAAAAGAACCAAAAGACTTTTGCTATTGACGTAGCCTTGGAAAATCTGTGTAACCCGCCTCGCCGCCACCGTAAAACGACGACTGCGGCGCGACCGTCAAAGGCGCATTATCCCGCAGGCGTGTCACCAGGTCCGGATTGCCGATCCACGGCTTGCCGAACGCAACAAGGTCCGCCCTATCTTCGGCCACTGCCGCCACCGCCATCTCTCGCGTATAGCCGTTGTTGGCCATGTACAGCCCCGGAAACGACCGCCGCAGCGCGCCAAAATCGAAGCCCGGAATCGCATCCCGCGCCCCGCCCGTCTGCCCCTCGACAATATGAACATAGCCAAGCCCGAGCCCGCCGACGATCTGCACCGCCCGCCCGAACGTCGTCTGCGGATCGGCATCGGCAATATCGTTGGCCGCACTCGTCGGTGCAAACCGGATCCCCACGCGATCGGCGTCCCAAACCGACACCACCGCCTGCGTCACCTCGGTCAAAAGCCGCATCCGATTCTCCAACGAGCCGCCATAAAAATCCGTGCGGTAATTCGTCTTGGAGCGCATGAACTGATCGATCAGATACCCGTTCGCCGCATGGATCTCCACGCCGTCAAACCCGGCCCGCTGCGCCGCCGCCGCGGCATGCGCATAGTCCCGCACCACCTCGCCAACCTGCGCGGTCGTCAGCGGACGCGGCGTGACAAACGGTTTGAACCCGGCCTCGGTAAACGCCTGCCCTTCCGGCCGAATCGCGCTGGGCGCCACCGGCAGCCCGCCGCCGGGCTGCAAGTCAGGATGGCTGATCCGCCCGACATGCCACAACTGGCAGAATATCAGCCCGCCCGCCGTATGCACCGCCTCGGTCACCAGCCGCCAGCCGGCGACCTGCGCGTCGCTGTAGATACCGGGTGTCCAGGAATATCCCTTGCCCTGCTGCGAAATCTGCGACGCCTCGCTGATGATTAGTCCCGCTTCCGCCCGCTGCGCATAGTAGGTCGCGTTCATCGCCCGCGGCGCATCGCCGGCGCCGGCCCGGCTTCTGGTCAGAGGCGCCATCACCACCCGGTTTTTCAGTGTCAGCGGCCCCAGCCGAACCGGCTGAAACAGAGCCGCAAGCTGCATCACATTGGTATCCATGGAGTCTCCGGCAGGTTATTGTGCACTGCACACGCAACATGGGGCGGCCCGGCCCATGAAAAACCCCTACCGCTCCCTGTCCGCCGTGCTAACCTGCCCTGCACGAACGTCGCCTTGCAGCAACCCTGAACCTCGAAAAATTCCTCGCCAGGGCCGGCCACGTGGAAGGCCGCTACGAATTCGACGGCAAGAAGCCGGTCGCCATGGCCGGCGGCAAAAACCTTCAAGCCATCATGATAAGCAGCCTTAATAGCGCGCTAGGCACCCGCCTGCGCGGCTCCTCATGCCGGGCACTCAGGCCGGAAGCCGGCCTCGCCACCATCGGCAATGCCAACGTCCCCTGGACCGCGGAAGCGCTCTCCGTCCGCGTTATCTTGAAGCTCCCCACCGCCGGCATAGAAGTCCCTGTTGTCGAGCTCTGTGAAGGGCTGGATTTCCCCGATCCCTGAAAATGGAGCCTCGCAGGTGCGCCCGCTCCAGCAAGCCTAACGAGATACCCTGAATGCCGTGCCGCAATTTATTTCAAAGCAATTTTCGCCCTTTTTGCCGCCATATACTGTCGTACCGAATAGATATTGACCGCTTCTGGCCAGGCTGTTTACCGGATTCGCACCATCGGTGAACCCTTGAAATGAATATAAAATCTTTTCCACGCCTGTCTTTGGATTGAAAGAAAATACCGTGCCGCATCCCGGCACCAACCCAATATCGCAATCGTTTGGGTCGCCGCCAACTGATGTCGTTCCGTAAAGCAGGCCGTTGCTTGCCGTTAGGCCGCCCTCTGGATAGGCGCCTGTACTACTATTTTGAAAGGACAACAGGTTGCTGAAGGCGCCGTTGCCTGGGTCGAACGCGAAAATGGCGCCAACCTCATAAGCCCCACCGCTATTGGTCGTCCCGTAGAAAACATTGCCTGCCAGGGTCAACGGGGACGATGGCGTAGCGGCAACTGAAAAGGAGTGGAGGATCCGCTCTGTTCCATCGCTCGGTTGTATGGCAAAGAGTGTCCCGCCGTCGGTAGCGCCCCCCATCGCTGTTGTGCCGTAAAGCAATCCGTTGAAACTGGTCAGGGCGGAAACAGGGCTGAAGCCGTCGCTGGTGCCGCCTTGGAAGGAATATACGGTGGTCTTGGCGCCAGTTCGAATATCCACTGAAAATACGGTACCGCAACCACCACCGCAATTCGTGGAACCGCCGCCCGCAGTCGTTCCGTAGAGTGTTCCGCCGACATTAATCAGGCTAGCTTCGGGATAACCCCCGTCCGCCCCGCCTTGGAAAGAATACACAACCCGCTCGGCGCCTGTTTTCAGGGTCAGCGCGTAAACCGTGCCGCAGCCTGCAACGCGATCGTAGTCACAGTTGTTAGTGCCCGTGCCGCCGTTCAGACTCGTTCCGTAAAGCGTGCCCTTGACATCGATCAGGCCTGCTATCGGGTCGGCTCCGTCGCTGTTGCCTTTGAACGCGTAAAGGACCTGCTCCCTGCCGGTTGTCGGGTCGAGCGCGAACAATGTGCCATCGTTGTCAGCGCCACCGTCGTATGTATCTCCATACAGCGTGCCATGAACCGCAATCAGATCGGTGTAAGGGTATGCGCCGTCCGTACCGCTCCCAAACCGATGGAGAACTTTGTACCCTCCGCCCGCGGGCGGCGCGGCGCCTGCTATAAGCCCAAGACTGCTAACGCACATCAGGGCCCGCCTGCTGGCCTTGAAGACCGGAATTCGGCCGGTTACGTAACAATATAGCCGCATCGTCGCCTTCATTACTTATTTGCTCATGTGGGTCGGAACAAGCTCCCCTTCAGATGCCGGAAGCAGGGGTAAAATGTTTGTGAGCCTCAAGGTCCGGTCCTGCATGCTTCCACCGCCTTCAGCCCCGATGACCGATCGCCCCCGCTGGGTCCACGGAACACCCAAGACACTTTCGCTCTTTTGGTGGCGCCGCTCACGCGCGCATGATTCAGAGATCTTTGACACATTCGGATCATGCTCTGGCTCCCAACACATCCAGGGTGCCCGATGCCCGAACCCTCAGACGATGACCTGGTTGGTCTGATCGATCAGGCAAGTCTGATCGATCAGGCGCTGGCGACCGACACCGTCTTCCAGCAGTTGCCCGCTCGACTGAGGCGGCCGTATTTCGCATCTCTCGACCGGCTGTACCGCCAGTCGACCCGCATTGCGCTCGCTGTGTTCACGCTGATTTTCGATCTCTTCCTGATCTCGCAAGCGAAGGCTTCCCCCGAATTAGTGCCGCTTTCCGCGTGCCTCCGTTTCGGCGTCTACACCCCCGCGGTCTTGGTATTCCTGATGCTGGATCGCCGCCGCCGGCTGCCCCGCCGTCCCTACGAATTGTTCTTGCTCGCCTTCGCGGTCGCGCCGGGTGTCATAAGTGCCACCGTCTGCGTCTACACCACTTCAACCAATTCAATGTCCGATGTCCGCGCCACCGCTCTCATTCTCCTCACGGTTGGCCTGGCTTTCCGCATGCGCCTGCCGTTCGTGGTACTCACCGCCGCCATCTCCTGCGCGGCCTACTTCACCAGTCTGCTGCTCACCCCAGCCATTCCGCGTAGCGAAATTCCCTCGGTCGTCCTGACAGAGCTTGCGGTCGCCAGTACCGTCATCGTGTTCTCGGCCTTGCTCGATCACCGCGACAGGCTGGTGTTTCTGCTCAATTTGCGCGAACAAATCCGCGCTCGCGCGCTTGCGCAACAAAACCGCGGCCTGCGCCAGCAGGCCGACATCGATGCGCTTACGGGCCTGGCCAACCGCCGCTGCTTCGACGCGACGCTGGGTTCTGAATGGCAGGCCGCCCTCGCAGCGGGGGAACCGATCGGCCTTATCATGATCGACATCGATCACTTCAAGCGCTTCAACGATCACTATGGTCACCAGCAAGGTGATATCTGCCTGCGCAGCGTCGCCCGCCGCGCCTCGCAGGGCATTCGGGACGCTGACCTGATTGCCCGTTACGGTGGTGAGGAATTCGCTGTCATTCTACCCGGTACCGGTGTCAGCGCCGCACTCCGTGTGGCGGAACGCGTGCGCGCCCTTGTCTCCGAACTGGCGATGCCACATGAAGGCATATCTCCCCGCGCAACCGTCAGCATCAGCCTCGGCGTCGCCAGCATGATACCGGACGACGCCACAGGGCCGAACGACCTCATCGAGTTCGCGGACCGTCATCTCTACGCCGCCAAATGCGCTGGCCGCGATCGCGTCAACGCCACAGGTATTAATTTTGCGGTGACCGTGAAAATCTAATAACGAATGGCGGGAAGTAGGATTCTCCTGAAAAAAGCACCAAAATATTTCGTCAAGGACAATATTTCTTGTATTAAATGATCCCAACTAACCCAGCAACCTCGCCGCCTGACCCTGCTGCTCCAGCAGCCGCACCGCCTCCTTTTCGAACGAAACGAACGCTTCCGCACCAAGCCACCGCCCCGCATAGGCGATCACCCCGTCGGCAAAGTCGCGGCCCGAGTCCAGCAGCGCCAGCCCTGCCACCACCGCCGGCCGATCCACCGCGACATTGTCAGCGTTCACTAACCGCCGCACGGCCGCCGAGATCTCCGGCGCGGAAATTCGGTAGCCCTGCGCGAGCACCCAAACCAGTTCCCAGAGGGCAGGAAGCGTCACCGCCACGCTCTCCGCCTTACCCAGTGTGGTCCGCGCGATCTTGCTCTGCGGCGCGTCATCCTCCGTTATCGCACGCACGAGCACGTTGGTATCCGCGGTGATGCTCAATCTCTGTTCGGAAAGTCGGGCTGTTGAGTCTGCTTGCGTGATTTTGCCGAGCATCGGAGCGGAGTGGCGGCTTGGCAACGAGCACCGACGCGCAGGAAAATCGCGCCCGGGGGCGGAGCGCGCTTTCGCACGACTGGCCGCCAGCGCGGCTTTTCCGGACAGACATTCACCCGTTGCCGGCCCAGCCCCCGCCGCCAGCGCGCCGATCTCCTCGATCGAAAGCGACGGGGCGCCTTCCCGCTTCAAAATGCCGAACACGTCGGAAATCTTCCCAGCCGGCCGAGCCGCCTCCAGGGCGATCCGCCCATCCGGCAGTTTCTCCACGCTAACCTTTTCACCCGGCTGCACACTCAAATGCCGCAGCACGTCCCGCTTCAGCGTCACCTGGCCCTTGCCCGTGACCGACAGCACACGCATGGCCCATCCCTTTCCCGCGCGATCAATGTAAGGCAAAATTACCCTACTTTCAGGTGTCCATTAGCACGCCGGCGGAGAGGTGATGCACATTCAGCCCCAAATCTCCCACCGCTCGCACCACCCGCCACCCAAGGCTATTAATCAGAAAACCCGCCTCCACCCGCGCCAGATCATCCACGCCGATCCGCGCCTCCACCACGCGCCCGGCGTCCAGCAACAGCCCGCGCGCAATTCCCGGCAGCGCGCCATCTACAACGCGAGGCGTCAACCAACGTCCATCCATGAACAAAACGATATTCGCGGCCGTCGCCTCCGCCATATCGCCCTGCGTGTTCAACAGTACCGCATCGTCCGCCCCCGCCGCTTCCGCCTCCTGCCGCGCCAGCACGCTATCCAGATAATTCAGCGACTTTATTCGCGAGAGTGGCGAAAACTCGTTTCGGCGCGTGCGTTGCGCCACAATCAATCGCGCCGGTGCCGCGGCCTCCGGCAGAGTTCCCGCGCTGATCAGCACAGTTTGCGCAATGCCGCCCACCGGCAACACGCCCCGCGCCGCCGGGCCGCGCGAAAACGTCAGCCGAAGCGCCGCATCAGCAAAATTATTCGCACGCAGAACGCCGCAAAGCGCATCGAACAACGTATCATCCCCGATCGGAACGGAAATTCCAAGCACCAGCGCGCCATCACGCAACCTGGCGAAATGCCGCGCCGCGTGCAGCGGCACCCCATCCTGCGCCCGTATCGTCTCGAACACCCCGTCGCCGAGCGTAAACCCGCGGTCCGCCGGATCGATCCGTGCCATCCCAGCATCCACCAGCACGCCGTTCAGCCAAACCACGCTCATGCGCCGCCCAGTGACCGCAGCATCGGCCGCACCTTTACCAGCAATTCCTCCCATTCCGCCGCCGGATCGCTATCCGCCACAATGCCGCCGCCCGCCTGCGCCACCAACCGATCCGCAGACACCGTCACCGTGCGGATCAGAATGGAACTGTCCATCGCGCCATCGAACCCGATCCACACCGCCGACCCGCAATACGGCCCACGCCCACGCCCCTCCAATTCCGCAATAATCTCCATGGCGCGCAGCTTCGGCGCCCCGGTCACGGAGCCGCCCGGAAATGCCGCGCGCAACAAATCGACAGCACCAAGTCCCGGTCGCGTTTGACCCTCCACAACCGAAACAAGGTGATGCACGCTGGCAAAACTCTCCAGCGCACACAACGCCGGCACATGCACGCTGCCAGGCACCGCCACGCGGCTGATATCGTTGCGTAGCAAATCGACAATCATCAAATTCTCCGCGCGATCCTTCCCGCTCGCCAGCAAGGAAGCCGCTTCCGCCGCATCCTCCAACTCCGTCGCACCCCGCGGCCGCGTCCCCTTGATCGGCCGCGCCTCGATCCGCCCCGCCGTGCTCAGCGACACAAACCGTTCCGGCGACACACTCGCCACCGCGCACCCGTCACCACAATCGATATAGGCGGTAAACGGCGCCGCATTCCCGGCGCGCAGCGCCAGAAAAATATCCGCGGCCGCAACACCATCCGGCCGCGCGGCCACGAATGGCGCCGTAATATTCGCCTGATAAATGTCGCCAGCGCGAATATAGTCAAGCGTCCGCGCCACCCGCGCCATATGCGCCTGGCGCGACACCATTGGCGTCCAATCCAGCGCAGGCAACCCCACATCCGCCCCGCACCCAGCCGAAAGCCGTTGCAACACCGCGTCCGCACGCCCACCCGCATCGCCAAACGCGCACAGCAACCACATCCGCCGCGCCGCATGGTCCCACGCAATCACCAGGTCATAAAACCCGAATTGCATATCCGGCACCCCGGCAAAATTTTCCGCCGCCCGCGGCACCCGCTCCAGCGACGCGCCAATTTCATACGCACAAAATCCCGCCGCACCGCCCGCGAACGGCACCGGCGCCCCTGGCCACACGCGCCGCCACCGCTGCAACTCCGCCTGAAGCTCATCTAATGAAACATCCCGCAAAACCTGGAACGGATCGATACACAGATAACTGTATCGGCTACGCGGATCACTAACCCCGCCGCTTTCAAAATACGTAATGAACGGATCTCGCGCAAAACAGCGAAAAGCTTCGACCGGGTTGGCCCAAGGAAGTCCGAAAGAAGAAGCAGTTCTTTTTTGAAAAAAAGAACCAAAAAACTCTTGTCTCTCAGCGCACGCTTCTACACGGCGCTTTACTAAACCAATTCTCTTTTTAATCGTCTTAATCCTCTTAATCGTTGATAATAGCTAACCTTACCTGGGTCGGATGGGAATTGAAGTTAGTTCATTATCAACGATTAAAAGATTAGGAGGATGAAGATAAATGGATTAGAAATAAAAACAGCGGTAGCCGAATAATTTTAGCGTAATGACTTCTTAGAGTCAAAGTTCTTTGTTTCTTTTTTTCAAAAAAAGAAATACTTCCTTCCTTCTAAACCCCAAAAGCCTCCAACCTAGCGGCAATATCCCCCGGTTTCGTCCCATCGGCAATCACGCCCAGAAATTTCCCATCCGGCCCCATTACATACAGCACCGAGCTATGGTCCATCGCATAATCCCCATGCGCCAGCGGATGTTTTGCCGCATACACATGATATTCCTGTTCCGCTGCCGCCACCGCCTCCGGACTTCCCGTCAGCCCGACAAATTCCGGCCCGAACGCGCGCGCGTAATCGCCAATCACCGACGGTATGTCGCGCGCCGGATCAACCGTAATGAAAAGCGGCACCACTTGGCCCTTTTCAGTCGCCGGCAATTTGTCCAAGGCGCCCGCCATGTCGCTCAAGGTTGTCGGGCACACGTCGGGACAATGCGTGTAGCCGAAATAAACCAGCATGTAGCGGCCGCGGAAATCGCTGTCCGTCACCGTCTTGCCCGCACCATCCACCAGCTTGAACGGACCGCCGATCTCCACCAGCGCCGGCAGGCTCTGCTTGGCGAGCTTGGGAGCAAGCTCAATCGCACCTATCGTGCCAAGCACCACCACCCCAACGATTGCCGCAAACACGCTCGTGCGCATGTCACATATCCATCTGCAAGGGGGGCATCGAGGTGGGCATCAACGTGGACCCGTCGCAGTCGCCGCGAGCACCGGCACTGTCGCTGTGACATCCCCCGCATGCGTGAAATGCAGCACCAATTGCAATTTCTCGCCCGCCGCCAAAGGATGTTTCACATCCATCACCATCAGATGCATCCCCCCCGGCGCCAAAGCCACGGCCTTCCCCGCCGGCAACGCAAGACTTTCCATGTCGGACATATCGGACATGCCGCCCTTGCTCGTCGTCTGATGCAGCATCACCATGCCGGCATCCGCCGAATCCACGCCCGTCAGCGTGTCGCCCCCGGCACTCAGCAACGTCATGTAAGCCGCGGTGTTCTCCTGATGCGGCAAACTCGCCCGCGCCCACGCCCCAGTGATCGACACCGGCGCAGCCGCAGCCGCGGCGCACGCCACACCACACCCGCCACCCAATAGTAATACCGCCACCAGATACCGCATGAAACCTACTCCCGCCTGAACGTTGCCACCAGCACATCCCGATACCCCGGTAGGCCGACATCAATTGGCGTCACCGCCGTGACACCATGATAGACCCTGTCGTCATCCACCAGTGCCGATTCCAGCGGCGCCGCCAGCGTGAAACTGCCCAGATGGCGCCGCTGCAAATCGTGGATGCTGGTTTCCCCGCTGGCGACATTCTGCCGCCGCACCAGCATCACCAGCACCCAATCCACCCCGTCGCGATGCAAACCCTCCGGCGTCGGCTGGCCGGCCTCGCCATTGCGGGCCTCGATGCGAAACTGATGCACTTCCACATGCCAATTAAGCGGCCGCGTATCCTCCGGCGTGCACGCGGTAAAGATGTCATGGCCGGCGGACAGGATCGCCCGCAGCGCCGGATGCGCCCCGATCGCCGGCGTGATCGGCTCGAACCAGCGCGCTATGCCGCCGTTCAGCGGATTGTAATCGCGACTCTGATAGTGCGGTTGATGTGCCTTGCGCCGGATGCCCTCGGCGCCGGCCGAAAACGCCGCATAACGCCGCCGCCGATAGCGCCCGCCATCCGCCATGAACATATCGACCCCGAGGTCATTCCAGCTCGCGGCAAATCCCTCCCAATCCGCCAACCCCCGCGCAATCAGCAGCGCGCGCATGTCGGCGGCCGCGGCATGCACGAAGCCTTGCGCGACCAGCGCCGCTGTCAGCGTAACAATCTCCGCCGCCCCAACCTCCGACGCGCCAATTTCCGACATCGAGGTCACGCCGCCGAGCCCGCCATGGGCTGCGCCCCCGGCGGCAGCGCCTCGCCCGGCTGTGGTTGACTAAGCGGCGGCGTCAGCGGCTGGGTAAACGTGCGCACCGTCTGCGCCGCACTGGTCAGCCGGATCCCTTCCACGCGGAAACGCCGCAGCATGCGCCGGTTGAACTCACGCTGCACCGGCCAACGTCCGCCATCGGTACAAACGATCTGCCCCGCCACCGTCACCGCGCCCGGTTCCAGCTTGTCCACGCCCCACAATTGGAAGTCGCTCAGCATCATGTCCGCGTAGCGTCGCTCCGCCCGCATTTCGCGCGCAACGTCGGCCAGCACATCGCTGACATGATCGGTATCGCTCTCCGGCGGCACCGTCACGGAAACCGGCACATTGCCGATACCGCGATTAACGTTGGTCACCGTCGTTACGCTGCTAAATGGAATAATGTGCACCGACCCATCGCCCGCCCGCAGCCGCATCGTCCGGATCGACAAATTCTCCACCGTCCCGGACAATCCCGCCACGGTGACATTATCTCCCACCTGCATGGCATTCTCGAGCAGCAGGAAAATGCCGGTGATGAAATCCTGCACCAGCTTCTGGCTGCCGAAACCGATCGCCACGCCCAGAATGCCGGCGCCCGCCAGCAACGGCGCCACATCCACACCTATTTCCGACAGCGCGTTCAAACCGAACACGGCCAGCAGAACCGCCACCAGCATGGTGCGCAGGATCGGCATCAGTGTGCGCAGCCGCGCCGCCTGCACCGTCTGCGCATTCCGCATCAGCCTGGCCAGCCGCCGCTCGATGTGCGCGTTCGCCGCCTCCCACACCAGCAGCATCAGCAGCCCCACCAGCAGGATGGACCCGCCGGCTCCGGCCAGCTTGCCGCCCAGCGCGCGGCCGCTGAACCACGCCAAGCTGTTCACGCCCCACACTTCCAGCAGCGCCAGCGCCGCCGCCAGCCATAGCAGCACCGCCACCGTCCGCCGCAGCAGCGGCAGATAGAAATGCGCCCGGTGCTCCAACCCCGGATACCGGCTGGCCCGCTCCGGCGTCACGTTGAACAGCCGCTCCAGCCCGCCCAGCAGCACGTTGCCGAGCACCCGCCACACCGCCACCACAGCCGCGGTGCCGAGAAATATCCGCCACATCCGCTCGTAGCCATTCGGCACCCGCGCCGCCCACACCAGCCACTGTCCGGCGATGAGGAAGATCGCGATCAGGTGCCACACCGCCGCCAGCCGGCGCCCGACCGCCGCGCCCCAACCCGCCTCGCCCGCGGCCCGGCGGATCGCCGCCGCCACGGTGTGCCGGCACTGAATCACAACAATGATGAGCAGGATGTGGAAAAGCAACGCGACCGCCTTGAGGTAGCCCTCGCGCGCCGCCGCCGACATGCCGAAATCGGTGCCGATGACGCTGCCGGCGTAGGCAATCGCCAGCACGGCCGCCAACCGCCGCACCCACCGCACCGCATAGTGCGCCGCCGCATCGCTCACCGGCACCACCCGCAGCGCCGCATGGTTTGGCGCCGTCAGCGTGCGCGCCACCACCACCGCCACGCGCAGCCCGACATAGGCGGTGATCGCCACCCAAAGCACATCCTGCGTGTCCGGCCGCAGGAAACTCAGGCCGGCAAAGGTCAGCCCCAGGAACACCGCCACCGGCAACAATTCCAGCAGCAGCCGCGCCAGCATGAGCGGCACCCGCCGCAACAAACGCATCGTCCGCGCCAGCCGCCGCTGCCGGCCAACGGAAACCTCCGGTCCAACCGTTTCTGCAGCAACTGCCTCCGCCTGTGCCGCGTCAGCCGCATCGTGCGCTTCTTCCGCCGCCGCGTCGGCCGTCTCCTGCGTCTTGCTATCAACCGGCGCAGTCCCCCCGGACGCCAGCACCGCCGGCGGTGGCGCATCAGGCGCGCGCCGCGCCAGCGCCGCGATCGGCCGGCGCAGCGCAAAATGGAAAATCCATTCGACCGCCCCGGCCACCAGCACCACCACCGCCAGGTGTTCGCCCGCGTCCAGCGCATCAGCCCGCCGTGCCGGATCGGTGAAGGTCTGCGTTGTGAACGCCCACACCCCCGGTAAGTCGCCCATCATCCGCCGCAGTGCCTTCGCCTGCCCCGACAGGTTTGCGACCCACCCCTCGCTGGACCTGATCACCTCCGCGCCAACGCTGTTCGCCACAAGCGGCACCGCTGCCACCGGCACCGACTTGGGTGCGGCAGCATGCGTCGCATGCACCATCGCCTCCAGCGTCTTGGTGAACGCCGCCCGCTTCTGCGGGTCGTTCAGCACATCGAGCACATTCTGCATGTCGGCCGCGGACACCTTGTCCACCGGCACGGAAACCGCCGGCGTGGCCGCCGGGACAGGCGCAGCCAGCGCCGCAGGGCACCAGCCCACCAGAATCAGGATCGGAAATAAGCGGCGCATGGGCAGCAGGGTCCACCACCGCTGCACCGCATCTGTCAACGCAGGCAGCAACGTGAGGCGCAGCGCGCGCGCTGACGTGGGGTGCACAAGCGGCGGCATGCGCTTATGTTCACACGGCATGACCGGCTTCCTCACTTTCCTGCTCGTCCTGGCGCTTCTCGCCGTACTCGGCGTGCTCGCCGCCGGCGTGATCGGCGTCGTCCGTGGCGGCGGTGATCCCGCGCGCTCAAACCGCCTGATGCAGTGGCGGGTTCTCCTCCAGGGCGTGGCACTCGTCATTTTCGTGCTTCTCATGCTGGCCCGCCGCTGACATGCCCCTCGACACGACCGGCGGCGGCGGCGGCGACAACAACCGCGACCCTCGCATAAATGTTCTCGGCGGCTTTCTGACACCCTGTGCCACCGACCCCATCACCGGCTTCTTCCGCAACGGGTGTTGCGACACCGGCCCCGACGACATCGGCAGCCACACCATTTGCGCCGTCATGACCGCCGAATTCCTCGCCTTCAGCCGCGCCGCCGGCAACGACCTCTCCACCCCCCGCCCCGAATTCGACTTCGCCGGCCTCCGCCCCGGCGACCGCTGGTGCCTCTGCGCCCCCCGCTGGCAACAAGCCTTCGAAGCGGGGAGCGCGCCGCAGGTTGTATTAAAGTCGACGCATCGGGGCGCGCTGGATCATTGCAGCCTGGAGGATTTGCAGGCGTATGCAGTAAAGTAAGAAGACGTATTTCTTTTTTGAAAAAAAGAAACAAAGATACTCTTGTCTTTTTGGTGGGCGACGGGGCCAGTACACGGTCTGCCTCGGCGTTAAGGCATCGTCGGCAAATAAGTGCGTCGGCACGCCGACAAAGATGCCTTTCCAAACAAAAGCTAGGGCCCGTTCAACCCGGCAACTCGATTCTGTCAATTTCGAACGGGCCCTAAGCGGCCACCGGCCTGCGCAACCGTTTCAACCGCGAACACGCCTCATCCAAAACGGAATCCTGCTTGCAGAAAGCAAAACGTATCCAATGCGTCGGCGCATCGCCTTCGTAGAATGCCGAGACGGGAATGGCCGCAACGCCGGCGTGCTCCGTGATGTGTCGGCAGAATGCCAGGTCGTTGCCGGTGAACGCAAAGGAAGCGAAATCGGCGATAACAAAATAGCTGCCGTCGCTGGCCAACACGTCGAATCCGGCGTCGCGCAAGCCCGCGCCAAGCCGGTCGCGTTTCGCCATCAACCCCTCCGCAAGCGATGCGAAATACGCATCGCCCTTCGCCAGCCCCAGGGCCACCGCCCGCTGCAGGTTTGGCGGCGTGGTGAACGTCAGATTTTGGTGCGCCTTGGCAACCACCTGGACCAGCGAAGGAGGTCCGCTGACATAGCCCACCTTCCACCCGGTTAACGAAAACGTCTTGCCCGCGCTACCGATCCGCAAGCAACGGTCCGCCATGCCAGGCAGGCTCATGAGCGGCACATGCCTGGCCGGCGCGAAAACCAGATGCTCATACACCTCGTCGCAAATCGCATACGCATCATGCTGCTGCAGCAGTGACGCGATGAAGCCGAGTTCGTCGGCGGTAAAAACCTTGCCCGTAGGGTTCATCGGCGTGTTGAGCAGAACAGCCTTGGTGCGTGGCCCAAACGCGGCGGCCAATTCGGCGCGGGGCAAACGCCACGACGGCGGCTGCAAGCGTACCAATTTGGGCACCGCACCCAATAGCCGCAGCACCGGCAAATAGGTATCGTAAAGCGGCTCGATCAGGACGATTTCATCGCCCGGGTCAAGCAACGCCATCATGCACGCCGCCAGCGCCTCGGTGGCACCGCTGGTAACCACCACGCCACGATCGGCATCGATCCCTATGCCCCAGAAGCGGCGGTTGGCGGCAGCCACCGCTTGACGCAGGTCAGGCAGCCCGGTCAGCGGCGGATACTGGTTGCGGTTGTCCAGAAGCGCTGCCGCGGCGGCTTGCACCACATCGGCCGGCCCTTCGGTATCGGGAAAACCCTGGCCGAGATTGATCGCCCCGTGTTGCACCGCCAGCGCCGACATGGTGGTGAATATCGTGGTGCCGAGCGCGGCAAACAGGCCATTCGGTGATTTCATGGCAATCATTCCTTCGTAAAAGGCCGCGCCAAGCCGCGGCACGTCGCCCACTCGATGTATGCCATAGCGACGCCGTAGCGTCGCCTAACGATCATACAGCACCATGAGCACGACAAACCAATCGTATCGCGTATCGAGCGGCTTGCCGTCCAGCCCCGCGAGCATCCCATTCGCCGCAAGCGGCAGATGCTTTTCGGTCACCGCGTCGTCAACATTGCCGCCGATCACGGTCAACGCGGCCTGCGTGGCCGCCACCACGATGTCGCAATGGCTTGGAAATTGCGGTGCCGGAAGGTCCGTGAAACGTATGTTGGCCGCGGCCTCCCGCCCGGTGCAGACGAGATCGCCGACCCGTGGCGCATACGCATTGATCGCATAAGCGCGCAGCACCGGAGATTGCCCCATCACCGCCGCATCGATATAGGTGAAATGGCTTGCCGCGTAAGGGAACCGGTCGCCGGCGCCGGCAATGCGCATGACATACGAAATGAACGCCGCGGACCAGGCGAAATCCCCATCGCGCGACGCATCGAACAACGTGCCGTTCTCGTCATGTATGCCCGTCCAGGCCGCTTCCCGCGTGCCGGGGTCCATGCCCTCCCACCAATATTCACCAACCCGTTGCCAAAGGCCCGCCACGCGCTCGGGCATTTGGTCCGGCGGCTCCTTCGGGCGGCTGCCCGGCGGATCGTCGTCGATCGGCTGGCCGAACAGGCGCCATTCACGTTGCGCGATGGCAACCGCGTCGGCGCGCGAAAACAGTTCGAACGGCACGGTGGCAAAGGGCGGCACATGCTCGTCGGGCGCCGGCGGCATGCGCCGCACCAAGGGGGTGTGGGGGTTGGCGCAGGAGGCGAGCCCAGCAAGTAACATTAAAAGGAGGCAGTTCTTTTTTGAAAAAAAGAACCAAAAAACTTTTGCTCGATAGGGTAGGCAACATTCGGCCAGCATATGTCTCTTCTATAAGATGAAAGTCTTTTGGTTCTTTTTTTCAAAAAAGAACTGCTTCCTTGCCTTATGGCAAACGTGATGCCGGCGTGGCGCGGCCGTGGGCGAAGTCGCCGGCCATCACAATGCCGTGAAGCGGCGCAAGCAGGCTCAATCTGCTGCCGCGAGAAACCCGCCGCCGCCTGCACCACATGCGCTGTAGGTCGGAAGTGCGACGCGAATCCCGCAAGATTTTTTTGGGAGTGCCCCGCAACTCCCCGCTTCCCGGGCCGTTCATTCACTGCGCACGCCCCCCGTGCGCGCCTCATAACCCCGGTCAGGCACCGACCGGCCGACCGGGGTTATTCCCTGCAACCTCTTGCAATCAAACGGCTCCGGGTCGTTACCCGGAGCCGCCGCTATGGCTTGCGAGCATCTGCGAGATCACGGTCCCGAGTTCGCCGGCCAGCACGCGCAACGCAGCAATCAGGCTCAGCGCGAGTGCACCTGCCAGTAGGCCGTACTCCAATGATGTCACGCCGCGGCGATCCATCCAGAATTTTGGCATAGTCACGTAGCCTCAATCCCCAGGCTTGTGAGCGTAAGCGAGCCGCGCGCCAAAGCTCAACCGATCATGAGTTGTGGCGACCGCGCACTGTTGCACGCGACGCCGATAGCCAAGCTGTCCGAGTTGCCCTCCGTCCCTCCTAGAGGCGGTCGAATGGGCGATAATTGGCGATCCCGCCCCATATTTGTAAGCAACGCGCAAAGATCAATCCGGGATCATGGGGACTTAGATCACAAAGAGTTTAGTCTGACCCGAGCCAAAATTTTCGCAATGCGCGAGATTTTGGATTGCGCTCCGTAACAGCCCTGCTAGGAGGTTACGGAGCGTCAACCGTTGGGGTGTGCGGTTGGCGCGACCGGCTCGCCATGTGCGTCCGGCCGCACATGCCCCGTTGAACATATCGGGGAATATACGAATGTCCTTTAGCAAAACCCTTCTGGCGGGCGTGTCCGTCTGTGCGATGTCCGCCGTTCCGGCGCTGGCACGCGATCTGCCGCCGAACATCCATCTATCCTCAATCATCGCCAAAGGGCATCCTAGCCAACGGCCGCACATGAAGACCAACGTGCACGATCCGAAGGCGACGAACTACACGGTCACCTACACCTTCACCGCGTCCATTCCGAATAGCGATTACAAGACGCCGATCACGTTGCTCGGTGAGACTTGGCTCGACTCCTGCACGCAACCGACGAAGCAAGCCTGGAAGAAGCTGAAAGACAAGAAAAAGGCCGCCAAGCTCACGACCGGCACCAGCACCGGCACGATCACCAGCTGCAGCGGCACCATCTTCACGTTCCAGGACATCATCTACGACCTGACGAGCAAGACGGCGACGAAGGACGAAGTCACCGGGGAGCTCATCGCGAAGAACTTCGACGGCTACAATCTGAAGCTCAACGCGATCATCGATATCACCATTACGAAGTAAACAGATCCGCGCGAGCCGCAATGGCGTTCGCCAGCGCGGCTTGATTGAATGTTTCCTAAGAGGGCCAGCGGCGACCGCCGCCGGCCCTCTTATTTTGTTTGCCGATGCACCGGCCACGATATACCGAGGGCACAGTCAGGCGGCCACCCACGCTGAACGGCCTGGCTGCCGGCGGCTACTCGGGAAGACAGCAAATTGCGAATACCGATACCGAGCGATGCGCCGAGGCTACCCCAAGCCGGGAGCGCGGTACGCTTGCCCCAGGTCGCCAGGCTGCCGTTCGGCGCCACGGACCGTGCTGGCAAGACTCTCTTCGTGCCACCGCCGCCGCCCGCCAACACCACGCCCGAGTCGGCGCGCGCGGCGACGGCGCCGTCGGCCTCGCCTGCGGCACTCTATGAATAT
>Ga0116229_10005998_pt1 | contig 19668 bp, 21 predicted proteins | sample S1TSphgellanicum_3_FD_87313 | JGI IMG/M metagenome (GOLD analysis project Ga0116229, IMG submission 87313) | Host-associated microbial communities from peat moss isolated from Minnesota, USA - S1T2_Fc - Sphagnum magellanicum MG | ecosystem: Host-associated > Plants > Peat moss > Unclassified... | reverse complement strand
TGCGCCGGCGAGCATCTCATTTGAACACGCCTGGTTCCTGCTGCTGGCCCTCGCACGGCGCGACGAAGTCGGAATCGCGCGTTGCGGCACATGCGGCGGAGTGCGTTTGCACGATCTGCTGGCCAAGCACAGGGTTGCCTGCGGAACGTGCGGTCCTGCCGCGGCGGCGCCGGCGTCCGTCATCGAGAGGGTGATGCCTGTCGAAGTCGGGTCCCTCTGAGCGAGCCTCGCGACGACGTCCGTGAGTCAAGGCAGGCTGCTAGAATCCCGAAGAATGCAGAACACGAATGTCTTCGCCGGCCGCTATCTGGACCGCGCCGCTCATTTGCGCGACGATTCCTCCTGGTATTCGGCAGCACTCGCCGATGCCGACAGCCGCGCCATTCCGATTTGGCATTCGCGCAATCTGGTCACCGCCGGGGACCCGCCGCGCGCGGCTTTCGTGCCGCTGCGTCATGTGACGCCCGAGCCAAACGCCGGCTCGAATCTGATCTTGCTGGGCCGGTTCGAGGGCATCAATTACTTTGCCTGCGAGGTCGAATCGGCCGAGCCGCCGGCGCTGCTGCCCGGAACTCGTTTCGAGGAGCTGCGCGTCGTTGCCTCGCTGCTGCCCGGCAACGAAGCGGGTCTGTTGGGATACGCCCGCGCCCTCATATCCTGGCGCCACCGGCACCGCTTTTGCGGGACATGCGGCGCCGCAACCTTGCCGGCCAAGAACGGCCATGTCCTGGTGTGCACCAATCCCGTTTGTCGACACGAGCAGTTTCCGCGGATCGATCCGGCCATCATCGTGCTGGTCAGCGATGGCGGGCGGGCGCTGCTCGGGCGTCAGGCCAGCTGGCCGGCCGGACGCTATTCCACCATTGCCGGTTTCGTGGAACCCGGCGAGTCGTTGGAAGACTCCGTGGCACGCGAAGTGTTCGAGGAAACCGGCATCGAGGTCGACCGCATCGAGTATCACTCCTCGCAGCCCTGGCCGTTCCCGGCCTCGTTGATGATCGGATTCACGGCACATGCGCTGACCACGCAGGTGAATCTGCGGGACCAGGAACTCGAGGATGCGCGTTGGTTCACGCGCGACGATATCGCCTCGAACGGCACGATGCTGCCGCCGCGACTCTCGATATCGTACCGCCTGGTGGAAAATTGGTTCGACGCCGGCGGCGGACCGCGGCTGCGCGACGTTCAAGGAAGCACCGCCTGGCCGCAATCGAGTTAGGGTCCGGCTCCTCCACCCTGGGGTTGGTGCTGTGCGCGGCGTTTTTCGCCGGCTTCATCGATGCCATCGTGGGTGGCGGCGGGCTGATTCAATTGCCGGCGCTGCTCGCGGGTTACCCCGCTGTTCCGCCGGCGGAGTTGCTCGGCACCAACAAGCTCGGCAGCATCTGCGGCACCGGCGGTGCGGTGATGCGCTACATGCGCGTCGTGCGCATTCCGTGGCGCGTTCTGCTGCCGGCCGCCGCGGTGGCGTTCGTCGCGGCGCTGGCGGGCGCCCGTCTCGTGAGTACGGTATCGGCGGCGCTGTTCCGCCCGTTGGTACCCTGCATGCTGACGACCGTGCTGCTGTACGTGCTGTGGCACAAGGACCTGGGCGGCCAGCATGCGCCCATCGAATTGTCGCGGCGGCGCGGCTGCCTGGCGCTGGCCGCGATCGCCGGCATCGGCCTGTATGACGGATTTTTCGGGCCGGGAACCGGCAGCTTGTTGATGCTGCTGTTCGTCAGAATGTACGGCTTCGATTTTCTGCACGCCTCCATCGGCGCGCGCGCCGTCAACGTCGCGACCAATGCCGGTGCGCTGGCGCTGTTCGGCTTTCACGGCGAAGTCCACTGGGTGCTGGGATTGGCGCTCGGAGCCTGCAATGCATCGGGGAGCGTGTTGGGTGCTCACACCGCCATCAAGCACGGCAGCAAATTCGTGCGCGGCGTGTTCATCGTCATCGTCGTCATGCTGATCGCGAAAACCGCCGCCGATGCGTTCAACTGAACCGCTGTTCCGGACAGGATTTTCTCCTCTTAATCCGCAGCGGGCGGGCCGCAGGCAAGCGGGTTGTCTGTAAGATCCGCCTGATTCACCGGGAGTTCCCATGCCATATACCGCCGATCCTCGCGTGCTATTCGCCGCCGAACGTACCCTGCTGGCCTGGCAACGCAGCGCCATCGCATTGATGGGTTTCGGTTTCGTGGTTGAACGCTTCGGCCTGTTCCTGCAGATGGTGGGACACCAGCCCGAATCGGTGGCACAGCGCGGCTTCTCCTTGGGGTTGGGCGTCACCCTGTTGCTGCTTGGCGCGGTGGTGGCAATCGTTTCCGCGCGTCAATATCGCCAGGTAATCCTGAATCTCGACCCGGTGGTCGTACCCCCGGGGTACTGGACGAACGTGGGTGTCGGCCTCAACGTGATCATCGCGCTCATCGCCCTGGTGTTTGCGCTGCGATTTTTATCGTAGAAACTGTTAAGTGGCCGGGTCAACCCGGCCGCTGCTGTGCCGTTGAGGCTGGATGGTACAGTCCGAAATCGCGGTACTGAGGTTTGGATTGGGTGCGCGTCCGGGAGAACTGGCCGACGCCTCCGGCGATCCGCGTGCATGGCTGTTGGCGCAGATCAAGGGCGCTGCCCCGCTTGCCATCAACACCCCCTTGGCGACCTCCGACCGTATCTTCATAGAGGTGATGACGGCGCGGCAGCAGAACCAAACGATCAAACGCGAAGCGGCCGCTGCCACTGCGGCTGCGGCTGCGGCTGCGCCGGCTACGACCGCGACCGCAGCTGCGACCGCGGTCCGGAATCCGGTGCGGGAGGCGTACCTTCCGCATTACCGCGCGCAGGTGCTGGCACGGGCGCAAAGTGCGGCGCTCACCACCCGGCCGTTCGCGGAACGCCTGGTCCACTTCTGGAGCAATCACTTTGCCGTGTCGGCGGACAAGGGCGCGGTTCTGGGTGTTGCCGGAACACTCGAGAACGAGGCAATCCGCCCGCACGTCGCGGGCAGATTCATCGATCTGTTGATGGCGGTGGAGCAGCACCCGGCGATGATCGCCTTTCTCGACAACCAATACTCGGTGGGCACGGACTCGGAATTGGCGCGGCGCGCCGCGCGGCGCACGGGCGGGACGCCACCGCAGCGCGAATTCGGCATCAATGAGAATCTGGCGCGCGAGATTCTCGAGCTCCACACCCTCGGCGTGAACGGCGGCTACACGCAGCGCGATGTCACGGCGTTTGCGCAAATCATCACGGGGTGGTCGATCGGCGGCGGCAAGGGACGGCTGGCGGGCGGCGAGCCAGGTCGATTTTGTTTTCGCGACAACCTTCACGAACCGGGCGCCAAAACTTTTCTCGGCAAAACCTACCACGAGGACGGTGTGCGGCAGGGCGAGGCGGTGCTTGCGGATCTGGCGCGGCATCCTGCGACCGCGCACTTTGTCGCAACCAAGCTGGTGCGCCATTTTGTCGCCGACGATCCGCCGGCGGCGGCGGTCGAACGCGTCGCGCGCGTGTTTCATCGAACGGGCGGCGATTTGCCGCAGGTGTACGCGGCATTGATCGAGTGCCCCGAGGCGTGGACCGGCGGCACCCCCAAGTATAAGACGCCTCAGGATTTCGTGTTTTCGAGCCTTCGCGCACTCCACGTGACTCCGCAGCGGCCCGAAGAGGTTGTGCGCAGCTTCGAGTTGCTGGGCCAACGTCAGTACACGCCGGGGTCGCCCGCGGGCTGGCCGGACACCGCCCAAGCCTGGGATGGTTCGGACGCGCTGATGCATCGGGTGCTTTGGGCGAGCCGGTTCGCGGAGCGCTGCGAGCAAGGGCTCGATCCGGTGGAGGTGGCGTCCGCAAGTCTCGGCGCTTACGCCCGGCCGGAAACGGTAACGGCCCTGCGTCGCGCCTCCTCCGGGACGCAGGCCCTGGCACTTTTGTTGATGAGCCCGGAGTTTCAGCGAAGATGAACATGCCACGACGTCCGGCCGGAACTTCCCGGCGCCGCTTCTTGTTGGGTGCCGGGGCGCTGGCGGCAAGCGCGGCGATTCCACATGCCGTATTCGCGCACGCCGGCGGCAGCGCGCGTCTGGTCGTGGTGATTCTCCGCGGCGCCCTCGATGGTCTTGCCGCAGTTCCGCCCTACGCGGATCCGCACTATGCGGAGCTGCATCGGGAACTCGCGATCGCTGCCCCCGGCGCGGCCCAAGGCGCGTTGGCGCTCGACGGCACGTTCGGTCTGCATCCGTCCTTTGCATTCCTGCATGAACGCTATCTCGCCGGTGAGGTCGTGGTTTTCAATGCCGTCGCCTCGCCGTATCGGGACCGTTCACATTTCGACGGACAGAACGTGCTCGAGAACGGGCTGACGAAGCCCATCGGCACCGCGGACGGCTGGCTCAATCGCGCGCTCGCCGCGCTCCCGCGCGGCTCCGGTTCCGCCCAAGCCGTCGCCATCGGCCAGAATGTACCGTTGATGCTGCGCGGCGAGGCACCCGTGATTTCCAAGTCGCCGCAGCCGACGCCCGACGTCGATGAGGAACTGCTGGTGCGCTTGGCCGACCTGTATTCGAAGGACGATTGGTTTGCCGCGCGACTCGGCGAAGCGATCCAGACCGACCGGCTGGCCGCGGCGGGCGGCGACACGGCGGCGGGGGGCGCGGCTGCGGCGGACCGCGTCAGCGGCGTGGCGCGAATGGCCGGCACACTGATGCGCAGTGAGGGCGGCCCCAATGTCGCGGTCATCGAAGCCAGTGGTTGGGACACCCATGCGAACCAAGGGGGCGCGAAAGGCGCGCTGGCGGATCGGCTCAAAGGACTCGACAAGGCACTGCGAGCGCTGGCGGAGGAGCTAGAGCCCTTGTGGCCGCAAACAGCGGTGCTTGTGGTGACCGAATTCGGCAGAACTGCCGCCATGAACGGTACGCGGGGCACCGATCATGGAACGGGTGGGTGCGCGTTTCTGGTGGGAGGAGCGGTGCGGGGCGGCCGGGTGATTGCCGACTGGCCGGGTCTCACTCGCAGCGCGCTTCTCGACAACCGCGATCTGCGGCCGACTCTCGACTTGCGCAGCGTGTTCAAGGCTGTGCTCGATGAGCATATGCACATCGATGCGAAGACTGTCGCCAAACGCGTTTTCCCGGACAGCAGCGGCGCGCGCCCCCTGCAGGGGTTGATGCGCGCCTAGCATGCTGTCCGACTAAGCACCGTCACGAGCGCCGGTTTGGCCCGTCGCGAAGGCGCCTGGGCGGACCTTAAGTCCGAGGCTGCTCCCGTGAGCTAAACCTCAAAACGCCATCGGTTCAGAACTGGGAAGCGACGACGGCGACTCCGACACCGGCGGTGGAGGCGACGCGTCCAGCGGTTCCGCGACCGGTGCAGGCGGTGCCTTTGGCTTGGTCACGCGCGGCTTGGGCGCAGCTTTCTTCGCGGCCACCTTGGGCTTGGGCTTCGACTTCTTGGCCGCAGCCTTGACCGGCTTCGCAACCTTGGCCTTTGCCTTCACCTTTATCACCGCCGATTTCTTCTTCGCGGCGCTCTTCTTGGCGACGCGCTTGGCCTTGGCCACCGGGCGCTTCTTCGACTTGCTCTTCTTTGCCATGATCTCTCATCTCCTAGGGATCGTTCGACTCGTTGTGAGAGTAGCCCTGAAAAAGTCCGCTGTCATCTGTGCTCGATGCTGGAGTCGGCTATGTGGATTGCGTAGGCTGCTCCGGTGATACCCGCCGAACCCATTCACCCGCTCAAAGATGTCTGGTTGAGACCCCGACGCGTGTTCCGCGAGCTTGCGGCGCGCCCCGTCGGCGTCGTGGATTACCTGCTCGCGGCGGCTCAAGGCGTCGGCAACTTTCTCGCCCTGTACCGATCGGAAGGCGCCGGCGCACACATCGGCGTCGAGGAGATTCTCGCCAATTCCTTCGCCTACGGCGCCGTCGCAGGCGTGGCAAGCATGCTGTTGATGGGGTTCATCTATGTACGCCTGGGAAAGCGCGCCGGCGGAAAGTCGAGCGCCAGCCAGGTCATTCATGTGCTCGCCTACGGCGGCGTGCCGATGCTGGCTTCGCTCATCGTCTGGGTGCTGGCGGCGCTGCTCGTCGGCGAGGCCACGTTCGTCGAGAAACCGCGCGCCGATCTGGAAGGCTTTCTGGTGCTACTGCTGCACGTGCAATTCGCTACCTATGTCCTGATGCTCGTCTGGAGCATCGTGCTGCAAGTGATGGGCTTCAGCGAAGTGCAAGGTCTCGCAACCCGCAAGTCCTTCGGGGTGTGGTTCGCGGGCCAGTTGGTCGGTTTTCTGGTATTTCTGTTTCTGGCCTTGCTGATCGAGGCGATCTTGCCCGGAGTTCTGTTGCAAGTCATTCCACAGAGTTAGGGCGGCCGGGAGCCGCCGCGCCGTTGCCGGGGCTGGCGGAAACCACCTCAGGGACCACGGGTTTCGGCGCGGCCGGTTTTGGGGGTTTGGGCTGCGATGTCCGCATCGAGACCGGGGCCGGCGCCTTCACCTCGGCCGGCGCCTTCATCGCGGCCGGTGCCTTCTCTTTTACCGGCGCTTTCCCTTGGGTCGGTGCCAACGCCTTGCCCGGCGCATTGGCTTGGGTCGGTGCCAACGCCTTGCCCGGCGCCCTCGCTTTGACCGGTGCCTTCGATTTGACCGGCACCTTCGATTTGGCCGGCACCTTCGATTTGGCCGGTGCCTTCGATTTGACCGGCACCTTCAATTTGGCCGCTGCCTTCGATTTGGCCGCTGCCTTGGCTTTGGCCGCTGCCTTGGCTTTGGCCGGTGGCTTCGCTTTGATCGCTGCGGCCTTCTTGTCAGCCGCCTTTCCCTTGGACCGCGTGTTCGCTTTGGCCGCGGCCTTCGGTGCCGCCGCGACCAACGCCGCCTCGGCTCGCTTGCGCGCCCGTTTTGCGGCTTTCTTGCGTGCCTTCACCAATTTTCGGGCGTCCTTGAGCGCGCTTTTGGCCGCGCGCAGCTGCTGCTTGAGGAGCTCTGCGTGCGCGGAGGCCTTGCGGGCCTCAGCGCTCAGGCGTTGCGCCGCAGCAGCCCCGTGGACTTGCGATACTTTTGACGATGATGTGGCCATGGTGCAGCCTCGAATGAATCGGGTGGCCGATGAGCTTAAGTCTCCGAGGCAGCCCTGTCACCTTGCAATGTCCGGCAGCACCCGGAATAAAAACTCTCTGATGTCGGCAACCTCAGCCGCGCACACCGCGTGGGCCATCGGGTATTCGTGCCACTCCACCGCATAACCCTGGGCCTTGAGAAAGTTGCGCGACGCGGCCCCGAGTCCAATAGGCAGCACGTTGTCTTGCAGACCGTGAGCCATGAAGATGGGCGTTGCGTCGTTGGCTGCGGTGCGCTCCGCGGCAAAAGTGCTTTCTCCCGGCAAGTATCCCGACAGCACCATCACGCCCGCCAGCGTCTCGGGGTATCGCGGAACCATGTACAGCGACACTGCTCCACCCTGCGAAAACCCCGCAAGAACGATGCGGTTCGCGGCGATGCCGCGTGCCTTCTCCCGGGCGATGAGCTGCCGAATCCGCGTGTCCGTGTCGCGAAAGCCGACCAGGTCTTCGGAGGCCTTGCGGTCGAACCCCGTGATGTCGTACCAGGCGCGCATCGACATGCCGCCGTTGATGGTCACCGGCCGAACCGGGGCGTCGGGAAAGACGAAGCGCCACGGCCGCTCACCCCGGCGGACGATTTCGGGCACGATGGGTTCGAAATCATGCCCGTCCGCGCCCAGTCCGTGCAGCCAGATGATGGCTGCGGTCGGATTCGCCGCCGTTTCTATTTCCAGGGTTTCCAGCATCGGCGCAATGTACTAGATAATATCCCGCCATGCGCGTCACCGTGGATCACCTGCGCCGCTACGCCATCGCGCGCTCCCTGTTCAGGCCGACGACTCTGAGACGTGCCATCGACAAGCTCGGCTTCGTGCAGGCGGATCCGATCCGCGCGCCGGCGCGTGCCCAGGACCTGACGCTGCGCCATCGCGTCAGGAATTACCGCGCCGGTGACCTGGAACGCCGCTATCCCAAGCTGCCCCTCGAGGAGGACTTCTTCGTCAACTATGGCTACCTGCCGCGGGCGCACCACCAATTGATGCACCCGCGGACGGCGCGCACGGTGTGGAGCGCGGAGCGGAGCGCGCAGGCGGCAGCCGTGCTCGCGTATGTCCGCGAGCGTGGTGCCGTCCACCCGCGGGAAGTCGACGCCCATTTCTCGCACGGCAAGGTCAGCAACTGGTTCGGCGGTTCGTCGAACGCGACCACGCAACTGCTCGATGTCATGCACTACCGCGGCCTGCTGCGCGTGGTCAGGCGCGACGGGGGCACGCGCGTGTACGCCGCGCGCGGCACCGGGTATGACACCGACGCCCCGACGCCCGATCCCGTCACCGCCGGCCTGCGCATGGACGCGCTGGTGGACCTGGTCGTCAACAAGTATGCCCCCCTGCCGGCGAGCTCGCTGGGCCGACTGGTGGGTCATTTACGCGGCGGCGCCCCGCAATGGGCCGCGCACCGCAAGGCCGCGCTGGCTCGCGCCAAGCAGCGTCTGGCTCACGCCCACATCGACGGCATCGACTGGTACTGGCCGCCCGCGGACAGGCCGTCCTCGGCGCGCTGGCAGCCGGATGACGAGGTGCGGCTGCTCACGCCGTTCGATCCGATCGTGTGGGACCGGCACCGGTTCCAGATATTTTGGGGCTGGGCCTACCGCTTCGAAGCGTACACGCCTGCTCGGAAGCGCAAACTCGGCTACTACGCGCTGCCTCTGCTGTGGCGGGACAGGGTCATCGGCTGGGGTAATGTGACGGCGGCGGATGGCGGCTTACGCACTGCCTTCGGCTACATCGGCGGGCGGCCGCCGCGGGATGCGGCGTTTCGCGCCGGCCTCGACGCCGAACTCGAGCGCATGCGCACGTTCCTGGGCGTGGGCGACCGGTCCGCCTGACGTACGTCAATCCGCTATGGCAGGCGACGCCGCGTGGATGCCCCTGCTGACAGTCGGCTGTCCCAGGCTGTTGCGTACATCGGCGGCGATCTCATACGACCGCAGACGCGCCGCGTGATCGAAGATCTGCGCGGTGATCATGAGTTCGTCCGCGTGCGTGCGTTCGAGAAATGCGGCGAGCGCCCGCCGCACCGTCTCGGGCGAGCCGACGGCGGAACAGGTGAGCACCTCCGCCAGCATTGCGCGCGCGGGCGGCGGCAGCCGGTCTTCGTAGCCTTCCACCGGCGGCGGCAGTTGCGTCGGCCGGCCGCTGCGCAGATTGACGAATGCCTGCTGCATCGACGTCACGAGAAAGCGCGCTTCGCCGTCCGACGCGGCGGCGAACATGTTGAACCCCAACATCACGTAGGGGCGATCGAGTTGCGCCGAGGGCTGGAACCGCGCGCGGTAAATGTCGATGGCCTGCATCAGCATCGCGGGCGCAAAATGCGAGGCAAATGCAAACGGCAGCCCGAGCGCCGCGGCGACCTGCGCACCGAACAGGCTCGAGCCCAAGATCCACAGTGGAACCTTGAGTCCGCTGCCCGGAATCGCGATGACGCGCTGCTCCGGCGTCGGCGGTCCGAAGTAGCCTCTCAATTCGAGGACGTCTTGCGGAAATTGATCGGGATCCGACGCGAGATTCCGCCGCAAGGCCCGCGCGGTGAGTTGATCCGACCCCGGTGCCCGGCCCAACCCCAGATCGATGCGCCCGGGGAACAGGCTCTCCAGCGTCCCGAACTGTTCGGCGATCACCAGGGGCGAGTGATTCGGCAGCATGATGCCGCCGGCGCCGACGCGAATGCGGGACGTACCCGCGGCAACGTGGCCGATGACGACGGCGGTGGCGGCGCTGGCGATTCCCGGCATGCCGTGATGCTCGGCGAGCCAATAACGGCGATAACCCCACGCCTCCGCATGCTGCGCAAGGTCCAGGCTGTCTCGCAGCGACTGCGCCGCGCCGCCCCCCATTTTGACGGGTGATAAATCGAGGACGGAGAACGGAATCATTACACCTCAGTCTGGTAGCGCAACACGGATTATCAATGCCGCCGGGGCGAATACAGCAACCGAACCCGCAGCACCGGCTCCATCCGCGACTCTCGTCGCACGCGGCTCCCGCCCCGCTCCCCGCCTGCCGCGGCACCCGCTCCTGCTACATCAGCCCCGCGCCCGCTGGACGATTCTCGCAGCCCCGACTCCAGCGTCATCCGACTCCCTGGTCGAAAAATCGCGGCGCAAGGTGGCTGAAACACCCAAACCTATTGACATAGTATGAATTTTTATGCAGCATAGGTGCAACTTTATGCATTGAGCCCCTCGTGGATTCAGAATCATCGGACAATGGCAACGCCGCCGCGCGCCGCGCGGCGCTCGCCAAGATCATTCGCAACCAGGTCGTGGGAAGGCAGACCGAGTTGGTGGCCCTGCTGCGACAGCACGGCCATGCCGCCACCCAGTCGAGCGTCAGCCGAGACCTGCGCGAACTGCACGTGGCCAAGGTGGCCGATCGCTATGTGCTTCCCGAGGAGCGCGTGCCGCGCAGCGATTTTTCGACCCTCAAACAATTCGTCAGCGCCCGGCTGACGGCCGGCACCAACCTCACTGTGCTGAAAACCACCGTGGGTTCCGCGCAAAGTGTTGCCGTTGCCATCGATACGGCCCGATGGCCTGAAGTGGTCGGCACCATCTCCGGGGATGACACCATATTCATCGCCACCGCGGGAGCGCTCGAACAGCGCACGCTCGGCGACCGCCTGTTCGCTATTTTCGGACGCTGATCCCCCATGACACCGACCCCACGGCAGGACGCCCTGCCCATTCTATTGGCATTTTCCGGCGGCCTCGACACGTCATTCTGTGTTCCGTGGCTCAAGGACACCTATCGACGGCCGGTGATGACGGTCACGGTCGACACCGGCGGCATCGATGCGGAGGCGGCTCGCTCGCTGGCCGAGCGCTCGGTGCAATTGGGGGCCGTCGAGCACCATTTGATCGATGCCCGCGCCGCGTATTTTGACCAGGTGCTCAAGTATCTGTTGATGGGCAATGTGCGGCGCGGCGGGCTCTACCCGTTGTGCGTCGGTGCGGAGCGGGTGCTGCAGGCACAGACCATCGCGCAGATGGCGCTGTCTCTGAAAACCACGATGGTCGCGCACGGCTGCACCGCCGCGGGCAACGATCAGGTGCGCTTCGAGGTGGCGCTGCGGACGCTCGCGCCGGATCTCGAGATCATTGCGCCGGTGCGCGACCGCGCCTTCAAGCGGCCCGAGCAGCTGCAGTATCTGCAGGATCACCGGCTGCCGATTCCGCCGTTCGGCGCGGCCTACTCGGTGAATCGCGGTCTGTGGGGCGTGACCATCGGCGGCAAGGAAACCCTGACCTCCGAGGGCAGCATTCCCGAGGATGCCTGGGTACTGTCCAAAGGGGCGTTCTCCGCGCCGCGCGCGGCGGAGCGCCATGTCATCGGTTTCGAGCGCGGCGTTCCGGTGCGTCTCGACGGGACGGCGCTTTCCGCGGTCGCACTCATCGAGCAGCTGGAGCGATTGGCCGGCCCGTTCGGCATCGGCCGGGGCATTCACCTGGGGGATACGGTCATCGGCACCAAGGGCAGGGTGGCGTTCGAAGCGCCCGCGGCCGAGGTGCTGCTGACGGCGCACCGCGAACTCGAGAAGCTCGTGTTGACCGGCAAACAGGCACGCATCAAGGAGTCCGTGGCCCAGCCCTATGGCGACCTGGTGCACGAGGGTCAGCACTTGGATCCGGTATGCCGCGACATCGAGGCCCTGCTGGCGAGCTCGCAGGCGCGCGTCAGCGGAGAGGTCACGGTGCTGTTCCGGCCGGGGTCGGTCTTCGTGGAAGGGGTCACGTCGCCGTATTCGCTGATGGCAGCATCGAGGGGTGTGTACGGCGAATCCGCCGGCGAGTGGACGGCGACCGACGCGCTGGGCTATTCGAAGATGCTGGCGCTCACCGGCGTGTTCTACCAGCGTGCCGGGGCAAAGGCAGAGGTGCAGCCGTCATGAACTGCATTCGTACAGGCATGTTTTACCAGCGCGCCGTGGGCGAGGCCGAGGCAAACCAGTGAACAGCATGCGCACCGTCGTCGTCGACAAGATCGCATCGGTGACTCAGGCCTGCGGCCTGTCGCACGAGGTCCGCATCGCGTCGGACATTGCGTGCGAAGAAGGCCTGGTGCTGGTCGTCGAGATCCTCAACAACAAGTCGACTTACAACACACTCGAATTGACCAGCGGCCGCATGGCGAAAATCGCGCGCGGCGACGTGGTGGCCGGCGCCTTGGGGCACCGCAAGGCCTTGTTCGGTTATTCCGGCCATATTCCGCCGGCCTTGAAGCCGGGCGACGTGATTCAGATGCTCAACATCGGCGGGGTGCTCGGCATTTGCGATTCCGCCACCCCGGACAAGGGCAAACCCTTCGACTGCAAGGTGCTGGGCACCGTGCTGACCTTCCCCTATCTCGGCGAACGCATCGGTGTGCCGGCCAAGGCGGGCTACAAGCCGCTGGATTACGAGACCGCGCTGGACGCGCGCGGCGTTCCCGTGGTGGCGCTCGCCGGCACCTGCATGGAGGCCGGCAAGACCGCCGCCGCCTCCGCCATCATCGCGCGCATGCGCCATCGAGGCCTGGTGGTCGATGCCTTCAAGGCCACCGGCGTATCGCTGCGCCGTGACATCCTGGCGTTCGAAGACTCGGGTGCACGCCGCACCATGATCTTCACCGACCTCGGGATCGTGACCACCACTGCCAAATGCGGTCCGGCCCTGACCCGCACCATGCTGACGGAAATGGCAGCCGGGCAACCGGACGTCATCGTGTTCGAATTGGGAGATGGACTGTTGGGCACCTACGGCGTGGAGTCCATCCTGCGCCAGCCGGATATCAAGGCTGCGCTGACCGCGGTGGTGTTGTCGGCCAACGATCCGGTCGCGGCCTGGGGCGGTGTCAAACTGTTGCGCGAGCGCTTCGGCATCGAGCCGGCGGCCGTCACCGGCCCCGCGACCGACAATCTGGTCGGGGTGGAGATCATCCGCGAGCAGATGAATGTCGAGGCCTTCAACGCCGTAAGCAATCCGGCCGACTTGGGGGATTACATCATCGGCAAGATCGGCCTCGGCAACGTGCGGGGGTCCAAGGTGGCGGACGAGTGAGCAACACCATCCCGGCGATCGTGTTGGGCGGCACGGGCTACGTGGCGGGCGAGCTGCTGCGGCTGATCGCGAACCATCCGCACTTCGAAGTCGCCGCCGTTCTCTCGGACAGCCAACCCGGCGCTCCGGTCGCCGGCGCGTTCGCGCATCTGCAGAGCGCCTATCCCGATCTTAAGTTCGCGGCGCTCGAGGATATCCAGAACCTGCTGCGGCGGACCGCGCGCGCCGCGCTGTTCTCGGCGGCGCCGCACGGCATCGCCGCCGCCCTCATCGATAGTCTGTTGGGGGCCGCCGAGGCGGCCGGCAGCCGCGTTCACTGCGTCGATATCTCGGCCGACTTCCGCTATTCGAGCGCGGCCGCCTACGAGGCGGTCTACGGGCACGCGCACGGCGCGCCGGCGAGAATCCCCCAGTTCACCTGCGCCGTACCCGAACACCTGCGGCAGTCGCCGACTCCGCACGTCGCGCATCCCGGCTGCTTCGCGACGGCCACGCTGCTCGCCGTCGCACCCTTGCTCGCGCTGGGATTGAGCGAGACCCGCCTATTCGTCTCCGGCATCACGGGCAGCACCGGTTCCGGCCGCAAGCCGGTCGACGGCACCCATCATCCGCATCGCCACAGCGATGTGTACAGCTACAGCGCGCTCAGTCATCGTCACGTGCCGGAAATCGTCGCCTGCGCGAAGCGTGCGACCGGCGTCGAACCCGAACTCAATTTCGTACCGCATTCCGGCCCGTTCGCCCGCGGCATCCACGTCACGGTCCAGGCCGGGCTCAAAGCATCCATCCCCACGGCACAGGCCCAAGAAGCACTCCGGTCGTACTACCGGGACTGTCCGTTCGTGCGCGTGACCGACACCGCGCCCCGCGTCAAGGACGTGACGGCCAGCAATTACGCGAACCTCTGCGCGGTCACCAACGGCAATTCGATCGCCGTCATGTCGGTGGTCGACAATCTCAACAAGGGCGCCGCCGGCGGCGCCATTCAATGGATGAACCGCCTGTTCGGTTTTGCCGAGACGGCGGGGCTGACCGCGGCCGCACCCGGATGGACCTGACGGTGATCAGCCATCTCGCCCAGGTGTTTGCTCAATATCCCGTCGAAGTGGCGCATGGCGAAGGCGTGTGGCTGCACGCGCGTGACGGGCGCAAGATATTGGATTTCTATGGCGGACACGCGGTCGCCGGTTTGGGCTACGGCCATCCACGCTGGCTCGCGGCGCTCGAGCGCCAGGCGCGGCAGATGGCCTTTCAGACCAATGCCCTGCCCATGGCCATCCGCGAGCGCGCCGCCGCGCGCCTCAGCAAATTCGTGGGGCTCGGCCTCGACACCGTGTTCTGGATCAACAGCGGCGCCGAAGCCAATGAGAATGCCTTGAAGCTCGCATTCAAGATCACCGGCCGCGCCAAGGTGATCGCCCTGCAGCATGGGTGGCACGGCAGGACCGCGGCCGCCGGTGCAGTGACCTGGGGTGCGCTCGAAAAATGGTACGGTTTTCCGCGCCGTCCTTTCGACGTGGAGTTCGCGCCGCGCGACAATCCGGCCGCGGTCGCGCAGTTCGTGGACGCCGACACGGCCGCCGTCATCGTCGAGCCCGTGCAAGGCGTGGGCGGCGCCTACGAGGTGGGTAAGCCGATGTTGCAGGCGCTGCGGCAGCGCTGCGACGAGGTCGGCGCACTGTTGATATTCGATGAAGTCCAGTGCGGGATGGGCCGCACCGGCGCACCGTTTGCCGCGAACTTCTACGGCGTCACGCCGGATATGCTGACCGCGGCCAAGGCCTTGGGAAACGGCTTTCCGGTATCGGCGCTGCTGCTGTCGCGCGGCGTCGCCCAGCACATCAAGAACGACGACATGGGAACCACATTCGGCGGCGGGCCGATGGCCTGCGCCGTGGCTGAAGCGGTGATCGAGACCATCGAGTCCGAGGCACTGCTCGCCAATGTCCGCCAGGTCTCGACCTATATCCGTTCCAGTTGCCTGGTGGGTCCCGTGACCCGGGTGCAGGGCGCAGGTTTTCTGCTCGGCCTCAAAACCTCGAGGCCCGCCAAGACCGTTCAGGCTGCACTGCTCGAGAAGAACATTCTCACCGGTACCAGCGCCGATCCGCACATCCTGCGTCTGTTGCCGGCGTACATCTTGAACGAAGGTCACGTCGACCGGCTGAGCGACGCCTTGTCGAAGATTCCGGCATGAGGCGTTTCCTGAGCCTTGCCGATTTCAGCCGTGAGCAGGTGCTCGACCTGCTGGCGCTGGCGCAATCGCTGCAGGACAAACCCGAGCCGCGGGCACTCGCCGGCAAGATCCTGGGGATGGTGTTCCTGAATCCGTCGCTGCGCACGCTGGCCTCGTTCCAGGCGGGAATGGCGCGCCTCGGCGGCTCCTCGTTCGTGATCACGCCGGGCCAGGGCACGTGGCAGATGGAAACCCGGCTCAACGCCGTGATGAACGGCGCGGCGGCCGAGCACATTCGCGAGGGCATTCCGGTGCTGGCCTCGTTCTGCGATGCGCTGGGTGTGCGCGCCTTCGCAGACGGCAGGAATCTCGCCCAGGACCTCGGGGAAACCTTGTTCGGCGCGATCGATGCGCTGTGCGAGAAGCCGCTGATCAATCTGGAGTCGGCGGCAAATCACCCCTGCCAGGCACTCGCGGACTGGCGCACCATGGACGAGATGGGCGTTCCGCAAGGCGGCAAGTTCGTGCTCAGCTGGGTTTTTCATCCGAAACCGCTTCCCCTGGCGGTTCCCGCGGCCACCGTGCACATGGCGGCGATGCGGGGCATGGAGGTCGTGGTGCTGCGCCCGGAAGGGTTCGCCCTGCCGCCGCAGATCATGGACCGCGCGCGCTCGGCGGCGGCGGCGGCCGGCGGCTCGCTGACCGAAACCTCCGACCGCGCCGCGGCTCTCTCGGGCGCCAGTGTGCTGTACGCCAAGGAGTGGGGAACGACGGCGTATTACGGAGACACCGAGGCAGACTCGCGGCTGCGAGCGGATCTTGCCGATTGGTGCGTGCGCGAACAGTGGTTCCGCGGCGCGTTGCCCGATGCCCGGTTCATGCACTGCCTGCCGGTGCGCCGCAATGTCGCGGTGGCCGATGAAGTTCTCGACGGTGCCCGCGCCGTGGTCAAACGTGAGGCATTCAATCGCATGGTGGTGCAAATGGCCGTTCTGCATCGCATGCTAACCTGATGCCGCCTGCAAATCGCCGTTCTGCATCGCATGCCGGCCTGATGCCGCCTGCAAATCGCCGTTCTGCATCGCATGCCGGCCTGATGCCGCCGAAAATAAGCGTCTGCATCGCATGCAGGCCTCAAGCCGCTGAGGAGGAGTTTTTGCAATGATCATGAACAGACCCGACCCGTCGGTGGCCGTGCGCGCGCTCAAGAGCGCGGCGCCCTACATCCGCATGTACAAGAACAAGGTCTTCATCATCAAGGCGGGCGGTGCGGTATTCACCGATGAGCTGTCGACGCGGCTGCTGATCGAGCAAGTGGCAATCCTGCACCAGGTGGGCATAAAAACCGTGCTGGTCCACGGCGGCGGTCCGCAACTCGACAGCCTGCAGGCGACCTTGGGCATAGAGACGCGCATGGTGAACGGCCGCCGCGTCACGGACCAGAAATCGATCGACGTCACCGCCATGGTGTTGAACGGCCTGATCAACACGCGGATCCTCGCCATCTGCCGCGAGCTCGACATCGAGGCCATCGGTTTGAGCGGGGTCGATGCCGGCCTGATACGCGCGCACAAGCGGCCGCCGATGCGCGTCTCAGGATCTCCCGACACCGTCGATTACGGTTTCGTCGGCAACATCGATTCGGTCAATACGGGAGTCATCGAGAAGCTCCTGGAAAACGGTCTGATGCCCGTGGTGAGTCCGCTGTCGGCCGACTCGCACGGCGTGCTGCTCAATATCAACGCCGATACCGTGGCGGCCGCGATCGGCGGCGCCCTGTCGGCGGAAAAGCTCGTGCTCTGCACCGGCGCACCGGGCATTCTCGAACGCGTCGAAGATCCCGGTTCGGTGGTGTCGTACACCGACATCAAGGGATTGAAGCGGCTGCGCGACCAGGGCGCGTTGCAGGACGGGATGCTGCCCAAGGCGGCGGCCATCGAGAGCGCGATCCGCGGCGGCGTGCGGCGGGTGCATGTCATCACCTACAAGTCCGCCGACAGCCTGCTCGCGGAGATTTTTACGAACGAAGGCACCGGCACCCTGGTGGTGGCGGATCTCACCGCCTTGAGTCCCGCGGAACAGCTGAGCGCGCAATGACGCGGCTGTGGGACAAGGGAACCCCGCTCGACGCGCGCGTGCTCGACTATACGGCGGGCGAAGATCACGCCCTCGACGCCCGCCTGGTGCGCTACGACGTGCAAGCCTCGATCGCGCACGCGGAAATGCTGGCCGCGCAGCAGCTGTTGTCGGCGGACGATCTCGCATCGATTCGCGCCGCGTTGACCGCAATCGGCGAGGAGCATGCGCGCGGGCTGTGGCAGGTCTCCTTGCAGCAGGAGGACTGCCAGACGGCCATCGAAAATCTGCTGACCGCGCGCATCGGCGCAGCCGGCGGACGCCTGCATGCCGGCCGCTCGCGCAACGATCAGGTGCTCGCGGCATTGCGCCTGTATCTGCGCGATGCCGCCGAGGAACTGCGCGGCGGCGCCGTGGCCGTGGCGGACGCCCTCGATGCGCTCGGCCGGCGGCACGGCGCGATGGTTCTTCCCGGCTACACCCACATGCAGCAAGCCATGCCGAGCACCGTGGCATTGTGGGCGCAGGGCTTTGCCGCGGAAATACGCGACGATGCGCAGGGCTTAGAGCTCACGCAGCGGCGCATCGGCAAGAATCCGTTGGGCTCCGCCGCCGGGTACGGCACCCCGAATCTCGACGTGAGCCGCGAGGAGACGCGGCGGCGGCTCGGATTCGCGGTCACGCAGGAACCCGTGACGGCGGTGCAGCTGTCGCGCGGCAAGGCCGAGGCCGGGCTTTTGTTCGAAATAACGCTGCTGACGCAGGACACCGCCCGGCTCGCGGCGGACCTGCTGCTGTTCTACACCCAGGAGTTCGCTTTCGTGTCGCTGCCCGCCGCCTTCACCACCGGCTCGTCCATCATGCCGCAGAAGCGCAATCCCGATGTATTCGAGCTGGTTCGCGGCCGCAGCGCGGTTGCGCACGCCGCGCTCAACGAGGTGCTCGGCATCACGCAGAAGCTCACCTCGGGCTATCACCGCGATCTGCAATTGATCAAGCCGCCGCTGTTCCGTGGCATCGATTCCTGTCTGCAGACCCTGTCGATATTGCCGGGCGCGCTCGACGGCGTCGCGTTCCGGCCCGAGAACATCCGCCTCGATCCGTCGATCGACGCGGCCGCTGCCGCCAATGCCCTGGTCGCCCGGGAGGGGATTCCGTTTCGGGAAGCCTACCGCCGTGTCGCCGCTCAACTTGAGGACAATAAATGACAATCTGGAAAAGCGCGCGAGCCCTGGAGGACCTGAATTCCGGCCGCAGCGGAACGCTGATCGAAACGCTCGGCATCGAGTTCACCGAGATCGGCGAGGATTTCATCCGCGGCACCATGCCGGTCGACGAGCGCACGCATCAGCCCTATGGATTGCTGCACGGCGGTGCCTCGGTGGCGCTCGCCGAAAGCCTGGGAAGCATGGGCGCCGCGATGTGTGTCGACAGTCAGGAGTTCCAATGCGTCGGCCAGGAAATCAATGCCAATCACGTGCGCTCGGCGCGCTCGGGGCTGGTCACCGGAACCGCGCGTCCCGTGCACTTGGGTGGACGCACCCATGTGTGGGTCATCGACATCGTCGATGAAGGCGGCAGACTGGTATGCACCTCCCGGTTGACGGTTGCGGTCATCCGGCGCGGCTCGATCAGCGGCTGACGGGCTGGCCTTAGGCCCCCGGCACGGGGTATCGTGCGCGCCATGAAAAACTCACGCATGGCGTGGATCCTGATCATCGCCGCGCTACCCGCCGGTGCCCAGTCGCCCGCGCCCGCGCCCGCCGCACCGCCGCCGCCTGCCCCGCCCACCCCCAGCGCCCAGCACGCCGCGCCGTTCCCGCAGGCTTCGTCGGGTACCGGTACCCCAGGGTCAACCATGCCAGGGTCCACCACGCCGGGGCCTGCCATGCCGGGGTCCACCGCACCCGTACCCGCAACCGCCATGCCGGGGCCCCCCGCACAGAGCGCTGCCATGCCAGGGTCGCCCGCGCCAGGGTCCGCGGCACCGGCATCCTCCCTGCCCGGGTCCACCACACCGGGTGCCGCCAAGCCGGGTCCCGCGATGACCGGGGCCGCCCCGGCCGCGCAGCCACCCCCGCTCGATCCTCACGAGGCGAGTTACTTGTTCGGTCTGGGTTTCGGCGAGCAGTTGCACAACGTCGGCATTACCGACCAGCTCACCCTCAAGGAGCTCGACCGCGGGGTGCAGGACGGCTTGAAGGGGAAGAGGTCGTCTCAAGACGATCGCCGGCGAGTTCAGGCTTTCGTGCGTGCGCAAATGGAATCC
>Ga0116229_10005994_pt1 | contig 19678 bp, 16 predicted proteins | sample S1TSphgellanicum_3_FD_87313 | JGI IMG/M metagenome (GOLD analysis project Ga0116229, IMG submission 87313) | Host-associated microbial communities from peat moss isolated from Minnesota, USA - S1T2_Fc - Sphagnum magellanicum MG | ecosystem: Host-associated > Plants > Peat moss > Unclassified... | reverse complement strand
AGGAGGAGGAGGAGGAGGAGGAAGCAGAGAACAAGAACAAGAAGCTTGTTCAGGTTTTGTTTCAAGACCTGCCTAGTTGTCTGTTCTTGATTGTCGCTTCGTCTTTGTTATGTTTTACAGGAGACGATACAAGCTCTTGGTTCTTGTTCCCGTTTCTTTGTCCGGGTAGGACAGATAGACAGACAGAAAGACAGAAAGACAGAAAGAAAGAGATCTTGGCTGTTTTTTGGGTGTTCGTCTTTGTTAATTCGTGAGGAAGAACATTTGCTTTGCCTGCTTATTTTTTGTTCGTCTTCGTGAATTCGCGGGGGAAGAAAGGGGAGCGGTAGGGGGAGGGGGAGAAAGAAAATGCCTGCCGCTTTTGCTCGAACCATAAGCAGCAGGTGGAATGAACATCTGGCTGGATTTCGTTCTTTTGCCAGAACTCGATGTCCCATGAAGTTTAGTGTTGACTGTTTTCATGGTGATCCGATGTCACATGGTGGGAAGGATTGATGTTGTAGGATGTTGAGATTCCTTGTCTTGCTGAAAGAGTGACCGTTTTTTTTTCCCCTCCCTTTCCGGCATATTGGCTTCATTTTTCTTGAGGGACTTTGCTACAAGTGTTTAGAGGATTTTATTCAGTGCTAAGTGGAATGCACAGAAAGAATGTGTGCGTCAGTTGTTGAGCTTCACTTGCTCGCTCTTTGAGTACTAAGGGGGAAAGACAATAGCACAATAAGATGTAGAGGTCAGGCAAGTAACAGGTTTTCTGCAGTCATTGGCTTTCTGTCGGTGGTACTTTGGTCAATGCAAAAGCAACAAAAGGACCCTGATGAGCTCGTAGGTACCTAGGCAGCACAACACCTACAGCTCTGATCTTGGTGCTCCAAGTTTGAGATTCTCAAGCATCCGTTGCTGGACATTCTGGGATTCATCTCTGGGAATGAGCTGACGCAGTGGTGTTTTGCCAGGAACAACCAAATGGCTGATCAGAACTCAATGTCCCATGAAACCCTAAGTATAGTCTGGATGTAACTGATACTCCTGAATGCAGTTTTAATCTCTGCTCTGTTCATCTTGAGCCTTTCTAAGTGACCCAACTCAAATGCACTCCTTTTTTCAAAAAACAAGTTATGTTTTGAAGCAATGGTTTCCAGTGGGAGATAGTATTTCTTGAAGCACATGAATGTGGTTTACCCTGTTTAGTTTGTGTGAGAAAGAGCTGGAGAATTAGTTGATTGAAATGGGCTTTGTGGCTTGCAGGGTGCTTGTGAAGACCACCATCCAAATGTGTCAACTTGGTGGTTTGGCTGATTGCATGCAGAGGCAAAGGGACGTCATAGGTGCTTATGTGGGAGCTGCAGAGTCTGTGGCACAAGGTGTAGGTGAGGTCTTTGAAAGGTTTGGAACTGGTCATGAGAAGGTGGAAGAGTGTTGTTTGTATGGGGATTTGAATGGGCGAGTCCTAAAAGATGCCCACAGAATTGAAGACTCTCCGCAAAGGGCAGAGTGGACTGGTGAAGAAGGGTTTGGTTTTGACTCACGAGAACCTTTTCACTGCACAGCACGATTTCGTCCTGCTGTTGCTGCATTTGTGGAGTCCATTGCCGAGCCTAAGAAAAAATGTGCCCATAGCAGACATCAAAGGCCACGTCCAACAGCTGCTTCTAAGCTACCCATGCTTGATCTCATTAATTTCCTGCCAGATGAATGTCTGCAGGAAATATTCCGATACTTACCTAAGCTCCAGGATCGCTGCGCTTGTGCCTTTGTTTGCACACGTTGGCTTATGTTGCAGAGCCACATGCATCAGCAAGATTTTAAAACCAGTGCAGTCAAGAGTGAGGGCAGTCTTCAGCAGCACAGTGAATGTGTGAGGTTGGTGGGTATATCATCAGACCCCAAGAAGGCACACAATTATTCAACTGCGCTGCAGAAAGGATTGCACCACTTGCCTGAAGTGCAGCAGGGGTTAGTGCCAATGGTGAGTGGAAAGGACTATCCAGGGGAAGACAAGCCAAGGGTTGAAAGGCAGCCAGAATGGGCAACAATGAGGGAGCTGTCTCAGTCGCTTGAAGGGAGAAAAGCCTCAGATGTACGGTTAGCATTTGTGGCACTGGGGACCCTTGCCTATGGTGGGCTTGGAAAGCTGACAATCAAAGGGGGAGCAGCACTAAATGGTGGCAATGGTGTGGGTAATGGGGGTTTGTTGGCAATTGGGAACTGCTGTGCTGCACTTCGATGTCTGTCTTTGTGGGATTGTCTGAAAGTTGGGGATGAAGGATTGCAAGCCATTGGAAATGGGTGCCACTTGCTTGAAAATCTGGATCTTTTGAAATGTCCAAAGGTGGGCAATGCAGGCATCAAGGCAATAGCAAAGGGGTGCCCACTGCTATCCACCATCAGCTTGGATTCCTGTAGAAGTGTAGGAGATGAGGGCTTAATAGCAGTTGGGAAATGGAGTTCTGTGCTGCTGTCTGTTGCTGTTAGTAACTGTGGATTGGTGGGTAGTAATGGAATTGCTGCAATTGGGGCAGGTTGCAAGAAGATTAAGATGCTGAAGCTAGAGAGACTCAATGTGTCTGATGAAGGCCTCACCCTCTTGGGAGAGCATTGCAAGGCTTTAGAAAGGATGAAGCTTGCAAATCTTCAAGGCTGCACAGAGGCAGGTATCATTAGTCTCTTCAAAGGTGCAGGCTTGCAGCTGCTGAAATCCCTCTCAATTTTTGCCTGTTTGGGCATAACAGACCGGTCATTGGAAGAAGTGGGAAAAGTCTGCAGATACTTGAACCTTTGTGTCTTGTCCCAGTGCCCAAAGTTGACAGATGAGGGGCTTAAAGCATTTATGCAGTGCTGTCCCTGCTTAGTCCGTCTCCAGCTGCAGAGGTGCAACGCCATCACACACAAAGGTTTGCTAGCAGCGTTGATTCTTTGCCAGGGGAATTTGCAGACACTGAGACTTTCCGAATGCAATGGGGTCCAGGATCAGGGCCTCCTTCCAACTGAATTCCAGTTGAACCCCCTTGCATTGAAGTCGCTCCAGATCTTGTATTGCAAAGGACTGGGGAATGGCTATCTTGCAGTCATGGGCCACTGCTGTCCATCACTGGAGCATTTAAATCTCAGTGGGCTGGTTGATGTGACTGATGAAGCTGTGATGATGATCCTTCAAGGGAGTGGAAGGAAACTGGAGAGCTTGAACCTCAGTGGGTGTATCAAGGTCTCAAATGTTTCTATCTGCGCAGTTGCAAAATATTGTGCCAAGCACCTCACAAGACTGGTGCTTGATGGCTGCTGCAACGTGGGTGACCCTAGCCTAAAGATGGTGGCAATTGAATGCAAGGCTCTTGAAGAGCTTGATGCTTCTCAGACAGCTATCACTGATGATGGTGTTCGTACACTGGTAGAAGCCCGTGGGCCCTTTCTACAAACATTGACTCTGTCAGGCTGCAATTTTCTGACAGATCACTGCCTGTCTCTCATTGAGCAATCCTGTCCATTCCTGGGGGCACTAAACCTGAAGCATTGCCCCCACCTGACACATGTGGCTCTGAATATCCTGGAGTCTCATCTACTGGATTGTGTGCTTTTGTACTGTTAGGGCAAGATTTAAGTCTGTGGACAAGGACAGTGCGAAAGTTTTGTCTTCATCTTAAAGGTGCTTTCATGGTTTGTCAGTACTCTGGTAACATTCCCTTTTTCTTTGTTTGTAATCTTTCTGGTGATATCCTTGAACAATTTGGACAAGACCACCAGGGAGCAGCTAAATAAAAGGCTGGGTGCACAGTAATGAGGAGCAGCTGCATTGGTACATATGGACAGGGGGTTACATCAGTGACTCAAGGCCAGACTGTGAGGCATTGATGTTGTCTGTTTGAACCAAGAGTTGCCATTTTTGCAGGTGTCTTTCCTTGACTGGGCCCTGTTTTTATTGAGCCAGCTAATTTTGCAAGTTCAACTGTGCTCAGTATGCTCTTGGTTATCCTTACCTGTGTGCCTCTGGATGCTGACTAGAGGCATTTTCATTACATCTGCCACAGGGGTTTGGCTACAGGACCATTTTTAGTCGTGGAAATTGTTTTTCCAAGCCCTTAGTATTATTGAGTCTGCTAAATCCAAAGACATGACCAAGGATATATCATTTGGTTTCTGAGGTCACTCAGAGTTTTTGTGTGGCAGTGCCCAGAGTAGGGTGGATCTAAATGTATGACTTTTTTTTACCACTTTGTATTTAGTTTTAAGCCATGGCATCTATGTGTATTGGTCTTCTTATGTTTGTCTGATTGGTGGATCTATGGCTCATTCGGTGTCCTGGCATGTTAGATGTTCCAGGAATAAATGTGACAGTGTTACTGATGAACAACTGTTCAAGGACTCCAATATGATGAAGTCCACCTTCTTGGCAAAATTCTGATAAGAGGGATGTCTGAATAAGAGGCTTGGGGATCTAGGGTGCAAGTTGAGTAATCAAACTAAAGTTTCTGGAGATTGACACTGTTAATCATACTGCTAGTTTTATTGCCCTGTTTTTTTCCAGTTCTTCCCTTCTGTGTGTTTATTCTCCCTTGTTCCTCAGTCCTTTAACTGGGAGTTTTTCTCAGAGTTGAAAGATAGTGTTCTTCTTATGGCTATACCACCAACATCCTGGAAGCAGGAGTTTTTGTCTCCTGCTAGCCTTGTTGCAGGTGAAATTTGGTTTTTTTCGCAGTGAATCATTTTAGAGACTGTTGTACGAGCCTTGTTGGAGGCCAGAATTTGGTTGTTTGCAGAAAATCATGGAAGGATGGCACAAGAGATTCCTGTGAAATCTGGCTGCTTATGACACACATCGCATGTGCACTTCTTCCTTTTCATGTATATGGGATAGGTTCTTGATTCTGTTACTGGGCTTTGGTTGCAAAACTAGGGCTTTTGTGGAAGAGTATTGATAGCACTTGTGTCCTTCCATCTTCCTGCTTCTCATTTCCTTGTTTGTAATGTTTATGGCGGCCTTCCATTTTCCTGCCTCTCATTTCCTTGTTGTAATTCGTTTTTGTGTCCTTCCATTTTCCCACTTCTCATTTCGTTGTTGTAATGTTGTGTCCTTCAATTTTCCTGCTTCTCATGTCCTTCTTGTAAAGTTTTTATTGTGTCTTTCCATTTTCCCACTTCTCATTTCCTTCTTGTAATGCTTTATTTGTGTTCTTCAATTTTCCTGCTTCTCATTTCCTTCTTGTAATGTTTTTATTTGAGTCTTTCCATTTTCCCACTTCTCATTTCCTTGTTGTAATGCTTTATTTATGTCCTTCAATTTTCCTACTGCTCATATCCTTCTTGTATTGTTTTTATTGTGTCTTTCCATTTTCCAGCTTCTCATTTACTTTTGTTCTTTATATTGTACTAAAATTTGGCAGGTTTACATCATAAATCCACTTTTGGAGGATTTGAAAAAGGCCATATTGTGATCAATATGTTAACAATGGAGATGGCATTGCAACAACCTGCACTTATTTGCAAAGCAAATGAAGGAGGTAGGGGTCCTTACTTTCTCTTTGAGATGCTTTTGCAAATTGGATAAGAAAACATTTCCTAACCCCAAAACAATCCCAAAAGTTCTCAACGTCTTCAACACGTTTTGCAGCTTCACAAAATTTATTAGTCCTTAATTCATAAGGACCGAGGCACTTGCTTGAGTGGCTTTGCACAAGTACTCCTACATTGTAGATCTAAACAATTTGCAAATGATGTTTGATTCAACATGTAGTTAGCTAAATGGGACATCAAATCCTTGTGATAATATGAAAATGATTACTACTTATTTGTCTTTTAACAAGTTCCCATTCAATTGATGTTCAATTTTTGCTAAGCATAAAAAAACTCTTTATAAAAGTGTGAGTTTTCTATTCTTCTATTAACTACAATTTGTAGATTATTAAAATTTATCCATAATAGTAATTTTGAAGGACTTTTTATATGATTTCGAAAAATACCATATAATGTTGCAAAGGTTTCCAACACATAGTTCTTAATAAAAAAATTTAATATTATGAATTATTTTTATTTTTAAATTAATATATTAATTCTTCAATAAAAAACTACAATATTAACACAATTTACTATTAATATATAACTCCAATATTTAATTGTTACTGAACACCTCTCCACTTTAATATTGAATATTTCTTTTACAATTTATATGTAAATGATTTTCATTATATGAATATTTTATTATCATTACAATTATATTGTTAGTTATTTTTTTCAATTCAAAAAATTTAGTAGTAGATCATGAGTCAAATTTTTAACATTTATTTATTACTTGTTTACTATATCATTTAAGTTTTTAAAAATGTTTTTCTATTGATATTTTAATAACATGAATATTGTAAATCATCTTTGCAAATTTAACAAAATTATATTATCTTGATTATTGTAAATGACTTAAATTTCACAATCTATTTATTAAATTTGTTAAACTTTAAAATTCAAGTCCAACTACAAGTTCAAATAATTAAATACAAAATACAACTTTTCAAAATCCAATATCAACTTATGCAAGTTCATTTTTTCAAAATGTAAGTTCAAGTTTTCAAATATTGTGTGAGAGTTTTTAAAAATCAGATCCCAAAAAACTCATCCATAATACAACCATAGCTAAGAAGAATCCCATGATTCAAGTTTCAAATACTTCCCAAATATCAACTTCAAGTTTCCCAAAATCAAACTCAATTCCCCAATATCAATTTAAAATTCTCAAAAATAGTTCATATTTCAAATTTAACTTCAAATTTCTCATCAACAATTTTCAATTTTCAATTTTTTATCCTCCAATTATGACGTATAAGTTTTTAAAATGAAAATGCCGAATACAAAACAATACAAAATGGCCCCTCCATTATCTTTTATTGCCTTTCACTCCCCTAAAAATCCATTAGCATTTTTCATGAAATGAGAACAAGCAAGTTTGAAATGGCATTAGGTGAAAAATCCATTGTGCCAACATACTTCCCATTGTTTGTCACAATTAATTAGAGGCATTAAAGACTTATTGGGTTTATAATAAATTTGTTGAAAAAACACACTCTCATTTATTTATTTATTTTTTCAATGACTTGGACACTCATAGTTGAATGTGACAAGTTTTTGTGCAAAGCACATGTCAAAGGCACAAGGGACTATAATTAATTTAAGAAAACATGTGCTTTCACTATAATGCATTAATGACTTACCATGTGTGATTTGAACATATTTTGCAAAGGGAAAAGAAACAATAGTCCCCTTCATCAATAGAAACGACTAATGAGTTGCTAATGCAAAATTCATTGATTTTAAAAATTGAATACAATTGGTTTTAATTTACATTCAAAATTTTATGTTGTCCAATTATTTCTTATAACTTTCAACCAAATTGTTTTGTTAAGTGAAGTTTGCATCTTTTTAATTTTTTTCAACATCAAAGTTCGATTTGTCATTGGTTGTAATGTGTCTTGTGAATTCGAATCTTATTATTATTACATTTTTAAAGTCCAAAGTGGAGAAGATAATGGGTTTTGATTTATGAATTAAATTGCATTAGGTTGTCCTTGCATCAAGATTAACATTGGTGATGGTTGGTTTAACGCTACATGTTCATAATAAATTATCAATGTATATTTTGTTAATGTCCATGATATTATTAGTGTCTATTCTATGTCGTTTTATATTGTAGAATTAAACATTATGTGATGATTATGAAGAAGTTAAATATTAATAATCACAACTCACATTGTTGGTTATAACAATGTGAATTGAAAAAACAATAACTAAATCTTAAAAACTTGTCCTTGATGTCTGCAAAAAAATATGTGCTAATCAATAATTGTAAAGTGAAAAACTCACTTATATTAATGTGCTAACTAGACACCATGTGCGGATCAATTTAATGTCTATTAGTGATTATTCAACATTTGTATATGGAATTATAATACCTAATCATAATGAATTATTTTATTTAGCACCAAGCTAACATCCATGGTCCACCATGTGTTTTCCCCTATATCATTCATCCCAATTCATTCAATGTTTTTTTCTTACTTTTATTTTTTAAAATTATCAGCCTATTCACTAACTAGTGCATTGCAATGCAAATGGGAAACCTTGTGGTGCTCGCATGAGCATGTGTGCTATTAGCCTTTCAAGGATATGCCTTAAAGCTTAACCTTACAATTGATGACATATGTCGACAACCAGCTGATCAGATGGAGGCCATCATAGTAGAATTGGAAGCACAATTTGATTATTTGGACCACCCTTTGGCGTAAAAGTATGTCAAAGACCAGGTTGCCATAGTGATGAAAAATAAGCAATGGCATTTGAAGAAGCTAATTGAAAGTTCTTGACCTCGAAATTGTTCAAAGGCCCATTGGAATCAATTAAAACAAGTATTGCTCCAAATGATATCCCTTAAAAGATGTAGTCTTTGTGCATACTTCACTAATTTCTACTAATCTTACGATCAATTTTGTTGTTTTATTGACAAATTTGCCATGTACATTTTGAAAATCGATTGTCAAAAGTTGTGACATCATAGAATTATGTAGCCATTTTTTTGAAGTTTGAATCACCTACTTCACCCATTTCAAGGAAAATGTCAGTAGTTGGACATGTTTCTGGGACCCAAGATCAGCCCAAACCTTTTGCATGATCATGTCACAAGCTATATATGGTGCGTAAATGCATTTTGTCCCTTAAATGTTGTAGAACAAATTTGATTTGATATTTTTCAAGGAATTTAATACATAGATTTTAATAGAAGTTTAAGTTCTTAATGCAAACTCAAGGTTCTTAGGCGAGCTTGCAAAAATATGTGTAGTTTGTGTTATTTTGCTAAGAACGAATTTTTGTCAAAATCTTCTTTAAAAACTCTTTATTATGATTCTAGTAATTTGGTAGTGAACTAAGTTGTTTTAAGTTTTTTTTTGTCAAATTTTAATTATTATTTTCTTAATTGTTATATTGATTAAGGTGTTATATTTATTAAATAAATTATGTCATTTTCATAAGACCATTTGATAAAAGTCACAATTTTGATCTATCCATTTTTCTATTTAACATGGAGACTCATGATCAACAATGTAATCTGTAATTTCTTTTTGTGTAAGAAATTGAATGGCTTAGGATTTGATAAAAATAACTATTGATAGGTAGGCCAAGGGTTTGGATCTAGGAGAGTAATGTCATAGATTTCATGAAACGAATAGATGAACAAACATGTGACTATAATCAAACATGTTTATCATATGATAACATCTTCATGAATTGACAAGCTACATGAAGGCACTATTGTTGTCATTTGATTTTTCTTTTCTAGGTGAATAGTCACGCCCAAATAAAAATATAGTATAAATGCAAGGGAGGGCAATGGCAAATTAGATTTGATAGCAAAGTTGTGGGGGGAGGGAAGTGGCAAATTGGGTGAGGATGGCAAGTTGGTGGGGGAAGGTAATGCCAAATTGATGATAAGGTTGTGAGGGTGTGGATTTTTCTTTCTTGGCTGGTATAAGGTAGTAAAGTACAAAGTAGAATGAGGAGGTGAAAAAAAAATCTAAAGAAGGTTAAAAATCGATTTTCAAAACCATTAATGAATTGCAAATTTTGATCTGAAGTGGTATTAAAAAAAGTTTAGTTCAAACTTGAACCTACATAATAAAACATTGTGTATATAAGAAAAAATCTTGTCTTTTTCCACTACCCAAGTTCATTAGGTTTTTAGTGAAATGAGAGAAAATTGATTAATATGCAACTTAAATGGTTTTGGTAAAAAAAAATTAGTTGATTAGGACATTTTTGGTGAAATATTTTTTAGTCATTTTGGATAGTCACACGTTGCACTAAATAATTTTTAATTTAAAAATTATGACATGGATATATGAGGTCCCAAATTGACATGATGTGGAATAAAATGTCACGTCATCATATAATCTTTCATTTTTTTTTTAATTTTGTTTTGTTTTGTTTTTTTTTGGATTGTGGAATCATGAATTTTTGTTTTTCATGGCACGCCAAGACAAAATTACATGCCGTGAATTTTTTTCGATTTAAAAAAAAAAATTTTTTGACATCATTCACCATGATGTACATGTTCATACATTGCATTTATACAAAATACATTAATGCACACATTCATCAAGTTTTGAACCTAAGACCTCATGGAGGCACACCAAGGTCATAATCATTAAACCATTTTAAGACTTTATTAACAAAGAAAAAAAAGTTTGAATTTATTATGTTTGACATAAAATTGTTTAGGAAATTCAAACTTTAATGTATATTTTCATTTTCAAAATGTATTCAAATGCTACAAATGAGAACATGATCTTGAAGTTTATTCAATAATGTATTAAAATTATTAAAATTATTATTTATAAATATTAAATTAAAAAAATTAAAAAAGAAAAGAATGTCATGAATATATGTATACATGAATATATATATATATAAATTGACCTACAATGTCTATGAATTCAATGCGAATTTAAGAATGCATTCATTAAGTCTTAAACAACATTATTTCCATTATTAAAATATGTCCATTTTTTGAAAAATTATAAAATTTTATTTTCCCAAATATGATTAGATACAAAAATATATATTATTTTTGTAATGTTGTTGAAATGGTAATCATCCATAAGAAGATTTAACCACGTTTGGTTATAGACAAATTGTGAAGTTGGAAACTTGTTTAAATATTTCAATATTATGGTTACCTACTATAATTTGTTGTAAGAAATTGACAATATATAGTTTTAATTTGACATAATTTGATTTTTTTCCCCCAAAAAAATCCTTTGTTGATTTTTTTGAACCTTTAAATTGGCAAAAATTGGCCACAAAAATAAATAAATAAATAAAGTAATCAATATAGCCATTTAATTTTTAATACTATATTTGTTAAGCAACATGAATCATAAATTAATAAAAATGATAAATTATACAACTTGAAAAAAATCACCAATATATGATGTAAAAATATAATATAATTTCATTTTTTTTGTAGAAATAAAAAAACATAATTTAGTGACAATTTTGGCATTAAATAGTTGAATTAAACCCCCCTCCCCAACCAAGCATTTTTTTTCAGTTTTGAATTTTCCTAACTTGGCAATTCTTGTTGGGAAAAAATGGAAAAAATGATGAAAATTCAAGGGAAACTGTAAATAACAAAAGAATTGCCAAATTTTTGAGACAAAAATTTTAAAAGAAAAAAAAGGTTATTCATAATGAATAAAAATTGGTGGTGAATTCCACCATTTGGTAAACATAAAAAAGGCCATCAACATCAACAAAGATTTTTTTAATTAAGTGAACAAAAAAATTCATTTATTTATTTTTAATGATATAATTCTACAATGAGTTCTAGGACTTATAAACAAAATATAAAAGCATTTTAACAAATTTATACCTCCATATACATGGTTTATAACCAAAACATGGTTAAATTTTCTTGTGGATGATATTAAAGAACACCAGAAATTTAAGAAAATAAAAGATGAAAAAATTCAGTGATGTACTTATTACTATCATGATTTAAAATTCATGCATTTATTTTATTTTTAAAATGAAAACTTAAAATTCACCTCTAAATATTTAAACATAAACTTGTAACAAAACAACCTTAAAAATTAATATACCATGTTTAAATAAAAATAATAAGTAGGAAAAATTGGTAATTTATTATTATTATTATTATTATTAAAATAATAATATATTTTAAGAAAATAAAAAAAATCATTTTTTCAAATATGGATTTTTTTTCATACACCAAAACAAAAAATGGAAAAAAATTAGGGATTATTCATGGGGGTCTTTGGTGTTGCATCATGAACATTCATAATAATAAACTTGTCCACATGATGCCTAAAGCAAACAAGGGAAAACATTCATTTTAATTTATATAAATGTACAAGAATTTAACAGATGAAAAAATAATAATTTAGAGGTCTATATGCATCATAGACTTTGCATGCATGAACATTTGAGCTAATCATTAATGCATTCAAATATAAATATGAGACTTGTTTAGTTTTATACATTCATTTAAAAAAATTGTGATGGATGCAAAATGTAATTTATGAATAATGGATTCAACACATTCAAAGTAAATGATTCAATTCATGTGCAAATGTTGATAATTCAAAAAACATGAAAAAACTCACTAACTTGTTCAAATACAAATGTAAGACATTAAGTTGTTATGTATGTTTCAATATATATTAATAAATGTAATATTTGAATAATGTTTTCAATAAGTTCAAAGTGAATGATTCACCTAATGTGAAGATATTGATAGTTCAAGAAATGTGAAAAAACTCAGTAACCATTCAAATATAATTGCAAAGCATTGAGCTACATATGTTTCAATATATTCTAATAAGTGCAAGATGCAATTTATGAGTAATGATTTTAACATATTAAATGTGAATGGCTTAACTCATGTGCACATATTAATAATTGAAAAGATGTGAAATAAGACTAGTTGATTAGAACATTTTTAATGAAATTGTTTTTAGGCTGTTTTGGATAATTTTGCACTAAATAATTTTTAGTTTTATAATTATGACATGGATATATGAGGTCCTAAATTAATATGACATGGAATAAAACGCCACATCATCATATGATTTTTTTCATTTTTTTTTTCGAATCATGGAATCATAATTCATATTTTTCTCATGACATGCTGTGATAAAATTACATGCTGTGAAAAAAAAAAATTAATTTTTTTTTTCCTGATTTTGTCAAAAAAGAGTTTTGACATCATTAGCCATGATGTACATGTTCATATATTGCATTTATATGATACATTGACACATTTTTCAAGGTTTGAACCCAAAATTTTGTGGAAGCACACCATGATTTTAACCACCAAACCACTTCAAAACCATATTAACAGAAAAGGAAAAAATTAAGTTTATCTTGTTTGGCATGGAATTGTTGAGGAAATTCAAACTTCAATTTGGAAAAAAAAAAAAATCTTCAAATGCTACAAATGAAAACACAATTTAAAAGCGTATTCAATAATGTGTTCAAAAATATTATTATAATTTAACATTATTAAATATTAAATATTTAAAAAATTCATGTTATAAATAAAATTACAATTTATTTTTGTTTAAATTGACTTACAATCTTTGTGAATTCAATGTGAATTTCAAGAATACTATCATTAAATCTTTAGCAATGCTATTTCCATCATGTAAAATATATCCGTTTTTTGAAAAATTGCAAGTTTTTATTTCCCCAATATGATTAAGTACAAAATTTTTAATTTACTTTTGTAATTTTGCTAAAATGGTAATCATCCATAAGAAGATTTAGCCAGACTTGGTTATAGACCAGTTGTGGAGTTAGCTTGTTTAAATCGTTCAATATTATGGCTACCTACTATAATTTATTGTAAAACACTAATGATATATATTTTAAATTTGACAAAATTTGATTTTCTTTTCTTTTAAAAATGTCCTTTGTTGATGTTGTCTTCTTAAATTGGCAAAAATGATAGTAGAAATAAAATAATTAAGTAGTCAACATAGCCATTCAATTTTCAATACCATAATTGTTTAACAACATGAATCATACAATATTGCAAATGATCAATTATACAACTTGAAAAAAAATCACTATATATATATATATATTACTATATAGCAAAGAAACCTCATCAAAGAAGCTCAAAAAATTATCTACAAGTAGTTCCAGTGAATCATGCTGAACAAATGTGAAGGTCGAAATCATTGTAGTTAGAAAAATCATGTTCAACACCTTAGGTAAGCATTCAACTTATAGCTAAATATATGTGTTGAACTCATGTGTTGAACAACTTATAGGTAAATACGTTGCAACTATAATACTACTAGGTAGTTCACCAACAATACATATCTATTGTTTTGTCTATTGGTTGCCTCCACATACACTTATGGTATTCTTAGGATCCTCTTCTCGGAGAAGGTTAGAATTCACTTCAAAGTAAAATACAAACTCAAACCTACTTTTAGAATTTATGAAGTCATCCCAGGCTGGTAATTTTCCTTCGGTTGTCATGAGGGGCCTACATTTGACAGAAACACATCCACAAGTAGAAAGGGGCTTTGAACGACAAACAAATTTATGCACCTAGTAGAGTCTGAATATGGCCTCCCACTTTGTCTCAACAAGAGCAACAAAGAAGGCAATAGCTATAATAGCACAAGATTAACACAAATGGTTGAAAGCAATTTTCAAACAATCATTCTATGAATAAACATAATAACCTTCATAAACAAATGACTAGAAAAGAAAGTGTAGAGAACTTCGCAAACAAACCTCATCAAAAGAAGCTCAAAAAACTTACCACAAACTCAATGCCACCTTCCCCTTTTGCCACAACAATAAACCATAGCAACCATTGCTGGTAGTGTGGCATGGAAGCTGATGCAAACCTCTAGGGATCTTCCAGGATGAGATTCAATCTTGTAGCCCAATAAACCTTTGCATAAATTCTATGAGATTTGAGTCTTCACCATCGATATACATCTCAATAGGAAGCAGCTCATCTTTTGATTGACAACCTTTGAAGGAACCAAGATTTCACTCTAAACAAACTCAAATTATGAAATGGGTGCCAGTGATCACTCATCGGCATGATGTCAACCTAATCACCTTTGGTTTCTTATTACTAGGTACAAAGAAAACTGCTGACTTGCTTGAGTAGGATTCATTTTCAGATGGTTGCAGATCACCTCCATGTTTGCAATCTGTCAGTGGCTCTGCCATTTTCTTTTTCTCACTAGATGTTGCTTCCAGCATTTTGACAGCTTCCCAATTGTCCATGGCCACATATGGTCCTAGTTTTGCAGGCTGCTTTGTTGTCGAAGAAGGAGAAGAAAAAGAAGAAGCAACTGAAGTGCATTGTTGTTGTTGTTGAGCTTGTGCACGTATAATATTAAGCTTTCCCCTTTCCTTAACAGCTGCATCTAGAAAGCACTCTTTCTTCTCCAGTTTTGCTGCTAAACTTTTGCGGAAGGTGCGACGATTCAGCTTGACAATTTCACCCGTGATGCTGATTACATACCTGCCACCTGGCTTCTTTCTTCTTCTACCAAAATTTTGGATGTCATGATGATCTGGATATGGTTGAAGATCCAGCACCTTTGCCACTGGCGGTAGTGCTAAGGGTGCACGGAAGTCAACTCGATCATCAAATTGAAGAGCTTCTTCTGGGTGTGCCCAAAGATCGAATGCCCTAAAAGGATGCTGTTGTTGCAAGTTCCTAGTAGAATTGGTACTATGATCCAAGGAGGTGAACAATTTTGAAGCATCAGAGAGAACCTTCAGGAATGAAAGAAGGCTTGTTTGTCTGTTGTCGTTGTTACTGTTGTTGCCTTTTACAGCCCTGCTAGTCTAGATTACAAAAGAGAAACCCATAATGTATCATCACATGTATGTATGTATCATGATCAACTGCTTGTTAAATTTGGTCAAAACATTAAGGGGAGGAGGATGTGTGCAGTGACATACCCAAACCCAGCATTAAGCTAACAAGAAATTCAAACAGTAATATGATTCAGAATGGACATTGAACACGTGCAATCAAGGAGTTACAAGAGTGAAAAAAGAAGGAGAGCAGTCTTGGTAAACTTACAGGACTGAATAAGGAGGAATAACAGAAGACAGAGAAATGACCAAAGCGTTGCAAGGCCAGTGCAAGCTGCTTCTGATGAAGGTGACAATCGCCAGATTCCACACTTGTTCCCATGATGACCGCTGGCGCAGGCAAGGGTGCCCAGTCCTCCACTATTGCCTCCTTCACAAACTGTTCTGGAGCCATTCTATTCCCTTTTGGGTGTTTTGGTCTTTTCCTGTTCGAGAGACATATACGCTGAGCATTTCAGAAGAGAATCTCTGCTGCCCTATCACTTTCTTTTGCAAAAAAGATCATACTTATTCAACTGGTTTAGGATATTTATTTTTTGTGATTTTTACACTACTGTCGAGAAAACTGATTACAGTTTTGGATTAATAAAAGGCCAAAGAATGTGCCTGAGGGGAAGTTTCTTGGTGCAAAGACCACTGCTGCTTCTATCAACTTCAATCGCCCAATCACGCTCAACACGTAAGCGGAATGTCTTATGACAGATGGTGTAATTCATAGGGACCACTGCATCCAAAAGCCGCTCTTTCACCCATTGCTCCACATCCTGGATCCTCCTTGCCATTTGTCCCAACTGATGAGCAACTACTAGTACAGAGAGTTGGATAAACAAAGGATCAATGCAAGCTTCTTTGTGTTCATGAAAGACTTCAGACTTGAATTATCTACCTTTGACTTCCCATTCAAAAAAAATCACTTGCGCATGGGAAACAACTCTGAATGTAGAAGAATTGTTACTTGGAATCTGCTAAGGGCTTCCTTACGATCAACAGCAACAGCAGCACTGAGCACTAATTGCGGACGTAATGACTTTGCAGTGTGACGAATATCACGCAGAAGTGCTGTTACGCAATCACATCGCCACTGATCCCAAACAGAAGGCTTGTCTTCAGGACCCAATCCTGTAGCTTCCTTGAAGAGCTCCAGTGTCCTCTGTGACCAGCTCACACACACACACACACACACACACACACACACATGACTGACTTGCACAATCTTTATTTTTATTATTGTGGCAGTGAGTGCATCAAATTTGCACCAGGTTCCACATTCTCTACCAGGTAGTGTAGTATTTGTCTATGCATTGTGGGAAGGAGTAAAATCATAACACTACCTGGTCACGAGGGTACTGGTGGCCATGCAGAACAGGGTGCTCATTTGGAAACCGAATGTAATCCAAATGCAGACCGTCGACCTCATAATCTGCAACAATTTCTTGACAAATACCTGTTATGTGTTTCCTCACCTCTGGTAAACATGGGTTCACGCTTACATAGAATCCTGTATTCAGAGGCTGCACCAACAATTCCACCATACAAATGAGTAGTAGAGATGCATCTTCAGATGGATATATATGTGTGTGCATGTTTGGGAGAGTGCCCCCAGAAAAAGAGAGTGAAACAGGTAACCTCCAGAAATCAAAACCCACAAAAACCTCAACAGGGACCAGAAAAGAAAGCGGAAACAGAGAGAGAACCTGACGGGTACCATGGGCATCAAACCAACTCCACTGCGGATGGCGCACATACATGTGGTCAGGGTTAGAAGGTGGTGACATCCCTCTCCACATTGGCATCACTGATAAGACCCCACCGAGGCTCTTGTTTTAAACCAAAAAGTAGGAAAATACAGTTCCATCAAGAAAGAGCATATACGTTGATGTGTAAACACTGAAGCAAACAATAAATACAGTAATAATACCAGCAGCAGTGGATTCTATCAAACAATAGTGGACAGCATTTGACAATAGAGGAGTGAGTGTAACCAAAATAAATAAATGTGAGCAGCTCTGAAACCAGATGAAGATGACAAAAAATAAAGTGAGAGCAACTCACCATTGATCCAAGCATGCAGGGCCATGTTTTGGGAGTGTGCTTCTTTAATAGCAAGGCGCAATGGGTCAAAGCCTGGGGACTTCCAATCATAGCATTCAGACCATGGCTCAATCTTTGATGAAAAATATGTGCTCGCATTTCCTCGCACCTTATACCACCACAACAACAAGAGAGAGAGAGAGAGAACATAGGTATACTGGTGTTAGTGAAACTCCCAACTTTTCAGATAAGATCAAAGGAGGATGGACACCCTCATATCATAAACAATGACAACAACGACAACAACAATGCAGGTAAATTGAGGGTGAAAAATCTGCTATCGGGTAGATATTCTGGGAAATTATATATTAAAACCTGGAAGAAGACAGTATTAAAGCCTGCTTGAGCAGATTGATGCATGATGCGCATCACATCTGAATCTGTATGGAAATCATACCGTGTCACCCACACTGCTCTCACTTGGTCTCCATATCTCTGGAAAAATTCCATCCCCCACCCACAAAAATCTTGTCTTGAAAAATTCAATAGCAATTATGACACCACCCAGACCGACCGACCGACTGACTGACTGGAGTTTTGACTGCTCAAAAAAGGGGGTGTCTTTCTTCTGAACCCAAGAGAGACAAAAGATTTCGATAGCAACACTCATGAGAAAAAAATCCATTTTTTAAATTGCACAAATTTTTTTTTGCTCAAAGCACTGGTGAAGAAGCCAACACACAATGAATCAAAAGATGAGAACTACCACCACATTGAAAAGAAACTTCCATAAAATCCCAGATTTTTGGGAATTTTTTTGTAGAGAAGCAAGGGATGGATTCTTATTTTCACAGATTGATTTTGTGAGATACCAATTGTAAGAAGGCAGATTTGCCAGAAATTCCACAAACTTGAATGAAGCGCTGAGGAAATTCCTGAGCTTGGTTTTTTTTGTTTGTTCAACATTCAAATGCAAGGAACCATTTTGAGGAGCTTCAGAATGCGAAGAGCCTTAATTAAAATTTATAGAAAAAAAAAACCCATGAAAAAGAAAGATCAAGACAAGACACAAACCAGATTGGGTAGTCGACCTGTGCGTCGAAAGGCAGGATCTTCTCCCTCCCATGGTGACAACAGCGAAGGGCATATCTTCGACGTCGTCATTGAGAGTCAAATCACTACACCCATCGCTGCCAAAACAAAATCAAAAAAAGAAACCCCCCAAAACCAAAGAAACACAAAAAAGCAAGCAGCAGCTGGGTATGGCAGCCAGGCAAGATGAAGGTTCAAAAACCCTAATATAATGAAGACAACCGCAAAGTCTCTGAAATGGCTGCTGCTACGAGCTTGGAATTCAACCACCAAAACCAAAAACTGGTGGAGAAAAACTTGAGTCTCTTGCAGGTGTTGTTTTGTAGGAGAAATTCTTCTCCGATTCTAGTAAACCCTTTGCAAAACACAACCATCCAATTTTTCATCATGATTTTTGGAAAAAAGGTGGAGATTTTGCAAGCTGCTCTTAATATTATTATTATTAGCAGACTGGCCTCTGTGGCTTTTTTTAGGCAATCCAACAAGAGAAGTGGTCATCCAGATTGGTGCTAAAAGTTTGTTTCTTTCGTGAGCGGCAAGAAGAAGAAGAAGAAGCCGGAGAGAGATACCCTCCGGATATAACATCAGGTACATGCACTCATTTCCCCCCGGTTCTAAAAGTCGAAGAACCGGTTTTGGTATATAATCGTGGGTTTTAGCATATAGAAGGTCCAGAGAACCGGGTTTTGGTATTCGGCCGTGGTTTTAAGAATTGTATAAAAAGTTCAAAGAACCGGAACCGGGTTTTGGTTTATAACCGTGGCTTTAAACATTGTGTAAAAAGTTCAAAGAACCAGGTTTTGGTTTATAACCGTGGCTTTAAACATTGTGTAAAAAGTTCAAAGAACCGGGTTTTGGTTTATAACCGTGTCTTTAAACATTGTGTAAAAAGTTCAAGGAACCGGGTTTTGGTTTATAACCGTGGATTTAAACATTGTGTAAAAAGTTCAAAGAACCGGGTTTTGGTATATAACCGTGGACTTAAACATTGTGTAAAAAGTCCAAAGAACCGGGTTTTGGTTTATACCCGTTGTTTTGAAGAATTGCATCAAAAGTCCAAAGAAACCGGTTTTGGTATATAACCGTGTTTTTTTAATTGTGTAAAAAGCCCAAAGAACCGGTTTGGTATATAACCGTGTTTTTT
>Ga0116229_10005993_pt1 | contig 19679 bp, 24 predicted proteins | sample S1TSphgellanicum_3_FD_87313 | JGI IMG/M metagenome (GOLD analysis project Ga0116229, IMG submission 87313) | Host-associated microbial communities from peat moss isolated from Minnesota, USA - S1T2_Fc - Sphagnum magellanicum MG | ecosystem: Host-associated > Plants > Peat moss > Unclassified... | reverse complement strand
TGGGGGAGGGAGAAAAGGCTTATCTGAGAGGTATGGGTAGGGATATTTGTCTATAGCAATCCGTGTAGGGATTACAAACACCTCCTCCTTGTCCCCCTTGTTCGGATCTCAATTAGGATTGCTATATTTCATTTGCGTTCATCTGCAATTAAATTAAATATTTTGAGGATTGAAAAATGAATCGGGGAATTTATATTACTGCTAACGACAAGGTGACGGATCAGGCGATCGCCCTACTTAACAGTATCAGATTGCATGATGCCGAAACACCAATTGTCATGATTCCATATGATGACAATTATCACAGCATTGCTAACACTCTTAACCAACATTATGGAGTAAAAATCTACGAAGACCTAGATTTTATCGACCGATTAGCCAATAAATTGCATGAAGCTTTCGGTAGTAAATTTTTTACTCGTCCCAACCAATTTCGCAAACAAGCTTGTTGGTTTGGGCCCTTTGATGAATTTTTGTATATAGATACTGATATTGTTGTCTTTGAAAAAATCGTTGACAATCTTAATTATCTAGCTGACGTTGATTTCATTTGTTGCGATTATCAACATTTAGGTGGCATCCAAAATGTCTTTACACCCAAAGTTATAGAAGAAAAAGTATTTACTGAAAACGAAATTAAGGATATTTTCAACGGTGGTTTTTGGGGATCAAAGAAAAACTTAGTCTCGGAACAGGATTTGTATGAAACCTTTGCCGAGTGTGCAACCCATCCAGAATACTTTGATTTTTCGCAAAAAACCTCTGACCAACCGATTATTAATTATATGCTCCTCAAGCGGATTCCACGTCGTTTCAACATTGTCCACCGAGAGGGGAAAGCGCCTGGAAACTGGGGGGGAACTCCTCATTTTCAGAGACAGGGAAATACCCTCATAGATCCCTCAGTTAATCAACCCCTGCAATATCTCCACTGGGCAGGCATTCGGATTGAACCGGGTTGTCCTTACTGGGAAATTTGGGAACATTACCGAAATCTTAATCCAGCCCTACCAGCAGCAATTTTCCCTGAACCTGTGAAAAAAAGTCAATGGCAGCAAACGCTGGATAACTTGAAAAATCAATTACGGCAAATCAAGGCTAAGCTGTAGCTCATGGGCGTTGATAGCACATTAATAAAAAAGGTGCGCGAAAGAAGTTCCTACCTGATGGGGCATTTAGATGGAATAAAGGCGTTGAATTTATCATAGAAAGGGATGGGAGAATCATATCCTACGGAGAAAATTGAGGAAAACCATGCAGAACTTAGACATAAAAAATAAATCAGCCAATGCCAAAAATGCTAAAGAATATATTTTGCTAACTGATTATCATAATACCAAAGAAGAAAGGCATAAAATAGCATTATGGGAGGAGTCACAAGAGTTCACTATCTTAGGTGTTATCGAAATTTTTACTACTGATATTCGAGGATACGCCTCTCAAGTTATCGCCAGTGATAATTTAGAAAACAATCAAGAAATTGTGGATAATTTACACAAACTAAGAATGTTTGATATCTCCTATTTTACTGAGTGGTATTTCTCCAATGAATCTGATTATCCACAAATAAAACGCTATGTAGAAACCCTGAACTATCTGCGTTTATTAATTATAGATTATAGAATATCTCAGCGATCGCTGATCTTGTAGTGCCTTCGCTTTCGAGTACGACACCACATTTATGGAAAATGTAAACTTAAAACCCTTATCTAACCTAGATTTTGAAAACTACCCCGATTTTTAAATCAACCTGTAGAATATGGGTAGAAAATATTGCTTCCAGTCTTTAGGTAAGTCGCAATCCTAGATGAATAAATCAAAGACTTGTTTTTCGACGATTCCGTACATGGTCAACTCCTATAGAAGCTTGCATGCAGGGATTGGCGATCAGGCAACTTGAAGCGTCATGGGTTCGGGGATAGATTCACCTTCTGTTTGCCAAGCGGACAAGTACATTTCAATAACTTTCTCACCTTGATGAATTGCTTCTGAGCGAGTTTTGCCATGAGTGCAAGGCATCACAACTAGATCGGCAAACTCTGGGATTGTGACCAAGAAAAGCTGATCTTCATCAGACCATTGAATAGTCATGCTGTATCGACTCATGAATCCTCGTCCTCCTTCCTTAGTTCTGCGATCGCAGCGAGTAATCTCAGCCTTTGTTTTGAGATCACAATAATTGCCCAGGATAAATCTGCAATTATAGGAGTCAATTCTATCCCGTAGATTGTAGTTGTATGCTGCTCTCAGCTTGTCTAACCAAGAGTCCATCATATTTGATTGTTCAGCATTTGGTCTTAACTTGTAGACATATCCGAGTAGCATCACATCACCTCCTTGGTACTCAGGTATTTTCTTTGTATTCTCTGATCAGTCGTCTTATCGCTCCAGACAAACTAACACCCCAGGTGCTTGCGAGATGTTCTATTTTTGTTCGTTCTGTATCATCCAATTGAATTGGGAGTGACTTTTTCCTCATGTAACCATTCTACCAAAGTGATACAACTTTAGCATAGGAGTGGCGCGAAGATTCTATAAAGATTAGATCAATATTGACTGCTTCTCGCGGCTTGTCGCATTCATGAGCCAGCGCTGCGAGAGGGTTTCCCTCGCTCCGGCGACTGGCGTCCCCACACCTGGAAAGCGCAGCGTCTCCCCTTGGGAGAAGGACGGTTGAGAATTTCGCCCCGCTCAACTCTCAACCTTGTGGGCTTTCTGCTTTGATAGTGTAATTATTCCCATGATTAACTCCTATAGAAGCTTGCATGCAGGGGTTGGCCGATCAACTTCTTGACTTTTGAGCCTTCGGCGTTTCGAGAGCAGAATCAATCAATGCTTTTCCCCAGTCGATTCCTGTCTGCTTGGTTTTATGCCAGTCACTGCCGAGGCAGGGATAGCCATACCGTACTGTTTCATTTGTGCGATATACGATGAAAAACCACTCACAATGTTGTTTATTGTAGTTGTAGAAAATACTGTGTTTTCGATGAGTAACAAATGTATCGCCGTAAGCTGAAACTTTCTCAGTAAGTTCTGTTATCACTCCTCCTGACTGGCTGTTTGCGATCGCTCTTCGCCTGTGCTTCATACCGCTTTCCATGTAATAGTCTTTCCTGCAATGATCACGAACACTCTACTCTCTCCATTGAAGCACAAGTGTTCGAGTATAGGATTTCTATTTGATGTTTGAAATCCACGTAGGTGCGCACTGCCCACCATATCCGGGTTTTGGTGGGCAGGTTTTTGATGGTATGGTCATGACTCAGCCTCTAGCGCTCTTACAGCTTGATTAAGCCTGTTGTTGGCATCTTTGGCAAATTTCAGCAGTAACACACTGACACTGCCATAAATACCGCCTTCAGCCGCTGCAACTTTTCCGGCTGAGACCTTTCCCGAAAAAAGTAGCAGAACACTCGCAAAACCAATGATTCCACTGACACTTAGGAAGGTGTAGACAAGGTTAAATGCTGCGCGGGCTTGGCGAAGTCTCTCTTGATAAATGCTGTGACGTTCTTGATAAATTAAATTGGTAAATTGATTTTGGTTATCCATCTTGGTTGCCCTAACTCCACAATTTCATCATCTAATGGCAATAGTGGAGATGTAAGTTGAGAAATAGTTGACTTGTAGCGGAATTAGCGCCAACTTCTAACCGTGGTAGTGGTAAAGTTGTAGGGTGCGTTAGGTTTGCCTAACGCACCGTCAGCGTTGAGTTGCTCAAAAACCCACTACGCAATTTTTCAGTCAAGAGTAATGGCGCGATCGCTTAGAGTTGCCTTAAAGTACATACAAAAAGTTCAATCAGCCCGTCATCGTAATAGCTATCTCAGCCAGAAAGCTTTAGCTGACGATATAGGGATCTCTCTATCGACAGTTAAAAACTTTCTCAGTGGCAAACCTGTTGATTATTTAAATTTTGTTGAAATTAGCGAGAAATTAGGACTAACCTGGCAAGAAATTTCCGATCAAGAATCAGATGCAGAGAATTTGCCTGCAACGTCTCTACCAGAAAACCCTTCACCCTTCGTTACTGGTCCACCTATCACTCATCCTCGTTACTTTTTCGGACGCGAGAAGGAACTCAAACGCCTCTTCAACCTACTAAAACGCCATCCCCTGCAAAACGCGGCTATCATAGGCAAACGGCGTATCGGCAAAACTTCTCTGCTGCACTACCTGAAAAATATCACCACCACCCCACCAGAACAGTTACGTCCTAATCAAAAGTCTGATTGGCTACCGCATCCAGAGAAACAGAAGTGGATATTCGTAGACTTCCAAGACCAACGCATGACTAGCAGAGACAGGCTACTGAGGTACATACTGGAATGCCTGAGTCTAAAAGTGCCAGAGCCTTGTAACTTAGATTACTTTATGGATGTAGTTAGTGATAACTTGCGATCGCCCACAGTTATCTTACTGGATGAGATTGGCGTTGGATTGCAACGCTGTCCAGAATTAGATGATGGGTTTTGGGAGAGTTTGCGCTCATTGGCGACTAACCATACAGGGGGGAATTTGGCATTTGTCTTGGCAACCCATGAATCACCGATTGAACTAGCTCACAACACCGGACATAGTTCACCTTTTTTCAACATTTTCGGCTATACTGCGACCCTAGGAGCGTTAACTGAGCCAGAAGTGCAGGAATTGATCGCCAGTTCGCCTATTCCATTCCCTAACAATGATATTGAGTGGATTTTCCAACAAAGCCAACGCTTACCACTCTTGCTGCAAATTCTTTGTCGGGAAAGATTGTTTAGTCTAGAAGAGGGAGAGACTGATGAGAACTGGCGCGAGGAGGGGTTACGACAAATAAAGCCATTTGCTCATTTGTTGGAGGAAACGGAAAGGGAGGGATAAAAAATGCCTTTTAGCAGTTACAAGAGTATTGGCGCTGTTGCTAAAGAATTTCAGATCAAGTCTGTTCGTGATGCTTTTATTATTGAGACTGAATTTGCAGTTAGTGATGTTTTTAGGCAGGAATTAGAGTTAATTTTCAATGAAGGTGTTTTTGATAATTCAGAAATTGCTATTTGTGAAAATATCATTTATCCACTTTTAAAAGAAGTTTGGAAGGCTTATCGCAACAATTTTCTTCTATGGAGTCATCAAACATTGGTTTATGATGAAAGGCTATGTGGGGTTCCTGATTATATATTGGCAAAGCGTTCTCCCCTTGGTACGGTTGTTTTTGACAAGCCATATTTCGTATTAGTTGAAGCTAAGAAAGAAAGCGACTTTACCGAAGGATGGGGTCAGTGCTTTTCAGAAATGGTGGCAGTGCAGCGGCTTAATAATCAGCCAGAGCAAACAATATTTGGTATTGTTTCTAATGGAGCAATCTGGCAGTTTGGTAAGCTGAAATTAGACATTTTTACCCAAAATAAGATTTTCTACACAATTCAGGAATTAGAGCGACTTCTTGCTGCTGTCAACTATGTTTATCAACAGTGCGAATTACAATTGGATAATTGAGGTTCAATGAGCTACTCGTCTTAACTATTGAGTACGATATATTAAAGAGATAAAAACCGCAGATGTAGATGCCCTCCGGGCGTCTACCCGGAGGGTACGCAGATGGACGCAGATAAATCTCTATTTAATTTTGCCGGATAATAGCTTGTTGAAACAAATATCTACGTTTCTAAATAAATGCCATGACAACTCACTTACCCCTAAAGTTGCATTATTTACCCAAGAGTTTGCCAATGGAGGGTGCTGTCCGCATTGAGTTAGTGGAAGGAGTGCCGATATTTCGTGCTTCTATCTTGGTACAAGAGAGAATTGAAACGTTAATATCTAAAAAGCAAGAATCCGCCCTGAATTCTGAAGAAGAAAAAGAGTTAGATGAATATCAAGAATTGAGTGATTATCTCAGTTTAGTCAACCAGACTATGAAAAATGTTTTACTAAATCCTTTACATGATCCTTTACATGATCCTTTACATGGCACAGTTATTCGCTATGATGACCCATTTGAACCTGCTGTACCTCCAAAGGATTGGGAAGTTTTGCAATGATTATATTAGATACTCATATTTGGATTTGGTGGGTTGATAACAATCCTCGTCTGATCCAAAAATATCGAGATTGGATAGAAGAATATCAATCTCAAGGGTTAGGAGTGAGCATTATTTCTTGTTTATTAGCAACGTTCACCGTAGACTGGTAATTGATGAATTAGAAAATGTCGCTAGTCCTGTGTTACGGATCTTCAGTCGCACAAGTGAGAATGTGGACGCTGCTCTAAATCAAAAGAGTTCTTACAATCAGCGTCTAGCACTCAGGGCGGTTGTAGACCATTTAGATGGGCAGTTGCAGGACTTGAACCGCAGTAGCAATAAATATGCTCCCCGTTTTTACCTCATTGCCAAAAGTTGGCGTCAAATAGTGGCTCAGCATGTAGAAGAACTGGCTAAAGCTGTTGAACTTCACCAAGAGATTGACTCTCCTTACATCATTGGTGTACCCCTCACACAGGAACAAGGAATCTTCATCGGACGCGATGATATTGGCACACGTATTGAGCAATTGCTCTTAGATCGTCGCCGTCCACCATTGCTACTCTATGGTCAACGGCGGATGAGCAAAACCTCCCTCCTCAACAACTTAGGACGCCTGTTACCCAATACCATTATCCTGATGTTTGTGGACTTGCAAGGCGCACCCTCATCAGCAAGTGACTACGCAGGTTTCCTCTACAACCTTGCTAGAGGGATGATGACTTCAGCCAAAAAGCAAGGTGTTATTGTCTCATCTCTCACCCGCGAAGCACTCCAAGATGACCCTTTCACTTGTTTTGATGAATGGCTGGATGAGGTGGAACGGATATTAGGAGACAATATAGCTTTACTGATGCTAGACGAGTTTGAGGCACTGGATAGCGCGATCGCCAAAGGACGCTTTGATGAGGAAGACGTTTTAGGCATGTTACGTCACCTGATTCAACATCGTCCTCGATTCAAGGTACTACTGGCAGGCTCCCATACAATAGAAGAGTATCAACGCTGGGCTAGCTACCTGATCAATGTCCAAGTTGTGCATATTAGCTACTTGAAAAAAGACGAAGCCCGTCAATTAATTGAGCATCCTGTCAAAGATTCTACCCTACGTTATCAACCAGATGCCGTTGAGAGAGTACTGCAACTTACCCGTTGTCATCCTTTCCTTGTACAATTGCTGTGTGGTGAAATTGTTGCCCTCAAGAACGAGCAAGACCCGTCCATTCGCCGATTAGCAACTTTAGTAGATGTAGAAGCGGCAATACCGCAGGCTTTAAGCAGTGGTAGCTTTTTCTTCGCTGACATTCAAAACAACCAGGTAAATGCAACTGAACTTGCTATTCTACGCTTTTTAGCTGTACAAGGGGAAAAAGCTATAGTTCGTCGTAAAACTATATCACAACGGTTTCCTGATGAGTGCGATCGCTCTCTCAACCTATTACTACAACGAGAACTCATTGAAGAAACAGACAACGGCTATCGCTTCCAGGTAGAGTTAATCCGCCGATGGTTTACCCGCTAGGAACCAAAAACTTGCTTCTCCCAAACTGGGATCAGTTGAAATGAACGAATATCTTGCTGGGTTACTCATGTTTCAGCATTTAACACCTCTAACATGATACTGGCAGCTTCTACCGCATCGTAGGGAGACCAGACGGGGTAGGATGCACTAGATTTGATCAGATTGGTTTCTTCGTTCGCGAGATCGGCAGCCAAAAGTTGAATCACCTGAAGTTTATCTACGCGATTGAGCCTGCATAATTGTTCTACTAACTCATTAGATACCATTGTTAACCTTAGGAACGGGAATTTAATAACTTGCAATTCCGATCAAATATAGAATGGTGCGTTACGCTGCGCTAACAGCACCCTACTTTTGTACTTTATTTAATCCACATTCCTTAGTGTTTACCTATTCAGCGCTTAGCTCATGGAGAGATTGAGTTGTAAAGATTTCAAGGTGTAAAACAATTTCGTGGTATTTTTTTGAGCGATCGCCCACCCAATGTCAATCTCCTAGACAACGTGCTAAATTGGGTCATGAACCGCTCATTGGATAATCAAGAGTAAACAAATCGACCCTTCCTAACTCTACGTTAGTTTAGATACACTCATTTTATGAAAGCATACCATCTACAGACTAGACTAACTGAAAATGGAACCTTGACCATAAAGGATCTACCATTTCAGGCTGGAGGTGCAGTTGAAATTATTATTAAAGAGCATCCTTCCCCCTCTCCAGAATCTAATCCTTATCCCTTGCGAGGTAAACAGCCATATCGCTATGATGACCCATATGAACCTACTGTACCTGTAGAGAATTGGGAAGTGCTGCAATGATAATACTGGGTACCCAGATATGGGTTTGGTGGGTTAACGTTTGCTTAATATTTGATTCTACCAAAAGAAATACCTCACGCCAAGAAGCAAAAATTCCTCTGCGTCCTTGGCGCGGGCAGTCGCTACCCTCCGGGTCTCTACAAGTTGGCAGAACCGCTGTTAGCGCCTGCCCTTGTCTTAGCGATTCATTTTAATAGGTTGGAACCGACGGATCGATCTCCTTACTCCAAGCAGTAATCCCACCCTTCACATTTGTACCCTCAATTCCCGCTTCCTTGAGAATGCCAAGGGCTTTTGCAGAACGCCCACCCATCTTACAATGAGCAATTAAGCGGTGACCGTTGAGCAATTCCTTCACCTTGGTAATGCCTTTTCCCTCTTCAATGTCTGGTAAAGGCACCAAGACAGCACCAGGAATCTTGGCAATTTCGTACTCGTGGGGATTGCGGACATCCAGCAGCACAAAATCATCTGCACCGCTGTCTAACAATTGCTTTAACTCTTGTACAGTCATTTCGGAAATTGACATCTGCTGTTTCGCCTCCTCGGCTTTCGCTTGTGGGATACCGCAGAATTGTTCGTAATCTATCAACTTCTCAATAACCGGACGTACCGGGTTGGGACGCAACTTCAATTCGCGGAACTTCATTTCTAGGGCATTATACAGCAGCAGTCGCCCACTTAGGGTATTACCCTGTCCAATAATAATTTTGACAGTTTCCGTTGCCTGAATCGAGCCAATAATGCCACACAAAACACCCAAGACTCCACCTTCAGCACAGGAGGGAACCATTCCTGGTGGTGGTGGTTCGGGGTAAAGGTCACGATAATTTGGTCCACCCTCGTAGTTAAATACTGTAGCTTGCCCTTCAAAACGGAAAATGGAACCGTAGACGTTGGGCTTGTTCAGCAACACGCAGGCATCATTTACTAGATACCGTGTTGGGAAGTTATCAGTACCATCTACCACAACATCGTATGGCTGAATGATATCAAGGGCATTTTCTGAACTGATCCGCGTTTCGTATAGGTCTACCTGACAATCAGGATTGATCTCTAAAACACGGGTTTTGGCAGATTCAATTTTGGGCTTACCTACCCAAGACGTGCCGTGGATCACTTGGCGTTGTAGGTTGGAACTATCGACAACATCGAAATCGACAATCCCGATACGTCCGATCCCCGCTGCTGCAAGATATAAAAGCAAGGGTGAACCGAGTCCACCTGTACCGATACACAGCACACTAGCAGCTTTTAGACGTTTTTGTCCCTCCAGTCCAACTTCCGGTAAGATTAGGTGGCGGGAGTAACGTTCGTATTCTTCTTTGGTAAGCTGGACTTCATCCAGATTGGGGTTGAGCATAGCAGGTTGATGTGGAAGCGCGGACTTTTTATCGTACCGAAATTTGTGGGTTTTTGGTTAGTTGTCAAAAGGTACTACTAACCACTAACAGGTAAGAATTTCTTCTTGAAAGAGGTGATCGTCGTCAAGGCACCAGCTTTTGATGTCAGCAGCTTTGCCGTTTTGCACTGAAACTATGATATACGAGTATTCCTGCCAAGCGTATTGGCGGTCAAATTCTGAGGGAATAGCTGGATTGTCTGGGTGGGAGTGATAGATTCCAATGATATTGAAGTCGCGATCGCGTGCTTCTTTTTGAGCTTGTAACATGACTTGGGGTGCGATCGCATACCTTCGTTTTTTGCTATAAGCTTTATCATCACCTGGGAAATCTGCTGCTTCTGCACTCCAGGCATTATCTGTTGGCATCACTTCTACTACCGTTTTGCCCAAACTTGTTAGATAGCCTAGCATTATACCGCAGCACTCTTCAGGGTAAGTGTTTTCGGCGTGCGTGCGGATAGTTTGCAGATGTTCTGGGAGGAGTTTGAGAACCACAGAGGATTTTTAACCGCAGATGAACGCAGATAATTATCTCATATCAATCAGCGTTCATCTACGGTTCCTTATTCTACCTACTCAAATACAAACGTTTAACCTAAAAAAGACCGTATTTATATAGCTCATTCTCTGCAAGTTATCGAATTATACCCATCGAAAAAGTCCGTATTTTACTTAGAGACATATCAGTTTTTTGCAAGAATATTTGATTTTTAATAAGGATGCCATGTAAACAGATCTTGCAATTTCTACTAACACTGCAAGGGGCTACATTTTGCTAAAATAGACAAGCAAACAACAGTCATAATCACCTATGTCAACTACTATTACAGATATTGGCACTCTCATTACCCATCATCCTGGAATTCATGGGGGCTGTCCGATTATTGCTGGAACTGGCGTAACAGTGCGACGAATTGCTATCTGGTATAAGCAAGGTTTGAGAGCAGAGGAGATTGCTGCACGAATTGGGCATTTAAACATTGCACAGGTTTATGCGGCATTAACCTACTATCATATAAATCGAGAACAAATTGATAATGACATTGCTGAAGAAGAAGCAGAAGCTGACCGGATAGAGGCATTACATAAGGCAAGCAGACAGTCGTGAGTCGAATTCGTTTGTATATGGACGAGGATTCTGGTGATACTGCATTAGTACTAGCTTTGCAAAATCGGGGTGTAGATGTCATTACGACTCTAAGTGTAAACAGATTGAGTTTTCCTGATGAAGAACAATTAATCTGGGCAAGGTCGCAAGGTCGCGTTTTATATAGTTCTAATATCCGGGATTTCTATAGTTTATACACAGCTTTCTTGACTCAACAAAAGTCTCACGCGGGTATGATTCTGGTACAACAGCAACATTACTCAATAGGGGAACTTATGCGCGGTATTGTGAAATTGATTATGGCTAAGTCAACAGAGGAAATGGAAAACCAAGTAGAGTTTCTTAGCGCTTGGATAGAAAAATAGTTAGGTGATTTTGACTTTCGAGAAGCGAGGGTCACTGTCATTGCACCTTACCCGCTCCAAGATACAGTTCGCCTACTTTAGGGTCATTTAACAATTCTAAACCAGAACCAGAGATCGCATCGCGTCCAGACTCCAGTACATAACCCCGATGAGCCATTTCCAGAGCCTTGCGGGCGTTTTGCTCCACTAGTACAATTGCCGTACCTCCCCAGTTAATTTGTTTAATCTGTTCAAAGACTTGCGTGACCAAAATAGGAGATAACGCTGCTGAAGGTTCATCTAAAAGCAATAAGTTGGGTTCCAACATTAAAGCTTTACCCATCGCCAGCATCTGGCGTTCACCGCCTGAAAGAGTACCAGCGCGTTGGCGACGACGATCAGCAAGCCTAGGAAACATCGTAAATATTTTGTCTTTGAGCGGTTTCAAGGGAACATTACGGACAAAAGCTCCCATTTCCAAGTTTTCTTCTACACTCAGGGAGGGGAAGACGTTGGCAAGTTGCGGTATGTAACACATCCCTCGTTGAACAATATAATTCGACTTTAGTCCAACAATATTCTCACCCTTGAAGGTAATTGAGCCTGTATGAGGGGTCAACAGCCCAAAAATGGCTTTCGCTAAGGTGGATTTCCCAGCACCATTGGGACCAATCACTGTTACTAGTTCTCCCTGTTCGACCCGGAAATTGACACCTTGGAGGATGTCCACATCCTGAACGTATCCGGCGTGGACATTTTTAACTTCTAGTAAATAGTCATTTGTCATTGGTCATTGGTCATTGGTTAGTGGTTAGTGGTTAGTGGTTAGTGGTTAGTATTATGTTTGACAATCAACAACCAACAACTAACAACTAACAATTAGCTATGATGGCGTTTTTTGCAACTCCGGTCGTTCTTCTGGAACGATCGCCCCTTCTACTGGACAAACTTGGAGGCAGATGCCACAGTCGATGCACGTAGCAAAGTCGATCCAGTACCAATTGTTTCCCGTGACGTTTGTTCCTGGACCCGGATGAATACACGCTACTGGACATGCGTCTACGCAGTCAGCAACGCCTTCACAGACATTAGTCACAATTGTGTGTGGCATAGTTCCCCTCTCGATTAAGAAGCTGTATTTGGCTAGATAATATTTACAAACTCTTATAGAGATGCTAACAACTGTTTACGGGAGCTTTTAATCAGTATTGAGTTTTGTCAATGACTCAATCAATGGGGAACCATCAGCTTTAATCCAAGCAATTTGGGCAATGCGGCGATCGCGTGCATATTGCCGAATTGTCTCGTGTGTATCCCGTCCCCCTAAATCGATTTCTACCCGTACCAAATTGTTAGAGTCTCGGAGTTTTGCTGCATAGGCAAAGGCGGCGGTGTAAGCAACTGAAGTTTCTGCTACAACTAACCAGTTGCTAGCTGAAATAGCTTGCGGTAATTGCTGAGCAGACAACAGGACTTGGTATAAATCCTCTATAAATAGTGCAAAGCCTATTCCGGGGGTATTTTCTCTTTGAGGATGATACAGTCCTAAAAGCTGGTCGTAGCGACCACCTCGTCCTAAAACCCGCGCTTGAGCATCGCTATCGCTGACAACTTCAAACACTACGCCAGTATAGTAGTCTATGGTTTGAATGAGACTAAGGTCAAGGATTAACGGGAAATTTCCCCTAGATTCAAGGAGTTTTACCAAAGATTGAAGCTTCTCCAACTCTTCTAGGGGCTGATCTAGACCCAAATGGCTGACTTTTTGCAATACATCAGTTGGGTTTCCACGTAGATCTAGCATGATTCTGGCGCGTTCCCTGAGTTCGTCACTGAGGGGTAAAGTGTCGATAGCGACGCGATCAAGATGAGCGATCGCACTCCGCACTTGTTCTCGTAAGTGGGGAGGGAAAGCGTTTAGGAGCGATCGCGTGATTCCCGCATCGCCTAAAATCAAATGCCAGTGATTCAACGACAGTGCTTGTAAACAATCTGACACCAACAGTAGGACTTCTGCATCCGCAAGCAATCCATCACTGCCTAGCAACTCTACCCCAGCTTGGTAAAATTCCTGCTGGGAATTTTGCCGAAACTCCCGCGTGCGTCGAAAGACATTGGCGTTGTAGTACAGGCGTTGCGGATCAGTAACACCTGCCATGCGGGTTACAGCTGCGCGAGCAATAGAAGCTGTCAGTTCTGGACGCAGCCCTAATTCTTCATCTTCAACATTTTGCAACTGAATCACGGCAGATCGCTGAATTGCTCCTCCTGCCATCAGTGTATCCATCCGTTCCAACGTTGAGGTAATAATTCTGTGATATCCCCAGCGGTGAAACACTTGCTGTAACCTCTCTTCAATCCAGAGATGTTGAGCCACATCTAGAGGCAATAAATCTCTGGCACCCGCTGCTGGTTGATAAACCATTACTTTTTCTTCCCACCAAACAAACCACCGAACAGACCGCCACCCCCAGATTTATCTGGTTGCTTAGCCCCAGTATTTGGCGTTACTGTTGGCTTTGCACCACTCTTATTTTGCCCTGTAAGCTGTTCAATTTTGCGTTTCCCTGCCAACGCCGTTTGGTCATTGGGGTCTAATTGCAGGGTGCGGTCAAAGTGAACTTTTGCCATTGTTGTTTGATTTTGCTTCAAATACACAACCCCAATCAAGCTATGGCAGCGCCTATTATTTGGTTCTAGCTTCAGAGCATCCTGCAACTCTACCCTAGCTTGTGCAAATTGATTTTTTTCCATCAATTCTTGAGCGCGTCGCAGATACTGAACCACAGCCGAATCTTCCTTCGGCAGCACGTTTGTGCTTGGTTGTGGTGCATCTGGTAGTTTGGGTGTCAGGTTATTTCTAGGCTGAGTGGGTGAAGGTGCGGCAAATGATTTGCCAACACTCCGCATTAAGTAAACTAAATTCAACTCACTCACCTCGGCAATGACTTGTAGTGCTTGCGGCAAAGATTCATATTGAGTTTCAGCGATTTTGGCGATCGCTGCTTTATAAAAATGTTCTGAATTAGGTGCAGTTGCTAACTGCTTAGCAAGATCGGTAGTGAGTTCCACCGAAGCAGATTCCTGCACCAAGCGCTTGCCCATGTGCGACAGCACTAAAATGTATTCAGCGTGATTTTTTTCTTGAGAGAGTTTTTCATAAGCTGGGTTAACCAACTTGGACAAGAATTCGCTTGCTAACTTTTTTTCAGTAACGTTTGCAGTTCTACTGCTATCAGGGTGCAGACGGCGGGCGATTTTGAGATAGTGTTTACGGATGTCCTTCATATCCGCATCAACTGGAACGCACAGTACTGCATGATGATCAATGAAATCATATTTAAACAATCCACGATCTATTTTGAAAGACATAGAGCGGAGTAGCACCAAAGGAGCAGTTAGATTCACTCTAGTGTACTTTGCTTCATTAGTCATTAGTCATTAGTCATTAGTTAGTTGTTAGCAAGAAAGGCAGAGGGCAGAGGGCAGAAGGCAAGAGATGGATTTATCCGGGGCCCCTTATCCCCAAAGGGGACCCCACCTTCCCCGGAATGCCCGAACCCTCGATCTCGACTCCTTGGGATCCAAGGGTTTAAGCCCCCCAAGAAAGCATCTCTGAAAAGGTGGCTTGCAATCAGTGTGGGTCTGAAGCCCACACTGCAAGAGCAACATAGCAGCATAGCTGCCTCCAGCATAGCTGCCTTCTTCACTTGTTGGTTGTTGGTTGTCAAGCAGCACCATTCCCCACTCCCTACACCCCACACCCTACCCCCTACACCCTTTTTTTTTGTAATTCCTGACTAAGGCTGTCGTGAATGTAACCATTAGTGGCAAGAATTCTGCCTGATTCAATTTTTAAGGGAGTTCCATCGTAGGCAGTGACTTTACCCCCAGCTTCTTGTAATAAAATTACGCCAGCGGCAATATCCCAAGGAGCGATCCCTCGTTCCCAGTAGCCATCGACACGTCCGCAGGCTACGTGAGCCAAATCGAGTGATGCTGAGCCGCTGCGCCGTACTCCTTGGGTAAGATGGGTAAGGTGACAAAATTCTGCGTAGTTGTTGTCAGATGTTTCACGGCGATCGTAGGCAAATCCAGTAACGAGTAAACTCCTACTCAGTTCAGTAGTTTCTGAAACGTTGATTGGGCGACGGTTACGAGTTGCTCCCAAGCCTTGGGCTGCACGAAATAGATCATCATGGAAAGGGTCATAAATCACACCAACTTGCGGGACTCCATGAATGAATAGCCCAATGGAAACGGCAAAAAAAGGGTATTGATGGGCGTAGTTAGTTGTGCCATCTAAAGGGTCTATTGCCCAAAGATATTCATTTTCTTGATCGCCCAATTTCCCTGATTCTTCAGCAAGGATAGAGTGTTGGGGAAAGTGGCGACGTAAAACTTCTAAAATCACCACTTCTGAAGCTTTATCCGCTGCGGTCACCAAATCACCAGGGCGTCCTTTTTCGATAATCGCGTCTTCTAACTTACCCAAGTAACTTTGCAACACCTCACCAGCAGCCAGCGCTGCTTCGGTGGCTATGTCTAAAAAAATTTGTAGTTTTGTCATTGGTGAATTTTTCAACGATTCTGGCTGCGAAACTCAGCGGGAGTGAGACGCATGGGTTTTTCTGGGTTCCAAATGCCTTGCCCAATTAGTCTAGCCCATTGTTGGGCACGTTCTAAACGCAAGTCATATTTGTGGTTAGGCGATCGCGCCACGAAAAGCGCATACCCATCTTTCACTAACTGTTCATTCAACAACACCCCATCTTTCCACACATAAGCTAGAGTCCGCCCAAATTTGTCTTTTGCTTCCAAATCAAACTCTAAAATGACAGGTTGTTCCCCAATGAGCGCCTCCAGACGTTCTTTTGCCTCATCTCCCCAAGGACGCTGCTGCAAATCCGGTGCATCAATACTTAACAACCGTACTTGGGAAATTAAACTGGGTTGCTCAGTTATACCTACCACCTCTAAAGCTTGCCCACTCACTACTTGTGACACTTTTAAAGGCACTTGTGTGCTTTCAGCAGGCTTGTTTTGGTGTTGACAAGCTACGAGTAGTAATAAACACAATAAAATTAGAATTTTTGTCATTTAACAACTGACAACTAACAACTAACAACTAATTAATCTTCATCCAATGGCAAAGCACTCCGAACTTTCCCCTTGGCAAAATAACGACCAAACTGAAGTTCATAGACTTCATCTTCGTCTTGTGTTTCCACCTCCAAATCAGAACGAGCATAACTCACACACAACAGGGCATAGCCTTTTTTCCGTAACTCTGGTGACAGTCCCACCGCCTCTGGTTGGTAAATTTCGCCTGATCTCACTCTCACCGCACAAGTGGTGCAAGCCCCATTTCGACAGGAAAACGGCAGTTCTACCCCTTGTTTTTCTGCAAATTGTAGGATATAACGATCATCAGGAACTTGCAGGGTGTGTGTTGTGCCTCTGGTGCGATCATGAACCTTAATAGTGTATGTGCAAGTCATCTTAATTTTGGATTTGGGATTTTAGATTGAATCTGATTGCATTTTATGCAATTCTAGTGTAGAGTTGTATTTCATAACACCTGGAGAGGTGGCCGAGTGGTTGAAGGCGCAGCACTGGAAATGCTGTTTGGGGGCAACTTCAACGAGGGTTCGAATCCCTCCCTCTCCGTTCTCAAAGCTAGTCTCAGAGGGAGATCTTAGCAGGGATCTCTTAGCAGGGAAACCCACGACACCCATCCGTGGGATTGGAACTTATAGGCACGAATGTTTCTCGCTTAAGAGCGCCAAAGCGCAACACATCTTTTTTTTAAGTGAGCGCTACTCCCACAACGCGCATTTTTTCTGGCTCTTTATTCCCTGCTCCCTGCTCCCTTCTTTTGTAAATATAAAGTTTGACTTGTAGTGATACAAATAATCAGACTTTGCTGAGAAGATCATCTTGCTAGAAGTCTTGCAAAAACTGGTGTAATCAAAGAAAGCACAACCTGATTACAGCAAGAAACAAGCCAATGAGAGGCAAAGCGATGGTTAAGTAGCGGTTATTGTCTCTAGCTATCGTCTACAATTAAGATTCAGCTACAGTAGTAACCGTAATTACTTGTCTATTAGTTTTATTGACACTCAAGAAGGTTGGAAAGCTGCCGAGGCTAAGGCCAGACAAATTGAAATAGACATTATTTCTGGGCACTTTGACTCTGCCCTAGTACAAGGAATTGTGACGTCAGTCGTCAGGAGTCGGGAGGGAAGAATACATACATAGACAACGTTTTAAGCGGTTTCTAACTGTCTGGTTACTGTCTGGTTATTTCTGTCGCGCTGCATCAGTAAAATACAAGCCTTAAGCAGCTTGAGCAACTGTATTTATAAGTACCTGAGTTTTAATTGCTGATATCGTGCCTGTTTCTTCAGTGTGCGATCACAACGATAATAAATATAATATTTAGGAAAATGCATAGTAAACCCATTGACCTAACCGCAATGAAGCCAGGTATTGACGCTGTCAGAGAGGACTGGGGCAAGATTTAGTTGGCGAAAACGGTGAAAGCACGGATTATGATCCAACAACAAAAGTCTGAACCAATCACAAAGAAAATTGACCTGGGTAAAGTAAAAATAGGAACAGGACAAAAATCAGACGATATCAATCATTTACATCCGCAAAGCTCTTATTTGCATAACTTTCTGGAACCTTACGAGTCTTTTATCAGTCTGCTAATTGCACAACTACAGGATGATAGTGGAATTGCCCATTTGGTAACAAATAATTCAAAAACTTACTCTGAAATTGGAAATCGTATCCTGGAAATAGTTCGCTCTACATCCAAAGCTGACTTTGTTTTTGTACTGGGTAATGATAGCCATGATAATTGGTTTGTTAAATCACAAAGTGATTTAGTTGATGGTATAGACGAAAATATTTATATAGAAACGTTAAAAACTCACGTTTTCCCAAAAATCTGGGAAAAATCAGTTTTTAATCCTGCTTATCATGGGATTTATCAAATCCATGAAGGTATAAATAGTAACCCTAAAGCTTTTGTTATCATACCGCTGATATCATCACAAGAATCTGAAATCATGGTGGTTTGTGGTCTCCAACAAGATTCCTATTTTTTAGGGGATGCATACAGCAAGATTTTATCTACATTTTACCAAGCTAGTCAAAGATTAGCATTCCAACCTGCGTTAATTGAAGCTGCTATTCTTGACGATTTAAAGAAAGACTTTGGATTTATTTGTGCATCGCTTTATGAAAGAAGGTTTAAATTATTTTGTGCGCGTCTCCAGCAAATGGTTATCTACTTTGAGCCTTTTGTTCATTTAGATCCAAAAGACTTATTTATCAGCGGTTGGGAAGCTCTAGCGAGAAATCCAGACAGTTTGACCGCTCCTTCTGATCTATTTCAAGCAGCAGAATTGTGGGGATCTCACTTCACAATTGAACTCGATCAGTATTTTCTTAGAGTTGCGACACAAACATATTTAGAGGCTCGAAAAAAATCAAAGCAAGCTAGATCGGATGATGTTAAGCCATTATCAGTTAACGTCTATCCAGACTCTCTGATGCGAAAAGCATACTTTGAAACAGTACGTCAGATTCTCCAAGATGAGGTTATTCAACCCAGAAATCTCATTTTAGAAATTTCCGAAAAGGCTGAGTTACCACAGGTTCAAGATGATAGTTGTTTAGAGTCGCCAATGAGATGCTTTAAAAATAAACTTCTAGAATATGTAAAACTCAAGATCAAATTTGCTATTGACGATTTCGGAGTAGGACATGCATCTGTGTCTCGTCTAGCCGCTCTGCATCCATCTTATGTGAAAATTGATCGAGAGATTCTGCATCAACAACATAGTGATATAATCATCCGTTTTGTTCATGATCTCGTGGGCGCAAACAACCTCAATCCATCACATGTAATAGTAGAAGGTGTGGATGAGACTATTCCGATCAGCTTGGCTCGGCTCAAGGAGATTGGTGTAAGTTATATTCAAGGATATATTGTTGGTAAGCCTTCGCCTGAAATTTATCGTTTAAGCCAGGAAAAAGCAGATCTATTGAAAAAGCTGCTGCTGGAAAAGACAATATAAGCTGCGTTTTCGTAACTCAACAGGAAGGTAAATGCTTACGCTTCTCTTGATGTCCCTTGCACTTAGTACAGGATTGCACAAGTTCTTAATTCGTCAGAAGTACGTTCGCGCAGCGTCTCCGTTCGCGAAGCGTCTCCGACAGGAGAAGGAGCTATGCTGCTATGTATCCCTATAAATAAATTCAAGGGATGAGTGCAAGGACGTAGTATTTAAGAGCGCCCTTCACAAGCGCGGAGACGCTGCGCAAACGGGTGACGCTCGAGTACGACGCTCGAGTACTCGCTACCGCTACGCTAACACCAGTCGCCGTGAGAGCGGGCTGACCCTCCTGCAGCGCTGGTTCACTACGCCAGAGCGAAATACATATTTTCTTTGTTTTTCATA
>Ga0116229_10005992_pt1 | contig 19680 bp, 16 predicted proteins | sample S1TSphgellanicum_3_FD_87313 | JGI IMG/M metagenome (GOLD analysis project Ga0116229, IMG submission 87313) | Host-associated microbial communities from peat moss isolated from Minnesota, USA - S1T2_Fc - Sphagnum magellanicum MG | ecosystem: Host-associated > Plants > Peat moss > Unclassified... | reverse complement strand
TTCTAAAAGACATTTTTTAGTTGAATAGGACAAGTTGCAAAGGACATGATTTCTCATAGTGTGTTAAAAACATCATGTTACATTTTTTGACAAATTAGATGTTGTGTACATTGGTGTGTGTGATTAGGGTGAAACTGGATGCATGCAAGAGGTGACTCCATTTTTATATGCATTTGCTAGGGAACATGATCTTATCAACACAAGGAAAGTATGTTGGTGGGTGGCCCCATAATTGTTTTTTGTTCATGGTGAGTAGGGAATTCCAAATCCCCCTTATTAAATGGCCAAATAACACCAAACAACTTTGAGGTTTGAGGTATATTCAATGGGCAAGCTTGCAAATGTGATATGGGGTGAAGATTGTGATGTAATTTTTTTGTGGGCAGTTCAACCAAAATGTCATTTAGCAAGGGATCCATGACATGTACAAGTTGAATCCAAAGGCACGATGAGCCATCCAACATGTTGTGCACATGTTGATGGCACTTCCACATAATTAGACTCCACCTAAAGAATGTTATTGAAGGTAGCCATAGGCCATAGATTATTTGTACTTAGTTCATACAAAATTTAATGTAATTTGTAAGAATTGTAAAAAATCACATGTTGTGAACTTGGTGATTTAATAAAATCAGGTTTTATCAAGGAATCATGTTGTCACGTGTCATTATATTTGAAATTCGTGTGATATTGGACTTTCTATTCATATTGTGATTTTTCATTTTTCACATGTTAAAGGCATAAGTAAATAACAAGCATCCCATCATTTCATGTCCCCAAAATTTTCATGTTTTTGGTGTGGAAATTTTCTCTAAAGTTATAATGTAGTAAAAATATTGGAAAATTGATTCAAGTTCCACTTTAGAAACAAAATTTTTTGGATTATTTTTTCCCAAACCTTTTGGATAAAAAAAGGAATTGGCCAAAAAAATCATTGGATGAAAACCCTTATACCCCTTATTATTTGTTACCATAGTTTGGTTACAAGTCATTGGGTGGTAATAAAAAAATTGGCAATCAAAAAAATTGTGTGGTGACCAAAACTTTGGCGATGGAAAAATTTGTGGCAACCAAAAATGTTGGATACCAAACCTTTGGTGATGGAAAAATCTATGGTGATAAAAAAAGGTGGTGATTGAAACTTTGGTGACACAAAAATTAGTGGTTACTGAAAATTCCAAAGTGTGGCGATTGAAAGCCATTTTAATCACCATAGGGTGTATGGCAATTGAAAGAAGCTAGATGCAAGCTACGATGGCTCAATATTGACAGAAATTACACTCCCTACAAGTCCATACAAGATTATTTAAAATTATTAAAGTGGACATGGTTGTTATTTTTAAAAATGTTATTATTTTAATCTTTGAATGATACATGTTCAATCACCTACAAACCTTCCCAAATCTATGTGAAAACTTGTATTTAATGTAGTTGATGTCATTTTTAATTTGGAAGTCCTAAAAGGAAAACTCACAAAGTCCATAGGAATAATGAACCATCTAAAACATTCAAAAACATATGTTTTTGAGACAAAGAAATTGAAAAGCAAACAAAAATTACAATTCATATGGACTTATGAAAATATGGTCAAATTTTAACCATTCAAAAGTCTTTAACTATTAAACAATTAAGGTTTTTAAAAAAAAGATTCCTCATATGAGTTTATCATCTTATATTACATTATATATTGAGTCCCAATAACAAATTTGGAATCTGAATCAATATAATTTTTTTCATTTTGTGATGTTCTAATCAGATGACCAATATATATTTTTCAATCTCAAAAGTTCATTTCATTTCTTATTAATAAAAAATCACATAGTTTTATTCATAATGAAATTATTAGTTTGGATCCAAGTCTCAATTAGTAGATCTAAAGATATATTAATTACCATATGCATTTGAATAAAAGGTACCTAGGGAGAAAACATCGTTTCGTTACAAAAGTGAACCATTGTAACTTGCATCTACACAATAGGTCTAGTTTCAATCATTTTTATCCTTGCCTTGGGGGCTTGATATGAACTTTGGCCTAGGTTGACCCTAAGTTGACTTAGGTTAACCCTATTTTGATGTGATGTTGGGTTATGTTTACATCCAAAGGGAGGCATTGTGTCATGATGGATGCCTAGACATTGTGACAACCATGCTTGGTTTCCAAGAAGGTTATTAAAAGAAATTGGGTAATATTATTTGATTATGCATAAAGGTAGGTTATCAAATAACCAATTGATTATCACTTGTTATCCTAGTGTTATTAACCAATCATAATGTTTTTTAAAAAAGATCTATCTTTTTCGTTTTTGGTTATAATGTTCAAAGATTGATAACTTACCTAAATGATAATTTGGTCATCTAAGTAGGTTATTAGATTTTTGAAAATTCAATACTAGGAATTATCAATTTAACTAATTATGAAAAATCAATAACTAATTGGTAGGTTATTAATAATAAGCTTGATAATCGAGTTAAAATTCAATGACTAGCCAACATTGGTTCATAGTTCATACCCCTTACTAACATGATGTGTTTATTAAGGAAAATAGTTTGTTATGTTATGTTTTGTATGTCATGCTCAAAACTCCAAAACTATGGCACCACTTGGTACCACATTCGTGATGCTCTTGGAAAGACTCAATGACTAGGGCATACACCAAGGTGGTTTTATAAGATTTAAACCTATGTTACAAAAAAATTCAACAATCACCAAAAAAAATAAAATTGTAGGAAAAATTGAGCAAGTTTTCAACACTATTGGAACGCCCTTGATGAGTAAGATTTCTAGTAGATGATATTCTAATTTTTAGATTGAACATGGGGGAGATATTGAATTTAAAGTAATTTTGTGATTAGAAATTAATTAAAAATATACAATATTTTTTCACAATTGAATTTTGTTGTTAGGGTTCTACTCACACTTGGAACATTTATGTAATCCTATTCACACTTGGGCTAGTGGCAAGCCACACTAACATGACATTATGGAAAACAATGTACAACATGAGTTTTTTTAGGTGTGGATATAAGCGAACCTTGGCACATGCAACACATCATACCAACTTTCATGTTGGACCATGTTTTATGGAATTTCTTATCGACCCAACCTTGCCATTCACATGACATCATACATGAAAAATATTCTTAATTCACATATATACAAAAAAACTACTTGTCCAACCTTACAAGGGATTAAATTGCCATGAGGATTGTTACAAAATATACTACTAAACCTAAAATGTAAAGCCACCACCAATGGTTCCAACATTGTGCATAGGAAGCAAAGAATAAGGTAGTTGTCAATTTTTAGATTGTGCGTTGCAATAACAATGTATTCTAACCCCGAAGAAACAACACACACACCAAAGAAAACAAAACCCTTTTGAGAAAAGAATAAGGTATGTTGTCATATTTTTAAAAGCTTGGATGCGGATTCTTAATTCTAACCTTTACAAACAAAATCGATAAATGAGGAAGCTAACCCCTAAGCTTGCAATGACATCAAGAAAGAGAATGTCCTTTGTATAATAGAATCATGTGATACAAGAAAAACATGACATTTCACCATGTACACCCAACCAATGGGACAGATTCCCATCCAACATAAAAACAAATTTGACAAGACTTCTAATAACAATATCCCACCGACATCATAGTGTTTTACAAAATTGAAACACAAATGAAGTATGATCTTACAATACAATATTAAAGGCAATCATTCAATCTCACTGCAATTTTACCATAGAATAATTCATTCAATCCTACCATAGAATCCAACCACCGTATTTTTTACTAGAGAAATTTTTGCCAAAAAGGGAAATTAAAGATTTGCAAAAAATTGGAGGTTTTCAGTTGCCAAAAGTGAAAAAGGTGAAAATCATCATAGAGATTTGGTTTTCATTGTGTAGCCAATCCTATAAAAGGATGATTAAAATTTTGTACTTTATTTAGTTAAATTCTCCTAGAGATGATTGCCACTTTTTCTACAACTTCCGATGGAGGATGGCCATTTTGGCTACATAACAAATATTCTAAACAAATAACTGACTCCAATATGTGCAAGGTCAAGGCCTGAGGGTGGGGTTCTTATTGAAGTAAGGCCCCACACAAGGACGAGTCAGGCATGGGCCTTGCAGGAAGCTTCCACATGTGGGCCTTCATATGGGCTGTCATATGTAATGTAAAAGAACCAGCTGAAATTTCCTTAATGAAATATGAGAGGCAGACACCTAAGGTACCGTCCAATTGCAAACAGAAATTTTAGCTGCTCCTTTACAGATATTGGTGATGACATCATATAGGCAACCGTGCCGGATGGATGGTGTATGGACAGGAAACATTTTTTCATCCTATTTGTGTCCCGTGCCTAACAACAATGGTCTTCTATGTACTAATCATCCAGATGCATCTCCTTACCTAGTAACCATTAAGTGCCTTACCTACTTTAACTACCTATAATGACCACTTACATTTGATGTTTACTCACTTACATGGGTAGTGCGAGGGGGAACACAAGAGAGGGTATAGGATAGGTCACAAAGTGTAAAACCTTGGTAACTTACCCACTTACATAGGTAACAAGTTACCTAGGTAGTGCAAGGGGGAAGTAGGAGGGTTTATAAGAAAGGTGACAAAGGTAAAACCTTGGTAACTTTGGGGCTTTAGTAGAACCAAAAAGCAAACCAAAGCAAAGTAAAACAGACCAGGTGGAAGGACTAGTGAAGTAGATGATGCTTGTTTAGACTCAGCCACCATGATCATCATCTTCTTCTTCTATCTTTTAGACTTCATTAGATGAGGGAGGGTTAAAGATTAATGACTGAAGTATGGTGTCCTCATGGATGAGAGAATGAAAGAAGAAGTCATCATCGATGAGAAAGTTGATCATCGTCATTAATGTTATTTTAGTACATGTGGACCATGAATCATAGGTACACAAGTGTTGGTTGTGATTTATTTGATAATAAAAAAAATGTGAGCTATTCTTTAATTTAAAAAACCCCCTTCTTTCTCAAATTTAATACTAAAAACTTTCAAACTTCAGTTTACTACTAAATAAAAACCTTGAAGCTTGAGGAGCAACCCACAGAGGAAACTTGGGCTCTAATCTTAGTAACCCAAAAGCAGCGAAACAAAGTTGATAGTTTTTTCAGTTGGGTGATTGATTGTGCTTTCAGTGAATTCAAGGAGACAAAAAGTTCACAGTTTTTTCAGTTGGGTGATTGATTGTGCTTTCAGAGATTTCAAGGAGACAAAAAAGTTCACAGATTTTTTATTTGGGTGATTTGTGCTCTCAGTGATTTTCAAGGAGAAAAAGTCCACAGATTTTTCCAGAGTCTTTTCAGTTGGGTGAATGTGCTTTCAGTTGGCAGGTTTTGTGGGTTTCTTGTTGGTGGCAAGCAGCAGCTGATGGACTTTGACACCATCTTTTCTTCTCAATTATGTCATTGTTTGGTGTTGGGTTTCTCTGGAAATTTCATCAATGTACTTTCGTGCACATGAAAAAATAAACAGCCTGAAGAATTTGTTTTGGTTTTCATGATCTCTCTCCCTCTCAACTCTATGTGTGTGTGTGCATGTGCTTGAAATTTGATTCAAAGTGTTGAAGCTTTTTCAGTTGCTTCCTGCTTTGTTACAAGCAATTTCTTTTTTCCTGTTGGGTTTGTCTCAAGCTTCCTGGGTGTCTCAGATTTTTAAGGGTCAGAGGGTTTGTCTTGGGGAGGGAGGGAGAAGAAGCAAAAGAATTTGTGGAGTTTCTTGTGCTTTGTGGAAAACCAAGGACATTGAATTTGGGGGAGAGAGAGAGAGAGAGAGAGAGAGAAACAGAGCTGGAAAACTCAAGGATTTTTGTTTCTCCAGCTGGTAGCTTACTCATGGTTGAGGAAAAGGAAGGACCTTGATTTTTGAGAGAGAGAGAGAGAGAGAGAGAGAGAGAGAGAGAGAGGAAGCAGAGATACAAACAGAGCTGGAAAACTCTAGGATTTTGTTTCTGCAACTACTACTCATGGTTGAGAAAAAGCAAGGATTTTGATTTTTGGAAGAGAGTGAGAGACAAACCGAGCTGGAAAAGTCAAGGATTTTTCTTTCTCCAACTACTTACTACTCATAGTTGAGAAGCAAAGTGGTATGTACTTTTCTCACTCCCCCTACTTTCTCTCTGAAATATGAGCTTTCTGCCACATTCTGCACTTGGTTTTGTGAATCCTTTTGAGCAAGTCCTTCTGTAACAACAAAAACAATTGATCTTGAGCTTTGGGCACTCTCCCCAGGATTTAAAACATAATTCTTTTCTCAGGATAAATACCTTTTGCATTTTTGTAAGCAAAGAAGAGTAAAATACCCACATTGCAAACCCACAAAGAAGATTAGGTTTCCAAAATCAATCACTGACTTTGTTTTTGCAAATCGTGAACTTGGGATGTTCCTATTGTGACCAAAAAACAATTCCAATTTTGTTTTGTTTTTTTTGGTTTGTGGGGTTGGTTTTTTGGCAGGAGAAAGGCAAGATGGTGTATGAAGTTTGCGAAACTGATGGCTTACTACTTGAGGTGTAAAAATCTCTTCCTCAATTTCTCATCTTAAATTCAGCATTTTTTTTAGTCTCTTATTGTTCAGAATTTTAAAACCAAGCATTCTTTCCCTTTCTCCATTTCAATTCTTCTTCTTCTTCTTTGTCTTCTTCCTTGTTGCAATTTCTTGCAACAATAAAATTGCAAGGTTGACAACAGTGTGGTTGTCAATACAGTATGTTAAAGATGGCAAGCTGAAATAATAACCTTTTACCAAATAAGAAGAAGAAGAAGAAGAAGAAGAAGAAGAAGAAGATTGCATACATTCTCCTTTTTATTTTCATTGAAGAGAATAGGTTTTAATCCAATAATCAGATAATGGATTTAACCCATTCTCTAATTTGTTGTACACCAGAATTTGCAACCATGGATAGTGTAATATTATCAGTTTTGACTAAGAAAATAGTTTATCATTAATAGCAATGTTTCAGCCCACATACCAAAGATGAGGGAATATTCTTTTTCTACAAGAGAACATGCCTTAATGGGTGTGCATTAAGGTGAAGCCTGTAGGCTGAATGGAGGCAAAATGCATCCCCTAGGGTGAGTGCATTCTCTGATGTAAAGGTCCATAGGTAGATTGGAAACTAGCACAAGGTTGGTCAGTAATGTAGCATACGTAGATAGGAAATATCACAACTTGAAAATGTGTTGAATCAGTAGGCAGTCAGGTATGGACCTTTACAACAATTTTTGGTGTTGCCTAAATTATAATACCTAATATCGTAATCCATTTCCTGCAAGATTTGTTGGGAACATTTTTTATTTCCTTCCCCCCATGAGAGTTGTGGATGATGCACAGGCAGAGGACAGGAGAACAGACCTCCATGTGGAGAGTTTCAATTTAACAAGAGATGGGTCAGTGGATCAATATGGCCGTGTTGCTGATAAGCGCAAGACGGGTGGTTGGAAAGCTGCTCCCCTTATTTTTGGTACATTCATAAATTTGAAATCACTTGCACACTACTTCAATTTTGAATTTTGTCCTCTCTTAAAGAAAACCTCCCAGAAAACATAATTGAGAAGTATTTTTGGACTGACAAGACAAGTATCCTATTGACCCAGTGCATATTTCTTTCCATATTTTCAGGGACTGAAATATGTGAGAGGATGGCAACTTTGGGGCTCCAGAGAAATTTGGTGATTTATTTCACCACAAAAATCCACATGAGCAACTCACAAGCTGCTAATATGGTGTCGAATTTTGTTGGCACTTTGTATTTGACTCCATTTCTTGGCGGCTTTGTGGCAGATGGTGAATCCCAAAACTTGTCAATTTGGTAGTATCAAGCAGTTGCATAGAAAACATTCCTCATTCTGCAAAGTTCCCACTGCCAGATTGAATGAATGACATCTATCTTACATGATAAATTTTACTCATGAAAATCATATGTTAAATTGAAAAGAACACTTCTAACAATCTCATGAAAGAAACATGTAAGATTATTGCGACACATTATTGTTAACTGATTGGTGAACAAATTCATATGAAACAGCTTACTTGGGGAGGTTCTGGGCCATCGCAGTGTTTGCTACAATCCAAGTGGTGGTGAGTCATATTATACATGAAAGTAAAGAGAGATTTTGCTGCTCATTTGGCGCCAAAGTCTCAAAACAAAGATGGTGACACCAAAAGAGTTTGATGGATACCTCAAACTGAAAACTCTGGAAATTTGATGTGTTGGCAGGGAATGATGTTATTGACATTATCAGCAGCAATACCATCACTCAGGCCGCCCCCATGCCCATCCAATCCTTACATTCCATGCCAGGCGGCATATGGCTACCAGATAGGGGTGTTGTATGTGGGCCTGTACCTTATTGCTCTTGGAAATGGTGGGATAAAACCCAATGTCTCCACTTTGGGTGCAGACCAGTTTGATGAGAGTGATGCGAATGAGCGCAAGCATATGTCAAGTTTCTTCAACTGGTTTTACTTCATCATCTCCATTGGCTCGCTGATTTCCATAACTGTCTTTGTTTACATCCAGGTGGAAAACAATTCTGAACCTTGTTGCAGTTTCGATTGTATGGACTTTTTTACTCACCAAGCTTATGTATGTTGTAAATAATTAATGATTTGTAGACAAATAACTGCAAAAGAAACAACAGATACACAAAAAAATATCTTACTTGGAAGGTCTGTCTGGGGGAAGGACTTCAGGACAATGTTGGTTTCAGCTGGGGATTTGGGATTCCAGCTGCAGTTATGCTTGTAGCAGTGGTCATATTTATGGCAGGCTCCAATATCTACCGGTTCAAAGCACCTCAAGGGAGCCCATTGACTACCATAGCCCAGGTAGCTGTTGCTGCAGCTTGGAAGCAGAATGTTGGGCCCCTAAGTGATGAGGCTGTGCTTTACACAGGCCCGATTCTTGGGTCTGGACCAATTGAGAAGCTTTGTCATACGGAACAATTTCGGCAAGTTCCCTGTACACACCACCTATTCCCAGTACATATGCATCAAAACCACAAAGAAGAGAAACAAAAGAGCACAGTTCAATAAAATTGACAGTAGTACCATGGGAAAATTCTGAGTGGCAATAGAGAAAATGTGGTTTTAAATGGCTGTCTTTTGCTGCTTGAAATACCCAAACAGATGGCTTGACCGAGCAGCTGTTCCAGTTGGGGATTTGGAGGAGGATGAAACAGAAGGACTTCCTGTAAGCGCCTGGAGATTATGCTCTGTATCTCAAGTAGAAGAAGTAAAGATGATCATGCGGGTTCTACCAATTTGGGCAAGTACAATTGTTGTTTGGACTGCACTTTCTCAAATGGAAACTTTCTCTATGGAAGGGGGATCGACTATGGATCATCAGATGGGATCTTTCTTCTCCTTCCCAACTGCTTCACTATCTGTGTTTGAGCTCATCAATGTAATGCTAATCCTCCCACTCTATGATAAGTTGCTAGTTCCCTATGTTCGTCGATTTACAGGCCATCCTCAAGGTATTACAATGCTTCAGCGCATAGGTGTGGGGCTTTTGTTCTCAATTGTGACCATGTTGGTTGCGGCACTAGTGGAAAGGAAACGGGTGCAGGTGGCAACTGAGTATGGGTTGTTGGATAAACCACAAGAAACAATTCCGATGAGCATGTTTTGGTTAATTCCACAATATTTTCTTTGTGGAAGCACTGAGATCTTCACCCAAGTCGGACAACTTGAATTCTTCTACAATGAAGTACCTGATCAGATGCGAAGTCTGGGAAGTGCAATCTACTTGAGCACCATTGCTTGTGGCCATTTCCTCAGCACGTTGCTCGTCACTGCTGTAAATAGGGCAACACAAAGAGGAAACAGTCAGGGCTGGCTTACAGACAACTTAAATAGGAGTAGACTAGATTACTTCTACTTGCTTCTTGCTGGTTTAAATGCTGCAAACTTTGCATTCTTCCTCATCTGTGCACGAGGGTATAAGTACAAAAAGGTCAACAGAGATTTAGCCAATCCTTCTTCTTCTACACTGGATGCAAACCAAATCAAAGACCATGGAGAACTGAAAGGGGATGAGTACATATAGAATTCTTCTCACCTGGTTCTTTTGTAATATAAAAATCATGCTCTCAAACTCTTGCATTCCTAGTTGAAACTAGCATAGTTTCAATGAATTGCTACTGTATATCTGTATATAGCCACAGATTCCAGGCAATCCTTCTTAGCATGAAAAAGACTTGATTTTGCATTGAGCTTGCCTCATTGTTAAGCTCTGTCTTCATCTCTCTGTTTTAACATAAGATGAAGATTGAACAAACAAGAAGAGGATCAGGTATACCCCAATGTCTTGTATGGTTTACATATTGAGTGAGGAAAGTGCTGCTGCTCTAATGCTGCTGTACAGGATGATCCAAGGGTGTAATTGCATTGCATTGGAAGCATTGGTGATGGAAGAGGATCAGTAGTACCTAGTGATCAATTCCATCTGAAGAATTTCAGAAAATTATTGTGCCCTATCAATTCACATCAGCTTAGATGTATGTAGTACATACCTTTGCTAAGTTCTCTGGCTGGTGAACTCTGCAGTCAAATGTCTTCAAAAGAAGGCAGTGGCGGTCCTGAATATTACAATGGCATTTCATGCTCTCAGAACTGGTCTGCAGTCTGCATTGCACATGGCTGTGATGTGACTGCGGCCTGCCCTCTCCCTCTGGGGTTTTCTCTGTATTGCACATTGCAGGCTGACACAAAAACAGCAAAGCAAACCCCACCAACACAACACAGAGTCAGTTTTTTTTCCTCCATGAGGTCTTGAGGAAATAGCAATTGCAGATATGAAAAGATTGCAACCAAGTATGGATGGATCCACAGAGACAGGGTCTTCAAGAAGGCACATCTGTGGAAAGAAAACACTAGTGTTGTTGTTGTTGTTGGTGGTGCTGCATTTCTACTGTGTCCAATCTTCAGTGTCCTGGACAGCATCAGGGAAGACAAAGAGGAAGAATAAGAAAGAAAAAGAAAATGATGATAAAGGGATCCTCCTCCTGATTATCAAGAAAGAAAATGCACAACTTCTTTGCCATCAATTGTCCAGCAATTGCACGGGAATCCATGCATGCAATCCTACCACAACAACAACAATAATGCCGATCTAGCTCAAGAAGAAGAAGCGGCAAGCGGTGCAAACCGAGTTCGAAACGGCACCGGTAGAAAGCTGCCAGGTGTTCCAAAGGGGACCACCGGATGTCCATGCGGGAAGGACGTCGTCGTCTCTTCCTCCGTATCTCCTCCTCTTCCCCTTCTTCTGCCTCTTCAGATGCGGCACTCCTCCTCTTACACAAACCAAAACATTGCTGCAAAACCAAAACAAAAAATCCTTCGTCGAGGAGGCGATTTGTGTGACTGTCACGGAAGGAAAAAGAAAGAATTTGGACGACGTACGTGATTTGTGAATCCTTCTCCTCAGAAGAGAAGATGATGATGCAGGAGGAGGAGGAGGAGAACTCGCAATCGGGTTTGCTGGTTATTATCATCAGTTGTGCTTGCAAGGAGGAGTTTCCGTAAACAGATGGATCGAAGAAGAAGACGAAGCAGCAGCAGAATAAGAAGCAGAAGAAGAAGCAAACGAAGGAAGGAGAAAGTCTCATCAGTTCGTGAAAAGCCAGACTTGTTTTGTTGTTGTTGTTGTAGATTTTCGTTGCAACGGCGGGAAGCACCGCAATCACACAAGCACGCACCACCTACAAAACTGTAACAACAACAATGAGGAGTACTTGTAAGACAACAAGATGAGCTTGTGCCGTGACTGCAGGGTGAAAAGAGACAGCGAACGACTGAGTCTTGCATCTTCTGAAGAAGCTTTGAAAGGATTGCAAAAGCTGAATGCGGAGACACGACAATCTAGCATCAGTTCAGAAGAAGCCTCATCGGCAGCAGCAGGAACCTCTCCTCCTGGTGAAGAAGAGTCTGATCACCATGCTCATCACAGCAACCACAGAATTGGCCACTTCATAAATTCATGTAAAAACTTTGTGTGTGTGTGTGTGTGTCTCTCTCTCTCTCTCTCACACACACACTCTCTTTCTCTGCGTCTGTCTGTCTGTGTCTGTCTGTCTGTCTCTCCATTTTTTGCTTCTCTGAATGCACCATTGTTCTTGTTAATGTTTAAGCTTCAGTTGTTTGTCAGAGTGTCCAGCAGCAACAAACCACAACAAACAAATGAATCTAATTAATTTCCCAGTGTATTTCGAGTGCACCTTAAAAATGAAATGTTTGTGGATGATGGCAGTCTTTTCAAGGTTACGGCATCCGATCCATGGCAGTAGTCACCGTCCAGAAACAGGTCACCTAACACGCACATTCAACGAGTGGTCTATCGATTTGGTCAAGGATGCCATGGGTTGGCTCCTGAGGCATACAAAGTCACGACATGCATTGATAGTGGGTGGAGGACTCATGTTGATGAACACTCTACTCATCCAGTCGGGAATACCCGGGGAAATGTGTAGATGTATGGAAAACAATAGCTGCTTTCTTTACACCCTCCTTAGAAAGATGAATCTCATTGTCTTCTGCTCCTGAAGCAGCTGGAAATCAGATATAACGGTTTTGTGGCATTTGGTTAGTGTAGATGTATGGAAAACAATAGCTGCTTTCTTTACAGTCTCCATAAAAGAGGAATCTCATTGTCTTCTGCTCCTGAAGCAGCTGGAAATCAGATATAACGGTTTTATGGCATTTGGTTAGTGCAATCCATGAAGGGGAAATTTTTGTATTCTAATATTATTCCGATCCCATTCCTCCTACTCCAGAGAGAGTTATTCAAAATCCTTCAGTTGTTTATTTATTTGTTCTTCCTATTTCCATCAGTGAAGAATAGATTTTCAGTCCTGAAATTCCTAGACCCAATCAACTACAGATTCTGAAGAAGATACTGTTCAACTTGACCACCAAGTGAGTGAAAATCTGCTCTATGTTTTTTTTCCCCGTTTTTCTTTTTCTAACTAGAATTGTTGAGAAATCAAAGAACACAAGTTTTCTTCAAAAAGTTTTGATTCTACTACTATGCACTGATTTCATTCGGATTTCTCACATGAATTCAATAGAAACCAATTCTCAACCTGTGAAGATCAATTTTGAATGCCGTTGTTGGATGGCATCAATCCGGCCACCATTGTGGAAATAGTGTCTCTCCAGATTCAAACACTGAACATGCTTAATGAGACATCATCCTGATGTCTGCAATATCAGAGAGTTTTTTGTCTCTCTTGGTCAGATGCTGCACAAGCTGGCTGTTGTCAGGTCCAGAAATGCCTCCAGGAATTCATCTTCAAAATTCACACATAGCATTCTACCTATTATTAGTTTGTTTGTTTATTGGCCGTGATTTAAGGCTGTTGCGTTCTTGGTAAAGCCCTCAATGAGTAATGGTGCACTCAAATCATTTCCACTGGTTGTGATACCCATCAGTCTTCATGGTGAGAACCAGTCTGAAACTTTGGCTGGTTCTTGCCCAATTTGTGACACCCACCCAACATTGGTTGAAACCTGCTGTGTTCTTGGTACCACTGAAAAGCCCTCAATGAGTAAGGGTGCACTAAGATGATTTCCACTGCTTGTGATACTCATTGGTCTTCATGGTGAGACCCAGTTTGAATCTCTTGTTTCTCACCCAATGTGTAATACCTGCCCAACACTGGTTTAAAGTTCAAACCTGCAAACTACATTACAATGTGTTCAACAGCACAGGCCACACTGGTAATGAGTGAAGATGACAATGAATGGCATTCAGTCACTGAACTTGTTACACAGTAATTCCAACAAGAACTTGAGTGTCAGTTGACATAACTTGAAGAGTTTCAAATCTATTCTTCAAGAATTCACTTGAGATAAGCAATCATTCTCCCATGTCAATAAGAGATCCAAGCAAGGCATTGAATCTCTCTACCATGAGTTTCTTACTCGAGGTCTAGAGGAATCACAAGGGCTTCACAGAACTCCAAGATTGCCACCACACCAAGAAACCCAGTGACAATTTCACACAGTCACCAGTCTACCCTAAAATGAAACCAAAAACTATCAAAACTCAGGAAGGTGCTGACAGCACAAATGTACGATCTATTGACAGATTTCATAACCTCAAGGGTTCTCTGGTGGTCATTGCTGCATCTTGGATTTTCCTCTTTTACTCCCAGTTGGGGTGGCATCTTGCAGGTCAAGCTCCTATATATGTAAAGTCATCACTTTGCTCAGAAGCTCTCTTGTTGACCATTATGAAGCATTTCATTGCTGACAAAAGGCAGAAAAACTTGACAATTTCGGGATCAGCTCCAGTTGCAAACTCTACTAGACTGCTAAACCTGAAACAGAATCAGAATGAATGAAGGGCATGGAAGTTTGATTTTCAGCAACAGATAATCTCTTGTCCATGACCCTCTTTCACTGATCATCTGCTTTCCTGTCTGGCTGTAGATTTTTCTCTGTATATGCTGCAGATTGATCCTCAGCATAAAGCTGTCAATAGATTCTGCAACACATGGAACAATACAATCTTAGTGCACAGTGCTTCAATGACCATAGACTGCAGAAAGCAGAGACGGATTAGAATGACCACTTGCATGGTTACACAGGTATTAGTCTGCAAAGAGAGGTGAAACAAAACTTCTCTTTGATCTGTTGGACTGATCACAGCAGAAGAATGAGCTAAAGTACAATGGTTGAGAAACTAGTTGGGAACATACCAGGCCACCATGCACTATGGTAACACCATCTGCAGCTTGAGGCATCTCAGAATCTCAGACAAGCAAATATGCTCCAAGAGTACATTGGAGACCTGGCTATTGTAAGGCTTATAACCCTCCCTCACATGATTGAACTAGCTCATAGAATGTGGTCCCTGCTATTTATCCGTCACATCTAGCAGCAACCCATTGCAAGACTGTTAAAAGACCACAAATGTCATGATTCCCTAGGGGTCTTTGCTGTTGCCAAGCCATGCTTCTAACTTTGCCGTATGTTCTGCACGCAGCTTCTCATAGTTTTCAACTACCTCAGGGTTCTCCAAATCCAACCCTGGACAGTTGTCTTCACCATCTGCTTCTGTCTCTCCATGCTCCCCATCTACCAGGGTGACATCTGTGGCCTCTTTCTTGCTCAGCTTCCTGAAACTTGTGTTTGGCAGCTTGAACCAGTCTGCTGACTTCACTTGACCTTCAATACTTTCCTTGGACTGCCGACCTGTTTGAACTTGCTTGTCATTGATATTCTTAGAAAAGCTCGACCCTTCCTGACCTGCACTATCACCTCTAACCTCTGCAGAATCAGGGACATCCTGCAAGATTGTTGTTGAAGAGTTTTGCTCTGGAGTAGGCATGGGGAAGGATTCAGGAATACCTTGTGTGCTGATAGCTGTCCCAGTTCCCACCATGTTGCCTGCCCGTTGAATTGCAGACTCAAAAACTGACCAGACTGACCTGTTGGTTGAACTCTTGTCCAGATTGGCATCAGAAGTCAGCTTTTGACCAATTCCAGTGTTTGGATTGGACTCAGTGCTCATGAAATTGGCTTCTTTAGGAGAAGCCTCTTGTGCAATGAGAGATCCGGACATGGACTTCCTCATACTGTTGGCTTTCTGGTATGCAGAGTTAAAGAGGGTGGTGACATAACCAGATGAGTCCACCTCAGCTAGCAGAGAGGTCTGCCAAAAGCAAAAGAAACCATCTCCCACCAATCACTTCATAACACACAGTTGATTTCATCACAGTCAATTATGTTCTTTGTTTTGAAAATCACAGTTACAACAGGTCTCATTGGAACATTTCCTGCTTAGAAAATGAAGCCCATTTTCCAAACTGAAAACAATACTCTTTGGTTGCATGCCTCTTCACTGTAAGCCCAAAGAAAACTAGCCTACCTTCAAGCTTGATGATGGCAGTGGCACTGCCCCAGTTGAAGAGGAAGAACTTCCAGGCACATTCTCTAAGCTACCCTCCACTTGGATTGTTCGTTTCACATCTGGCTGCACTCCTGGTAAAGAAGTGGGCCCATCATATGTTGTAGTCCTTGACAGAGTTGTGGCGCCAGAAGGAGGATGGCCACGACTGCAACATGCCAGAAGAGCAAAAAAATCTGTTACAGATGGACATCTTACAGTCAACAGTCTCACAACTATATATCTACATAATGATAACAGAAACTCTTGGAGACTGACTTCTTCAGCTTTGACCTCACACACACTTATCTAAGGATACTATCTTGGCAGATGTTGCAATTACTTCTCTGCACTGTACCAGGGGACATCAGCTTGCAAAGGTGATGATTCATCTACAAGGATCAACAAGATTGAAAGAGTGTGAATGGAAGGAGTTATTTTGTTAAACCTCTTAGGATGGCGCAAGGATGGCAGGAGAGAAATGCTGGCTGTAAGCATGGATATCATGCTGTTAACTGCAGGAGGTCCACATTCCTTCATAGTTTTGATTGCAGTCAATGCATCTTTAGCATCTTCGGTATACAGAAGGGCCTCCTGTGTATCCTCTGCAAGCTTGTTCTGCAAGCATGCCACAACTCTTACTCAGCGCAAGTAAGCACTCGTTTCTCACCAACCAACATATATACCAACCAGCACATTCCTTGTAAACTTCCATCAACCTCTCAATATCCTCCATTGCTAAATGCTGAGTATGTTTAAATGCAGTGAAGGGGGTAAGAGGGAGACCTTGATCGATAAGAGTCCGGGCACTGCCTTGCGCACATGCTGCTGAACAAAGTAAAGGCCTACTGATGGTTCATTTGCCACCTGCTGGACTAACTCTGATACTGAGTCATGTACTGTAAAACAGCCAGCAAACCTGCCTCTTCTGTCAGCCATATTTGAAACTACTCCTCAAAACTCCAAACCTCCAACATCTTTTGCAATGCACTGATAGAGAAAGCTCATAAAAAAAATACAGCCAGTTCTTGATGGACGCGCAAAAGGTGACAGTGCTAAGTAGGTCATCTGGAATAAAAGCTAAGTGGGTGGTGCCAGGATCATCAAAAAAATTGAGCAGGCTCAATTCTGAGACTCAAGCCATGGTACTGTATGCAATGTGGTGTTGGAAATCAGGAAGTGGCTTGCCAAATTGCTTTAGAAGACATTGGACCTTGACTCTACTCCGCACGCTTTATGAATGCAAAAACCCTAGCCCCACCAGTGCATGATCCTATCAAAACCCTAGACACCATTGCGCGACTCTATGCAGAGCTGAGATTTTGAATGAAATTTCCTTTTTCGACTGACCTCTTATTTCTGTCTTTATGATGATTTGTAACTCTTTGATCCACAATCCACAATCCACAATCAAACTAAATGTGTACAAGATGTTGAATGAGAAAAGAATGATGTTGAATTCGCCAGCAAGCAAGAAAGGGAAAGAGAGAGACATTAACAAATAGAGTTTTTTTTACCTCCTTGAAGAGCATCGACCGATGATGAAGTTGATCGCTGCATCTTTTGCATACCGTCCAACTCCGCTTTCTGACAAACAAAATAATTAACTAAATTTTAACACACCCAAAAAATGATTAGAAAAAACGATGCATTCAAAGAGGAGTAGGATAATGATGATGATGATGATGCCAACAAAAATCAATCAATCCCTTTCCTTATTAGGGTTACAGAATTTTACAAAAAAGATAAACTAGTCAATCGGCTATTCATGGAGAATTTGGAGATTGTGCAAACAGTTTTGCTTGCTTACACCACTCAGAGGCAAAAGCATGAAAACTCACTCACTCTCTCTCTCTCCCTCTCTCTCTCTCTCTTATCACCAAAAATGAAAGTGTCTCTGTGAAATTTCAATTTTCCTCTAAAAGTCTCTCTCATCACAGACTCTGGAAATTCTGAGTGTGTGAAAAGGATCGATCCTGCACTGCGAAATCTCTCTCACTCACTCACTCACTCACTCGGAGACTCACCAAACAGATGAGATCTCCAGTGGAAGAGAAGAGAGCTTCTTCCCCCGCGGCATCAACAAACCCTAATCCCAATAAATCTGAATAAACAAACTAATTATAATAAATTTAATAAAAGGAGGCCCCTTTCTTAGAAGCTGCATCGAATTTCAATTGCCAAATAATTCACTAAAAAAATAAACACACCATGGAAAAAGTACAAATATAAACTCATAATTATTGTTGGCATTCTTTTACTCAAAATGGTCATTAAGGAATTCCCCCAAAAAATGGTAAGAGAAAATGAAAATTTTAAAACTGACCGCTTGTTGGATCCATGACATTCGTTGTCAAAATAATTCATGTGAAAATTTACTAGCATATTTGGCTAGCACATTCTAAAGTAGAGTTTGGCCTTTGAAAAGTGCCAAGGCCTTCTTCAATGTTCAAAATTGGTTCTTTTGAGATAAGGAAATATCTTTTTTTTTAATTTTAAAAGGGATATTTCATTTTGTAGCCTTGTTGACAATCCACCTTCTTAGATAATCTTATTTGTCAAAGAATTTCAATGGGTTTTTATGATCAATATCGCCCTTGATTTACCAAAAGTAGGCTCATGCTAGGCTCCCACCTCACACATGCCCTTCTTTTGGTAATGTCCTCAACTTCAAACCTTAGTACCTTACATTACACCAAAAGGTTCATCGGAGCAAATGAAAAAAAACAACTGACCCTTCCAAAATCCTAATGTTTGTCATTAAAATAAGTCCCAAAAGGGTTGGTCAAAGAAAATGAAAAAATTCAACTTGCCTTGTTAGATCCTTCATGTTTGTCATTAAATTAGTACCAAAAGGTGAAGATGAAAAAAATTAATGGACCCTACCAAATCCATGATGTTTGTTAATTCCCAAAAAAGTTGGTAAAAAAAAAGAGAATTTTTAAAATTGATCTTGTCAAGTTCATGAGGAATTCATCTGCCAAACCTCACAAAGGCATTTTTAAATGAAATATTCAAATTTAAAGTTGTTGGACCCATTATTGAATATTTTGGCCAAAAACATTGATGCAAGTTTGATATATTGTTAGTAGGTTTATACATCACCCAAGCAAACTTGCATCCCCTTTGAAACAACAAAGAAAAAACAAGTTTCAATCAATTATAAGAGTCAATTCAAATAAACCAAAGAATAAATAGGCACGAAAAATATTTAAGTGTAAAAATAAAGGTATCAAACTATGACAAATACATGTTTACGATAGGAGTTGGGAAAGAGTTTCATATCTTTGATGTGTGCATGGAGGAGCTTTTAAACTATCTTCATCATTTTTCCTTGAACTTTTCTTTTGAGGTGAGGTTCTTATGTTGGAATTCATATTACTTTAGCATGTCTCATCATTGTCCTCTCTTGCAAGATCAACTCTTGTTATGTTTTCAATGCTGCTTTATGACATATCAAATGATTGTAAAGTAGATGACCTTTTCATGTCATGGAAGGAAGTTGGAGGAACTAGTTAGTTTTCCTCTCCTTTTGATTTGACACTTCATTATTTCAACATGTAAAAAAGAATAGTGATCTTTTTTTTCCTCATCACAATGGAGCATACTTGGTACTTTTGTGATGTCTATCTTATACATAAAAGCAACAGTGTGTCCGTCCGTCCGTCTGTCTGTCACGACAAACACCGCAAGGCAGGGGCAGGGCAGGGCAGGGCAGGGCAGGGCAGGGCAGGGCAGGACAGCCCAGA
>Ga0116229_10005991_pt1 | contig 19683 bp, 22 predicted proteins | sample S1TSphgellanicum_3_FD_87313 | JGI IMG/M metagenome (GOLD analysis project Ga0116229, IMG submission 87313) | Host-associated microbial communities from peat moss isolated from Minnesota, USA - S1T2_Fc - Sphagnum magellanicum MG | ecosystem: Host-associated > Plants > Peat moss > Unclassified... | reverse complement strand
TTTGGTTGCTTATGGATGGTTATTTTTGCTTCATTCTGTGTCAGAGAGTGTGTGTTTTGAAATTTATATTACTTGGAAGAAGTATGTGAAGATAACACACAACCCATTAAAGGAAGGCTACTTTACATTACACAACAAACACAAAGGGTTTTACAAAACCCTAAAATGATCAACAAGAATTTTGCTAGTTTCTAAATCCCAATTTTGCGGCATCATTTTTTCACATCACTTGTAGGTAAAGCTATTTTCATTCTAGTGGGGCTTCATCTTTCCAGTTCTAAATGAAGACCTTTCCAGAAATTGGGCCCTTTTCATTGATACTCTCTCTCCCTTTATTTTTGCTTAGTATTTGTTTTAGGTGCCCTTTTTTGCTTTGACAGAGAAGCCAACTTTTAAAAAGATTTTTTTTTTTTTTTTTTTTTTTTTTTTTTTTTTTTTTTTTTTTTTTTTTAAATTTTTTTTTTTTTTTTTTTTTTTTTTTTTTTTTGTAGGTTTTTTTAATTCTTTTTTCTTTTTTTGGTAATATAAAGTTCTCTTCTTCCTTTATCAGAATTCCCAAAAAACCTTTGAATCCCTTACCAAAAAAAAGGCCTCCATCCATGATGAATGTATCTTAAACATGATTAATTGGTGTTAATTGGAATTAGCAATGTACCTATATCATAATACACTAGTGTGGCCTGTGCTGCTGTTGGCCCAAGTGTTACTACCATGTCCTCAACTGATTTTTCCTCCCAAAACCTGGTTTTTTGGGAATTTATTGGAATTTTCAGGGGCAGAAATCTCTTAAAAATCAATATCTCCCACATTCTGAATCCAAATCTTACCAAATAAATTCCATTAAATCCTGCTCATCAAGATCTTTCCAACAACACCAAAGGCACATTCCAATTCCTCCAAAAATTTCAGTGAAAAAAATCATTCAATATTCAAGAACTTTTTGCACTGCGCAAGTCCAAACACCATGAAACCAAGGTGATGCACCCCTCCTCCACAAGAGCTTTCCAAAGAGACCAAGAATGTGATCTAAAGCATCCCCGGTTCAGTAGATCTCATAAGTACAAACAAAACAAAACAAAACAAAACAAACTAACTACCTTGCTTCATAGATAGATGGGCTTGACACATTAATTAATTAATTTTGAAGATTTTGTGTCACAGAACAAAAATCCTGAACATTCCAAAAAATATATATATATATTTTACTTCACCAAAAAAAAAAATTCCATAAAATTTTTATTTTTTGAAAGTTTCAACATTTCTACAAATAATATAATTAGTGTTGAAGTTGCCAAGGTACTATGAGAATGTGTCCAAACTCTTCCAGTACAAATCATTTAGATATCTACATGTCTCAACCCTCTTACTCTTCATGGTATTGGAGCATCTCCACCCATACTACCCTTATTTGGGCCTTTACCAAAGTTTCATGAAAGGGTACCCAATTTCGTCCACTTTACAGATACACTCACATTGGGGATGAAACAAGGGATTAGAGGACAAAACTAGGGCCCAATGACAAGGTGACTTTAACTCTATTGTATAAATCCCCAAAAATGTTAGATTTGAACTCAGAGACTTGATTTGGGCTATTGCATGAGATATTTTGTAATATTTAGAAATAAAATTTAAATGGATTTTGGCGATTTTTACCCTGGGTACCAACGTGGGTGCTGGGTCACCCAAGGCCTAGTGAAGGGGCCTAGTGAGAGCAAGTGGTGGGGCTTTAAGCTGTCCAAAGCCCTTTGGGCTAGGGGCGTTCCTGAAATAATGGGCCCTCGGACTCCGGCCTTGGGGCCTATTATTTTGGGAACGTTCAGGGCCTGTGGCGTTAACCCTACACTTAAGCTAACCAGGGAACAATATACCCGGAATGTGGCGGTCTGATATATCCGGAACATGGCGGCCTGGGGAGTTGCTTTACTGCTGTTTTTGTTAGGCTACTATCATCCCATTCGCCAGCGCCGGCGGTGGTGGAGACTCCCGTTGCAGCTCCAATTCTCAACTCTGCCTTTTGCCCCTGGCAATTTGGATGAGCCAGCGCGCGAGGCGGTCGAGACAGACAAACACACAAAAAAACAGACTACGTTGTTCACGATTTGCGCCAAGAGATTACGGAAATCGCGGGTTGTAATGGAGCCCGGGGGAAGAAACAGCCGTAGGATGAAACACCAAGGCAAGAAAGCGAATGTTACCCAAGGAGAAAGTGATCCGTTTGATGCAATGCCGCCAGTGGCGTGATCGAAGTTCCCGAGGTTGATCGGGAGGGCTGGGCGGAATAAAAAAGCAGCCAGAGAAGGGACAAGCACACACGGAGCACTACATAGGTACCAATGTTGTTGCCTTATTATTCCGGCTGCTGTTTCTTCAATAAAGCTTGCACATGAAGTGAGCGAGCGAGCGAGTGATGATGGTTAGTGTTGTGGTGTAGTTGCAGCAAGAGAGAGCAGCGTCGCTTGTTGATTCGCAGCTCTTCTCTGGCTGGCTGCAATGGCGGTGGGGGCGGCCGCGGCCAACAACAACAACGTCGATGCATCCAACAAGGCTGAGCTTCCCAGCTTGCAAGATCTTAACAACGAGACCGTGGATTTGGTAATAACATGTTTTCATTGTTTCTTTTTTCATGTTGCTGCAATGAGCAAGATGATTACTAGTTGCTTAGTTTCTTTACAGCCTCGTTTGATACTTGCAAGATCTCAGCAACGAGACCGTGGATTTAGCAATAACGTGTTTTCGTTGTTTCTTTTTTCATGTTGCTGCAATGAATAAGACGATTCCAAGTTGCTTAGCTTCTTTACAGCCTCCAACGTTTGCTGCTTGTTGCTGCTGCTGCTGCTGGATTTTCTCGTTTACGTCCTGTTTCTGTATGCATGCAATGAAGATTAGTAGAGGAAAGAGCGTGCACGGTTGCTGTCTCATACTTTTGTCGTTCAGTCGTATGTGAACCTCCGTCTTCGTGACCGTAGAAAATACTTGGGAGAATATCCGTAGTCTACCTGACGTTGAGGAAAGTTGGATTTCAGCAAGAATAGGCGTATGATCTTCAACTGTGTCTTTCACTCACTGCAACTGTAGATTCTGTCAGCCCGCTTGTTTTGGCCATGAGATGGGCTCATGACGAGAGACAAGGGAGAGAAACAGGGAGAAGACGTTGAGAGAGGGGAGTCTTGGTGTGAGTGTTTCCATGAGTTATAACGAGAGGTTTTCACATGAGAAATATTCGAGGGTGTCGCCTCTTGCCGCGTCGTTCCTGAAGATGCAAGCTTCAATGGAGGCTGAGAAAAGCAGAACTGAAGGATACAAAGCAGAGTAGAAAAGAAAGAATTGCTGAATTGATGACTGCAAGTCTTTGTGCAGGGAGAGTACGAATCCACTGAATCTCGAAAACCAGTATGCACTGTCAGCAACGAAAACAGAAACATAAAGAGAGAAAGAGACAGAACGATACGGGCAAAGCAAGTAGAAGAAATGCTGGCCGTCTTTAAGCTCAGAGAGCCAACACAACACACTAGCAGTTTAGAAAGAGAGGTTGCAAGAAGTGCTTTAGAGAGAAAGGGAGAGGAGAAGGCACGTATATATTGCAGTTTGATATCAACCTTCGCTTGTGAATGGGAAGCAGGAAAATATCCCTATCGAGGAGGTGTTTGCACAGCTGAGGTGTACGAAGGAGGGTCTTACCACAGATGAGGGAAACAATCGCCTTGCGATCTTTGGCTCAAACAAACTTGAGGAGAAATCGGTACAAATTCTCCAACCATAAATTCCTTTCTCCTTTCTTTGTCCTGTTTTAGAGACAGCAACATACATACAGATAGATGGCAGCAGCCTACAGGGATCATCTGAAAGCTCCAGGCTGATCCCAGAGCCGATTCAAACATTTCCTTTGTAATTTCACCACATTGAGAAATTAATTTTCAATAGTTTGATCTAGCATGACAGAAAGCTTGAATTCTTTGTCTTGGAAATATGGTTTTTTCTTCCTGTGTCAATGGAGGTACAGTGTACAGCCTTGGTCTTTTTTTCCCCCAAAATGGTGGATTCATTATCTTAAATCCTAAGTCATTGTTTCTGATTGTTTGGGAAAGCACAGGTCTTGGGATGATGACTTTCTGGATCAGGCTTCTGTGTTGACTTCTTGGCTATTGTTAACCTATGCCATTGTTGTGCAGGAAAATAAGTTCCTTAAGTTTCTGGGTTTTATGTGGAACCCATTGTCATGGGTCATGGAGGCTGCTGCATTGATGGCTATTGTGTTGGCCAATGGACAAGTATGCTTAAATTTGTAATTTGCTTTGTTGATCTCTGCTTTGCTGTATTGTTTTTGCTTTGTTCATTTTTAATTTGTGTTTTCCCTTGTCCTCTGCATTTCGGCTCTGATTGTGAAACACATCTGCAGGGCATGCCACCAGATTGGGAAGATTTCCTGGGTATTATAGTTTTGCTGCTTGTGAACTCTACTATAAGTTTTATAGAGGAGAACAATGCTGGCAATGCTGCAGCTGCCCTCATGGCTCATCTTGCACCAAAGACCAAGGTCTGTCCTCAACACCTATTGATTCGATCTCTCAATGCTGTTGCTCAAGCAAATTTGTCCTTTCTCCAGCATGGCAAGAACTCTCCATAAGCTATGGTGACAAGTTCTTTTGCTTCTGTGATGAATCATGGCTTCAAGTAGTTGGAAGATTCCGATGCCTGGAAGTGACAGAGTGCAGTTGTTGAGTACGCTATTTAAAAACCTCTTATGAACTTACAAATATTCCATCAGAGTCTACCTGTCTTTCTTCTCTCACACCACAGTGAGTCTAATTCTACCCTTAACTTTCTTCGTGCTGTCAGGTGCTGCGTGATGGGACCTGGTCTGAGCAGGATGCTGTGATCCTGGTGCCTGGAGATATCATCAGCATAAAGCTGGGTGACATCGTCCCTGCTGATGCTCGCCTTCTCAATGGAGATCCTTTAAAAATTGACCAGGTGCTACACAAATATTTGTAATCAATGTAGACTTGCTGAGAATTGAAGGTTTCTGCTTGTGCACTGTAGAAGCGTCCTTGAACTGAACCTGTGATACTAACATGATTGAGAAACTGATAGCCTGCTGAAGTTTTCTTTAAATCTGGACTAGACTGAACAGCCCACCAAGCAACTTTGTTTTGTGGCTGTTCATGCAACCTTTTGGAATCCCAAATTCTAGAGGAAAGATGCAGATTGTCAGTTTTTCTCACATAATCCGGTTTGCTGATGGTGGTTGGCCAGTCTGCATTGACTGGGGAGTCAATGCCAGCCACAAAGAAGCCAGGAGATGAGGTGTTTTCTGGATCTACATGTAAGCAAGGGGAGATAGACGCTGTTGTGATTGCCACTGGTGTGCACACCTTTTTTGGAAAGGCTGCTCATTTGGTTGATTCCACAAACAATGTGGGCCATTTCCAAAAGGTTCTCCCAATCTGCGTGCCACTTCTTCTGATATTCTTCTTGTCTCCATTGGCATGCTCCCCCCCTCTTCCTCTTCTTCTGTCTTCGACACATCAAGTGTGACAAACAAGATGTTTTTGGGATTTTGCAGGTACTTACAGCAATTGGTAATTTCTGCATCATTTCCATTGCGATAGGCATTGTTATCGAAATTATTGTCATGTACCCCATCCAGCATCGCCCATACCGTCAGGGAATCAACAACCTATTGGTATTGCTCATTGGTGGCATCCCTATTGCCATGCCCACAGTTCTGTCTGTCACCATGGCCATTGGTTCCCACCGACTTTCACAACAGGTTCTTCATTTCTTCTCATGTTTTTCATCATTTGTACCTCTGTTATTTCATCATGTTGGTATGTTACACATTGACAAGGGCATCTAACCCTTGCTGATTATAGGCCTGGTATTGTTCAAGTGATCATGAAACTATTTGCTTGAACACAGGGTGCTATTACGAAGCGCATGACTGCCATTGAGGAGATGGCTGGAATGGATGTGCTCTGCAGCGACAAGACAGGGACACTTACCTTGAACAAGCTTACAGTTGATAAAAATCTTGTTGAGGTAAATTAAATGATTAATCCAATCCAATTGTTGATTGAGATTGAGATTGAGATTGGATCCAGAAAGCACTAATCCACTATCCAAAATGCTTGCAATCCAAAAAATTTATATATTAAGATTAGTATAGTGCCAGTACTGGCTCTCTTCTTGATCAACTTTTCCAGAAGCAATGTAAATGGTATGTGTGCTGAGTCTGTTCTCAGTGTTTACAATATTTTCTGAACTCAGCTGTGACAATGGATTGCAGGTATTTGCAAAGGGGCTTGACAAGGAGTTGGTGTGCTTGCTAGCAGCTAGAGCATCCAGGCTTGAAAATCAGGATGCCATTGACACAGCCATTGTTGGAATGCTGGCTGATCCCAAGGAGGTAAGAACTTAACACCCAGTGGAGCAGATGGAGTAGAGAAGGAACTATCTGACTTTTTAAAATTGTAGTTTCTGCAAAAGATTATACTATGAAGGTTATGAATGTGTGATGACTTGCAGGCACGTGCAAACATAACAGAGCTTCATTTCCTCCCATTCAACCCAGTGGACAAGCGGACAGCTCTTACTTACATCGATGGTGCTGATGGAAAGTGGTATCGTGCAAGTAAAGGTGCTCCTGAGCAGGTGCTGCTATGTCTCCCATGTCCATGGAACTTCCAACACCTCTTGCCTGCTGTGCAGTAGCTTCCAATCTTGCATTTCTTTGAATGGTTTTTGCTGGTTTCTACACTGAAAATAGAACGTAGAGACAAAAAAATTTAGCTGTTCATTGAACAAACCCTTCTGTATGGGCTGTGATGTGCTATTGTTTCTTGTGCACCCAGATAGTTGATTATCACATGATAATAGTCCATTCACATCACCCTGTCAGGAAAGGTTGGTGTGAAGTAGATCTTTGTAGTCCAATCATTGAACTGTCCTTCACCCCTCATTACAAAGCCATGCTATGGAGTTTAGCTAATAAAGGTATTGACTTCAAAGAGAAAACCCTTACCTAGTGCAATCTCTCCTGGTTTGATTGATACAGACTGTCAGTTGGCCATTGCTCCTGGATTTGCAGATATTGGATTTAGCTGTCAACAAAGCAGAGATTGCTGTGAGGGTACATTCTGTAATTGACAAATTTGCAGAGCGAGGACTTCGGTCCTTGGCTGTTGCCTGGCAGGCAAGTGCTCTTGATGCTCGATTTTTGTTTTAGGCTAATGACTGTTAAGTAGTTTGTTGTAGTACATTTTGTAGCTCTGTACACCATGGTTCTCAATTCTTGGGCTACACAAAGGCCAGAGCTTATGGTTTTTGTATGCATCACTTTCATCTTCCTGCCTCAACAGGCAGGTTGAAACTTGACTTTACTCTTGCAAAATTTAGCTCAAATGAGATAGAGAGTAAAGACAAATTTGATTCAACACATGGAGTGTTTATCTCATATTTGGGAGCAATGTACAGTTTGGATGGAGAAGGCTTCCTAGTTCCAAACTTCTTCACTAATTGATTGATTCAAAACATTGATAACTGGTCACATAATAGGAGATCTTCAAGTAGTAGAACCATCCTCCCTGGAAACCACAATTGTGTTTAGGATCTGAATTAGTGTATTTGTAAACACTGCAGGAAGTTCCAGAGCAAAGCAAAGAAAGTGCAGGAGGTCCTTGGGAATTCTGTGGGTTGTTACCTCTCTTTGACCCACCTCGCCACGACAGTGCTGAGACCATCCGCCGTGCCCTTAACCTTGGAGTGAATGTCAAAATGATTACAGGTACTTGGGAGAGCTTGTGATATGAAATTCCCTGTTGTGCTAGTGTGCGTACATCATATGTAGGTGCTTTGATTTGTCTAACTCAGTGTGGGTATGCTTAATGTTGGATTATGTGAACATGTAAACTCATGGTGTGAAGGAGCTATTTTACAGGTGACCAACTGGCAATTGGAAAGGAGACAGGCCGTCGTCTTGGGATGGGTACCAACATGTACCCCTCATCCTCTCTGCTGGGACAGCACAAGGATGAAAGTCTTGCTGCATTACCTGTTGATGAGCTCATTGAGAAGGCAGATGGTTTTGCTGGTGTCTTTCCAGGTCATTATCTTTTCTGAGGTTCATCTTTCATTTTTGATCCAGCTGGAGTGATCCTACATGTTCTTCAGGTCCATGGGTTGGTTTCTTGTATTTCTGCACATGTGATGTTTATTTGTTCCACCATTTTTTATGGGTTTTTTCTTTTTCTGAAATAGGCTACTGTTCAGTACAAGTAAGCAGGTCAGAGTGAGACCAAATTGATCTATTTCTTGTAAAGTGGGACATGCCTGTCTTTCCTCTAGCCATGATCAGGTAGGTCTAATTAGTAATGCAATGGTAGATATGCAGAGTGCTGGCATTCAGCATGTTGCTGAATAAACTTCTAGACCACAAGTCTGGTTCTCATTGCAGGTTCTCATTGCAGAATCCCATCTATTTTCAGGAGACACCTCTTTTGATAACATCTCAAGATCGTGCTGATACATTGCACTCATACTGTCTGTGCAGAGCACAAGTACGAGATTGTGAAGCGTTTGCAAGACAGGAAGCATATTTGTGGAATGACAGGTGATGGTGTAAATGATGCCCCAGCATTGAAGAAGGCTGACATAGGTATTGCAGTTGCAGATGCTACAGATGCTGCTCGGAGTGCTTCAGACATTGTGCTCACTGAGCCAGGTCTCAGTGTGATTATTAGTGCTGTGCTAACAAGTCGTGCCATCTTCCAGCGTATGAAGAATTACACGGTAAAAGAAAATTCCCATCAGCTAACATGAAATATGTGTCAAAGTAGCCCTAGTGTCTACTACAACATTTGTTGAACTGCATTCTCAAGATCTGGAATTAACTAGCTATGATGGGTGGGTTCAATTTTGCCTGCAGATCTATGCAGTTTCTATCACTATCCGTATTGTGGTAAGTACACAACATCTGAACTCAGAAGAAGGACTTCCCTTGCTAATAGCTTCTTTGAGTATATATGTGAATTCCTGTGGCAATAATGTTTGCTCTGTCCGCCTGCGGTCAGCTTGATCTCCTTTGTTCCTATACACATGTAAATGTGTAATATATCTCTGTTGCTCCTAGCATGGGTTGCTTCACAGCAAGATAACTGTAGCCATGTAATCCAGTGTGCTCCCTGGTATGGGCTGATGTGAGCTGATACAACTGTGGGGTTTCAGCTAGGATTTTTGCTGCTGGCATTGATTTGGAAATTTGACTTTTCTCCCTTCATGGTGCTCATCATTGCAATCCTAAATGATGGTGCGTTTCTATCTACACCAAGGATCCAAAATCTCAAGAATATGGTTCTACTCACTCCAGTCTAACATATGTGCTGCCTCATATAGAGCTAGTCATCATCTCTGGTTTAGGCCAGACGTTGTTAGTTGAAACTCTCCATTGTGGAACATTAGTTGGAAGCAGTTAGTTCTGGTGTTCATCAGCCATTAATCTTTTCTGGATACAGGTACTATCATGACCATTTCAAAAGATCGAGTAAAACCTTCTCCATTGCCAGATAGCTGGAAATTGAAAGAGATTTTTGCTACTGGAATAGTCCTTGGTGCCTACCTAGCCATGATGACAGTCATATTCTTCTGGGCCATACATGAAACTGACTTCTTCTCGGTATGAAATCCAATTCTCTATACACCTTTTTGAAATCACAGATAGCATTCACTGGGCTGTTAATGTAGACTACTTTTACTTACAGTCAGATTTTCTAATTTGCTGGTTGACATGGCTTCGTTTTTGTGGTTAGTATTCTGAGGTCAGTTCACTGTGGGTGGATGCAGAGGCACTTCCATGTACGTCCTATTGGAGGCAACATAAAGGAGGAGACATCTGCTATTTATCTACAAGTCAGCATTGTGAGCCAGGCCCTCATTTTTGTGACCCGCTCCCGCAGTTGGTCATTTGTTGAGAGGCCTGGCCTCTTACTCATGAGTGCCTTTGTTATTGCCCAACTGGTGGGTCATTCTCTTCTACCTGTTGACCTTCTGAATTTTCTCTATCAGGGCTGGGAGGAGATTTTTGTTCTACTTGTCTGTGTGACCTTAACATCCCCTTTTCAGAGAGTAGCATGGAGTTATCTGATGAGTGCCACTGGGGATAGGACCACAGATAGCAACATTCCTTGCAGTATATGCAAATTGGGGATTTGCCCAGGTCCAAGGCATCGGGTGGGGATGGGCGGGAGTTATTTGGCTGTACAGCCTTATTTTCTACCTCCCTCTTGATCCGATCAAGTTTGCAATTCGTTACATCCTGAGTGGGAAGGCATGGGACAATTTGCTGGATAGCAAGGTAAACACTACTTTTCAAAATGCATTGGTACACTAGGTGTTTTAGATTCATATAATCAGAATGATGCCATGACATGCCACTTGAGAAGTGTCTGTGCCCAACAGTAGTTAATAGAATTTGACAGGAGGTCAACTCTCCTCCCTAATAGTGATGAGAGGAACTTATATTTGGACATGAATTCTGAAGTTCAAGATTATGTCAAAAAATGGTGCAGACTGCCTTTACACGGCAAAAGAATTTTGGCAAGGAAGCACGAGAGGCACAGTGGGCCACAGCACAACGAACTTTGCATGGTCTCCACACTCCTGAAATGAAGGAGACAGGTGCCCCTAGTGGCTCCAAAGAGACTCTTGGTGATATGGCTGATCAGGCTAAGAGACGGGCGGACATTGCCAGGTCCACTTAACACTTCTTGCAATTCTTCAGCCACAGTTTATGAACATGCATTTTCTTCATGTCCCTAGAGTATACAAAGATTCTAACATTACCAAAAGCATGTGATGAAGGGGCATGGAGGATAATTGCTGCTTGCTTTGGATGTCTTTCTGTCTTTTCCTCAGCAGCATATGTGCAGCAATAGGTCACATTCATGTTTGCTATGCCATGTGAGTGAAGCAGCTGATGTAATTGAGGGTGTTTGCAGGTTGAGAGAAGCGCACACTTTAAAGGGCCATGTAGAGTCTGTAGTGCGCCTGAAGGGCTTGGATATCAACACAATCCAACAGTCATACACTGTTTAGGGGCTGCATGTTCTTTCTGGTGCTATTCCTTCGCTTGCTCCTAGCTTCTTGAAAGCACTGAACTGTGAGAGTAGGATGTTGTCTTTCAGACATGGCATTGATGTGCAAAGCCGCCAAGTAATATATACATGTTATGCAGTTTGCTTCAAGAGGGCTGGTTGGGTCCTCTGTGCTGAAAATGGTGAGACTTTTAAGAGATTGGTGCTTGGTTCTGAGTGCCGAAGGTGCTCAGCTAGGTATTTGAGATAGTGCCCAAACTCTTGAGTACTCTTGGCTTGCAAGTTCAAAGGCCAGCATATTCTTCCAAAGCTTTAGAATTTTTTAAACAAAAGTCATTCATCATTTCTAGCATACTTTCAATGAGACATTTAACACATCAACATTAGTAATGAATAGATGATACATCATAACTAGTTGTTTAGAAGTTACAAATTTCTCGAAGGACCTCTGGACTTCCCTTTGCCGTCAGCTTGATTGCAGATGGAGCTATGAGCTGGGTGGGTGGGTAAGCACCAGGTATCGACTTTTGAACATACCAGCATTGTTGTGGTATGGGATTAATATGATTGTTTTTCATACCCGGCCAGTACTGGTCTTGGGTAACTTTCATACCACTACTACGGTCCTGGTATGAAAGAAGCAGGTGCATGCCTTTGTATTGAGACTGGTATAAAACTGGTACATGGCTGGTATTTTCTTGGTATTTTCTTTAGCTTTGTACCAGACTGGTAGGGTCCAGTGTTGGCTGGTTATTGATTTTATTTCCTAACCACTGAGTAGGTTTTTTTATTTTAAATTCTTATTCTAAATGAGTGCCAGTTAGGTTATCAATATCGATATTAAAAAAAATTGGGTGCCAATTATTTGGTTATCAAAAAAAATTGGTAATAACTGTTGGTTATGCATAAGGGTGAGTTTTGAAATACCCTGTTGATAACCATCATTTAACTTGCTGATTATATACACTGGTTATAAGGACTTTAAAAAATAAAATTTAAAAAAAAATTTATTTCTCTCTTTTTTGGTTTTCTATCATGGAAAATGTCAGGTGTTGTAAGATTAATAACCCCACCTGCATGATATATAACTAGGTCTTTTGGCTAAGTTATTAGATATTGAAATTTCAATACCAAGCAATTAGGGTATTAATTAGTAATAAAAAATCAATAACTGACTGATAGGTTAGTAATAACCAGGTTGATAACCGAGCCAAAACTCCAATAACGAGCCAACAACCAGTGTTGATACGTTGATACCAGGTGCAGGCCTCTATTACCAGAGCAACACTAATCACAGGGAAATTATGAAAGGACACAACACCTATCATAAAATTGATTAGGAGTCCCTTGCACAAATTCCATGGGCATATAATGTTTGGGCTTCAAAGACTCCCAAATCCCGTCAATGATATTTTTTTGTTTTATCATACCCATTGCTCTTCCCTCTTTTTACCTCTCTCTTTGATTCTTGGCTTGATTGGCAAGTTGTTTGACAGTAGCAGATTCAATCCAACGATTCCCAAAACGAAGACATTATTTTTGTGTCCTTTGCTATTTTTAAGTTTGGTTGATTCTTGACTTGGTTGGTTGGTTGGTTGTTTGGTGGAGGGTAATTCTTTCAACCATCACCAAATGGCAGATGTTGTTTGTGTCTTTTAGATCTTTGGAAGTTTGTCGTCGGATGTTGTTATTCAAGGTTAGCATTGTTCCAGGTGTGTTGGTATGTCTCCCCTCAATGTCAAGTTTGTGTGATCTTGAACATAAGTGTGCAGTGAAGAAGTGAAGGGACTTTTATGTGCTGTAGAATGGTTGATCCTGGCCCTGCACATTATGTTGGATAACGTGCTAGTTAAGCCAATTAGGGCAAGCTACCTGACACAACCAACATAATGGGCAAGGGCAAGGCCTTTCCTTGACCAATAGAATCTGGGGTGGCAGATTCAACCCAAAATTTTTTTTTAATTAATTATGTTTACTGATATTTTGGTCACTATTGTGGGTGCATCATCATCACTGGAAAAATTATGTCATATAATGTGATCAAGAAAATAACATAATCTGCCACCCCCAACCTTAATGTATGAGTAGTGATTTTCATGTGAAGTTTTCTATGTCTCTTTTGAGTCCCCTTGCAAGGCACAAATGAACAGGTCTTCTTGGGTCTACCTGACCTAACCATTGTTCAAAATCCACATGCTTGTTGTAAAAATCCACATGTGCAAATCATGAAAACCATTACATTATGCAACCTGCCAGGTACAAGCCATTGTGCTCATTTTGCAGCCCCTTCAGAAATTTTACCTCGTCCAACTGGTCTCACCCAAATTCCTCACAGACATCTTATCAGGCAATGACCTGCACCTGACACGTTCCATATCGCATAATTGTCACTTGTGAGAGATTCTGGACTTCACTCTAAGCTTCTTGGGGTCAACTGCTCTGTCAAATGCATGCAACTGGCACACAGAACACTATGATGTCCAGTGAATAGTCTATACGGTTTGTAACGAAGTGTAAAAATCCCTCCTGAGTGCCAGTTATGTCAGATAATGGCCGTTGTTGAGACCCATCTTGTGGCCACCAACCACTTTGGTGGGACTTGTAGTGTGCTCAGAACAACAGCATGGTAGCAGATCTTGTGTGCTAAGGTTGGGATAAGTCATTATAGCAGCATTGTCAGACCATGCTTTGCACTGCTCCTTTCTCATTTTTTATGGGAGACTGGATAGCACCAGTGTCAGATGAGCACTAAACATGGCACCCAAACCTGCTGGTTCCAGTTCTTTCATTTCATAAACAGTTTTGACGTGTAACCATGGTTGATAAAAAGCTCTTTCAATTCCAGTTTTGGTGTGTAACCTAGTTCATAAAAAGCTGTTTCATTTCATATCCAATTTTGATGTGTAACCATGGTTGATAAAAAGATTGCAAGTCTTTTTTCTTTTTTTTTAAAACTTTTTAATTTCACTTTTTTATATGAAGGAATTTTTGAATGAATTTTTTTGCAACTTGTTTTTTTAAATGCATATATAGTTGTCTCAACATTTCATGTGTTTTGTCGTTGTTGAATAAATATGAAATTTGTAAAGTGTGCAAATTTTGTTGAATTTGGTGTTTCATTTTTTTAAATGATCATAGTTTCAAATCATACTAAAATATGCTAACTATTTTAGGTTTTAATTTCTTGTCTCATAAGCTACAATTTTTTTATATGTCATGCACATTACATCTCATTTACCTGTGGTATTAAAGGACTGTTGAAATTATGAGATCTTAAAACATATTTTTAATTTCTTAAAATTTTCAAATTCCATTACTTTTAAATTATGAATTTTTTTGAATATGGATAATGAGTTAATATCATTTCAATATTTTTACCATCAATTTTTTTATTAAAAGATTCTTTTATCCTAGTCCTTTGCAAAAAAATTGGCTTCTTATGCAACTATTGTTCAAGTTCAAACGTCCTTTGTTAGAACTAACTTGAAATTCAATTTTAAATAAAATTTGAATTTGAATTCCTTAACACTCATATTAGTCTTTTAGCACAACTTGGAATGATTACCATAATTTTAAAATGTCAAAACAAAAACATGTCTACTATAGTTTGAAATTTTCAAAGACTCACAAGACCAATATTGGCTCCTATTAACATGTTTTTGACCCATTATGAAAAACTTGACCTAATACATTCATTAATTATCTAACCAAGTCTTAAAATGGAAGGTACAATATTTATAGTTGCATTCACAAAACCTATTGACATTTAGCCTTGTATGAAATTTATATCCATTAGAACAAAAGATTGACAATGAACATAGAAAGTTTCAAAACCATATTAACAAAGAGGAATTCAGCAACAATCATATTTTTTCAAAATATATTTGGAATCAATTCATTATCTATTTTTAGACTTTTAAATTATAAACCTAATTAAAAGAGCTAATCTTAACATGAATCTTAATATGAATCAAAATGATTATTTTGTTTTATTAGAATTTTTTTTGTATCCAACTTTTCCATGCTACTTCCATGTAACATACTCCACGTGCTCCAAAAAAAAATTCCCTCAAAGACATCCATCCCCTTGAATCCATAACTCTTCAAAGACAAATCAACACCCTCAATCAATCCCCTTAAAGGAAAATATAATTACAAGCCAAAGTACACACACAAGCCATTTTACAAATGGACTACAATGAGATCTCCATCAAATTCCAAAAATTAGAATAAACACAAATGTCAATGTTTCTCCCCATGATAACAACATGTGCACCATTCTTCAAATTGAAACACAATGAAAACCAATCCAAAAACATAAAAGAACTTTCTATGTAAAAACCTTAACATGAAAATTGTTTCATCATTTTCAAACTTACCTATTCCTCATTTATGTATAAGGAAGGACACATGAATGATTGTCATGTGGTAGAAAGCTAGAATTCTCCATTTCAAAAAAAAATTCATTCCACTTCATCCATAAATTTGGCATCCAACTCCTCCATCAAATTGGATTTGCTTCACATATAGTCTAATGGTTTTAGACAACCAACATGAGGATAAAATGACCAATTCTTGTTCACAAAAATTACCTTGTCCAAATTGACAAAATGTTGTGAGGATTTTGGCACTAAAGAAAATTCTTTCAATGTCAATTTGGCAAGCAAAGATTCCAAAAATTTGTCATGCAAGTATTGGCATAGTTGGGAGCCTTTGCTCTTCTATCCACCACCATATTAAAGCACAAATTTGTAAGTTTTTGTTTCAATAGGATAACAGTGGAATCTGGCAAGGTCTTGGTTTGCAATGTCCTTGTAGGTGTTTGCATTTGTGTTAGTCTATTGAGATAGATCTTGAGAGTTCACAACTGATGTAGGCTCATCAAGACAATCAACCCTATTGGGCATCAAGACCTTGTAAGCCTCCAATAGTAGCTGCTCAATGTAATTTACAGCCAAGGTGGTAGTAGTTTAACGACCCAAATAAATAATCACCAAGCACATGTTTTTATACTTGGGATCCAACATCAAAACCAACATGTTATAGTTTTTTTTCTTATCAATTCCATGCATAAAGGAAATGAAGGGTATAAGAACATCCAAAACTGGGCACTTCATACAAGAAATGAATTCCTTTAGTTCAAATTCAAAAAAAATATTTCCTCTTCAACAAGGCTATTAGGAACCTTCTAGTGGGAAAAATTTTCATGTTCTTGAGAGGTGGAAAAATAAAATGGAAGGCACCCCCAAAAAGCTAATGCCCTCAACTTTAGTTCAAAACACAACCTCTCACAATGGGTGACAAAACTTTCATAACAACCTCACAAACAATCCAAATCCAAGGAAAAGGCATGTGGTTGTATACTGAAATTGTTTGCCAATCACAACAGATTGCAATGGCAATTTGAAAAGTCAATGTGTCTTGGAATAATAAAACATGATTTGCAAACCTATAATTAGTAACAAATCACTTTAATGCCACACTAGTCAAATTTCCAAAATCCTTGTCAAAATATACAACCCATGAAATTGATCAAAAGATGGAATAAAAATGATATACCTTGTCTTGACAGTTGTGTTCAATTTTCAAAACTTGAAGTCAAAATCTATTTGCAAGTTTTCTTTAAAGCTGGTTTCCCCTCCCACATTTCTTTGGCCAGGTAATGATTTCTAGATGTTAACTTGGGCAATCATTATAGATGCATAAAATAGCCTATGGGTCACTTCCTTATTAGTAGTAGAAAATTCGCAAACATTTGATAAAGCATGCCCAAAACATAACCTATCAAATGGTTCCAACATAACCAAATTATCATATGAAACAATCAAATTCAGAGCACTTGCACATGTTTGCAAATTAGGCCTTTCATCCTTCACATAAACAAGGATTTTGTGAGTAAAAGAAAATTTATGAAGGAGTTGTAATCTTAGAGCCATAGCTACATGAAAAGTATTAAACACTCCAAATAGTTTGTTGGTAAAATGTTTTGCCTCCTAATTCTTTGACAAAAAAAAATCACAAAGGTGAAAACACAATATGGGGGACCCCTTTTGTGTGTCATCATATTTTTTTTCCGGGTGGTGCACTTTTGAGCTTCAACAATGTCATCATTAAGAAAAAAATTTCACAATGTTTTTGAATATTATAATAGCCATTACTTAAATAAATCAATTGTTGAAGAAGGTAAATTTTTTAAATTGATTTTATGTGATGTTCAAAAAAAAATTCAAAAAAATATATGTAAGATTTTATTAAAAATAAAAATATATTTCAAAAATAATTTAAACGATTTTAACCTCTATGAAAGTTGAAAATATATTGAACTATGTGATTTGACATATTTTGAACCATGTTTGTGAACCATGCAAAAAATTTAAAAATTTTCATCTCAAAAAGGTGTTTTTTCAAAAAAGTTTCAATAAATGTGTGTTAAATTAAAGTTTTGACAAACAATCACATTCACATGGAAGGTGACAAATATAACTAAGGTGGTCTGTTTAAAATTCAATTATAATTACTTATTTTAATGATTAATGAATCCTCAGTGTTAATTTATTTTGAAATGTGAAACTCATTATGATATATATGTGTATACCATAAATATACTCATGCATCATTGAATTTAAATTACTAATTTTACCAAAGTACGATCCCCATTTACAAATTTACTAGCCACCAAATGGGGATACTTTGGTCTACTTTTAACATTTATTTTCTCTTGATTTTTTCAAAGTAAATTCTTATAATAGTAATAGAGGTGTAAGAGGGTTTTCAATTATATTTCCACCCATTTTTATGCTACTTATTTGGGTTTATATATATGATATAAAATAAAATTAGAAACATCCATTTTTTGTGCTTACTTTACCATGTTTTTACATATACATATTATACTCCTATTGCAATCAAAATTGCCCATTAATTCTATCTACAAGTGCTTTTGACATGCAATCTAGTCTTTTTAAGATCATTATGCAATTTAATGTTGCTATTGCTATGGAGGCATCATTTCATGTTAATCCCTTAACTCAACTGTGACGAACTTTAGAGGCTTCTCGCATTTTATGGCATTTGTTCCCTGAGTTTTTCAAATTGGCAAAAATTTGCAACAGTACAAATGTTGGGTTTAGTGGAAGATGATCAGACATTTTCCACTTTTTCTTTCATGAAATCTAAATTGAGGAATCACCTCAATGAACACTTGAATATTGTTGTGGGAATGTATTTTCAAACTTGTTACAGTTTGAATACTTTCCCATATGACACATGTTTTGAAGATCAAAAGGAGAAAAAGCCTAGGCGAACATTGGATTAAAGTCTATATTGGGGTTTGGGTGGGGTTTGTTGTTTTAATCCCATCATTAGTGGGCCATTCTAAATGATGACATCTAGTAATGGTGAAGTTGGGTCTTATATGATTGTGATAAATCACCCAAAAATGACCAAGTTTCAAGGCCACTACTGCGTGTACAACAGTGGTCACATAATAATTATGTTTGAGAGATTTTCATGGCCAAATTAAGTGCATCATCAATTAGCAACATAGGTCAAAAGTTGTGTAGTCATATATTCTACTTTCATTTTGTAATTAATGCCAGATTTTGTTATCTTAACATTGGACATTTTGCCAACTTTTTATGAAATGTTTTTCTTACACAACCAATTTTCAATTTATTGAAGCTTTAGATCACCATAGAGTGCATTGTTGAACAATTAAATATTGCCAAATATGCACAAATTTTGGTTTAATAGAAGACACCTATTCAAAATTTTCCAAAACTTTAAAAAAAATGCTAGACAACACATAATCAACCTAACCTTAAACCTAATGTATACCATTGTAGAGTATATTCTTAAAAATGTACTTGGTTTTTTGGTCAAATATCCTCCATTATTTTGGCGGCTAGTTTGGGTATTATCAAATATTTATGAAAATTGTAGAAGGGCAGGTATGAGGTGAGTGGGAATATATTCATAAATTTATTGCAATGTTCATGGTAGGGATAGGTTTTGGAAAAAAAATCATTCGCCAATTATACATCTATATACAGTAGCCTCCCGCCTAAGTACGCAACTTGAACCTGGGAGGATTGTGCGTACTTAGCCGGTAGGTGAGCACTTTAGATGAATCACTTAGTCCGTCCGTCCGTCTGACACACAGGGCGTTCCGACCCGTTAACGGTCTCTACGATGCTGATTCTGCAACCCCCCAAAAATGAGCTTCAGAGACCGATTCTGCTACGTATTTGCTTCTTTTTTTATCTTTTTTTTTTGGATTTGTTTTTTCAGATTTTTCTCCCCTTCTCTTAAATTAACAAAAATGAAGAAACAAAATAAAAAATAAAAAATCGGCAGAATAATCTAAGGCTACGTGTTTGCTTCTTTTTTTTTTTTTGGATTTGTTTTCTCGGATTTTTCTCCCCTTCTCTTAAATTAACCAAACTAAAGAAACAAAAAAAAAAATAAAAAGTAAGAAATCGGCAGAAAAATCTAAGGCTACGTATTTGCTTTGTTTTTTTTTGAGGCCCTTCAGTAGCGGCTAAGTACAGAATGGTACGAGGGATCATAGGTGACCGGGCCTCCGCTTGAGCTGAGG